>Ga0123339_10000946_pt1 | contig 20755 bp, 16 predicted proteins | sample lystaG_FD_89956 | JGI IMG/M metagenome (GOLD analysis project Ga0123339, IMG submission 89956) | Glacier valley bacterial and archeal communities from Borup Fiord, Nunavut, Canada, to study Microbial Dark Matter (Phase II) -... | ecosystem: Environmental > Aquatic > Freshwater > Ice > Glacier ...
GGGTGCCTACTATCGTCGTAAACGGGCACAAGGCGGCCCCCAATTCGCCCAAGTCGCGACAGCTCACAAACTCGCGCGAATTGTCTATCATTTATTGAGATACCGCGTCTCCTACGTCGAGATGAGTGCGACCGTATTTGACCAAAAGCAACGTGAACGTGACATTGCTAACTTGCGTAAACGGGCGGAACATTTGGGCTTTACGCTGGCCTTGCCCCAAACCAGCGACCCATGATATGAGCCGCTTTCGATAGGTCTCGCTCTACTAAATCGGCTAGACCCATCCCTGTTGCCGTGGAAGTTTCTTAGGAAGCTATCAGACTTTTCGCGTGTGGGCATGATCTCAACACACGTAAAAAGTCTAAATCGATATTTACTGATACCGACGCCATCGGCAAAATCCGATCATTGGGGATGCGCAAAGTCTAGCTCAGCGCTTCTCGAAAATCCAGGCGTCCGTATCGCGCGCCCAGCCGATCAGTTCTTCCGACGTGAACCACAAGGCCAACTCGGTTTGCGCGTTCTCCACGCTGTCCGAGCCATGCACCAGGTTACGTCCGATCTCCAGCGCCAGGTCGCCACGGATGCTGCCGGGCGCCGCCTCGTTGGGCTTGGTCGCGCCGATGGTAGCACGCGCCGCTTGAATGGCGTTGGTGCCTTCCAGCGCCATCACGACAACCGGGCTGGACGACATATACGTCACTAAGCCTTCAAAAAACGGCTTGCCACGGTGAACATCATAGTGCTGTTCCGCCAATGTGCGCGACACCGACATGAACTTGAGGCCGACAATGCGCAAACCGCGCTGCTCGAAACGGCGGATGATTTCGCCCGTCAAGCCGCGTTGAACGGCATCCGGTTTGGCGATGATAAGGGTACGTTCCATTGCGTGTATTCCTTGAAATGAGGTTGAATAAATGAGGTCGGGCAGCAATCCAGCCGGACGAATCGGCCAGACGACCCGCGAACAGCCGCTAAGTATAGCACTTGACTCCGCTTGCCGCTGAGTCGGATGGGTCGTCACCGATTCGCGATCGCGTTATAGTTGTTTATGACCTGGAAAATTTCATTTTAGGAGTTTTTCGATGCGTTTAATCAGGCGTTTTTTACTTACAGGCAGCGCGTTACTGTTGTTATCGGCGGCGGCTTTTGCGCCAGCGGTGTCACCCGCGCAGGCGTATCAGGCCGCGCAGCCGCAAAGCGTCACGATCGCCGGAACGATTCAAAGCAAAGTCGGCTGCGCCGCCGATTGGAAACCGGATTGCGATAAAACCTTCCTGACTTACGAAAAAGATGCCGACATCTGGCACGGCCACTGGGATTTGCCAGCAGGCGATTATCAGTATAAAGCGGCCATCAACGGTAGTTGGACTGAAAACTACGGCGCGAAAGCCAAAAGCGGCGGCGACAACATCAGCTTTACGGTCAAAACAGCGGGTACCGTCAACTTTTACTACGATCACAAGACGCATTGGGTGACCAACGATCAGAGCGCGGCGATCGCCACCGTGATCGGCACGTTTCAGAGCAAACTCGGCTGTGCCAGCGACAACAAACCCGACTGCCTGCGAACCTGGCTCGAAGACCCGCAGGAGATCGGCAAATACACTTTCACCACCAACGCCATCCCGGCGGGCGATTACGAAGCGCGCGTCGCGCTCAACGAAAGCGCCGATCAGGTATACGGGCAAAACGGCGAAAAGGGCGGCGCGCCGTTCAAGTTCACCGTTGCCAACGACAAAGACGAAATTTATTTCGTGTACAACGCCGATAAGCATCTGCTGGAAGTTCACCCGGAAGGCGCGCCGCATGGCAATCTGAACAAGGCGCTGGCGCAGTGGGCGAGCAAAGATACGATCGCCTGGAAGATCGGCGCTTACGTGAAAGGCAGCAAATTCGCGCTGCACTACGCCGCGCCGGATGATCCGAACGGCGGCTTGACACTCACCACCAAAGGCGTCACGGGTGGTCAGGAAATCCCGCTGACCTACGGCTTTGGCGGACTGAACACCAAAATCGCGCTGAAAGCGCCGCAGTTGAACGGTTATACGGCGTTCAAAATCAACAGCGCCGATTTCGACAAGCTGCCCGATATTTTGAAGGGTCCGATCGCGATCACCGAAAGCGACGCCAACGGCAAATTGCTGGACGCCACCAGCGTACAAGCATGGGGCGCCCTGGATGATTTGTATGCCAGCAGCGCGAGCAGCGCCACGCTCGGCGTGAGCTATGCGAAAGATGCGCCCACGCTCAGCCTGTGGGCGCCGACGGCTAAATCCGTCGCGCTGCACCTGTACGACGACTCGAAAACAACCGCCGATAAAACGATCGGCATGACGTTCGACGCCAAAACGGGCATCTGGTCAGCGGCGGGCGATGCAAACTGGACGAACAAATTTTATCTGTACGAAGTGCATGTTTACGCGCCGAGCACGCACAAACTCGAAACGAACATGGTCACCGACCCCTATTCGATCAGCCTGTCGATGAACAGTACGCGCAGCCAGATCATCAATTTTGCCGATCCGAGTTTGATGCCGGACGGTTGGCAAGCGCTCGCCAAGCCGGATTTGAAATCGCCCACCGATATTGTGCTCTATGAACTGCATGTGCGCGATTTCAGCATCAGCGATCAAAGCGTGCCGGAAAAATATCGCGGCAAATACATGGCGTTCACCGTCAGCGACTCGAACGGCATGAAGCATCTGCGCGAACTGGCTGCCGCTGGCCTGACGCATATCCACATCATGCCCGCGTTCGATATGACGTCGGTCAACGAGGACGCCACGAAACGTACCGAACCCGATCCGGCACAACTGGCCGCGCTGCCACCCGACTCCGATCAACAGCAAGCGTTGATCTTGCCCTTGCGCGATAAAGACGGTTTCAACTGGGGTTACGATCCATACCATTACACGACGCCTGAAGGCTCTTACGCAACCGACCCGGACGGCTCGACGCGCGTTCTGGAGTTTCGGCGCATGGTGCAGGCGCTCAATAAGGCTGGCCTGCGCGTCACAATGGATGTTGTTTACAACCACACGGCGGCCAGCGGTCAGGATCCGCTGAGCGTACTCGATAAAGTGGTGCCCGGCTACTATCACCGCCTCAATGCCGAAGGCGCGCTCGAGACGAGCACCTGCTGCCAGAATACCGCGACCGAACACGTCATGATGGAAAAGCTGATGATCGACTCGCTGGTGACATGGGCCACCGCCTATAAAGTCGATGCCTTCCGTTTCGACCTGATGGGACACCACATGCTGTCGAACATGGTCAAGGTGCAAGACACGCTGCACGCGCTGACCGTGGCGAAAGACGGCGTGAACGGCGCGCAAATCTATCTGTACGGCGAAGGTTGGGATTTTGGCGAAGTAGCGCTGAATGCACGCGGCAAGAACGCCACGCAGATCAACACCGCCGGAACGGGCATCGGCACGTTCAACGATCGTTTACGCGATGCCGGACGCGGCGGCAGCCCGTTCAGCGATTTGCGCGAACAGGGCTTCCTGACCGGCTTGTTCTACGATCCGAGCAAGTATCAAACCGATCAAATGCCGCTCGACAAGCAAAAAGCAACCGTGCTGCACGAAATGGATTTGATCCGCATCGGCATGGCGGGCAACTTGCAAGCGTATACTTTCACCGACGCCAGCGGCAAAACGGTCAGGGGCGCGCAGATTGATTACAACAACGGGCAGCCCGCAGGCTATACGCTGCTGCCGCAAGAGAACATCGTGTATGTTTCGGCGCACGACAACCAGACTCTTTTCGACGCCATCGCGATGAAAGCGCCCGCCGCTGCCGACATCAAAACGCGCGTGCGGATGCAAAACCTCGGCGCGGATGTAGTACTGCTCTCGCAGGGCGTGCCGTTTTTCCTGGCGGGCGATGATATGCTGCGCTCCAAATCGCTGGACGGCAACAGCTACAATTCCGGCGACTGGTTCAACAAGCTCGATTTTACTTATCAGACCAACAATTTTGGGGTGGGCTTGCCATCGGCGGGCGACAACAAGAGCAATTGGCCGCTGATGAAACCGCTGCTGGCTGATCCGGCGTTGAAGCCGTCGCCCGCCGATATTCAATTCGCGGTGACGCACTTCGAGGAAATGCTGCAAATCCGCAAGAGTTCGCCGCTGTTCCGGCTGAGCACGGCGCAGGACGTACAGGATCGTCTGACATTTTACAATGTCGGACCGGATCAAGTGCCGGGGCTGATCGTGATGCGTTTGGCAGATACGGGCGCCGCGTCGATCGATCCGGCTTACTCACAAATCGTAGTAATGATCAACGCGACGCCGAAAGATCAAACGTTCAGCAGCGCCGATTTTGCCAATGCCGGATTTGTGCTGCATCCAGTGCAAGCCAAATCAGCGGACGCAGCGCTGAAAAATGCGAAGTACGATGCGGCGGGCACGTTCAGCGTCCCGGCACGCACGACAATGATATTCGTAGCGCTGCGCACGGCGAAATAAGAGGCCTATCTTTTTAGCCATCAGCGCGTGTTATAGACCCTAGTCTTCAGGCTGGGGTCGTTCTTTGCCAGGCAGATTTACTTTGGCCTAAATCTAATTTGTGATAAAAGGGCGACAACCTTATGCTTATCAAAACGGTTGATATATTCCCGGTCGGCTACCTCGAACCAAACGATAACAATTCGCAGCGGCACGTTGTGATTGTGCGGCTCGAAACCAGCGACGGCACCGTCGGTTGGGGCGAAACCGTGACCATCTTTCGCGAGGCCACTTTCAGCGTGGCCGCGCTGCTCAAATATGGCCTGGCCGACGTGGTGCAGGGCAAAGACCCGCTCGACTCGGAAACGATTTGGGATGCACTGCGCGAGCAGGTCTGGTGGTACGGCAATAACGGCGGGATCGCGGCCTTTGCGATCAGCGCGCTCGACATGGCGCTCTGGGACTTGAAAGGCAAGCTGCTCAAACTGCCATTATATGCACTGCTGGGCGGAAAAAGGCAAGAGCGACTGCCTGTATGCGCCAGTTCGCATCCGAAAGCGGCAACCATCGACGATATGGCCGCCGAACTTGCCGGTCATATTCAGCGCGGCTATCAATCGGTCAAGGTCGGCTTTGGCAAAAAAGGCCACGCCAATTTAGGCATGGATCATGATCGCGATGTGCAGTTTGTCAAAACGGTGCGGGAAGCGATTGGCCCCAAAGCGGGGTTTATCGTGGATGTGGGCGCCAAAGTGCATTGGGACATCCCGACCGCCATCAAACGGGCGGCGGCCTTCCGCGATTATAACCTACTGTGGATTGAAGACCCGTTCCCGCCGACGAATCCGCTTGGCTATCGGAGTCTGCGCGCCGCTGTTCCCGAACTGCGCATCGCCACGGGTGAGCGGTATTTCACGCAGGACGCTTACCGCCAATTGTTCGAGGAAACACGCCCGGACGTGGTGTTGATCGATACCGGGCGTGCCGAAGGCATTACCGGGGCGCAGCGCACGATCCAATTGGCTGCACAGCACAATGTGGCGTATGATGCACATAGCTGGAGTACGGCCATCAACACCGCTGCCAGTATTCATCTCTCGCTTGCCGCCGCGCTCCCGACCCTTTTCGAGTTGAAACCAACCGAAAGCGCCATGCACCACGAATTGGTGCGAAATCCGGTCGCGCACCAGGATGGCTGGATCGTCGCGCCGGAGGGTGACGGTTTGGGCGCGGATGTGATCGAAGAGGTGGTACATAAATACGCGCTGCCTATGTAGCCGATCCCAATGGCCGATTTTCAATACATGACGACCCCACCGTTGACGTCCAGCGTCGCGCCAGTGACCCAGGTGGTTTCTTCGGCGCACAAATGGGCGATCGAATGTGCAATCTCGATGGGCTGCGACAGGCGCTTCAGTGGCACGGTCTGTACGTAGGCGTCGAGATTCGCCATGCCTTTCGTCATCATGGGTGTATCGACAGCGCCGGGCGCGACACTATTCACCAGGATACCAAACGCCGCGTATTCACGCGCCATTGTTTTGGTAATGGCGATGATGGCCGCCTTCGTTCCGCTGTAAACTGTCGCATTATAAACGCCGCCAATGCGTCCGCCCGTCGAACTGATGTTGACCACCCGTCCCCAATGGCGCAGCTTCATGTTTTCGGCAGCGGCTCTGGTCAGAAAAAACACCGACTTCATATTGACGCTGACGATCCGATCGAACCACTCTTCGGTCATGTCGGCGATCGAGATGCGCGGACAAATACCAGCGTTATTGACCAGAATATCCAGGCGGCCAAAATCGGTCACCACATCTTTGACCAATTGATCGACTTCCGCCGGACGCGACACATCGCATCGGTAGGCTTTGGCTGTGCGTCCATTGGCATTTATGGCCGCCGCGACTTGTTCGGCGGCGGGCAAATCAATATCAACCACGGCAACGGTCGCCCTTTGCGCGCTCAAAACATCAGCGGTGGCCGCGCCAATTCCATGCGCGGCGCCGGTGACCACCGCAACCCGTTCGTTGAAAGCCATTTGTTTGTGAAAAGCTCCCTTTTTCCATCGCAAAATCAATTTGCACTAAAATTTGTTAAAAATCGATCACTATATTACATCGCAATCGTTGATATTTATCGCTTCCAGGATCATAATCGATTGCGTCGCGATTTTTATTTTATTTTGAGAGTCAAAAACACATGTCGGAAAAAACAAAAATAGCAGTGATCGGTACTGGCTGGTGGGCAACCACAGCCCACATCCCGGCGTTAAAAGAAAACCCGCGCGCCGAAATCGTGTTGATCGATAAAAATCCGGCAGCGCTCAAGGCCGCCGCCGAAAAGTACGATGTAAAGGCGGGCTTCACCAGTCTCGATGAAGCGCTGCACACGCATCCTGACCTCAAAGGCGCAATCGTAGCCGTGCCGCACGCCGCCCATTACACCGTCGGTAAAGATGTGCTTGACCACGGCTTGCATCTGCTGATGGAAAAGCCGATGGTGCTGCACGCCAAAGAAGCCAAAACGCTGGTTGATCTGGCCGCAGCGAAACACCTGCAAATCCTGATGGGCTACACATTTCCCTATTTAGAACCGTTGGAGATCGCCAAGAAGCGCGTGGACGACGGCTTGCTTGGCGACATCGAGTACATCACGTGCAGCATGACATCGTTGACAATCGAGTTTTATCGGGGCAAGCCAGAGAATTACAACCCCGTCATGCAATATGCGGTCACTGCGCCGGGTAGCAGTACCTACAGTGATCCGGCGGTGGCGGGTGGCGGGCAGGCGCAATTACAAATCACGCATTCGGTGGCGATGATGTTTTATTACGCGCCCGGATTGCGCGCCGAAAAAGTGAGCGCCTTCATGAACAAACTCGACACGCAAGTCGATGTGGTCGATGCGTTCGCGGTGAAGATGAACAACGGAGCGGTGGCGACGGTCGGGAGTTCGGGCAATGTTGGGCCTGGCGATCCATCGCTGATCGAGGTTCATGTGCATGGCAGCAAGGGGCGGCTGCTGGTCGAAGGCTACTCCGGTAAGATGTGGATGCGGCTTCACGACGGCACCGTAGAACAGCTTGGACCGATCAACCCGACCTATCCAGGCCATGTACCATCGCAGAAGTTCATCGAGATCATCGAAGATGGCGCGAAAAACTATTTCCCCGGCGACAGCAACGGTTTGTACACGGTCGAACTGATAGAAGCGGCGTATCGTTCGGCGGCGCAGGATGGCGTCCCGGTCACGATCGCGTCACTTTATGATTGAAAATTGTTTGCATCACACGCATGGGTTGTAAGTAGCCAAAGGGAAGGCATCGACTATGAAACGAATCGGGTTCTTGCTCAAAGTTAAACAAGACAAAATCCCTGAATATAGAAAGCATCATGAGGCGGTGTGGCCGGAAATGAAAGAAGCGCTGCACCGTACCGGCTGGCACAACTACACGCTGTTTATCCGCGAGGATGGGCTTGTTTTTGGTTATTTCGAGGCGGTTGAAAGTTTGCAGGTTTCACAGGACGGCATGGCAAAAGAGGCGATCAATTTACGCTGGCAGGCGTTCATGGCGCCTTTTTTCGAAGGGATCGGCGGCGCACGGCCCGACCAGACCATGATCGAACTGGAAGAATATTTCCACGTCGATTAGGAATAGCAAAGAGTTTGCTTGCCTGAACAATCACATGTGGCCTTGTCAGCATGTGATTGTTTTTGCATTGGCTGTGTTCGCTGTTTTCACCAGCCGGGATGTTCGCGAAGTGCATCAGCCCGTAAAATATTCTGAGAGCGCTTCTTTCGTCGTGAACGTTTCGGTCAGCGTATCGAGTTGATTGGCATCGAACCAGGGCGCGCATACGTATTCGATAGCGATGTCACCAGCATAGTTGGCAGCCGCCAAACGCTTGCTGATGTCAACAAAATCGATAGTACCTTCGGCGTGGCGTGTTTGAAGTTTGCCGGGGCGCGCCGGACGCAGATGGAAATAGCCAGTATGCGGAAGCAGCGCATGAATCCGCTCGATTTCGACATATTGCAAAACGAAATGGGCGTAATCGAGCGCAATTTTCAACCCTGGTACTCGTTCGACCAACATCAGCGCTTTTTCGGGCGTATTGGTGAGCGATTGCATATGCGGCTCGAAGCACAGCGTTACCCCGGCCTGCGTCGTGATTTTTTCGATGGCGCGCAAGGTTTGGGCCGCCGTGTCGAGGTCTTTTTCAAACGAATTGCCGGGATGTTCCATGCCGGGCAGCACCGTCACGACCGGGATTTTGGCAAGCTGGCAAAAATGCGCAATGCCCTCGAACATTTTGATGTTTTTCTGGCGGGCCGCCGGATCGGGTTCGTTCATCGTGCGCCCACCGTAAAAACCGCTGGTGAACTGGACAAAGAAATCGACCGGATGTAACCCGTATTTGTCGAGCAGCGGTAGCAGATTGTCGATCGCTGCTTGCGGATTGGCGCCCACTTCATCCGGGTCATAACTGGAGCGACCCCGATTGGCAAAGCCGGGCAAGCCAACGCCGCTGAAGCCGAGCGATTGGCAAACGGCCAGCGCGCCTTCGAGCGGGAGAATTTCAAAACTGTAGGCGCAAACGCTTAGTTTTTTGAGAGCCATTGGTGGGTTTTCCTTAAATAGTCCTGTATTTTATGAAGGCTGGGCCGGTGGGGTTGCCAGGTATTCGATCAACATTTTCATGCCACCTTCGAGATGGGCTTGCATCGCCTGCCCCACCAGTTCGGCGTTGCCTTGATCAACCGCATTGATGATGCGCTGATGTTCCTCGACCACGCGCTTGGTGCGATTCGGGATCACGTACAGCGTGTCCCAGGGGGATTGTGCCCAAAGATTCTGGATCAATTCGTACAGGCGCGGCATTTCGGCAGCTTGGTAGAAGATGAAGTGAAACTCGTAATTGCACTTGCGAATTTCGGCCACATTTTCCTGACAGGTCAGTTCGGCAATCTGATCATGCAAGCTGTGCAAACGCTGCACATTCGATATTTTCAGATTTGGCAATCCCTGCCGTGTCGCCAACGACTCGACGGCGCTCCGCATCAGATAGATTTCGGCGGCTTCTGCCGGGCTGACTTCAGCGACCTGCACCCCTTTATAGGGCACATGATCGAGTACCCCCTGCGCAATCAACTGCTGGATCGCTTCACGGACAGGGGTCATGCTGACATTGAAGCGGGCGGCCAGTTCCTCTTGTGTCAGCCGCTCACCCGGCCCCAGGTCACCGGATAGGATGGCGGCGCGTAGCATATCCACGACCAATGCTTTTTTTGTCTTTTGTACTTTCATCCACAACTTGACAAATATATTCTTTGCCGATATTGTATATTATATATCAGGTCTGCGTTGACTCAAATTATCTACTTAACCTTGAGATTGTTTTGATGAAGATCACCAAAATAGAAGTTATCCCGCTCGTTCGCAAACTCGAATCGCCCTTTGAAGGCGGCACTTATCGCATCGTCAATCGCTTCACACTGGTCACGCGGATCGAAACGGATGCCGGACTAGTTGGGCAGATATTCGGCGGCGATGAAGACAATACGCAAACCGAGATCGTGAACCTGATTCGCGATCATTTCGCGCCGATGTTGATAGGGGAAGACCCGCGCGACGTGGAACGGCTGTGGGCCAAAATGTTTTACTACAACGTCGATTTGGGTAATCGCGGGCTGCACATGCTCGATATGCGCAATCGCGGGATATTGACTCAGGCGTTGTCGGCGGTCGATAATACGCTGTGGGACTTGCTCGGCAAAATCTACGATGTGCCCGTGTACAAGCTGCTCGGCGGCTATCGTGATAAAGTGCCGATCATTGCGATTGGTGGTTATTACAAGGCAGGCAAGGGACAAGATCAACTCAATGACGAGATGATGCACTACAAGGCGATCGGCTTGGCCGGGGTCAAGTTCAAGGTTGGGCGGCTCAGCGTGGCCGAAGACATCAAGCGGGTGACGCGCGTGCGGGAAGTGGTCGGTGACGATTTTATCATTGCCTGCGACGCGAACCAGGCCTGGACGATCGAGCAGGCAGTACAGTTTGTTCGGGCGGCTGGCGGGCTGAACATTCGCTGGATTGAAGAGCCGGTGCGCTGGGACGATCAGCTTGAAGGGCTGCGCCGAGTGCGCGAAGCATCGAGCATTATGGTCAATGCCGGGCAGGGCGAAATAACCTCTTACGGCTGCCGTGACTTGGTACTTCAGCGGGCTGTCGATATTCTGAACGTCGATGCGACCATTGCGGGCGGCGTGACGGAATGGCGGCGGATCGCGGCGATGGCGCATTTATCGCATGTGCAGATGGCGCACCATGAAGAGCCGCAAATCGCGCTGCATCTGCTGGCATCGGTGCCGAATGGGCTGTATGTCGAGATTTTTCCCAGCTATGAACGCGATCCGATGTGGGTTGATTTGCCTGTCACAGCGCCAACGATCCGCGATGGCTTTATGGAACTGCCCACAGGTGCGGGCTTCGGCATCGATTTGAATGAAGCGGTCATCGCCAAATACCGTGTCTGAAGCTGCTTGCTGAACGTGAATTGACGGCGGCTAAAAGTTTTATCGAAGGGGGTGGTTGTAGCGCGTATCAGACTCATATCACAGAAAAGTTTATCGTTCGCCCGCTTGTTCACATTCGCTGCCAGTTTTCAAAAACATACGTTTGAACTTTGTCAAAAGGAATTGAAAATCAATGTTTAACGCGATTCGCGCTCGTGCTCTCAAGACCGTCATTCTGGCGGGACTGCTGATGGGAATGCCCGTTATCTCGATTTCGGCCAATACCGCGCAGTCAGCGGCGGCTCAGGGGGCGTGCCCAACAGCCAAGCCGCATTACAAGATCGGTTTTGCCAACCTGACCACCGGCGTTGACTTCATCACCGCCGTTCAATCCGGCATGGTGTCCGCCGCCGCCAAAGCGGGCAACGTCGATCTGGTGATCGCCAACAACAATCTCGATGGCGCCACCGCGCTCAATAACGCGCAGAATTTTGTGGTGCAGGGTGTCGATGGTGTGGTGGAATTCCAGACCGACGAGGCATTCGGCAACGTAATCATGAACCTATTTCAGAGCCAAACGCCGCAAATTCCGGTGATCGCGATTGATATTCCGATGCCGGGCGCGACGTTCTTCGGCGCAAACAACTACAAAGCGGGTCGCATGGCCGGTGAAGCGGGCGGCGACTATGCCAATGCCAACTGGGGTGGCAAAGTCGATTACATCCTCGATCTCGAATTGCCGCAATCTGGCCCGATCCCTGCCGCACGTATGCAGGGTCAGGTCGAAGGCATCCAGGCCAAGCTGAAGACCAAAGTTCCGGCGGATCATATCATCCACCTGGATAGCAAGAACACGCAGGATGTGGCATTCAAGGTGGTCAGCGACGCGCTCTCGAAGATTCCTGCCGATGCCAACATCATCGGCGTCGAAATCAATGACGACACCGCGCAAGGCACAACGGCTGCGCTGGAAGCGGCCAAGCGCAATGCGCACGCCATCGTTGTTGGGCAAGGCGCTGTCGAAAGCGGGCTGGTCGAAATGTTCAAGCCGAACAGCCTGTATCTGGGCGCGACTGCTTACTTCCCAGAACTGTACGGCTCGAAGATCATTCCGGCGATGCTCGACCTGCTGAACTGCAAGCCCGTGGCGCCCGCGATTTACGTTGATCACGTTTTTGTCACCAAAGACAATGCCTGCAAAGTGATTCCAGCGTCGAAAGTTTGCGGCTCCACAGCAGCCACAATGTCAGCGACGATGGCAACCACAATGTCGGCGACCGCAGCGGCAACGGCGACTAAGTAACATTCCCTGACTGTGCCTGGAAGGTCTAAACCGCCTTCCAGGGTTCATGCTGAAATTTTGACAATCACTTTTCGTCCAGTTTTTATTTTTGAAAAACGATTTTTACACAATGACAGACGTTTCAATGAGTCGGACAGGCCGACCTTTCGCCCTGAAAATAAACCCGGTCTTGGTTTTGGTGGCCGCCTATGGTGTGATGTGCCTCGTCTTTGGCATGGTTGCGCCGAGCTTTTTGAGCCTGGACAACTTCGTGACGATTGGCAGCACACTGGCCGGGGTCGGCATTTCCGCGATCGGCATGACGTTGGTGCTGGTATCCGGCGGCGTCGATCTTTCGGTTGGCTCGGTTGCGGCGCTGACCGGGGTTGTCGCCAGTTCACTCTGGCCGCGTTTTGCGCCGATCGGCGTGGCCGCAGGCGGGGCGCTGCTGGCCGGGCTGCTGGTTGGTTTGTTCAATGGCCTGATGATCACCCGCTTACGCATCAATCCGTTGATCAGCACGTTGGCGACTTACTCCGCTGTACGGGGCATCGCCTTTGTGGTGAGCGGGACACAGGATAACCAGCTTGGCGATCCGGCGTTCGTATGGTTGGGGCGTGGCGCGATTGCCGGTATTCCCTTTTCGCTCATTCTGATGCTGACCTTGTACGCTGGATTCTATTTCGTGATGCGCTATACGCAGTTTGGCCGCAACCTGTATGCGATTGGCGGCAGCCCAGAAGCGGCTCGGCTGGCGGGCATCAACAGCGGGCGGCATCTGTTAATTGTGTACGGGCTGTGCGGCTTGTTATCGTCGGTATCGGGTTTGATCAGTTCGGCGCAACTGGCAGCCGGGCGTCCGCTGGCGGCATCCGGTCTGGAATTTGCCGTGATCGCGGCGGTGGTGCTCGGCGGTACCAGCCTGGCGGGTGGCAAGGGCAACCTGTGGGGAACATTGATCGGTGTGATCATCCTGCGGACGCTGGACAACGGTCTTGTTCAATTGAACGTTTCTTCATTTTATCAGGATGTGGCGCGCGGCTTGGTCTTGTTGATCACCGTTGGAATTGACCAACTCCGATTGCGCTATGAAAAACGGCAACAGCCAGGAATAGCGACATGAACGCCGAAATCAACATTCCGCTGTTGCAGATGCAGGACATCGAAAAGCAGTTCTACGGCGTGACGGTCTTGAATAAAGTATCGCTCGACTTGCAAACAGGCGAAGTGTTAGCGCTGCTCGGCGAAAATGGGGCCGGAAAATCGACGCTGATCAAAATCCTGAACGGTGATTATCAGAAAGATGGCGGTGCTATTCTTATCGACGGCAAGCCCGTCCAGATCAACCGCCCACGGGATGCCGCCGCGCTTGGCATTCACATGATCTATCAGGAACAGCATTACGCGCCGGAACTGTCGGTTGCGGAAACTTTACTGCTGGGCAAGCTGCCCACGCGCGGAATCATGGTTGATTGGGAACGCGCCTATGCGATGGCGCGCCAACACCTGAATATGCTCAAAGTTGACCTTGATCCGAAAAAACTCATGATGAACCTGAGCGTCGTTGAACGTCAGATTGTCGAAGTGGTCAAAGCCATTTCCGGCAAGGCACGCATCATTGTGATGGATGAACCGACCGCTGCCTTTCCGCCGAATGAAGTGGCATTGCTGTTCGACAGCATCCGACGTTTGATCGAACAAAAGATTTCGATCATCTATATTTCGCATCGGTTGGATGAAATTTTCCAGATCGCCAACCGGGCGACGGTGCTGCGCGATGGCAAGCTGGTGGGCACTCGCCGGATCGAGCCGAGCCTGAGCCAACGCGATCTGGTGCAGATGATGGTCGGGCACGAGGTGGCGCGCGGCACGTCCGAACAATCGCTGGCCGCCCGCCAGACGGAAGCCGAACCCGTGCTGACCGTGAGCGGGTTGACGGCGGATGGGCTGTTCGAGAATATCGATCTGCATGTGTCACCCGGCGAAATTGTGGGCATTTTCGGGCTGCTCGGCGCGGGGCACGATGCGATCATCAATGCGATCTTCGGCGAAATCAAAGTGAATCGCGGCCAGATTTTGATCGAAGGCCAGCCGATAGGGATCACCAGCCCGCACGAGGCGCGCAATCAGGGCATCGGTCTGGTTCCGGCAGATCGCAAGGTGCAGGGGTTGGTGCTGGATATGGATGTGCGCGAAAATGTGACGCTTTCCAATTGGAGTCCACTGACGCGCTTTGGATTTTTCCAGAACAACCGTGAAAGGGAACACACGCGCCAGTGGATCGATCGGCTGGGCATTCGGATGGCGGGTGGGATGGCAACCAAACTGCGCTTTTTGAGCGGCGGCAATCAGCAAAAAGTGGTGCTGGCGCGCTGGCTGGAAGCAAACGTCAAAGTACTCATGTTGAACGAACCGACCTGGGGCGTTGATGTGGGCGCGCGTTCCGATATTTATGCGCAGCTTGAAGCAATGGCCGCGCAAGGATTGGCAATCTTGATGGTTTCATCGGATATGGACGAAGTGCTGTCCGTCAGTCATCGCATTCTGACCGTGTACCGGGGACGGCTGACCGGCCAATTCAGCCGCGCCGAAGCCAACCGTGAAAATCTGCTGCACGCCGCCGCCGGAGGTGCTGAATGAGCGTGAATCCACAGACGCAAGCCAAACCCGCCGCGACAACGGCTGTGAAGCCGCGAATCGGAATAGGCAGCGGTGCCGGGTTGCTGATGCTGTACCTGGTCATGGTCGTTGTTATTTCGCAGCTATCGCCCTATTTTTTGGGGCAGCGCAACCTGATCAACATTGCCACCTCGGTATCGGTGCTGGGCATGATCGCCATCTTCAGTACGATGCTGATGATCAGCGGTGGGCTTGATCTCTCAGTGGGCGCGACGACGGCATTGGTCGGCGTGTTGGTCGCTTCGACTCAAGGCGCGCTCGGTGTAGGGGGTGCGGTGGCGTTCGGGCTGATCATCGGCTTGTTGATCGGGCTGCTCAATGGCCTGCTGGTCACACGCTTGGGCATCAATCCGCTGATTACAACGCTGGGGATGCTTTCGACGATTCGCGGGTTGGCGTTCGTCTTTTCGGGCGGCTTGAGCATCCCGATGTTGGATAAGGGGTTCGGTCAACTGGGGCGCGGCAATATCGGCGGGCTGCCGATCATTGTGATTGTGGTGCTGATCATGTTCGTCGGCGCATTTATCGTGATGCGCTACACCGCTTATGGACGCGCCATGTATGCAATCGGCGGCAACAGCCGCGCCAGCCACCTGGCCGGATTGCCGGTCAAGCGTTACCAATTGACGGCTTACATGCTTTCCGGGCTGAGTGCGGCGGTCGCCGGAATCTTTCTCACATCGCGGTTGGGAGCAGCCGCGCCACAGGCCTCGACCGGGTTGGAATTGAGTGTGGTTGCGGCAATTATTTTGGGCGGCACCAGTTTGAGCGGCGGCAAAGGCAATCTGCTCGGCACGCTGCTCGGAATTCTGATCCTCGGTACGCTGGACAACGCGATGACGCTGCTCAGCGTTTCGGCCTACTATCAGCAGATCGGGCTAGGCGTCGTTTTATTGTTGGCGGTTGGCCTGGATCAAGTACGTTTCGGCAATTTTGGCCGATTTCTGCGAACGAAAAACTGAGCGAGGCAAACGTTAATCATCATGACCGTACCGCCGCCCCTTTCGCCTGATCAAGCCTTTCAGATCGATTTCAACTTTCAGCAAGTCCCATCGGCATTGGCGGTCGATATTCCGCCAGAAGCCGCCGCTGCGATGCTGCACATCAGCGCAGAACAATTCAACGCCTACACGACCAGCGCTGCCGCCGACTGCACGCGCATCGCTGAAAAATTGCTGGCTGACGACAATCACCGCGCCGCTGTTCAAAAGTTGAAAGCCCCTAAAAGCAGCGCCATCAGTACAATAATGACCGTTGGCGATTCGATCACGACGTATCGCTACGGCTACGCGGAAATTCTGCGAGCACTGCTGCAATTGGTCGAGCCAGAAAAGCCCGTTCAGTTCTATAATCATGGTCGGTCGGGGTACACCTCGACGCACGGCCTGGAACACACTTACACACAATATCGCGCGCAGCGACCCGATTGGGCCTTCTTGAAATATGGGGCGAACGATACCAAACGTTTTGGCGCCAAGCCGGGTAAACTGCTGGTTTCGCGTGAGGAATACCGGGCGAATATGGCGCTGATCATCGACGGCTTTTTGAGCATTGGCGCGCAGCTAATCGTCATGACGCCAAGCCCGGTAGTTGAGTCGGTCGTCAACAATAACCCCGAATTTCAAACGTGGTCGATGGGCTGGGACAACCATGATATTCAGGCGTGCGCCGATGGACTGCACGAAATTACGGCGGCGCGCGGCGTGCCGCTGATCGATTTGTGTGCGCTGTTCAGCTTGCAACCTGACCCGGCCTTGTATTTGCCCGATGGGCTGCATCCCGGTCCGGCGGGTCATGCGCTGATCATTGAACAAGTGCTCAATCGGATCAACGCAGTTTAGTTCGATTTCCCGATAACCTGATCATAAAGGACGCTTTTGATAAATGGTTGCAGCAACGCATAAATCGGCAAAGATCGGCATTTTTGGCATTGGGCTGGCCGCCTATTGGCCGCAGTTCGAGGGTTTGAAAGAACGGCTCGAAAAGTATCAAAGCGATGTTGAAACGCACGTCCGGTCGTTGGGCGGCGCGGTTGTGTCGGCGGGGTTGGTCGATAGCGCGACAAGTGCGCAGGCCGCTGGTGATTTGTTTGCCCGCGAAAACGTCGATCTGATCATTTGCTATGTCGGCACCTACGCCACCTCGTCGCAAGTGCTGCCCGCCGTACAGCGTCGCAAAGCGCCTGTGCTCATTTTGAATTTGTCGCCAACCCCGGCGATGGATTACGCCAATACCGGGACCGGCGAATGGCTGGCGAACGTATCGGCTTGTCCGGTGCCAGAAATATCGAACGCCTTTGCGCGCAGCCGCATTGCTTTTCATGTCGTAACGGGATTGCTGTATCCCGCTGAGGGCAAATCCAACCGCTATTATGACCGCGCCTGGTCACAAATTGCCGAATGGATTCAGGCGGCCAATGTGCTGCACCAACTCAATTACAGCCGTTTCGGATTTTTGGGGCATACGTACCCCGGCATGTTGGACCTGTACTCCGATTTGACGATGCACCACGCACAACTCGGTACGCATGTCGAAATGCTCGAAATGGACGATTTGCAAGCGCGGACGGATGCGGTGAGCGGCGCTGAAATCGAAGAAAAGATCGCTGAAATCCATGATGTGTTTGATGTCGCACAGACAGGCCGTGACAAAATATCGATGCCTGTCACGGACGAAGCGATGCAGTGGTCGGCGCGGGTCGCGGTTGGGCTGGATAAACTGGTGTCCGACTTCGATCTGAACGGGCTGACCTATTATTATCGTGGGCTGAGTGGCAATGCGTTCGAGGCCTTGGGCGCTGGATTGATCGTCGGCAATTCGCTGCTGACCGCGCGTGGTGTCCCGGCTTCCGGCGAAGGTGACCTGAAAACGAATATCGCCATGTTCATCATGGATCGACTCGATGCGGGCGGATCGTTCACCGAGTTTTACGGGCTGGATTTCAACGAAGATTTTGTTTTGATGGGGCATGACGGCCCCGGCCATATCAGGATCAGCGAAGGTCGTCCGGTATTGCGCGGCTTGGGGCTGTTTCATGGCAAGCGCGGGTATGGCATCTCAGTTGAATTCAAGGTGAAATACGGGCCGATCACCGTGTTAGGCATGACGCAAACTGCCGATGGTCGCTTGAAGATGATCGCGTCAGAAGGCGAATCAATCCCTGGCGAAGTGCTGCAAGTCGGCAACACCAATTCGCGGCTGCGTTTTTCGGTCGATCCGGCGGAATTCATTGATCGTTGGTCGATGGAAGGGCCGACGCATCACTGCGCGCTGGGGATCGGTCACCAAGTGGGCAGCATCAAAAAACTTGCCAGTATGCTCGATCTGGAATTGGCGGTCATCGGCTGAATGCGGCAGCCGCAACATAGCGAGCAGGACTCGCGCACATCCGCCAACAACAGTTCATTTTGAGCGCAAATGCCGTTTTTGATGTCCGCCAAAACCCGACCGGTAGAAGTTTTGGTCAGGTATCGATCAACTGTACGATTGTTTGCCGCACTTCGGCCAGAAATTCCGTGTAACGCTCCTTGAGTTCAATGATGATGAACCCGTCGTAATTTTTGAGTCGCTCAAATGCCTCGACAAATGGAATACTCCCCCAACCCGGCGGCAAGTGTAGGTCTGCTTCGCCATAGGGCGCCTGATCGCCTTCGTCCTCAAAGCCTCGATTCCACAAAAGGTAAAAAATACACGTTAGGGCTTTTTAGGCCGAGTGGGAGCGGAGATTCATGAGGTTCACTTTGAGGAGCATATCCCAGAGATAATCCCCGGTCAGGCCAATGTGGTCCCACTGCGCTGGCGAAATGTGCCGAATATGTTCGTCGGTGATATTTTCACCTTCAGCGCGCAACTCCTGAATGATGTGCCATTGATGAACACTGTTCCAGGCAACAATGGCAGCGGTCACGAGGGTAAGGCCACTGGCCCGGTTGCTTTGGCTCTCAAAATCACGGTCACGAACACGCCCCAGACGGTGAAAGAAAACAGCGCGCTGAAGGGAGTTTTGCGATTCGCCGCGCAGCAAACTGGTTTGCGAGTCAGAGCGCAGCAGCGGGTCTTGGAGCCAGTTGAGTCGGGTCAGAGTTTGGTCAATGCGACCCATTTCGCGCAGGGCCAAAGCCAGATCATTCTGGAGAACATGACCCGAGAGCCGTTGGAGCGCGAGAGGCGGGGTCACAACGCCAAGTTTGATGGAGGTACCGAGGCGCAATAGGTCATCCCATTTTCGGTCCATGAGATGGTCGTTGATTCTGCCGCCAATGAAGGGAGCCAGAAGGGGAAATTGGGTTATCTTGCCAGGGGCGTAGAGCTTGTAGTCGTTGAAATGACGCAAGCGAGGCACGAAACGGTAGCCCATCATGTGGAACAGCGCCGAAATCTCATCAGTGTAGCCCAGGGTGTCGGTGAAATGGCGTTCAATCTGGAGATCACTCTCGTGATAGAGCAATCCACTGAGGGCGTAGGGAGCCTGATGTAGCCAGGTTGTGATGACCTGCACGTGAAAGGCTTGGCGCAGTTGCGTCGCCGTGTGCACATAGAAGAAGAGGCCAGGCTCACTGCCATAGTGCCGGTTCACTCGCGCCATATCGGAGCGAACCTGGCCGGTGGGGAAGAATTGCGCATCGGAGGAGGAAGTTGTCGCTGGCCCCTGCACCTGTGCCCAGGGAAGGTTCTGCTCGAAGTTAACCAGCGCGGCCAGTGCTTGTCGATAGGCGTCATCATTGATGAACCAGGTGTACATCCAGACCAAGCGCTTGAAGGAGGTATGGGGTGATGCCGCCGCCATCTTGTCGGGTCCCAGATTGAGCGCGTCGGCCAAAATCGCGGTCCAGAGCGTGATAGAGTCGTCGACATGCTCACCAGTCAGGCGATGGGTGAAATACTGGCTGATATGCAGGGTTTCTTCGATTTGGAGTAGCAAGTTGGTGATCTTGATCTTGGGCATCCTATCGCTGATGAGGCGCTGGATACGCTTGATGTCTTTGGGTGCGTTGCTGGGCGGACGATGAAAATGGAAGCGATCATTTTCAATCGTTACATCGGGAAGCGCGTTGCGAGCAACCAGATCGTTGACGATTTCGAACTGTTCCTCTAACTCCTTCCGGCGCTGCGACCAGTAGCGGCTGAAATCCGTCTCAATTGCCAGTGGAATGTTGCCGCTGTCGCGGATAGCGGTCCAGCGATCGGCGGGCAGCCAGATTTCCTCCCAATCCCGGTATTTGAGTGAACCGGTGACCCAGATGTTTCCGGCACGCAGGTTGCTGCGCAGTTCGCTGAGGACACACAGTTCGTAGTAGCCGCGATGCAGCCCCTCCCCTGTTTTCACGTAGGGTTTCCAGCGTTTGTCCACAAAATCGGTAGGGGCTGAGGCCGGTAGTTCAGTGAGCTTTTCCTCGTCCATTGTTCGCAGCAGCCCTATCGCTTCGCGCAGCCCTTGGGTGCTGGCATCCCCCTTGAACTCAAAGTTTTTCCACACAAGCGGACTGTAACGACGCGCCACGCTAAAACGTGTGTCCAGCAGTTGCAGAAAGTCGAATGTTTCGGGTCGCATCAGGGCTTCGGCCTCGGCGACACTCGAAACATAATTATCCCAGGGTAGTACACCCTCAATCGCCTGGTAGGGATCACGGCCTTCCTTGCGGGCCAGAATAATCGCTTGCCCAATGGCGGCGTAATGGCGCACAATCTGATTAAGGGGATTTTTGCAAGACCCCTCGAAAAGGTAAATTTCGGCAATTATTTGCCATCATCATGCTGAATCAGCAATCTCCAAAACAGCATTTATTCCGTTGAATGATGTATCAGATTTGCCACC
>Ga0123339_10000948_pt1 | contig 20749 bp, 20 predicted proteins | sample lystaG_FD_89956 | JGI IMG/M metagenome (GOLD analysis project Ga0123339, IMG submission 89956) | Glacier valley bacterial and archeal communities from Borup Fiord, Nunavut, Canada, to study Microbial Dark Matter (Phase II) -... | ecosystem: Environmental > Aquatic > Freshwater > Ice > Glacier ...
CTGTCGTCATCAGTCGCGCAACCCGCTCAGGCCGTCGAGGTCGGTGCTACCGAATGCCATGCGCATGCGGGCCGCAACGATCTGGAGAACGAGCACCACGAGGAGGACGTCGAGCGACACCCCGAGCTCGACCACGAGCGGAACACCCGAGGTGGCGAGAAAGGCGGTCGTGGTGATGCCGTTATCGAGCAACAGGAAGCCGATGACCTGCGAGAGAGCGCGTCGGCGGGTCACGAGCATAAAGAACCCCAGCAACACGACCGCGATGCCCACGGGCAGTGCCCTGGTCGCCGCGGACGGAGCGAGGGCGACGAGAGGTCCGCTCAGCACGTAAGCCAGCAGGGTGAGACCGGCGGCGGCGAGCAGGGACGAGGTCACGTTGACGAGCGGGGCGGTCTCGCGCACCTCACCGCTGTCCGCAAGCACTCGACGCAAAATGGTGGGGAGCACGATCGCCTTCAGGATCAACACTCCTAGAGCGGCGAGGTACAACTCGGTGCTGTGCTCGTTGATGCCAAGCAGCAACGCCAGTCCGGCGATCAGCACACCCTGGATCGCAAGAAGCCGGATGATCGCGGCCAGGTCGCGGCGCCAGAGTGTGAGGACGGCGGTAAGCAGAATGGCGCCGCTAATGACGTCGAGCAGCTGGGTGGACACGGAGGCGCTCATGCGAGGAAGTACGAGGCGGCGACGGCGAGCAGGGCGAATAGCAGCGATCCGGCGAGTAGCTCGGGCACGCGGAACAGGCGGAGCTTGGCCATAAACACCTCGAAGACGGCGAGCGCCACCCCGACGAGGGCGACCTTGACAATCAGCATGACGGCGCCGAACAGGAGGGCGAGTGGGGCGAGAGTCGTTGCGACACCCCACGGGGCGAACAGGTTGACGCCGAGGCCCAGCAAGAGCGCGAGGCGCATCGACGCCGCGAGTTCGACCATCGCGAGGTCGCGGCCGGAGTACTCAAGCACCATCGCCTCGTGAATCATGGTCAGTTCGAGGTGCGTTGATGGGTTGTCGACGGGAAGGCGGCCCGCCTCGGCGACGATCACGACCGCAAAGGCGACCGCCGCGAGCAGGCTGGCCGGGGAAAGGACCTCCGAAGGCGAGGCGAGCGTTCCCGCGACGATGTCCGTCAGGTCGGACGAACCTACCCGCACGGAGAGTGCAAAGATCGCGAGCAGGATGGTCGGCTCGACGAGAGCCACGATCGTCACCTCGCGGCTGGCGCCGATGCCGCCGAACGCCGTGCCGGTGTCCAATCCGGCGAGAGCGAGGGCGACCGTGCCGAGCAGGAGGATCGCGACCACGGCGAAGAGATCGCTCACGCCGCCCACCGCCGCAACGGTCGTCACGAACGGGATGACGGCCGCGAGGAAGACGGCCGATGCCAGCATGATGACGGGTGCGGCGACGAAAACCACGCTCGTGCCTTCGGGCCGCGTCGCCTCCTTGTGGAAGAGCTTGCGCAGGTCTCGCACGGGCTGGCCGACGCCCGCTCCCGCGCGACCTTCGATTCTTGAACGCACCTGACGCATCAGGCCGGTGAGGTAGGGCGCTCCGACCACGACGACGGCCACCTGAATTCCGGCGGCGGCGACGGCGACGACCGTGTCGGCCGCGCTCATGAGGTCACCGCGACAACCACGAGGGCGACGAGCATCCCGATGAAGCCGTAAGAGAGGTAGCGGTGCACCCGCCCATTGGCAAGGCGCCGTGACCACCTACCCCAGGACTCGACGGTCGCGAGGAGGGGCGGATAGATGGCGGCCTCCAGTCGGTCGGGAACTCGCTGCCGGAACGTCACCGATTCGATGAGGTAGGCGGACTCCGCGTACGGCGTGACGTCGATGTCGTGTTCGGGCCTTAATACGTCGTCGAAAACGCGGGTGAGTGGCTCGGCGAAGGACGTCGCGGTGAGCTCCTGGCGCGAATTTCGCGCCGGGCCGCCGTTGGCCCAGACGCCCACGACTCGGCGCGGGGCGCTACCCGCGAGGCGGCGCACGACGACGGCCGCGAGCGCGGCTGACAGCAGAAGGCCCACGGTGATGAGCAGGGGAGACATCGATCCCTGAATCCCCGTGAGGCGCAACGTCACGGCGCTGTCTTCTAGCGGCGCCGTGTTGCGCACGGCCGGGAGAACGTTCAGCACCCGGTCGAGCGACCCGCCTACAAGGGCAGGCGCAACGGCGAGCACCGCGCACGATGCCGCGGCGATGCCCATCCCGACGCGCATCGCCAGCGGGCTTTCGTTCGCGGTGGCCGCGGCCGTCGACCGCGGCTGGGCGAGGAACCCGACGCCGAAGGCCTTGACGAAGGTGGCGACACCGAGACCGGCCGTCAGCGCGACGACGCCCACGGCGACGGGGATGCTCACCGCGACGACGGGCGATGCTGCAACCCCGTCGGAGACCGAGTGAATGAGGCCCTGCAGAAGCACCCACTCGGACACGAACCCGTTGCCAGGCGGCAGCGCGGCGGCGCCTAGTGCGCCGATTCCGAAGAGTGCGGTGGTGACGGGCATGCGGCGCACGAGGCCGCCAAGCGCGTCGAGGTCGCGCAGGCCGGTGGCCCGCAGTACCGACCCCGCGCCGAGGAAGAGGACGGTCTTGAAGGCGGCGTGGTTGAGGGCGTGCAGCAAGGCGGCCGCCATGAGCACGCCGGCCAGCGCGCGGTTCCCGTCGGCGGCGAACACCCCCGCCGCTCCGATGCCGATCGCCATGAGCCCGACGTTCTCCGTCGTCGAGTAGGCGAGGAGTCGCTTGAGGTCGGTCGCGACGCTGGCCTGGAGCACGCCGAAAAGCGCCGAGAACGCGCCGATCGTGAGCACCAGCAGGCCCCACCACCTGGGACCGCCGCCGAGCAGGTCGAAGCCCACCCTGATCAGGCCGTAGATGCCCAGCGCGACCATAGCCGCGGACATCAGCGCCGACACGTGGCTGGGGGCCTCGGGGTGAGCGCGCGGCAGCCAGACGTGCAGGGGAACGAGGCCCGCCTTGGCGCCGAAACCGATGAGGACCAAGACGAAAATCGTGGAGCGCGCGGCGGGCGACAGGTGGGTCGCACCATCGCGTAGCGCGTCAAACGTCTCTCCGCCCGCGCCGGCCGAGAAGATGACGAGGCCGGTCATGATCGCGACCAGTCCGGCGTGCGTCATGCCTCCGTACCAAAGCCCCGCGTCGCGGACGGAGGGACGGAGCCTGTGTTCAGTGAGTACCAGCACGAGCGAGGTCAAGGCCATGAGTTCCCACACCACGAGGAGCGTGGTGACGCTCCCGGCTGCGGGGACAAAGAGCATCGAGGCGACAAAGAGAGGGACGGTCGCCTGCGTCGTCCGTGAGCCTGCCGGGTTCTCGTGGTGTGCAGCATCCGTCGTATAGCCGATGCCGTAGATACCGGCGGCGATGGTGACGGCACCCACGAGAAGCAGGAACACGCCGGAGAGCGCGTCGACGCTGAGGCGCGCCTCACCAAGGGGCAGGAGCCCCGGCGCAATCCGAGTCCACGTTGTTCCCATTGAGTCGGCGTCGCTCGCGCCCGCTCCACTCAATCCTCCGACGCCTGCGACGACTCCGCCGAGGCCAACGCCGGCCGTCACGAGACCGCTCACGAGGGGTCGGATGTGCTGAGGGACGAGTGTGATGGCGAGGGCGCCAAGGAGAGCGCCCGCGGCGACGAGCGTGAGACCTGCCTCGATCAGTGTCATCGGCCGGTCAGTCCTCGGAGCGCGGCGACGATCGCCTCCGGCGAAGGGGGGCAGCCCGGCACCTCGATGTCGACGGGGATGATGTCAGAGACCGGTCCTTCCACACCGTAGGCGCCCGCGAAGACACCGCAGTTGCGGGCGCAGTCGCCGAGGGCGATCACTCGCTTGGGCGCAGGGGTCGCCTCATACGTGATGCGTAGGGGATCTGCCATGTTTCGCGTGACGGGGCCGGTGACCAGCAACGCATCGGCGTGCCTCGGGGAGGGAACGAGCCTCGCGCCGTATCGCTCCGCGTCGTACACAGGGCCGAACGCCGCGGCGATTTCAATTTCGCATCCGTTGCAGGAGCCCGCGTCCACGTGTCGAATCTGGAGGGAGCCCGACCAGGGCAAGGGCTGCGCGGTCGTTTCGTCCTGAGAGGGCGCGGCGGGCTTCGCGGGCGCGGGCGCGGCGATCCGGCCGACGCGCAGCATGGTCTTGAGGAGTCGGAGCATTGCCCGTTAGCCGTTCAGCTGATCGGGGCTCGGGCTCGGGCTCGGGCTCGAAGCGTCGCGCATGGCGTCGACCTCGGTCTCGTCCTCGGCGCGCAGGTTGCTGAGCATCTCCACTTGGAGCGACAGCAGGTCCCCACTCAACTGCCGGCCGACCGCAAGCAAGTCGGCGACCTTGGGGGAGGTCACGGAGTAATAGACGGCCGAAGCCTCGCGTCGAGTCGTCACCAGGCCGGTGCCGCGTAGCACCGCCAACTGCTGTGACAGCGCCGAGGCGCCGACCTCGAGCTCGACAAGCATTTCGCCAACGGAATGCTCGCGCTCGCCGAGCAACTCAAGAACCCGGATGCGTACCGGGTTCCCCATCGCCTTGAACAGGTCCGCCTTGACCTGTTGGAGGGGTGCGGTCATGACGTCGTGATCGCTTTCGCTTGTGAAGCCATAATTTGCATATTAGCACCGTGTAAGGATCTCCTAATTTCACAAAGTCCTAAAGTCATTCGCGAAGATCGCCTCGCGAAGCCCTTGCGCGATGCGCATGAGGCCTAGTGACCTGGCGTGGTTCGCCGCGCGGAACTCCGCTCCGCGAGTCGCAAACTCCAGTGGAGTGAGTCACATTTACCCCAAAATGTGACGTGCGCACACTTACGCTGGTTGGCATGATCACACTTCGGAGACGCTTCTTTGGTGCCCTGCTCGTGGCGGCGCTGGTGTCTGGAGCCCTTGCGGCACCGGCGGTGGGAACCGAAAACGAGACCAATGCCGGTTTTGAGACGGTGCTACGCGGCACGAATGACTTTCGCGAAGCCAACGGACTCGATCGCCTGGTGCACGACCCGAGGGTGTCAGCGGTCGCACAGGCGTGGGCAGAGAAAATGGCTGCCGACTACGCCGCCGACCCAAACCCCGACCGCAATGCGGCGTTGAAGAAGGCCTTCCGACACAATCCCAACACTTCGTCCCAAATTCCCGCCGGCGCCGAGTCGGTCGGAGAGAACATTGCGGTGAATGGCGGTGCGGCCGAGCCCTATAAGAAGCTCCTCACGCAGTGGGTGAACAGCCTGCCGCATAAAGAAAACATGTTGCGCACGCGGTGGACGCACCTTGGCGTCGGTACCTACCAGGATGCCTCCGGACTCACGTGGGGCGTGCAGGTGTTCGCCGACTATGGGTCGCCGGAAGCCATCCCGGATCCAGTCGACGCGGTGGTCGATCTCGACCTCATCTCGTATTCGGGAACGGTCGCCTGCGTGGTTCTCGTGAAAGAGCCCTCAAAATCCGAGTTCTTCCGCCAGTGCGGCACGCGTCCCGGCAATCAGTACACCTTCTCCGACGTGCCGCCGGGCTCGTACAGTGCCCGCTTGCTCAACTCGGGTGGCGGAGTGCTCTATTCGGGATCGCTCTCCGGTGTCGGCACCGTTGCCTCATCCGTTGGTGGCACGACCACTGCGCCGGGTTGGACGAGCGTCCGCTTGGCAGGTTCCGGTCGATACGGCACGGCCGTAGCGGTCAGCCAGGCGGCATTCCCCAAGCCGGTTGACACGGTGTTTGTCGTCACCGGCGAGAACTTCCCCGACGCGCTTGCGGCAGGGCCCGCCGCCGCGAAGCTGGGCGGGCCGCTGCTCCTGGTCCAGCACAACGCAGTGCCCGACATTGTGGTCGCAGAACTGAAGCGGCTGTCCCCGCGCGAGATCGTGGTGCTGGGTGGCCCCGGCGTCATCAACTCGGCAACATTGACGAAGTTGGGCACCTTGGCTGGATCGGGCGGCGCAACACGGGTCTACGGCGAGAGCAGGTACGCCACGGCCGCAAATATCGCTACGCGTTTCTTCGCCGCAGGGTCCACCTCCACGGTCTTCTTGGCGACGGGCCTGAATTACCCCGATGCCCTCTCCGGCGGCCCGGTGAGCGGAATGCTCGGCGCCCCGCTACTGCTCTCGACAACAAACACTGTTCCACCGGAGACCCTGAGCGCCATCAAGAAGCTCGGGGCAACCAAGGTGGTCCTGCTCGGCGGCACCGGCGTGCTCTCGAACTCGCTTGAGTCGCAGATCCGGAATGCGGTGGGAACGGTCACGGTGACCCGGTATTCCGGATCGTCTCGCTTCAGCACGAGCGCCGCCATTGTCGCGAACTCATTCAAGCCAGCGACGACGTCCATCGCCTACGTGACGGTCGGCAACAACTTTCCTGATGCTCTCGCGGGCAGTGCGGCAGCGGCCGCGCAAGGGGCACCGATCCTCCTGAGCGAGAAGACGTGCATGCCATCGGCCACGTATCAGGCCCTCAAGAACCTCGGTGTCACCAAGGTCGTGTTGCTCGGAGGCACAGGGGTCATCGATTCTGCGGCTCCTACCAAGAAGTGTGCGTACTGATCCTCGGTAGCTGATCGCCTTCTTCGGGGACCGCCTCGAGGACGTGGGCTCTCTCAGTGCCGCACCGGGTCGGTGCTCTGCCGAACGATGGCGCCTCCGAAGGGTGACCCCACATCGGCCGCGATCACGGGGCATTTGGCTTGAAGCAGGCAGAATACCCGCGACCCTGCCTCGCTGAGAGTCTCGTAGTTGGCCTGACCCTTGGCAAGAATCAACGGGGCGTTCTCGAATGACGCTCGAAACTCCGTTGAGCAGCGGCTGAGGATGGTGCCTGGCGCCGCGAATCCGTTGTCGACGATCGTGGCACACGAGTCGAGACCCGCGGCAAGGGCGTCTTCGGCCGTGGCGTCGTTCAACACCGGACCGCCCTTGACTGCGTAGATTACCGGTGGTCCCAGCTGTTCGATGAGCACCCTGTCGAAGACGGTTTCACCCGCATTGTCCGCAAGAAAGAGCACGTGATCGGCGACCGCGAGCGCCTCGCGCAGGCCGTCCAGATCATCGATAGCGAGCGGCCGTTCCACGACGCGCTCAACCGTCGCCCAGAGATCAGGAGTCTGGTCGCTAAAGCCGAAGTCGATGATGTTGCCCGCGATGCTCAGCCGCACCGCAGTGTCGAGAGGGTCCTCGCTCTGGGCGACCAAGGCCTTCAATCTTGGGTAGAGAGAAAGGGCGAGCCGAGTGCTCTCTGCCTTGGCCTCGCGATAGGGATCGCGATCGCCCAGTCGGTCCCTCACGATCTTGTGCACTGCGAAGGCGATCTCGGGCGGAGTGGTGCCCTCCGGGAGTCCCTCAAGGAGTGCCAGCGTCTTAATCACCACCGCGTGCTGTTCGGACTCGTCGTCGGTCACCATTCGTGAAGCGCTGAGCGCCTGCCGCGTGAGACACGGGTAGCAATCGAGGTAGGTCCGCATCCGATTCATGATCCTCGCGATGTGAGCGTGGCGTCGAGCCGAAGGTCCCTGGCGACGGGTGCCCCCTGCGCGGCGCCAGCCACGAGCCCTGCGACGACAATGCGAGCAATTCGCCCGCCGTATCTCACCCCGACTTGTGTCGGCTTCCGAGCGCAGCGGGGTTGCCACTCGGGTCGTGTCGTGGCAATATAGCGATATATCGTTCATTATCGTTCGCGATACCGTTTTGGGAGGTCATCATGGGTAGTTCTCACCGTTCCGGCGGCGCTGCAGGCTTTGGACCGGCAGGATTCGGCCCCGGCGAGGCGGCCGATGCCATGTGGCAGGCCATGGACCAGTTGCGCGCGGGCTTCGACAAGCGTGTCGGGACCCGCATGGGTAGGGGAGACGTGCGCGCTGCGGTGCTTGCACTCCTCCACGAGCAACCCATGCATGGTTACCAGATCATCCGGGAGATCGAGGAACGCACGGCAGGCAAATGGAAGCCAAGCGCGGGCTCCGTCTATCCCACGCTGCAGTTGCTCGCCGATGAGGGTGTCGTCACCTCCGAGATGTCGAGCGATCGCAAGATCTACTCCCTGGCCGATGCCGGCCTGGAGGAGGCTGCGGAAGCCGCCTCATCCGCGCCGTGGGCTACCGAAGCATCGAGCGATGGAAGTCACTTCAGCGCCGTGCCGAAGGCGGGCATTGAGTTGGCGCAGGCCGTCGCACAGGTGGTTCGCACGGGATCACGGGCCCAGCAAGAACATGCAGTCGAGGCCCTCGATGTTGCGCGTCGTAAGATCTATTCGATCCTTGCGCAGGACTGACGCGCTTGCCATCTGACCGCCGGGATCGAGGAGGTTCGATGCCCGACGTCGTTTCTGGCCGCGCACGCTATCGGCGCATACTCCGCTTTGCCGCATGGCATCTCGGCACGTCGTGGTGGTACGAGATCCTGCTGCCGAGTGTCGGCCTCCGCAGGATCGCCGAGCGCACCCGACCCGCCAGGATGCGGCGCTTCGCGCGAAAGTTCCGCGTGCTCGCGGTGGACCTGGGCGGGCTCATGATCAAACTCGGCCAGTTCATGTCCTCGCGGCTTGACGTGCTCCCGCCCGAGATCACCAAGGAACTCGAGGACCTGCAGGACGAGGTGCCCGCGGTCCCTTTCGATGCCATCCGCGCGCTCGCCGAGGCGGAGCTGGGCATCCCGTTCGATCAGGTCTTCGCGATGATCGATGAGACACCCATTGCCGCCGCCTCGCTGGGTCAGGTGTATCGCGCCACCTTGACGGCACACGACGCAGCAGACGTGGGCTTCGAGAGGGCCGTCATCAAGGTGCAGCGGCCGGGCATCGGCGAAATCATCGATGTCGACCTCGCAGCACTGCGCAAGGTGGGCGGGTGGCTGAGCCGGGTGCGTTTGGTGTCTAGGAGAGTCGACGCGCCCGCGGTCGTGGAGGAGTTCGCGCAGACAAGCCTCGAGGAGATTGACTACCTTAAAGAGGCCTCCAACTCGGAGCGCTTCGCGGCGAACTTCTCCGACAACGATCGAGTGCGTGTCCCGGCAGTCGCGTGGGAACGCACGACGCGCAAGGTGCTGACGCTTGAAGACGTCACGGCGATCAAGATCACCGACACCGCAGGATTGCGGGCCGCGGGCATCGACCCAGCGGACGTCGCGTCGGCCTTCGCCGAGGTTATGTTCGACCAGTTGTTCCATCACGGCTTCTTCCACGCGGACCCGCACCCTGGCAATCTCTTTGTGACGCCGATGCCGTCGGGTGACGAGGGCCATAAGTGGACGCTCACCTTCGTCGACTTCGGCATGATGGGTGAGGTCCCCGCGAGCCTGCGCGCGACCTTGCGCGGACTCGTGATTGCCGCCGCGTCGCGCGACGGAAAGGGCATGGTGAAAGCCATGCAAGAGGTGGGCGTGCTCTTACCGTCCGCGGATACCGTCGAACTCGAGAAGGTCATGACCACGCTCTTCGCGAGATTCGGTGGGATGGGATTTGCCGAGTTGCGCGAGCTCGACCCGAGGCAATTCCAGGACTTCGCCGTGGAGTTCGGCGACGTCATCCTTTCGCTGCCGTTCCAGTTGCCCGAAAACTTCCTGCTCGTCATCAGGGCGGTGTCTCTCACCTCGGGGGTCAGCAGCTCGCTGTTCCCGGCGTACAACCTGTGGGACACCGTCGAGCCGTACGCGGAGCAGTTGATACGTGACGAGGGCGGCAATCTCGCCGCAGACCTGGGCCGTCAGGCGCTCGACAACATCGGGGCCCTGTGGCGCATGCCCTCGCGAGTGGACGCCGTCCTGACCAGGGTCGAGGATGGCACCCTTCCGCTCTCGGTGCCCAAGCTTGAGTCGGCGGTCGCTCGCCTGGACGTCACTGGCCGGCGTTCGGTGTCGGCGGTGCTCTTCGGTGCGCTGCTGGTCGCGGGAGCCGTCATGCGTCCAGACGACGTGACCTTCGGCACCGTACTTATAGGCGCGTCGGCGCTTCCCCTGCTCCATGCGCTGTTTGCAGGGCGTCGAAGGCGCTGAGCGAAGGCCTGCCCACGTCTCAAGGATGACCTCGTTTCCCTACGGCGCGGGCGCTAGGGTCAAAGGAAGACTTTCGTCGGAAGGAGACGCCCATGCCCACCATGGCCATCATCGGAGCCGGACCGGGGCTCGGTGCCGCAGTCGCGCGCAGGTTCGGACGCGAAGGCTTCTCGATCGCGCTCATCGCGCGCGACAAGTCAAAGCTGGACGCTCTTGTGGCCGCGCTCGGCGCATCAGGCGTGGAGGCATATGGCTACGCGGCGGATGTGCGCGACCCGGCATCGCTCGAGCATGCACTCTCACAGGCCGCCGCCGAACTCGGTCCCATTACGGCGCTCCAATACAGCCCTCTGCCAGCGCGCACCTACCTGAAGCCGGTGCTGGAACTCACGCCGGAAATGGCGCTCGAGGCGCTTCAGTTTTCGGCGCTAGGGCTGATTCACGCAGTGCGCGCGGTCCTGCCCTCCATGCGGGAGAACGGCGACGGCAGCATCATCCTCATCAATGGCGGTACCTCGGTGAAGGCGCGCGCCGGATTTGCGGGAACGTCCGTTGCTTTCCCCGCTGAGAGCGCGTATGGGGAGATGCTTCACGAAGCGCTTGCCGACGAGGGCATTCGCGTCTCGCAGCTCGTCATCCCCGGTGGCATTCCTCACCTTCAGCTCGAGAACGGCATCGACGATGTCGCCGAGCGCATTTGGCAGATCCACGCTGCTGCAGGGGACTTCAGGACGATGCTGATTCCCCTAGAGGACGGGCGCGAGTGAGTCTCAGGGGCTGCTGAACCCTCCCTAGAACCCGCGGCGTGACACGATGGCGACATGCGCCGCGACGTCACAGCCCACCTGAATGTCGATGTGACATCTCCGAGCGAGTTGGCCATGTCCTTCGCAGTGGCTGCCAGGGAGGGCGCCGTCGCGGAGACGCTTGACGTGCGGCTCGACGGCGCGCCGCTTGAGGCGACCGAAATCCGTGATGCGCACGGGACGCGCCTGCATGCGATACGCGCCGAGGTGGGTGTGCTGACGATCGACTACGCGGCCACGATCGAGGGACGTGAGCCGCCCGCTCGATCGCGGGAGCGCGACCGTCTGCGCTACCTGCGCCCGAGTCGGTACTGCGAGTCAGATGAGTTGGCGGCGACGGCTAATGCCGAGTTTGGCCGACTCACCGGATACTCCTTGCTGGAAGGCGTGAGCTCGTGGGTGGGCACGCGGCTGGACTATGTGCCCGGCTCGAGCCTTCCCACCGACGGCGCCGTCAGAACCCTGCTCGCCCGCCAGGGCGTCTGCCGCGATTATGCCCACCTGTGTGTCGCGCTCCTGAGAGCGAGCGGCGTGCCCGCCAGGCTCGTCTCTGTCTATGCGCCCGGGTTGGACCCGATGGACTTCCATGCGGTGTGCGAGGCGTACATCGACGGCATGTGGTGTGCGGTGGACGCGACGGCGCTGGCGCCCCGCAGCTCGCTGGTGCGCATTGCGACCGGCCGAGATGCGGCGGACACTGCGTTCATGACCGTGGTCTCAGGCCATGCCGAGTTGGTCGACCTGGTGGTGGGTGCGGTGGCCGATGCACTGCCGGACGACGACCTCACGGTGGTCACCCACCTGGGTTGAGTGGCGCCACCGGTTGTGCGGTCGCTCGCGGCGCCCAACGAGCGCACGCTCATCGTCAGGTCCCTGTCTCACGTCGCAGTGAGGAGGAGGCCGTCTTGTTCCGAGAAACGACGTCGGTGATCCGCCGTAATGGATGCGCCGCAGTACATACGCCGCGGTAGGTCCGCGCTGGCCGTGTGAAAGGCTGGCGAGGTGAATGACACAGCACTCATCGCTCACTGGAGCGAGATCTATGCGCGTCCCGTCTCCGGCTGGGACTTTTCCGAACTCGAAGGGGTGGCCCAAGATGATGCCCCTGGAATTACGAGGAGTTGGTTCGCGGGGTCTTGAAGGGTGCCTCGAGCGCCCTCGACATCGGAACAGGGGGAGGCGAGTTTCTTTCACAAATCAGCGACGCGGTGCCGCCTGACACCGTGGCGACCGAGGGGTGGGAACCGAACGTGCCCACCGCGTCGGCCGCATTGGGAGAGCTCGGAATCCCTGTGGTGTCCTATCGAGCCGGACGGGACGCCTGCATGCCGTTCGAGGGGAACCGCTTCGATGCGGTCATGGCCCGTCACGAGGCCTACGACGCGGCAGAAGTGTTCAGGGTCTTGCGGCCAGGGGGAGTCTTCGTCACCCAACAGGTAGAGGCAGAGAACCTCAGGCAGTTGCGAGTCTTGCTCGGCTTCGCAACGCCCTATCCGCAACAGACGCTTGAGGCCCACGTCGACTCCGCGTCGGCCGTCGGACTCGCGGTTGAGGTCTCCGAGTTATGGGAGGGCCAGACAACCTTCCCGCATGTGGCTTCGCTGGTGCGCTATCTCGCGATGGTGCCATGGGAGGCGCCCGGCGACTTTTCACCGGAGCGGTACGCGGACACATTGCTCGGACTCGAGACCGACGGTGCGCCCATCACGTTCGCGGTGCGGAGGTTCCTGCTGATGGTCCGACGCCCCGCCCTTGGTGCTTGATACCAGGCGCGCGTCGCGGTCGCCTAGCGCGACGCGACAAAGGCGTCGACGCAGCGCCGGATCTCGTCGTCGTTGTGCGCCGCAGAGAGCTGCACCCGGATGCGCGCCTTGCCCATCGGCACCACCGGATACGAGAACGCCACCACGTAGACGCCATGGTCTAGCATGCGATCCGCGACCTGCGCCGCCAACGCGGCGTCGCCGAACATCACGGGCACGATGGGGTGCTGGCCGTCGAGGAGATCGAAGCCGGCGTCGGTCATGAGCGAACGGAACAACGCGGCGTTCTCGACGAGCCGTCGCCGCAGTTCGCCGCCGCCCTCAAGCAAGTCAAGGGCCGCGAGGGTGCCGGCGACCACAGCGGGCGCCACGGTGTTGGAGAAGAGGTAGGGGCGTGCGCGCTGGCGCAGCATCTCCACGATCTCCTTGTGCGCGGAGACGTAGCCGCCAGACGCCCCGCCGAGCGCCTTGCCGAACGTGCCGGTGTAGATGTCGACGCGACCTTCCACGCCGAGCAGCTCGGGGGTGCCGCGCCCGTGCTCGCCCATGAACCCCACCGCGTGGGAGTCGTCGACGAGCACCAGCGCGCCGTAGCGCTCGGCAAGGTCGCAGATCCCTGGCAGGGGAGCGAGGTACCCGTCCATCGAGAACACGCCATCCGTCACGATGATGCGCTGGCGGGCGTCAGACGCCGCCTTGAGTTGATCCTCCAGGTCGGCCAAGTCGCGGTTGCGGTAGCGCAGGCGGCGCGCCTTGGACAGGCGGATGCCGTCGATCAGGGAGGCGTGGTTGAGCTCATCGGAGATGATCGCGTCCTCGGCGCCGAAGAGGGCCTCGAATACCCCGCCGTTCGCATCGAAGCATGACGAAAACAGGATCGTGTCCTCAGTCCCCAGGAATGCCGACACGCGTCGCTCAAGCTCAACGTGCAGATCCTGGGTGCCGCAGATGAACCGAACGCTGGCCAAGCCGAAGCCCCACTCGTCCATCCCTGACTTCGCGGCGTCGATGATCCGCTGGTCGTTCGCCAGCCCCAGGTAATTGTTGGCGCAGAAGTTCAGCACGTCGGCGCCTCCCGCGGTCACGACGGATGACTGCGCACTCCCCAGCGGTCGCTCGGCCTTGAGCGTCCCCGCCGCTCGGATCTCGTCGAGAGCGTCCGCAAGTTGCGCCTGCATCGTTCCGTACATGTCTTCTCCTTCGGGTGGCTCCGCGCTAGGCGGGTGCCTTGGTCCAGTCGAGAACGACCTTGCCAGCGTGCGCCGTGCGTGCCGTCGCGAATCCGCGTTCCCATTCGCCGGCCGGGATGCGATCTGTGATCACGGTGTCGAGGGCCTGTCGCAACTCGGCGCTCGATTGGAGCATCGCGCTCATCGCGTTCCACGTCTCGAACATCTCGCGCCCGTAGATACCGGAGATCGTCAGCATATGAGTGACCACCTTGGCCCAATCGACGTCGATGGGGCTTGACGGGAGGCCGAGCATCGCGACCCTTCCGCCGTGGGTGAGGTTCTCGATCATCTCCGGCAGCGCCGTCGGGTGGCCGCTCATCTCGAGCCCCACGTCGAAGCCCTCACGCATGCCGAGGCGCCGCTGCGCGTCGGCGATCCGTTCGGTCGTCACGTTGACGGCGAGGTCAGCGCCGACGAGCCTGGCGAGTTCCAGCCGCGGCTCCGAGACGTCGGTGACGACGATGAAGCGGGCACCGACATGACGCACCACGGCAGCGGCCATGAGCCCGATCGGCCCCGCGCCCGTGATGAGCACGTCCTCGCCAACGAGCGGAAACTTCAGTGCGGTGTGCACGGCGTTGCCCAATGGATCGAAGATCGCGGCGAGGTCGAGGTCGATGCCCGCGGGGTGGACCCAGACATTCGACTCGGGGAGAACCACGTACTCGGCGAAGGCGCCGTTGCGGTTTACGCCAAGGCCCGAGGTGCGGTTGCACATGTGACGTCGGCCCGCGCGGCAGTTGCGGCACGTGCCGCACACGATGTGGCCCTCGCCGGAGACGATTGCGCCCACGTGGACGTCCCGAACCGCAGTGCCGACGGCGATCACCTCGCCGCTGAACTCGTGGCCGGGAACGAGAGGAGGCTTGATGGTCGAGGCCGCCCACTGATCCCACGATTCGATGTGCAGGTCGGTGCCGCAGATCCCGGTCCGCAGGATACGGATAGTGACGTCGGACTCGCCCGCAAAGGGCTCGGGCACATCGGCGAGTTCCAGGCCTGGGCCCGAAGACTTCTTGACTAGTGCGCGCACTTCGCCCCTTCCTCTGCGGCCAAGGTGTCCGTCACGCCGCTGTTCCTAGTATGTCGCCGTCACCGAGCGTCGCGCCGCGGCGGCCGCAGATTCACAGGTTGATCATCAGAGAGGTCATGGGGCTCACGTTAGCTCTCTGTAGAGCTCACGCACTGGCAAACGGCGAGGCTGTGTTTCTCAGGGAACGTTAAGGGGCCCTTGTGACATTCGGTGCGCCCACCACACCTACCCAAAAGGGAAGTCCCCATGAGAGCCAGACAACTCAGTGTCGTCGGCGTCTGTGCGGCGCGGGCGCTTGCCGGCTGTAGCGCGGGCTCCACCGCCGCGACATCCGCGGTGAACACCACGACGACGGCGACAATCGGGGGGCCGCGACGGACACCCCCACAAGGGCAATGGGCACCACGGACTATCAGGATGCAATCCTTACCAACACGAGCGCGGACTGCGCTGACTACGCGGGCGACTACAGCGCCGACGTTCTGGATATCAACCAGAACAAGAGCTTCACGTCGACCGTATCCATCGTCGCGGGAGGTGATTCATGCACGCTGACCTCGAACGGCATCCCCAATACCGATTTCGACGACTCGTCGGCTCGCTCCGCTACGCAGACCGCAGAGGTGCCGGAGGAGTTCACGATTCCTCCGTCGCCGACTGCCGCGGCTCAGATCACACAGTTGTCGCAGTCGTTCTACAACGGCGTCATCCTTAACGGAGTGCCGTTGGACGTCCTCTCGGCGGGTTGCTACAAGCCCACGGATCCGCGCGCCAATGACGCGGGCATCGTGCCCATCGGGTGCAACGTGGACTCCGCGTGGCTCGCCGATCCGCTCGGCCTCGGAAGCAACTTTGGCGCCGACGGCCAGTACGGCTACTACATCACCGACGAGTTCCCGTACTCCGTCTATTGCCTCACGGGCACCCCTGACCCGTCCTTCAAAAAGGGTCAGGGCTGATAGGCCTCACTCAGAGAGGCCGCTACTAGCAACGGCCGATGGCTGGCGGCGCTGGCGGCGCTGGCGGGCGCGAGTGATCGCTCGCACTGCCAGCGCCGTGGCCGTCACGTTCAACGCCACCAGTTCCGGGCAGTAGGCGCCGAAGCTCTCCAGCGGTAGGTGCTGTCCCAGCTATCCGACACCGGCGCGTCCGACGTGGTGGTGGGGCACGCCCTGTTGACTCGGTGCCACATCGACGAGGCGCCCGCCTTGATGCTTGGGCCCGTCGCGGTGCATCCCGACCGCCAGAGGAAAGGCGCTGGTAGCGCGGCCATCCAGGCGGGCCTGGAACACGCTCGCAGGATGGGTGAGAATCACGTGGTGGTGGTAGGAGACCCGAAGTACTACCGCCGGTTTGGTTTCACACGCGCCTCGGAATTCGGCATCGCGCTCGCCTACGAAGTGCCGGATGACGAGGTGATGGCAATGACACTGGATCCTCTGGACCCGCTGCAGTCGGGAGTCGTTCGCTTCGCCGACGGCTTCGGCATGTAGTCGGCACTCGCGAAAGGCAGCGTCGCCGCTCAATTCCAGCCTTGACACCAAGGCGCCACGCGGCGCGTCGTCCAAGCACATCTGGCCGTCGAGGTGACGTCTCCGAGCGAGTGAACCACGTCTATCGGTGGGGCCGACGGGGGAGAGGGCTTCGGTGAGAAGCTCGCGGGGGTCCTTGAACGCGCCATGCTCGATTCGTTCATCGTCTACGAATCCGCTGCACGTAATTCGCGCAGATCCAGGCACGCTCTCTATCGAACACGCCGGCACGATCGAAGGCTGAGAGTTTCCCGTGTCGACCGACGAGCTCGCAGCCTTCCCACATCTGGAGTTCGTGGGCTTGTCTGACTCACCGCTCTTGGAGGGCTCGGAGCTCTTCCCCGCTACAGTTCTGGCAGGACGCCGGTGAGAGCCGCGCATGCACGAAGGAGATCCAGATGGCGAAGCTGTACTTCCGCTACGGCGCGATGAATTCTTCAAAGTCGGCGTTGCTGTTGACCGCGGCGTACAACTATGAGGAACGTGATCAGCATCCTGTACTGGTCAAGCCGGGCACAGACACCAAGGCAGGGCGTTCCGTCGCGTCCCGCATCGGCGTCGAGCGGCCGGTCGACATCCTTCTGGGTCCAGACGACTCGTTTCTTGCCGCGCTCGAGGGTCATCGGCCACTCGACCAGATCGACGCGGTCTTTGTTGACGAGGCGCAGTTCCTCAGCCCGGCGCAGGTGGATGAGGCGTTCATGGTGGCCGTCACGCGCGGCGTGCCCGTGCTCTGTTACGGACTGCGCGGTGACTTCATGACACGGTCATTTCCCGGGTCGCTTCGCCTCATGGAGATCGCCCACTCGATCGAGGAGCTTAAGACCATTTGTCGATGCGGCTCCAAGGCGATCTTTAACGCCCGCATCGTGGGCGGGGAATTCGTGAGCCACGGCGCCCAGGTCGCGATCGATGGCCAGCAGGCCACATACGAGTCCCTGTGCGGACGGTGTTACCTCGAGAAGGTCGGCCCCGTGGGTGGTCCAGGGGCCTGACCGCGGCAAGTGGCGCACGCCGACGGCTCGAACGGTGGGTTTGCGGCGCCCCTCGAAGCGTCCCGAGGCGATGATGAAAAGCCGTATGGTTGGCGGTTTTGGCGCCTACTGGCATCGGGGAGCCGGGTCCTATGACCCAGTGCCCAAGACTTCCCATCAATATGGTCCACAATGAGGGGTGTGACTGAACCCGTGTTGCTTGTCACCGTCGTCGTGACGGCCCTGGCCTTCGATTTCACCAACGGGTTCCACGACACCGGCAATGCCATGGCGACGTCGATCGCCACTCGTGCACTCAGGCCCAAACAAGCGGTCATTCTTTCGGCCGCGCTCAACATGGTGGGCGCATTCCTGTCGCTTACCGTGGCAGCGACGATCGCGAAGGGCATCGTCGACGCGGGGGTCATCACGCTCAATGTCGTGCTGAGTGGGCTCGTCGGTGGGATCGTCTGGAACCTCGTGACTTGGGTGCTCGCAATTCCCTCGAGTTCCTCGCATGCCCTCGTTGGAGGCGTCGTTGGCGCCGCGTTGGCCGCGTCGGGACCCGACGGAGTGCTCTGGACGGGCCTCGTGGCAAAGGTGCTCATTCCCGCGCTCGCGGCGCCACTGGTGGCCATCGCAGTGAGTTCCCTAGGGACGCGCCTTGTCATGCGGACCACAAAGGACGTTTCTCAACACGACAACGACCGCATGTTCCGATGGGGTCAGATCGGTTCGGCGTCCCTCGTCTCGCTAGCGCACGGCACCAACGATGCGCAAAAGTCGATGGGCATCATCTTGCTTGCGCTGATCGCGGGAGGAGCCGTCTCCGCAGACTCTTCCGTGCCGCTCTGGGTTGTTGCGAGCTGTGCCCTCGCCATGGCCCTTGGCACATATACGGGCGGCTGGCGTGTGATTCGCACGCTAGGCAAAGGACTCGTGCATCTCGAGTCTCGTCAGGGCATTGCGGCCGAAGCGTCCACGGCCACGGTGATCCTCCTGTCAAGCCACTTTGGCTACTCCCTGTCGACCACCCACGTGGCAACGGGTTCCGTGCTCGGCTCGGGTGTGGGCAAGAAGGGTGCATCGGTACGGTGGTCCGTCGCTGGACGGATGTTCGTTGCGTGGCTCGTGACCGTCCCCGCAGCAGCCTCGGTGGGCGCCGCATGCTACGGCCTCGACCGTCTCGCGGGGCCCTATGTCGTGTTCGCATTCCTCGTTGTGGTGGCCGGTGCCCTTGTGGCGTGGTCACGTATGAGGCCCATCAATCACAAGAATGTGAACGACGACTGGGACGGGGACTCGCCCGCCGCAGAGGTCATCGTGGAATCGCTCATGAGCGACGACTCCGCTGCTCCCGCAAGCGGGTCAGACGAACTCACCAAACCCGTGGCTAAAGAGGTAGGCGCACCATGACCGACTACGTTGAATGGGGCGCGCTAGCGAGGATCGTGGTGCCTGGACTCGTCCTCGGCGCGGGATTGCCCACGCTGTTCGCGGTGGGCGTCAGGGCCCTCGCGGGGCCCGGCTCCAAGACCGACGCTGGGCGACGGCCGCCCGCGCGCGTGGCGATTGCGGCGGCAAGCCTTGCGGTGGTAGTGGCAGCGATTGTGACGGCAATCATCATTATCGGCACGGGCGGCCACTAGAGGCGTGCGTGCCGCGTGAAGAAATGGGCTTGACTCGACTGCTCACGCATCGCCGACTACAAGTGCGCGATCCCACACTCCTCGAGCGCCCCATGCCACGCCAATGGCCCTAGGGTTGACGCGTGCTTGATTTTGAGACGCTCACCATCGTGCAGGCGGCCGTTGCCATCTGCGCATTTGGCCTGGTGTTTATGGGTACATACCGCACCACCCGCGCACCCTTTGCGGGTTGGTGGAGCGCGGCGCTTGCCGCGTCGGGGCTGAGCACCATTGTTTCTGCGTTGCTCGAGTCGTCGCTTCCGCTCGCATCGGCAGCCCTTGGGAATGCGATCGCCGTCGTCGGCGCCTTCTTTACCTTGATGGCCGCGCGATCCCTGCGGCAGAAGACCTCCCGTTGGTGGGCTCCTGTGGTGATTGGTGCCGCGGTGATGGTCGGCACGGTGGCCGAGCACCCCACGGGCGCAGCCTGGCCCGGTGGTGCGGTTCTGCTGGTGGGGATGTGGTTCTTTGTCGGGCTTGCCGCGGCGGAACTGTGGAGCCTCAGCGGTCAACGCAGGAGCCGCCTCAATGGGAGAAGAAACGACGGAGAGATGGCCGCCGCGATCGTCGCGATGGCCATAGCCTCAACCGCCACCTCGGCCTTCTACGGCATGCGCGTCGTGGTGTTCGCTACCGTCGGGCCCACCTCTTGGTTTTATGAGACGTGGGCGGGTCCGTCGATGACCACGTTCGTGATGACCCTCGTGTTGCTCGTGGTCACGTATAGCGTGACGACGATGAGTCACGACCGGTTGGCTCGCCAGTGGAAGTTCAGGGCGATGAACGATGACCTCACGGCGCTCTTTACGAGGACCGAGTTTCGCGAAAGGGCCAGGGCCGCATTGAAGAATGTTTCTCCAGGAGCGTCTCCGGCCGTGATCGTCGCCGATCTTGACCACTTCAAGACAATCAACGACCGCTTTGGTCACGCGGCGGGCGACAAGGCCCTCGTGGCATTTGCCGATGCCGTTCGGCACGTCCTTGGCGAAGACGATATCGCTGCCAGGTTTGGAGGCGAGGAGTTCGTCTTTCTTATCGCCGATGCAGGTCGAGAGCGGGTGACCGAGGTGACACACGCCATTGATACCGCGTTCGCGGCCGCGGGGCCCGACCGTCACGCGTGGCCCACGGTGAGCTACGGTGCGGCGCTGGGCGACTCATCGGCGACCATTGACGAACTCGTGGAGCGGGCGGACAAGGCGATGTACCAGGCGAAAGCGGCAGGCCGCGCTCGTGTGGTCGTCTTTGAAGCGCTCCCGCAGTAGCACCGGATCCGCGTCGGCGGACCGTACGTCCTGGAAGATCAGACTCCGTCACCACTAGCGTCGAGCGATATGACCGCGTTCTACGATCCGCTTCGCACGTATGAGGAGAACTACGCGCGCGGACCGTTTGGGCGCTTCGCGGATGGGGACGCGTACGAGCCCAGGGGCGCGCCGGAGGGCTTGTTTCTGGGACATCCCGTGCACAAGCCTTTCGGAATCCCGGCGGGGCCGCTGCTCAATGCCGCCTTTTGCGCCGCCGCGTTCAGGCACGGGTACGACATCAACGCCTACAAAACTGTGCGCTCTGCGGCCCATCCTTGCCACCCTTTTCCCAACACGCTAGCCGTTCACGTGAACGGCGACCTGACCTTGGAGCGTGCGACACGTTCAGGTCGCCGTTCACGTGAACGGCTAGCGTGTTGGGAAAAGGGTGGCAAGGATGGGCC
>Ga0123339_10000950_pt1 | contig 20728 bp, 20 predicted proteins | sample lystaG_FD_89956 | JGI IMG/M metagenome (GOLD analysis project Ga0123339, IMG submission 89956) | Glacier valley bacterial and archeal communities from Borup Fiord, Nunavut, Canada, to study Microbial Dark Matter (Phase II) -... | ecosystem: Environmental > Aquatic > Freshwater > Ice > Glacier ...
CCATTAATATCTAAAAGATTTCCACCATCAAGGCTCTAAAACCAGCCTGAATAAAATGATTATCCAAAGTTAGAGCCAGGGTAAAGTTGTAAGTTTGCATTGCTGTAAAGGATATGCAATCGGTTAATCCCCAGGTTTTATCAGGTCGGCTACTATAAAGTTCCAGACCTTTATCAAATAAATTGGTATCCACACTTACGACTTGGGCATTACCCAGAGCCCTAAAATCCTCAATAAACTTTATCGCTTTTTCTCTATTGATAGCACTTAGAGCATCGGCTATCTCAATCAAAACTATTTCGGTGGTAAGAACTTGAGCCGCTTTTAACATTCGGGGGTAAAGCTTTGTAGCTACAAGGTGGTATTGGTCTCTGGAATTAAGAAGAGCCTGAGCAAATGCGGTATCAACAAATAGTTTTTCGTTAGCCATTATCAGGACTCGGCTGGTTACGTTTGGGAGTTCCATAAAGATAAAAATCGTGTTCAGCCGCCCAATCTTTGGGGGCTTCTACCGAACCAATTAGACTTTCTAAATCTTCAACAGATTTGTCGGTTGAAAATTCGGGATGCTCCACTGCCAGAGAAATTTTATCCAGCACATTCTCCGCCGTCTTAAACCACCATTCTGACTTCAGTTGGTTAAACTTGCGGCGTACTTCGGCACTTTTACCCTGCGCGGAAATGGTTAAAACTAACTTTTCTTCACCACTGGGTTCTTCCATTGATTCTAATTTTAAGTCGAGCCCTGCTTCTGGAAAATATTGCCTGATTGCTTGTTCGGCATTTAATAGAAACTCTACCAATGGAATATTCTGACTCAGGAATTCCAGAACCTGTTTCTCATCTTTTACCTGATAATTCTGACGTATGAAACTGAGCTCATTAAGAGAATTGTCTGATTGTAATTCAGATTCCAGCGTAATCTGGTAACGAGTGTTAGGTTTAAGTTTAAGTGGAAGGTCGGGCTTAAAAACTTCCCCATCAAAAAAAACAGACAATGTTTCGCTCATAATATTTTCCTATGCAGCTGTTCCACAACAGGTATTTGTTAACCTCTCTGTTTAATTATAGCTTCCTCCGAAAACAAGTCAAACAAAACCATTTATCTCGTTAGAAGAATAATAAAAAGCAACACGATTAAAGCCGCCAGAGCCGCATAAAACTTTTCGGTCATCCATTCCAGTAACCAGGCCACAAAACGCAAAACTCGCAGGGCCACTCCCCCTAAAAGGCTACCTGAAAAAGAGGTGTCTAGGGCACGGTAAAAATTCTGGAACATTGCCGTTAATGGGCCAAAATAGTCGGCAGGGGTCAGGTGTGGTTCCGGACCACTCCGGGCATAGCTGCTGGCGGGTTGGTTTACCGCTTCTGTGCCGATTTTGAAAAAGTCGTCGTCAAAGCCACTTGGCATGGTATCTTCAATTCGTAGTAGGGATTTTTTCTGACTCTCGCGGCGTTTGCGGGCTTCCTCCACATCCAGGCCATAAAGTGCCCCACCATTGTATACCGCCACAGTTTTAAGAGATGGGCGCATCAGGAATAGCCCAAATAATATCAGCAATCCCAACCCGGTTAAAAGACCGAACCAGCCCCCCGCGCTTAATGCCCCAACTGCCAACTTTTGCGGCCCGTTAGGGTTAATAGCGGCAGGGAGTTGGGCAACCCAATCTGTTGCCAGGGCCGGGTAAAAACCAAGCACCACTACCCCTAATCCCAGCAGCAGGGGTATTGCCAGAGCTACCCAGGCTTGAAGGTTGCGTCCGTCTATGGTCTGGCGTGGACTATCCAGATAGCTTACCAGACCGTGTGATAAAGCTACCAGCGTGGTTATCAGGCCAATTATGGCTAACCCCAGATAAAACCGATAATTCCCATCCAATAAGCCTGCAAAAACCTGCCAGCGAGCGGCATAAACCGGGCTAAGTGGCAGCCCCAGCATTCCCAAAGTGCCGATTAGATAAAGTAAAACCAACAAAGCCCGATAGCGGGGAGGCCGCGAAATCGGGATAGCGGGGGAACGGTCAGCGGGTTTGCGAGGTGGCAGACTTCCGATTTGCATCAGGTCGGCGCACAACCATAGTAGCGGGGCGGTCAGGGTCAGACTAAAAATTTGCCAGGAAGCCGCCGCGAACTCTCCCAACCCTAGCGCAATTAACACAAAGCCAAACTGTCCAGCAGTCACAAAAGCAACCTTGCGAGTCAGGTTCAACTCACGGATAGCCAACCAACCACACACTAAAATTGTTACCGCCCCAACCGGGAGTAGGGCGGGCATGAGTTCCTGATAAAAATTAAAGCGGTCTCCCACAATATTTTGCAGACGAGCCGGAATATAGACCGCCAACGGGAAAATCGCTCCGGCGGTAATAAAGGCATAGGCGGCGGCTGGGAGCCCGTTTAATGCACCTAACCAGCTTTGGAAGGGGAATTGCGCCGTTTTCAGGGCAACCCCCGCCAGCACCAGCGCGAAAAATAACACCTCAAAAGACGAGGGCGAAACATCGGTATAGAGTGATACCCCACCGTTGCGCGAAACTGCCACTAACAACGGCGCAAAGATTAAAAAGCCCCCTAAAACGCTTATCACATATGCTTGAAAACTGCTACGTTCGCTACTGGCTCCCCGTAAACCCGGCCCCGCCAGCAGATAGAGACACAACCCCACCACCTCGCCCCAGCCGTAGAGCCAGATAAGGTCGGCGGAATAAAAAGCCCCTAAAGCCGTTCCTTCGGTGAGTAGTAACAGCCCATAAAGCCGACCACCGATAATATCATCGCCTTCCTCACTGGCAGGTTGGCGCGATACCAGATAAACCGCCACCAGAAATACCAATATCGCCAGGGGCAAGGCAAAAAATAGCGATAAACTATCGGCCCGGAAAGCCACCTGAACCTGAGCATTGGGCAAGGGCGACCAGGCGAACAGCTTGACGAAAGGAGGCTTTTCCCCGATAGCCAAATTTACCGCTAAGGCCACTTGTCCCACCAGCGTCACCAGCGAGACCAGCACTACCAGTGAGGCTAAAGCCGCTCTTTCTGACTCGAATAACCAGCCAAAGAAGAAGAAGGCACTTCCGGCTAATAGCGGCAAAATTATTCCAATTGGAAGTAAAATATCAAATGGGTTCAAGTGATTACTGCTATCCTAATCTATCATTTCCTTCCCCTGGAAACAATGGAACAAACCACCAAGACACCAAAACACCAAGAAAATATAAAGTTAAAGGGTTTTCAAGTGATTTTTCCTTTGTGTTCTCTGTGCCTCTGTGGTGAATAATTCTTCTGACTCCTATCTCTCCCCGCAAGCGAAACAGTAGTCGAACGAAACCAGCAGGGCGGCGGCATCGTCCACCTCCTGCCCTAGCAAGCCCAACGCCAGCGCGGGCAGATTTACCAGCGTGGGTGGGCGCAGTTTTAGACGAGCCAATTTGCCCTTCTCGTCAGTAGCGGCATAACAAAACAAAGCTCCGCGTGGGGACTCGACTAAAGCACTAGCCTCGGTGTTAGGCGGGAAAAGTGGTGGCAAAAGTTGGTCGTTCAGGCCGCCTTCGGGCATCATCAGCAACGCCTGAGTCACAATATTGAGGCTTTCCAGCGATTCCAGTAGTCGCACCGCAATCCGGGCGAAAAGGCTACCGCTCCGTTGAGTAATAACCCGAAACTCAAGTTCGCCATAAGCCCCATACGGCTCGGAACGGCGCAGGTCGTCCGGCAAGTCGCAAGCCCGCGCAATCGGCCCCACCAGATTATATTCGTCAGCCGCTACCGGGCTAATCAAGCCGATATTGGTGGTACGTCGCTCAAGCTGACGGTTATCTATAATTTGGTTGACTGATTCGTAAATATTTTTTCGCAGCCGCTCCACCGCCGATTGAAACTCCAGGGGCAGTTGCAAGGCTCGCATTGTTCCACCCAACAGGTTGAAAGTATCATAGACCCGGTTGCCAGTAGCGGCTAAGAGCTGACGTACCCCCTCGGCTTCTTCCTCTAGCCGCCCTCCCAGCAGATTTAAACCAAGCATTCGCAAGACTTTGGCGCAGTTGGTGAGGTGGCTAACGGCCCGCTCCAGTTCGGCGGTAACAGTACGTAGGTAACAGACGCGAGAGGGTGGGGTCAGTCCAGCCAATTTCTCCAGAGCCATTGCGCCTACCAGCGTATTGGCGTGGGAACATTTACCACAAAGTTGGGACAGAGGGGGTAGCATTTGGTGGGGCAAAAGTTGGGGCAACCACCCTTCTACGCCTCGGTGGTTAAAACCCAGTTCAATTTCAACCTTTTCTATCCGACTCCCGGCTATTTCCAGTTTGAAAATTACTGGCTCGTCCAGGGCAGGATGCCAGGGGCCAATTGGCAAAAGGTAGGGCATTTCCTTCAATAACTTGTTGGCAATCAGGGTTTAACCGACAGCCCAATAAGAGATTTTAATAGCAGTTCAGGCCCCCATAGTAACAGTTTGAGGGGCGTGCGTCAAATCGTATAAATTCAGTTGAATAAATATAAATATTATAAAATAAAAGACCCGCCTTATCGGGCGGGCCTTATTTTGTATCAGCAAAGAAAGGAACCTCGTGCGTGTAATCCACGGATATGTTCATAAATTAGACGGTTGAACCGTCTTACTATCAGGGCGGAATAACCACGCCCTGTTTCAGGTTATGCTGAAACTATACTGATTTTGCACTTTTGGCAAAATGCTCAAAATAACAATTAATATTACACAGGTTCTGAAACGTTTTAAGAAAAATCTTAATATCTACAAAGCAAGATTACCAAACTTTGTAATTTTAACTTGCTAAGGGAATTACTTATTAGATGTTATAGCAGCTCTTTGGGTATTTCCTACAAAGACAATGATAGAATCATAACCGTTGCAAGTAAAGGTACATCAAAAACGAATAAAAGAGGGGTATTTTGGGCAGAATGCACAAAGATTGTACGTTTAGCACAATCCCGGTAGGTAGGTGGATATTCGTAGGAGGTTGCTCCATCAGCCGATGGCTATGACAGGGTGGGTGGGTAATACCGGGCGGTTCGCGAACCGCCCCTACGAATTTCCTTCCGACAACCGACGATTAGCAACCGATCCCCTATTTTTTGGCCTTGCCTTGAGCGGCAACGGCAAGTTGAGCCTTTTCGATTTCGGCGGCATCACCCAGATAGTAATGGGTGAGGGGTTTTAGGTCGTCGTCCAGTTCGTAGACTAACGGGATGCCAGTGGGGATGTTCAGGCCCACAATCTCGTTTTCGGAGATATTATCAAGATATTTGACCAGGGCGCGGAGACTGTTGCCGTGTGCCGTGATAATCACTTTCTGGCCCGACTTGACGGCTGGGGCAATCGTCTCGTGCCAGTAGGGTAGGAAGCGGGCGACGGTATCTTCCAGGCATTCGGTCAGGGGTAGTTCGCTTTCGGCTAGAGCCTGATAGCGGGGGTCATGACCGGGATAACGCTCGTCGCTTTTCTCCAGGGCGGGCGGCTGGATATTGTAACTGCGCCGCCAGACTAACACCTGCTCTTCGCCAAACTTCTCGGCGGTTTCGGTTTTGTTCAAGCCCTGCAAAGCTCCGTAATGGCGTTCGTTCAGCCGCCAGGAATTATGCACTGGAATCCACATCTGGTCTAATTGGTCGAGGGTTATCCAGAGGGTGCGGATGGCCCGTTTCAGCACGGAGGTAAAAGCCACGTCAAAGTGGTAGCCCTGTTCTTTTAAAAGTTGTCCGGCTTTGAGGGCTTCGGCGCGCCCCTGCTCGGATAAATCCACATCCGTCCAGCCCGTAAAGCGGTTTTCTTTGTTCCAGGTACTCTCCCCGTGTCGGAGTAGCACTAACTTCATCATCATAATCTCCTGTCTGATTTAGCCCTTCTATGCCAGCTTACGGATTAATTGTACAACCTTTGGCCTTGTCCTGCACTAGCGTTTCTTCTTCTTTTTGGATTTTTGGCCTCGCCCAGAGACAGGTTGGGTAGGTGCTTGCTTGACAGTTGGTATTCCACTATCGGCAGCTCTTTCAAGCAATTCTATTAATCTATCCATTTCCGGGAGATTGTTTTTTATAGGTGGCGACTTTCTTTCGGGTATCAGCCCCAATGCTACCTGTACATCTTCCCAATCGCCCGCTACCATCGGGTCTACCCGCCCAACCTGAAAGGCAATTTCTATCACTGGGGCGGCACTCACCGCCTTTAATTCTAGCAAGGCCGCGATGAGAAAACCATTTAAATTTAGTAGATTCTCCATTTTTCCCAGTTGGCGGGTGAAAACTTTGATACATTCAGTCCGACTTTTGGGGTGGATTTCGGCAATTTTCTCCAGACAAGCAGTACTGGAATTACGGGCAGCCTCACTGTGAGTTTTATCAGCCAGGAATTCCGCCACCATTGGAATCGTTTCCGGCCCAACCATTGCGCATACTTCTGGCAATTCCTCCCAGGCCCACTCGCTATCGGACTCCAATAGAGTCAATAATCCAGGGATAGCCGAAATCGCCTTTAACTGGCCCAATGCTCTCCAGGCGTGCAAAGGAGCCCAGACCAACAACGAGTCGGAGTCGGCTTGGTCTAATTCTTCGTCCAGGGCCATTTGGGTCAATCCTTCGATATGCTCCGGCCCTAACCCTAGCTCAGTTACATATTCCGGCCATTCGCTCGACTTTTTCCGCATTTCCAGGGCATCACCATAGCTTAACAAACGGTCTAACGGTGGCCCATAACGTTCCTTAAAGTTCATAAATCTCCCTTTGTTTCAATTAAATGCCTCTTTGGGCAACCTAACTGCGGGTTATTATAGCAGGACGGGTTAAAAATCTAAAATTTAAGGTCAAAACTGCAAAACATCCAATATCTGCAAGTTAGGCGTTCACAACGCGATTTGATTGTTAAAAAAAATACCTGTGATTATAATAAGTCCATATTAATCTAAAAACCTACGAAAGATAAATCAAACCTATAAAAAACAGCCGGGAAGAATATGCCAACATTGGAGTTGTTAGATTCGGTTGAGGCCGTGACTATTGCCGTTGCCCAGGAAAATTACGTGGCTGATATTGGGCTAAGCACCAGCCTTTTTTTAGCTTTGAAAATGGGAAAGGCTTTGTTGCTAGAAGGCGAGCCGGGCGTGGGCAAAACCGAGATTGCCAAAGTTTTGAGCAATTTGCTCCAAACCCCCTTGATTCGGTTGCAATGTTACGAAGGGCTGGATATTAATCAGGCTGTTTATGAATGGAACTATCCCCGCCAGTTGCTCGAAATTCAGTCCCGCCAGCCCGGTTCTGACCACGATGATATTTTCACCGAGAAGTTTTTGCTCAAACGCCCCCTGTTGCAAGCTCTGGATAATAGCCAGGAAAAAGCCCCGGTGCTGCTGATTGACGAGATTGACCGGGCCGACGAGGAATTTGAAAGTTTTTTGCTGGAAATGCTTTCAGAATTTCAGGTGACGATTCCTGAAATCGGCACACTTCGCGCCCGCCACAAACCGATTACTATTATTACTTCCAATCGCACTCGCGAGATTCATGATGCCCTGAAACGCCGTTGTATCTACCACTGGATTGATTACCCGACCCGCGAGAAGGAAATTGAGATTGTCAGTCTGAAAGTGCCGGGAATTGCCGAGCGGCTGACTGTTCAGGTGGTGGATTTTGTACAAGCCTTGCGCCGTCAGGAGTTATATAAATCGCCGGGAGTCGCTGAAACGCTAGATTGGGCCGAGGCGTTGGGTCATTTGCATCAATCAGAGTTAAAGCCCGAAATTGTAGATCGCACGCTGGGGATGGTGCTAAAGTATCAGGACGATGTAAACAAAATTCGGGGCGAGACCACCCGCACCCTGCTGGAGGGATGAGGGATGAGGAAGAATAAAGAAGGATTGTTCCCCCTTCCATGCTTCAGGGAAGGGGGCTAGGGGGTTAGGTTTGATAGCCTATCCAGAACGTTATCAATTAGGGCAGACGTGGGAATCTGCCCTACACAATGTTGAATAACAAAACGGTCAGGCGGGGCGTAAACGGATGGCGGTAGAAACGGACAACCAAATATTCTTCACTAACCTTTTCCACTTTACCGGGATGTTGCGGAAGGCGGGCTTGGCGATCTCGCTCGACCAGACGATGGATTTTATGCGCGGGCTGGAGCTAGTGGATATTTCGCGGCGGGAACAGGTTTTTTACTGTGCGCGGGGTTTGCTAGTGAAACGCCGGGAGGATTTCCCCGTTTTCGAGCGACTTTTTGAACTGTTCTGGCGGGCTTTTCAAAAAGAGGTCAAGTTTAAGGTTCAAAAAACGCCGATTGCACCCCGCCATAATATGCCGAAACGAGAACTCAGTCTGGCGACTATGCTGGCCCAACGTGCCCAACAGACTGACCCAGAGGTGGATATTGCCGACAAGAGCGGTAGTTTCAGTGCAGACGAAGTTCTGCGGGCTAAAGATTTTTCCGATATGACCCCCGAAGAATTGCAGTCTATCAAAAAGCTGATGGAGTCTATTACCTGGCAGGTGAGTCAACGCCTGACCCGCCGCCGTTTGCCCAGCCGTCAGGGGAAATATTTTAATATGCGGGCGATTCTGCGGGATGCCACTCGCTATAACGGTGTGCCGCTAAACTTGTCCTGGCTAAAGCGCAAAATCAAGCCTCGCCCCCTTATTGTGTTGGCGGATATTAGCGGCTCGATGGAGAAATATTCGCGGATTCTGCTGCAATTTTGTTATAGCCTGACCCACCGTTTGCAAGATGTGGAATGTTTTGTGTTTGCTACCCGGTTGTCACGGGTGACATTGCAACTCCGCACCAAAAATATCAACAGGGCGTTGGACGAAGCGGCAGGCACGGTGGTAGATTGGTCGGGTGGGACGCGCATCGGGCATAGCCTTTACAGTTTCAATCGGCAGTGGAGTCGGCGAGTATTGCGGCGGGGGGCGGTGGTGCTGATTATCAGTGACGGCTGGGAGCGCGAGGATGTAGCGATGATTGCCCAGGAAATGCGTTATCTGCAACATCGCTGTCACCGCCTAATTTGGCTCAACCCACTTCTGGGTAATGTGAAATATCAGCCGCTAGTGGGCGGAATGGCGGCAGCCCTGCCCTATATTGATGATTTTCTGCCCGTCCATAATCTGCAAAGTCTGGATTCTTTGGGTCGGCATCTAGCAACATTGGGACGGCGGGGTCGGGCAGTTGTTAGTTCTTAGTTGTTGGTGAGATTAAGATTCCCTCCCCTTTTCAAAGGGAGAGGGTAGGGTGAGGGTTGCCTTTAATTAAAAAGTGATGAAATAACAAAAGGAGATAGAAATTTCGTGAAACTTGAAGGAAATTACACTTTTACCGCACCGCGTGGAATGGTTTTCACCTTACTGCAAGACCCCGAAGTATTGGCGAAAATTATTCCAGGCTGTGAAGAATTGACTAAAGTAGCTGATAACGAATATGAAGCGGCTCTGGAAATTAGCGTGGGGCCGATTAAAGGTAAATTCAAAGGTAAAGTAATCCTGTCCGACCTGAACGAGCCCGAAAGCTACACGATGGAAGTGAGCGGCAACGGTGCGCCCGGTTTTGTAAAAGGGACAGGCCATGTCAAGCTGGCGGAGGAAGGCGAATCCACCCTGATGAGCTATCAGGGTGATGCCCAGGTTGGGGGGAAAATCGCCAGCGTGGGGCAAAGATTAGTAGAAAGTGCCGCCAAAGCCCTGATTAAGCAGAGCCTTGAAGGGGTAAAGCTGTATATAAATGCTCACCAAGCGGCCCAAATTGCTGCCGCTTCTACCCCGGAGGCCGCCCCCGATGCCCCGGTGGTTCTAACTCCGCCCGTCATTCCGCAATTCCAGGCCCCGTCCCAGGTGGAATTTGCAACGGGTGTGGCGAAAGATGTGGTTAACGACCTGATTCCATCCAACCGCCGCCCTCTGGTTATCGCGGGCGGAGTCGGATTGGCAGTGCTGGCGTTCCTGATGCTGCGACCACGTAAAAAGAAAGGATGAAGGAGGAGGGATGAAGGATGAAGAAATACTGGAGGCAGAATAAAAGGAAATTTCGTAGGGGCGTGGTCTCCGCGCCTACTCAGAAAATCTCAAATTTGGCCTTAGAACCACAGCTAATAACCTTAATTTTGGATTTTAGATATTCGATTTTAGATTTACTTGAAAGCTGACGGCTGACAGCTGAAAGCTATTTGCTACCAATCAAAATCTTGGCCGGGCGGGGCAAAAACCTCGCCGGGACGGGTTCTTAGTCTGACGAAGGAGTTACTATGATCCCAGGCAAATTCGACTACTACACACCTACCACGCTGTCGGAAGCGATCAGCATGTTGCAACAACATGGTGACTCAGCCAAGATACTGGCGGGTGGGCAAAGCCTCATACCAGCGATGCGATTCCGACTATAAACCCCCGAAGTGCTGATAGACATCAACCGGGTGGCAGGGCTGGAATATATCAACGAAACTAATGGGCATCTGGCGGTGGGAGCCTTAACCCGTGAGGCCGCCCTGGATAAATCTGAACTTGTGCGCCAGAAATACCAACTTTTGGCAGATACCACCAAAGTAATTGCCGACCCTTTGGTGCGGAATATGGCGACATTGGGTGGAAATTTAGCCCACGCCGACCCTGCCAACGACCACCCTGCGACGATTTTGTGCTACAACGCCAGCATCGTGGCGGTTGGGCCAAACGGCGAACGGGTCATCCCCATTGACGACTTTTTTACCGGGCTGTTTGAAAATAGTTTAGCAAAAGACGAAATCCTCAAAGAAGTGCAGATTCCCACTCCTCCCGCTCATAGCGGTGGGGCTTATATCAAAATCGAGCGCAAGGTGGGTGATTACGCCGTAGCGGGCGTGGCGGTGCAACTGACTCTGGCGGGTGAGGTGGTTAAAAGCGTGCGGATTGGCCTGACTAACGTATCGTCAGTGCCGATGAGGGCCAAAAATGCTGAAGCCGCCCTGCTGGGCCAAGCCGCCACTGAAGAAAATATTGCCACTGCCGCCGCCGCCGCTGCTGCCGAGTGCGACCCTTCCGCCGACCTGCGCGGCCCGGTTGATTATAAACGCGACCTCGTGCGGGTTGTTACTAAACGAGCCGTCCGCAAAGCCTTAGAGAGAGCAAGAGAAGTTTAATAATGGGAAGAACAATTACCCTTAACGTCAATGGCACAAGTTATACCCGCGAGATTGAGCCCCGTTTGTTGCTGGTGCATTTCATTCGGGAGGATTTGAGCCTAACCGGGACTGTGACACCACCAGTTGTGGGGCTTGCACTATTCATTTGGATGGCATGGCCGTTAAAAGTTGCACCATCTTTGCGGTTCAGGCCGACGGCAAGAATGTTGAAACTATTGAGAATGTGGCGGCTAACGGCTTGCACCCCTTGCAGCAAGGTTTCTGGGAGAAGCACGGCTTACAGTGTGGCTACTGCACCCCCGGCATGATTATGACCACCAAAGCCTTTCTGGAAGAAAATCCCAGCCCTACCGATGACGAAATTCGCTGGGCCATTTCCGGCAATCTCTGTCGTTGCACGGGCTACACCAAAATTATCGAGGCGGTTCAATACGCGGCGGAAAAGCTGCGCAATGTGGAAGAAAAGGTGGCTTCATGAGCGATGTAAGAATTACTACTCCGGCTGAAATTAACGGCATGGGTCACCGTATGAAGCGCAAGGAAGACCCCCGTTTTATTCAGGGAGCGGGTCGCTACGTGGACGATATAAAGCTGCCGGGGATGCTCTATATGGATATTGTCCGCAGCCCCTACGCCCACGCCAAAATCCTCAAAATTGATGCTAGCGAAGCCCTGAAATTGCCCGGAGTGCTGGCGGTTATCACCGGGGAAGACCTCAAGAAGGCCGGAAATCTCCACTGGATGCCGACCCTGATGTCTGATACCCAGATGGTGTTACCGATTGAAAAGGTAGTTTATTACGCCCAGGAAGTTTGTTGCGTGGTGGCAACTTCGCGCTACATTGCCGCCGACGCGATTGAGCTAGTGCAGGTCGAGTATGAACCCTTGCCACCCGTAATGGATCCCTACGAAGCCATGAAGGATGAGGTTATCGTGCGGGACGACAAGGAGAAAAAGACCAACCATGTCTGGCATTGGGAGGCGGGCGACAAGGACGCTACCGACCGGGTTTTTGCTGAGGCCCACAAGGTCGTCAGCGAGAAAATCTATATCCCTCGTATCCACGTTTCGTCTATTGAGACCTGTGGAATGGTGGCGGATTGGGATAAAATTAACGAGCATCTGACGATTTATATGACCTCTCAAGCCCCTCACGCTCATCGCACGGTGGTCTCGCTGGTCAGTGGGATTCCCGAACACAAAATCCGGGTTATTTCACCTGATATTGGTGGTGGTTTCGGCGGCAAAGTGCCAGTTTATCCCGGTTATGTGGTCTGTATTGTGGCTTCGCTGGTGACTGGCAAACCCGTGAAGTGGATTGAAGACCGCAGCGAGAATCTACAAGCTGATAGTTTTGCCCGTGATTATCACATTGAGGCGGAGTTGGCGGCAGATTCAGACGGCAAGCTTACCGGGCTAAGGGTACAAACTCTGGCGGATGATGGGGCGGCGGACGCGGCGGCTAATCCCTCCAAATTCCCGGCGGGTTTATATAGCATCGGCACTGGCGCGTATGACATGAAAGCCGCTCACTTCGCGGTGGATGCGGTTTATACCAACAAGCCGCCGGGTGGGGTAGCTTATCGCTGCTCTTTCCGGGTGACAGAAGCGGTGCAAATGATTGAGCGTATGACCGACATAATGGCTCACGAGTTGGGCGAAGACCCTGCCGCTTTCCGCCTCAAGAATTTTATCAAGCCGGAGCAATTCCCTTATCACTCGCCCACTGGCTGGGATTATGATAGTGGCGATTATCACACTGCCCTCAAGCTGGCGATGGAGATGGTCGGTTATGACGACCTTCGCAAGGAACAGCTTGAGAAGCGGGCGCGCGGCGAGTTGATGGGTATTGGTATTTCCAGTTTTGTTGAGGCAGTTGGGGCTGGCCCGTCCAAAGATTTCGATATTCTGGGCATCAAGATGTTCGATAGTTGCGAGGTGCGGATTCACCCCACTGGCAGCGCGATTATGCGAATCGGGGTACAAACGCAGGGTCAGGGCCACGAAACCACCTTTGCCCAGATTATTGCCGAGGAGTTGGGCCTGCCCGCCAAAGATATTACGGTAGAGCATGGCGATACTGATACCGCGCCCTATGGTCTGGGGACTTACGCCAGTCGCTCAACCCCAACGGCAGGGGCAGCAGCCGCGATGGCAGCTCGCAAGATTCGGGCTAAGGCCAAGAAGATTGCGGCTCACCTGTTGGAAGTCGGCGAGGAAGACCTGGAGTGGGATGTCAACAAGTTTGTGGTGAAGGGCTCACCCGATAAGTTCAAAACTATTAAGGACATTGCCTTTGCCGCTTATACTAATCATCCCCAGGGTATGGAAGCAGGATTAGAAGCCGTTAATTATTACGACCCGCCCAACCTGACTTTCCCTTTCGGTAGTTATATCGCGGTGGTGGATATTGACAAGGGGACGGGCGCGGTCACGGTGCGTCGTTTTGTGGCGGTGGATGACTGCGGTAATATCATCAACCCGATGATTGTGGAAGGGCAGATTCAGGGTGGGCTGACGATGGGCCTTGCCCCGGCTCTGTTCGAGGAGATTGTCTATGACGAGAACGGGCAAAATCTGTCCGGCACATTTATGGATTATCTCTTGCCAACCGCCGTAGAAACGCCTATCTGGGAGTTGGGCAAGACCATCACTCCTTCGCCTCATCATCCCATCGGCGCAAAGGGCGTAGGCGAGTCGCCAACCGTCGGCGCGCCGCCTGCTATTGCTAACGCGGTGGTGGACGCACTCTGGCATCTGGGCGTGCGAAACGTGGATATTCCAATGACCCCCCCAAAGATTTGGAAGATTCTGCGCGAGCACGGCGTGGCGGACGAAGGGTAAGACCTAATCGCCTAACCCCCTTCCCTCTGAAGGAAGGGTGAATAAGACTCGTAGGGGCGTGGTTTCCGCGCCCTGTACCTCGTATTTGATTCGTAGGGGCGGTTCGCGAACCGCCCTGTATCCCTGTATTTGCTTCGTAGGGGCGAACCTTGTGTTCGCCCAGTATTTTTACCCGATTCGGGAGTAGTAACCATGTCTGTGGAATTTTACGGAAAAGCCAATGAATTATTGACCAAAGGGTTGCCTTTTGCTACCGCTTTTGTAGTGCGGGCCGAGAAACCCGCCTCCGCCAAACCAGGTGATAAGGCAATTGTCACCGCCGACGGAGTGATGTACGGCTGGATTGGGGGGAGTTGCGCCCAACCGACGGTGATTCAGGAGGCTAAAAGGGCGTTGGCGGATGGAGAAGCGCGGTTGATACGGCTGACCCCCAACCCAAAGGAACAAACCCCCCGCCCCGGCCTGGTGGATTTGCCGATGACCTGTTTTAGTGGCGGAACGCTTGAGATTTATATCGAGCCGCAGTTGCCGCTGCCCCGGCTGATGGTGATTGGCAGTCTGCCGATTGCTCAGGCATTGGCGCGGCTGGGCAAGGTCATGAATTATCGGGTGATAGTGGTTGACCCGGATAATGGCGGGGTTGGTTCCCCGGAAGCTGATGAGGTGGTAACAGATTTGACCCAAATTCCCGCCAAAATTACCCCGCTAACTTATGTGGTGGTCGCCAGTCACGGCAATTATGACGAATTAGCTCTGACTTACGCCCTGAAGTCGCGGGCAGCTTATGTGGCTCTGGTTAGCAGCAAGAATCGCGCGGCATCGGTACTGGAATATTTAACGGCGCAGGGGTTGAGCGAGGCGGAGTTAGCCCGACTGAAATATCCGGCAGGGCTGAACATTCAGGCGACGCAGGGGGACGAAATCGCCCTGAGTATTATGGCGGAGATTGTCCAGAAGCGGCACAACGCTGGGTTACTTGATGTAGCGTCACTGTTAATTCCTGCCCAACCCACCGAGGCGACTGACCCTGTGTGCGGTATGAGCGTCGAGATTGAGGGGGCAAAATATACCTACAGCGTGGAAGGGCAGATGTACTATTTCTGCTGCCCGGCCTGCCGCAAGCTGTTTGCCGCCACTCCCCAGGATTATCTGGCGAAAGCCGCTCCTACTGGCGAGGCTCTCGACCTGGTGTGTGGTATGACGGTGGAGATTGCCAGCGGCGAAATATATGTCGGAATATGAGGGCCAGATTTACTATTTTTGCGCGGCAGGCTGCAAGCTCTCATTTGATAAAGCTCCTGGTAAGTATGTACAGGTGGCGGTTGGGGAGAAGTCAGGAGCAAGGAGCAAGGAGCAAGAATAAAGAAGTAAGAATTCTTGTTCCCCCTTCCATGAGTCAGGGAAGGGGGTTAGGGGGTTAGGTTTGCTAGTCTTACCCAACAGAAAAACAATATTAGAGACTTTGCTGGCGACCTTGCCAGAAGGTTGGCAGATACACCGGCTACACCTGGGGGTTAATTGGACGCTGGCGCAGGTGCAGGGGCCGGATGGAGAATTACGGGCGGGGTTGGCAGCCTCCCCACCGACGGAGGTAGTGGCAGGGCAAAGTCGCTTTGTGATTGGGGATAATGCGGTTGGCACTGAGGAAGCGCGGGAAGTAGTGGGATTGGCACTATCGCCCGATATGACGGCGGCGGCGTTAGGTCTGGCAACTCTGAACGCGCTGCTTCAGCCCGACCCAGCGTTGCTAAGTGATATTGATGCAGGAGATTGGCTGCTGGAACAGGGGCGCGGCAAGAAGCTGGCGGTAGTCGGTAGCTTTCCTTTTGTGGCGGAATTGCGCCCGGTGGTAGCCCAGCTGTGGGTATTGGAGCTACAGCCGAAGCTAGGGGAATATCCCGCCAGTACTGCCCCCGAAATTATTCCGCAAGCCGATATTCTGGCGATTACGGGCAGCACCCTGGTTAATCACACTCTGGACGACCTGTTAAAACTGGCGCGACCCGAAACCAAAGTGATGGTGCTAGGCCCAACCACGCCGCTCTCCCCGGTTTTGTTTGACTACGGAGTTGATTTGCTCTCAGGGGTACAAGTGGTGGATGTGGCGGCGGTGCTAGTCTCGATTGAGCAAGGGGTGTCGTTTCGTAAGATGCAGGGGGTACGGCGGGTAACGCTGGAGAAATAGCAATGGCTACAAAATTTTCCGCTTTAATTTCTGGTTTTCCCCCAATGCTTGGAGCCATAATTGGGTTAATCCTGGTAGGTTTGGTAGGCGCGCTAATCGGATTCGGGGTAGGGTTTGCCGCATTTTTCTACCTGACAATTCTCGATGCTAAATATTCAGAGAGGCACCGAGGTAGCAATTGGTTTTTACCCATACTTATATTTTTAATAAATGCTCTTACGGTTAGTTATGTTTTTGGACAAACAACTATACAGTTAGTTGCTACCATCGAAAATAGCCAACTGAGAAGCATCTTACCTATTGTGGGGATAATCGTAGGTTGTGGAATTACGCTGTACCTTTTCAATTTAACTTTCAACCTTGCAGATAATATAAAGGAAAGCAGATGGCTGGAAAAAATAGAACAGTACAAGAAGGAAAAGAATAGAAAAGAAAACGATGAATCTAGTGTTTAATATTGCCATTACTTTTTTCCGACAACCGAGGACTGACAACCGACAACCATTTAAACCCTTTGCCCAATTCTTAAGCAGTTGCCATAATGATCCAGCACCCCGAATTCTCGCATACTATAGGGTTTTGTTTCTAAAGAGCCATTGGGGTGAACAACTCCGGCAGCCTGATATTCAGCATAGAGGGGCTCAATATTTTCTACATAGATATAACAGGTGTAGGGATTGGTTTCGGGCGTACAGTCGAAGTAGGAGAGATGGAGATATACTCCGTCCCGCTCGAATATTAAATAACCAGCCTCGTCAAAACGATTCACCAGGGTAAAACCGAGTTTATTGGTATAGAAATCCACACTCTGGTCAAGGTCGCCCGTAGCCAGAATTGGTACAGAGGTAAGAAAGGTCGTTTTTTCACTCACTTTAGCTTCTCCATTTTTGGATAAGGGTTTAAATTGTGTCAGGTTGAATGTAGGGTTGGAAATCCATCGGACGGGTTTGAAACCCGCTCCTACAAAGATTAGGTATTAATACCGAAATCGGGTGGGGAATATAAAAGTGCCAAAATTAGCTAATTTTAGCTGGAAGTGCCCTATAGAAGCGGAAGGTATTTCGTCCAGCCTTTTTTGCTTCATACATCGCATTATCGGCTTTTTTCATGAGGGTGGTGCTATCTTCACCGTCGCCAGGATAGCAGCTAAGGCCGATACTAGCCGAAGTAAAGAGCTCCAGCCCTTCGTTCCCGACTTCGAGTTGTAAAGCGGCCAGGATTTTTTTGCGACAATTGCAATATTTTCTGGCAAGCTCATATTGTTCAAAATTATGGTAAATTCGTCGCCACCAATTCGGGCAACCGTATCGGTCTGGCGGACGCAATTTTTCATTTTTTCAGCGACCTCAATTAGCAAGGCATCGCCCGTAGCATGTCCTAACGTATCATTGACGGTCTTGAAGTGGTCTAAATCTATAAAGCCCACCATAAAGCTCTCCTGCTTATTACGAGCTTGGTCAAGGGTATATTCGAGGCGGTCATTAAACAGGCGGCGATTAGGCAATTTGGTCAGAGTATCGTAATAAGCTCGTCGGGTAAGTTTATCGGTATTCTTTTTGAGTTTGGTAATATCTCTGAAAGAGGCTACCGCCGCATAAGGCAAGTGCGTCCCCTCAGAGTCTTCCAGCTTTTCACTATTATGAAAAAGGGGTTGAGAGCTTACCGAGAGCCACACAAGTGTGCCGTCCGGCTTGTGGACACCCATGACAATATTTGATTGGGGTTGCCCGGTGCGGAGGGTTTGGGGAATAGGATGTTCCTGACCGGGGAAAGGTGAGCCGTCCTCGTGAATCGTCCGCCAGCGCGAGTCAAGGCTGGTGCGTCCCTCCATTTGCTCCCTACTAAGTCCGAGGATATTTTGGGCAGAGGAATTAGAAGCCAAAATCCGGGAGGTACTATCTTGTAGCACGATACCTTCTTCCAGGGCTTCGATAAGCACCTGATAACGGCTTTCACTCTCTTCAAGGGCCTTTTCGGCCTCTTTGCGTTTGGTGATATGGCTATAGGTTACCAGCATTTGGGAGGGCTTGCCGTTTTCGTCAGTTTCAAAAACCGTCTGGCGACTTTCTACCCACTCCCACTGCCCGTCGCTGTTTATAATGCGATATTCGACCTGACTGGTAATTCCCTTACGGGCATTTTCTCGGCCACTTGTAACTTTTTCCCGGTCAACCGGGTGAATTTTTTCCTGTAGGAACCCGGAATTCAAGATTTCTACGGGAGCATAACCAAAGAAATTCTCTCGGTTAAAATAGAGCAATTCACTTTTTTCAGGGGAAACTAATTTGAATAAAAAGATATAATCCGGGGAGTTTTGGGCAAGCTTGCGGAAGCGGGTCTCGCTTTCGCTTATTGCTCTCGTCGCTTGGTTAAGTTCCAGGTTAGAAAGCTCGTTTTCAACCATTATCGCCAGGTCTTTTAGATATTTTAATTCTTCTTCATTTAAGGTTTGGGGCGCGGTATTTATCAGGCAAAGTGTCCCTATCCTGTAACCATCCGGGCTAGTAAGGGGTTGACCAGCGTAGAAACGAATGTGTGGTTCGCCCGTAACAAGTGGATTGTCATAGAAACGTTCGTCCCCCAGGGCATCAGGAATGACAAAGGTATCATTTGAAAGAATAGCGTGACCGCAGAAAGAGATTTCGCGAGAGGTTTCACTTGCATTTAAGCCGAGGCAGGCTTTGAACCATTGGCGGTTGATATCCACTAGCGTAACCAGCACAATCGGCATTTGAAAGATGCGCTGGGCCAGCCGGGTAATGCGGTCAAAGCGTTCTTCTGATAAGGTATCGAGAATGTTGAGACTTCTTAAAGCATTTAGACGCAAATCCTCATAGAGTGGGACGCTAGGTGTAATCATAGCCAGTACCTCTTACTAAAACCGGGCCATAACTAGGGTAACGGGCAGTTAACGTTACTGTTATGGAGCTAACAATCTGACGTAAAGATAAATATTTTATCATTATCATAACAAGATTATTGGGCTAATTCTATAGCGTTGGTATTGTTCAAGCTAATTGTAATCTGAATGAAATACTTTTTATACCTTTGGAAAGGACACCCCAGCATGAGATGCCCTTTTTCTAGTGGCAAATACTAGGCGGCGACTCTCAGGTCGGAAGTACATTCCGGGCAACGGACGGCTTTGAGCGGAATGCTGCTATAGCAATACGGGCAATCTTTGGTATCAACAACGGCTTCCGAGGGTTGCCTTTTGAAGCGGTTGTAGACCCGCAATACCAAAAATATGACAAAGGCGATAATTAGGAATCGTATAACGATGTTAATAAACTGCCCATAGTTGATAGTAGCTAATCCAGCAGCTTTGGCGGCGGCAATTGAGGCGGGCTTCTTGCCAGAAAGGTCTATAAACAGGCTGCTAAAATCTACATTCCCTAACAACAGACCGAGGGGTGGCATGATGATGTCTTCAACCAGCGAGGTTACAATTGCTGAAAAGGCCGCCCCGATAATGAACGCAATCGCCAGGTCTATGACGTTGCCGCGCATAATAAACTCTTTAAACTCTTTAAGCATCAAAAGCTCTCCTCTCAAAAACGCTTCTCTGGTATTCTAACCAGCCGAAGTTTTACACGACGCTATTAACCCACGAATGTAATAAATGTTTCCGAAGTATACTAATCTTTAACGCCCACAAAAATTTAGCCTAAGCTAAAGTAGTGGCTTAGGCTATTACTGCAAAGGTGCGCCAAAAAGTTGCCTTTAGCTAAAAGTTGATAGACGCTTCAGCACTTTTGCAGATTGAATTAATTCTGCGAGTAAGGCATAAACTTGGACAGCTAGAGTCTGGCTGACAAACGGTATTTGGATTGTTTGTAAAATGCGAATTCTGAGTAATATAGGTTGAGTATAACAAACTGGTTTGATTAGTCAACCTTTACAGAAGCCCTAAAGTAATTGATTAGGTAGAAAATGAATGTAGGTTTGTTAATATTCAGGCGGCGATTAGCGAGGCCAAAGCCAGTCAGGAACAGCACCGGGCCACAATCCGGGTTCTGACTGCCGACCCTTACTAACAGGCTGCCGTTGTTATAGTAGACGAGGAGGTTTTAAGAAAGTCACGAGATTTTAAAACTCGTTAAAACTCGTTTGGAAGAAATTTTTTATGCACCTTGTGGATAAGGCTCTGTTGAGCTTAAAAAGGCTAGAATCCACCGATTTTCCCACCATTTTATCCACATTGACTCTACGTGATGGGCGTGGTATTATGCGTCTCCCTAGAAACAACAGGGGTGGCTCGAAGAAAAAAGTCTGCACAAACCAATCTACAGATTTTCAAAAATGGGCCAAAAATACTCTTGACAAAGCCCCTCGGATATTGTATGATGTCTGAGCCTCTGAAAAGGAGTGACGAAAGCAAAAGCGAAAAAGCTGGATAAGCCCATCGCAAAGGCTTTCGTGGTGATTTTCCCCTCATGAAGGGAAGCTAAATCACAAGTGGTAGGACCTTAACAATTGAAGAGTGGGAGAGAACATATTCGCAATATGGCGCGAAGGGTGAAAACCCAAAGCGAAATATTGGTTACGAATAAACAGCAAATATTGGTAAGCAAGGAAAGAA
>Ga0123339_10000951_pt1 | contig 20704 bp, 17 predicted proteins | sample lystaG_FD_89956 | JGI IMG/M metagenome (GOLD analysis project Ga0123339, IMG submission 89956) | Glacier valley bacterial and archeal communities from Borup Fiord, Nunavut, Canada, to study Microbial Dark Matter (Phase II) -... | ecosystem: Environmental > Aquatic > Freshwater > Ice > Glacier ...
AATGCTTTTCTGAAATTAAGCCCTTCAGTATCGGCGTGGAATATATAAATAGAGGAGTCCTTTGTCATCACTGCTTCAGTATTTGAAAAGGCAGCCAGCAGAAACTCGTAGAATGCTGAATCTCCCATGTTGTCGTTCTTGATTTTTCCAGCGGCGCCTTCATAGTTTACATTGTAAGGAGGATCGGTCACTACAAGATTTGCCAGCTTCCCATCCATCAGAAGAGTGAATGTTTCAGCCTTGGTGGAGTCACCGCAGACAAGCCTGTGGGGTCCAAGTCTCCAGACATCGCCGAGTTTAGTTGTGGCGGGTTTCTCCAGCTCCGCATCGACATCAAATTCGTCATCATGAATGCCGTCTTTCAGAGAATCTTTAAACAGCTCGTCCAGTTCAGATGGATCAAAGCCGGTGAGAGAAACATCAAAATCCGCACCCTGCAGATCCGATATGAGCAGTGCCAGTTTATCCTTATCCCAATCACCACTGATTTTATTGAGTGCAATGTTCAGAGCCTTTTCTTTTTCTTCATCCAATTCAATGACTACACACTCAACTTCAGTCATCCCCAAATCCAGGAGAACTTTAAGTCGCTGGTGGCCTCCAACAACCTTTCCTGTGGTTTTGTTCCAGATAACTGGTTCAACATAGCCGAACTGCTCAATGGATCTTTTCAGTTTGTCGTATTCAGGATCACCGGGTTTCAAGTCCTTACGAGGATTATAATCAGCGGGGAGTAAAAGTTTAGTTTTCAGTTTTTCGATCTTCAAATTTTTCCGCCGCCTTTCTTAAGTTGAGATTGAAATCCACGTTCTCCCAGGGAAAGAGACTCGAATTGAAATGGCCGTAGGTTGCTGTGTCAGAATAGATCGCATTTCTTAGATGAAGTTTTTCTATGATGGCTGCCGGGCGTAAGTTGAAAACCTCTTTGACGATTTCAACCAGGGATTCATCACTGACAATGCCTGTGCCAAAGGATGTCACATTAACCGCTACCGGGTTTGCTTTACCTATTGCATAAGAAAGAGCGACCTCACATTTCTCCGCAAGCCCGCTCCAAACAATATTCTTTGCAATGTATCTGGACATATAGGCACCGCTTCGATCGACTTTTGTCGGATCCTTACCGCAGAGCGCACCGCCTCCATGGGAAGCCAGACCTCCGTAAGTATCCACCATGATCTTTCTGCCGGTAAGACCGGTGTCAGCAGCAGGCCCACCTTCGACGAATCTGCCTGAAGGGTTGATGAGGATTTCTGTTTTCTCATCTAAAGGAAAGTCCTCGAAACACTGCCAGAGCACATTATTTAAGATATCTGACTTCAGCTGTTCCTGGGTTTTATCTTTATCATGCTGCACTGAGACCACAATAGTTTTAACCCGGATGGGTTTATCCCCGTCATACTCAAGAGTGACCTGTGCTTTCCCATCTGGCAGGATGCCCTTGATGATTTTACCTTTTCGGTATTCATCGATTCGCTTCACAATCCTGTGTGAGAGTAGTAGTGGTAGCGGAAGCAGTTCACGGGTTTCATTTGTAGCATATCCATATACGGTTCCCTGATCACCAGCACCGGTGGATCCGTATGGGTCGATGATTCCATTTCTTGCTTCTAGGGCAGTATCTACACCAGCGGAAATATCAGCGCTCTGAAGATGTACAAACACAAATACAGTGAATTTCAAAGGACTGTATCCCACCTCACGAAGTACTTTTCTGACGATAAGACGGATGTTTATTTTTTCGCTGCAGGTGATTTCGCCCGCCACGATAATCTTACCTTTTGTTGCCATGACCTCGCAGGCAACGCGTGAAGCTTTGTCTTTACGAAGGCATGCATCCAGAACACTATCTGCAATCAGATCACATAGCTTATCAGGATGTCCCTCGCAGACACTTTCTGCGGTTCTGTAGTTTTTACTCATATCATTATCTCCAATCTATTTTTATTTGCCCTTACGAGCAGAAAGTAATCTTTCCATTACATCATCCTGCGGATTTGATCCTTTGTAATCGCCAGTACAGTTTTCTTTTACTATCTGGAATATTTCAAACCACAGACGATTGGTCTGGTTCATGTAGTTCTGGCCCATTGATACATAAGGACTTTGAATGGCGTTACCGGTGGTAGGGTGCTTTGCGAGAAATCCATATTCTGTTATAGCTTCTTCACACTGAATCCAACGGGCAATACTCATGGCATAGCGCTCCAAGAGCTGTGGGGATACCAGGGCTGCACAACCGCGGTTATTAATCCACTGCCATGTCGCTTTGAACACTTCACCAGCCACCAGAGCCTTTCCATCTTTTTGTATAGCTTCTAGCATCTTGTTTGGCTCAGGCATTTCTTCACCTTGTAGATCTGCAGTATCAGAAAACTCCATAACCGTCAGTTTTCTGCCGCCTGGATTACCTTCGGCGATTTTGTCAGCCAGAGGTTTCTTTTTTGCGCCTGCACCAACCCTAGCACCACCTCTGTTTGTGCCGTCTTTTGCCAATGATCACACCTCCTTTTATAGGTAAGGCCTATACCCTTGTTTGAATCTGCGTTTTTTAACACGTGGCCCCACCCCGCTGTCCGGTATGAAAAGTTGTAGAGATTTCACCTCCCCCACCGGTCGCCACTCTCAACTGTAATTCTTGAGTGACATGATTTACATAGGGCCATCAGATTGCTTGTTTCGTTGCCTCCGCCTCTAGTGAGAGGGAGGATGTGGTGCACTTCTTCAGCAGCGGTTACTCGTCCGCCCTTCTCGCACTCCTCACACAGTGGGTGAGCTTTGATGTAGCGATCTCGGATGCGCTTCCAGGACCTGCCGTACCGTTTATTTGTTGCCGGGTCTCTTTGGTGCTGGTTGTACCGCTTCGTGATCACCTTCTTATGCTCGCCGCAGTATTGCTCGCTTTCTGAAAGCCTGCCGCAGCCTGGGTATGCACAGGGGCGTTTGGGTTTGTATGGCATGGGTTCACCTCTCTTTCAGGGCATAAGAAAAGCCCTCGTGGGGTGTTCCCATGAAGGCTCGTGTTAAATTCTATTTCTCTAATTATACAATAATACAAATCCGATAGTGGTATCTTGTTGCAAAGTGTTGCAGCATGTGCAAACTATACTTTGATGGGATCTATAGGAAGAATCACATGGTTAATGGCTGCATTATGCCACCTGTAGACCGTTGTTCTATCAGCATTAAGTTCATCACCGATTTGTTCCCAGGTTAAGTTATGGACGTACCGATAGCGTAATACCATGCGTTCATCCGTGTCAGCAACCTCATTTATGACGCATCTTATCTGTTCTTTGAGTGCTACAAGATTATCCACTTCCCCATTTATCCTTCTTTCCAAGTCCATGATCCGCTCCAGACACCTTACAAATTTAGCATCAGAATTTCGTGAGGTTTGAACTTTCTCATCCCAGCTTGGTGATGAAACGCTCGTTGCCATTTCTTTAAGAGACTCCATCTCTTCGATGTCAGATTGAATTCTTTTATCAAGCCTATACGCCTGGTGTAAATATTCTTTTACTTTCATATTTCTCTTACCTCCGATCGTATTTTTTTGAGTAGGTAGTCTCCATCAACAGAGGTAAGTTCTCCATACCAATCAGAGTGGAAGAACCTCTCCACCTCAGCTTTTGTAAATTTCGCTGGTTCATAATATGGACGTTTCTTTAGTTTTGTTAGTGCTTTTCTATAATCCTTGGCGGCTATTAAAACTATAGCATTAGCAAGTTGCTCGTAAGGGTCGATCATTGCTTCACCTCCAATTTAGCTTTTACTGCATCAATTAAGGATGCCTGTGATTTTTCTTTTCTTGTAAGTGCTGTCATAACATCTTCATCAATAGTGCCCTTTGAAATGATGTGGTGGATCACAACCGTCTCATTTTGACCTTGCCTATAAAGACGGGCATTGGTTTGCTGATAGAGCTCCAAAGACCAGGTAAGCCCAAACCATATAAGGGTGGAACCGCCGCTTTGAAGATTAAGGCCATGACCTGCACTCGCAGGATGAATAACAGCTAAAGGAATATTCCCATCATTCCAATCCTCAATATCTTTAGGTGTCTTTATCTGCCTTGCTGAAAATCTCTTCTTGATACGTTCCAGATCATGCTTGTACCAATAGGCTACAAGCACCGGTTTCTCATTTGCCCCTTCGATCAGGTCCTCCAGAGCATCAAGTTTTCTATCGTGGATGGAATGTGCCTTGTTTTTGTCGTCATAGACTGCACCATTGGCCATCTGCAGGAGTTTGCCGGAAAGCACTGCTGCATTTGCTGCATCGATCTCCTTTTCACCTAAACTTGCTACCATCTCATCTCGGAATTTAGAATAAATGCTCCACTCCTTTTCGCTCAGATATACAGGCATTTCGTTAATGATGCATTCAGGCATTTTAAGATAATCCGAAGATTTCATGGAAATTGTAATATCTGATATTTGGCTATAGATTTTTTCTTCAGCACCCGGCTGGAGTTTATATGAAAAGATAATCTCAGCATTGCGCTTATCTGGGAAAAAATAGGCACTTCGGTAGTGGGTTATGTATCTTCCAAGCCTCTGGCCTAAATCAAGAACTCGAAACTCAGCCCATAGATCCATAAGTCCGTTACTTGAGGGTGTACCTGTTAGACCTACAATTCTTTTCAAGGTTGGCCTTACTTTCAGAAGGCTTTTAAAGCGCTTTGCACCATAGGACTTAAATGAAGATAACTCATCAACGACAACCATATCAAAGTCAAAAGGTATACCACTTCTGTTTATAAGCCAGTCTACATTTTCACGGTTGATGATATAAAGGGTGGTCCTTTTCATAAGGGCATTTATCCTATCTTTTTCAGTTCCTACCGCCACAGAATAGGATAAACCTTTAAGGTGATCCCACTTTTTTAGTTCTTCAGGCCAGGTTTGGGCTGCGACTCTTAGTGGGGCTATAATCAATACTTTTCTGATTTCAAATCGATCAAGGCATAGTTCAAATAGTGCTGTAAGGGTGATGGATGTCTTTCCTAACCTAAGCCCATATCAAGAAATATTGCAGATATTGGCTTGCTAACTATAAAATCGATCGCATACTGCTGATATTCATGTGGTATGAACTTCACTTGGCATCACCTCCCATCTCTTTTAACACTTCATCTATCTGCTCTACACCATCAATGCAGTAAACCAAAAACCCTAACGCTTCCAGTTGACTTTTTCGCCTTACTTGTAGTGGACGCATCATTTTGCCTGGTGCCTTTAATTCAGCAAATGCCATTCTTCCCATCGGGAGTAGTACTATACGATCTGGCACTCCATCAAATCCAGGACTTACAAACTTTGGTGCGATGCCTCCCATTTCTTTCACTGCTTTTATCAGTTTTTGCTCTATATATTTTTCAGTCACTTTTTACCTCCCATCTGACACAAGAACACAACTATCACAACTTTCCCCTATATATACTTACGTGCGTATACGTGCCCAGGTATTTACTATCTGCTTTTAAGAAAAACCATTTTTAATATAAGGGAAAAAGTTGTGTTGTGTCGCATTCTTGTGTTCCCTATTCGCCATAATGATAAAGTCGCTGCCTACCATAAATCGGCAAACGCTTAATAATACTGGTTCGTTCCCAACTAGGAATTTGAGCCATAAGTGCTGCGATCTGATAACTATCAGTGGTCTTTAACTCCGGAAGATTACGATTGAAGCACTCACACCAAATTTCTGCATTGCTTACAGAGGTTCGGGCAATAGTCCCAGTATGTTTGACTCCACCAAATTCGCTGCCGCTTAGGTAATTTCTACGGGCAAATAAATCCATACTGTCCCAATCATCTGGAAGTAGTGTATTCAGGTATTCTTCGACCATACCAACACGTTCATCGGCCTCCATGGCACCTTTCTGCGCCTTTTCAGCCTCTTCTAAAACATCACCCTCGAGATATAGTTTTTCGCTGGAGTTCCATATTGCTTTTGCTTCGGCCCAGAACTGCTGTCTGTATTGCTCCGTGAAATTCCAGGTCTTCTTCTGTTTTTTCTGATGTACCTTGATAATCCAAAAGCGGCGGTTCCCCGTTATGTCACGCAAATATCCACGCTCTCCGTTAACCGTTGCAATGACAATGCACTGTCTGGGATGGCTTTCCACAACTCTGCCATAAGACGGACGGTACTTATCATCCGAAGTAGAGAGGAATGCTTTCACTTTTTCAATGTCGGCTTTCTTCATTCCAGCAAGTTCCCCGATTTCAACCACCCAAAACCCCTGCAGTTTTTCAGCACCCGACTTGTCGTCCATATCGGTGAGGGATAGAGTTTCAGAATAGTACTCTGCTGTTACAAGGTCTTTAACAATCGTGCTTTTGCCAATACCCTGATCACCATCAATCACAGGAACGCAGTCAAACTTTATTCCAGGAACATATATCCGCGCAACAGCCGCTGCGAAAGTCTTTCTAGTCACCGTGCGTATATACTCGGTGTCCTCGGCTTGAAGATTCTTGATTAAAACATCTTCCACACGCTTAACTCCGTCCCATGCAGGAAGAGAATCAAGATAATCTCTTATAGGATGGAATCTCCTATCATCAGCAACCTTGGTAAATGCAACATCGTGATTTCTGCTTGAGAACGGAAGGTAGCGAATATCCATAATAGACTTAAGCTGGGCCGTGTCGGCATCTCTCCAAAATACGTTACACTCCGGTCTTTCCCAGTGAAGTGGACCTGTAACCTGAATACGGTTCGACAGCTCGTTAAATGCAAAATTTTCAAAATCCGGATCATGATTGAGGATAAGATTTAAGTTGTAAACACTGTTTTCAAGTAAACTAGACCTTGGCTGATACTTCAGTTTTTCTTTCCAGCTGTCACCAACATCTGTGAAATCCGCTTCAGCTTCTGCAAGTTTTTCATTAGTTGCAGAAACTTTCACCGCATCGACCTTCATGGCAAAATCACACATATTCTTGAAGGACTTCTTATCATCGTCCTCACCAAACTTATGGATACGGACAATGTCAAAGGCATTGCATAATCTAAGGTATGCCGGGTCCTTGGCATGATGGCTGTAGACGAACTTGCCACCCTCTTTGATTTCAACACCGGCCATACTGCTTGATTCGATAAAATGGTATCGGTCCTCATTTTCTGTTGGCTCGTAGACGTCTGACAAAAACGCATCGATTGCTTTTGTGACGGGAAAGTAAACCCTATTAAAAATCCCCACAACACCGTCCTTTTCAAGAGGGGCTTGTACCTTCTGATGTGCTACCGTATTCGCCTTGCTCTCCCTAGATGAAGTTGGAAGTCTTGTAGGATCTGTCCATTCGGGATGAGCCTTTAAGATTTCATCCGGGTCGAGCCAATTCTTGTCAACTTCCTTATAAACAAAATCTCCGTTCGATGGAGTACTTGGCCAGTACATAAGCTGATTTGGCAGATACGAGCATTCATCGAAATAATCAATGCCAAGCATATGTGCAAGGTATCTCGAAACTGCTACAAACTCCTCCGAGGTGACATCTCTCGCAAGAGGCAAGATAATACGTACTCTGGGATTTTCATCGGTACTGCTATGGGTTGAATAAAGGACAGAAGTATACTGGGCATTCGATTCGTAGTTTTCAAGAAAATCTTTATCAATTCTGTCACCATCTAAAGCAATCATGGAGCGCAGCTCAACAGTATCAATTTTCCTGCGACCACCTTTTAACACGCCTGCAACAAAACCACCATGATCTTTTGCATCATCCTTTTGAGCTTTGCTAAACTTGGCATATTCTTCAGCTGATTCTGTTGTTCGGATTGTGGTCTTCAATCTATCTTTAAGCTGATTAAATGTGATTTCCTTGTTGACCCACTTCTTTGCCTGTCGGCTGTTCCCATAGGCAATGGCTAGTTTTCTCAACTTAATAACCTCCTTTCATACGAGGTCTTTCTCCATGTTCAAATCTCGACTGTCTTGCAGCACGGTAGGCTTTCTCTGTTGCTCTAGAATCCATATCACAAAGATAGGTGCTGTCATCACCGAACAGCTCAAATTTGCCTTTATAATTTATCCCAGGATATGCAGCAAAGTAATCTCCATCGATGGTTTCGAAGTTGTACTTATTAGGCCAATTACCGTTGTCATCATAAGCTTCACTTTCAATGCACCATAGGATTTCGTTAATATCTGCACCACTTGGAATATTTCCAACCACTAGGATTGCTGTCTTGGACTTTCCGTTAGCATCAGGATCGTCTTTTCCCATCTCGTAGAAACGGTTAATTTTCTCGGCATCAGCATCGGTCATCTGACCCTTGACCTCAACATAAAGATCTCCTCCATCTCTACCATCCACACCATGAAGAAGGAAATCCGGAAGATACATCAGACCATTTCCAAGATCATAGCCTTCAGGTTCATATTCGTAATCAACGCCACAAAAATCGAAGAATACTGCCCAGCGGGCTTCAAGCCTTGATCGAAAGAGGTAACCTTTGTATTCGCTCTGTATTGCTTTTATTTTTCTCATAAAGAGTCCTCCTCAAAATCTTTATTGAAATATCTGATCGGCTGTCTGCGTATCTTTGCTTTTTCAATTTCAACACCCATACCTCTTGAAATGACATCACCGAGCACCCATACTTCCTGGCATTTACCCATCAGGATGATGTCCATAAAAAGTGCGAGGTCGCGCTCTTTCTCATTGTTATCATCCATAAACTGTGGAAACATTAGATGAGGAGCCAGTGGAATGTTTCCTTTCTCTAATGCAAAGCGGCAGAAATCCTGTGCCATTTTAATATTGCCTTCGGTGTCCCCACTAAAAGGAGAACAAATATACACGAGGGGTTTAAAGGCAGCTTTGGATACTGCCTTTTCCTCACGAGTGATATTGTTTAGTGCTTCATAACACGTTAAATCAAGATAACCTTCGGAGTTTCTCATATCGATTCCCATATCACACCTCCAACTCAATCTGCGGATAGATACCGTCCACTTTCAGCTGCTCATAGATGAAGAGTCTGCCTTTTTGCGTCCATTTGGTATGAACTTTCGTGTGTTGGATACCTTTACTATCCGCATAAATATGTGTGTTGGTTTTGGTATATCCGTTGGGAGCATGCTTTTGATACAACAGCCAAATGTCACCCTGCTTGAACTGGATTCCGTTCTCATGAAGATATTCATTCATACGGATCCCGCTCCAACCGTAGTCTTTGGCAATAACGGAGATGTTAACGGCATCCTTGCAATTAAGAACCACATCGTAATAATTTGCTTTGGGTTTCATCTCAGCAATTTGCTGTTGTCCCACTGCAACTGCTGCCATAAGTCTCTTATTCTTCTCACGTTCTTCCTTAAGTGCAGTAAAAGCAGCAATGGCAAGGTCAGGATTGGCTATGAGTTCATCGGTTGCGTACATACCATGCTTTCGAATGTCTGGTAGCACTTCGCTGGTAACCCATCGCTTAAACTTCTTAGCTTTTGGCATTTTGCTTGAGAGGATAAGACTATAAAGACCTGATTCGTTGAAAGCAGTCATTGTTTGATTTCTACCGATGGCGTCACGAATCGTTACGTCACTCTTGTCTTCTTCGTCTACATGGTCAATTAGGGCTTTTCGAGTGTTGGTGTAACTGAGAATATCTGCTACATCCTTTCCAACAAAGTATGGCTGACCATCAATTGTTGTGGTGCGTACAGACCCAAATTCTGCATTGTTGTAAACTTGTAATTCCATAAGAATTACCTCCTTGAATTTTTTTTGGAGGTATTGACCTCCTAAGTGGTAGCCTCGGGAGGAGGTCAAATCTGACGATTCTGATATTCTTCTTGTAATTTTTTTGTAGCTCTTTTCAATTTTTGTGTAATATTATTTTCTTCAGCACCGATGGAGTTGGCATATTCACGGATTGACATGCCATCGATTCGAACTGCAATGAAGGCATCTGCCCATTCTGGTTTTTTGGAAAGTGCGCTTCGTATCCATTGGCAAACATCTTGGTGTATATTCTGGCTATCACAACTAATTTCATCTTTTCTAAACACTCTGTCGTCAGCCACTTCTTTCATAAGAGGTTCTGAAGTATCAATTCCCTCTCCTTCTTCATTAGGCTTTGCTTTGGAATAGCCCCAGTGCCTGTCAAACTTGTGCCAATTGTTGTACTCTTGTCTGTTGAATTTCTCATTAAATGCATTTTGGATTAACTGTTCTTTATGTGATTTAGGAAATACATCACCTTCTATAGACAAACTAATCCACATTTCCTCAACTTCCTTTTCACTGAGTTCAATTGTTTGAAATTTGTTTTCATACCTTACTGATAATCTCATTAGATTCTCCTATACCGTCTTGCAAGACGGCGGAGTACTAATGAGTCTTTGTAAAATAATGACCAACAGAGTTATTTCCTAAAAATATGTATAGGAAATAAAACGGAGGATCATAAATTTTTCCAATAGCCTATAATTGGCAATCTTCGAATCATTTATGTATCCGCCATCTTCTGCTGGCCAGCTTTAGACGCATTTATATTTTTGTAAAGTTTTGTCCCTTACATTTATAAATATAATAGGTTTTCAAATTTCACGCCCAACTCGATGAGTTTGATACAAAATGGCTATTTACAAGGCTTTTTAACATTTATGCATAAAAAAAGAACCCCTTTCGGGGTCCAAAACCAACTCAATGAGTTACCTGATTTTTATTCTGTAATTTCACTACCTAATTCAGATATTCCAAACTTCTCTAAGACACCATTAAAATCTTTAATTGAGAGCCCTGGCATAATATCCAATATCCGAATATAAATTTTATCTGGTTCGTCATAATAATTTAATTTATTCTTTGATTTATCAAATAATTTTTGCGTTACTCTAGAGCACAATCGCATTCCTACACAAATTGCCATAAGAACGTTAGTGGTCATGTTGTTATAATTATTTTTCTTAATTTTCCCATGGTAGTTTTTATGAAGTCCAGTCTCTTCTTTGAATTTCTCAGGATAGTTCCATTTTCTTTTATCCATCAAGAACCATAGACAATCACATAGGGTCTTATCTGGATTGCCTATCATCGTCATAAGTTCTCTTTCCTCTTGTTCATCATAAAAAGTTAACTGTTTATAAAACGCTTGATAAGCTTCCTCCGATTCTACCTTTATAGCGGACTGAAATTCCGGATGGAATGCAAGAATTCTCCTATCAACTCCCTCCATCCTTGTAAGCATTGAATAACCAAGGAAGTCTTTATATGTGTTAGTATAATTAACGTACTTCAATTCGCGGATATTAATAATGCATTTTGAGAGATTCTCTTTTGCCTTTGGTGTTAAATATAGATTACCATCTTTTTGTTTTACATACTGACTATTCGCGAGTACAAAGTACCCATCAGCGAATACAAAATGTCTCCCTTTTATCCATTTCTGAAGAACTGAATCCGAATCAATAATATTTATTGCTTCAACAGGAGTCAATTTTACAAAGTCATTTTTGTTGTTAATTTCTTCATAAACAATTTCGTAATCTTCAAACTCTGAAATTGTTTCTTCTAAACCAACTTCGATCAATCGATATTTAATAGATGATCTTGATGTTATAAAAAACTCACTTAAATCATTAATTAAAGTGTCACAGGATAAAATTGAATTTTCTTCTGGTATGCTATATTGCTCAATAAGTTCTATTGCTTTATTTTTAAAGCTGTTTTTGGGCATTAATACTCTTGGTGCCAATCTATGTGCCTGCCACTCTAGCCATCTTACTTCATTTTCCTTTGTTTTTTTCCCTTCTGGAGGTGTATAGAAGGTTTCAGACTGGCGGCATAAAATAGGGTATAGTTTTTCAGGAGCGTCCCTATTTTTTCTCTCTAAGATTTCAAAATATCTCTTATCCTTTTCCCAATGAAGAGCCTCATGAATTAGTGTATTTCTTTTGAAACCTTCACCATAGGCGGACACGGATAAGGGATCGACCAAAACCGTTTTAGCCTTAAACTCGGTTGATCTATACTGTCCTGTTTCCAGATCATAAACTTCTACACTTGTATCCAGCATTAAGCAGCATCCGAAAATATCTAAATCTCTGGATAAAGATACTTCTTGTACAGTTAGTCCCATTACCTTGAGAATATCATCAACAGGAAGAGGCATTGGGTCAACCAATGCCTGTTTACAATATTTTGTTAGAAATTTAGTTGCATAATCGTCAAGTCGATTTTTACCAAGAATCAATGCTCCTGATTTTTTATTTATATCAAAAATATCACTTGATGTTATTACCCTCTTCATTATCTACCTGTTCTCCTTTTTCGATATAGTCTAAAGGCATCTCTGATAATAGTTTTCTTGCCTCTTTCCAGGTAGGGTAGAACTCCTCAACAAGAGAATAGAATCTATTAGTGTGATTTTTTTCTACTAAGTGCACAATCTCATGAATAACTAGATACTCAAGACATTCTATTGGCTTTTTAGCGAGCTGCAGGTTAATCCATATTCTTTTCTTATCAATATTACAGGTACCCCACTTAGTCCTCATGTTCTTGATTTTATACTCATTAGCATAAACATTTGTTTTTGCCTCACACCTTGATACAACCCCATCCAATACTCGATTAAGCTCTTCTCTATACCATTCATTAAAAACTCTTTCCCTTGATTCTTTGCTTGATCTTTCGGGAGCAGTTAGTATAATCTTATTTGGCAGTTTAGAAATTTCGTATTTATTCCCCTCATAAACCACCTGTAAACGATATGGCTTTCCCCATAAATAGTGTGACTCACCAGAAACATACTCTCGTTCTGATTGTCGTGCTTGTGATAACATTCTATCTCTTACCTTTGTTATCTCAGGCATTTTCTTTAAAACAAAAAGTCTTATTTCTACATCAGGATAATCACTAGGAGCGCTGACGGTTACATTGCCTTCTGGAGGATTAACTCTTACATAAAGATTTTTAAGATTTTTCTTTTTGATAATTTCAATTGGCATTCCACCAATTATTTCTTCACTACTCATCATATTCAACCTGCCTTTCAGTCAATTCAAAGACAGCGTTGGTTTTTTCAGTGGCTTCGTCTACGTCATAACCATCTATCAATAAATTTTGATAGATAGCAAGCCTTATATTTTGTTGTTTCTGGAAGTTTCTCTTCCAATCAGGACGCAATGCATTACGTATAGCGCTATCGATACTTACTGCTAGTTTTTCAGCTTTATCAAAATAATCAAATAAAGCTCTTCTGGCTTCGCTATTTTTTACAGTATCCGGATAATCAGAGTTTTGCTCAGGATGCAAAATCGCTTGTGCAAGTTCCACAACTTGGCGCAGATATTCTTCATAACTCATTGCTTCAATTCGTCTCTGATCAATAATTATCTGAAGCATTTCTGACAGCTTGCCATAGTAAACTTTGTTAGCGGACATCTTTTTGACGATTTCGTGTTGTAAGTTGTTTTCAATTATCTCCGCCTTAGCATTTTCACTTCCCGGAAGACCTTTCACTATTGCCTCAATTGGAGTTGTAGTCGTGCTATCTAATAACAACTCAACTAATGACATATTCCCAAGCTCACTTACAACCGTAGAATCCTCCGCACGAATGTAAGTATCAAGAATATAACGCATATCAGCCTCATAAGGCTTTAGGTCAATGTAATCACAGCTTGCGAGTTTAATCATTTCTTTAATTTTATTGTAGCTGGAAATTTCATTTCTCAGTTTGTTCACTTGTATCTCTGAGTAGCCATAGTCACTCACAAGTTTATCGCTGCAATTTGCAAATGAACGAGTTAAAGAAGCGGTAAGAGTATATAAAATATCCCTGAGACCGGTATTTTCATCATCTTCACTATTCTCACCACAAAAGTAATCAATATAATCTGTGTCTTCTTTTGGTGAGTTTACATTTTCCAGCAACTCAGTAAGTGATGCAATCGCTCCCGCCATTTCAGATTTAGCCTCATCATAACGACCTTTGATAAGCCCTTCAACATCTTCCTTATCAAAGTCATCGAAAGCTTCAGCGGTATAGTCGGAGACCGCTACTTGAACATTACGGAATAAATCCATGTAGTCAACAATATAACCATAGTCTTTATCCTCACCGTCTGGTCTATTAACGCGACATATAGCTTGGAACAAATCATGATCACGCATAGATTTATCGATATATAAATAAGTTGCACTTGGTGCATCAAACCCAGTCAATAGTTTATCCACCACAATAAGCAGTTTCATTTTAGCAGGTTCTTTCTTAAACTGTTCTTTTGCTTCTTTTTCAAATTCAGACAGTTTTTTACCTCTGAGCATCCGTTCATAAATTGACTTCTTATATTCTTCTTCGCCTTCTTGGCTCAAGTCGCTCGTGGCTGTTCTGACGCTTGCAGTAGAGGGCTCATACGATGTGACAACAGCACATCTACTAAAACCATTGCTCGTAAAGATATCCCAATATCTACAAGCTTCATAAATACTGTTAGCAACAAGCATTGCTGTGCCACGTTCATTTTTAAGGCGAGGTTTTAAGTTCATGTCAAAAATAATGTCGCCTGCAATTTTCTCAAGTCTTTGTCTTGAACTATATAATTTATTGATCGAAGTCCAACTTTGTTTTAACTGTGTCTTTGCCCTATCTGTAAGACCTAAAGTTTTATTATCAAACCACAAATCAACCTTGTCTTTATTCGATAAATCTTGGTCAACATCTCTAGCCTCATAGCGCAAATCAAGGACAACACCATCCGCAACACCCTCATCGAACTTATAAGTGTGAATGTATGGTCCAAAGGTTTCAAGACTGGTCGATTTATCTTTTTTAAGTAGTGGAGTTCCGGTAAAACCAATTAGCAAAGCTTCAGACATCAGTACTTTAACAGCTTCATGCAATTTACCTGAGTTTGTACGATGACATTCATCAATAAAAGCAATTATTTTTCCTTTTGCTCTAAAGTTAGCAGGCAGATCTTTTAGCAATTCTTTACGATACTGATCCACATCAGCTTGTTTACCTGCGTTATGTCCATACTTATGAATCAAAGAACATATGATTGAATCATCATTTTTATTTAAGACATCTCTTAAATCAGCACTACTCTTTGTTCTTCTTACTTTCTCATTGACATCAATAAACAAACTTTCTATTTGGTCATCAAGTTCGTCACGATCTGTAATGATTACCACTCGGCTATCTGCTACATTTTCTATAACCCATTTAGTAAGCCAAACCATAATCAGAGATTTACCAGATCCTTGCGTATTCCAGATAATCCCGCCTTCATTTGAATTAATCCTTTTTCTAGCGGCAACATTAGCGAAATATTGATTATGTCTTGCAACTTTTTTTAAACCTGCATCGAAGATAATAAAGTTGTGAATCAACGAAAGGAATCTCTCTTTTTGGCAAAGGGAAATTACACCATCTCTTAACTTATTCTTTTCTTTTGATTGAATGCTCTTAACAGTTGCAGAAAGTTCATCCGTAGCTTTACTATCTTCTTTCCAATTCAGAAAAAATTTCTCAGGTGTTTCGATTGTTCCATACTTAAGCCCCTCTGCCTCATTACCTGCAAAAAGAAATTGTACAGTACTAAAGTAGTTATGAATATACTCCTTCTTTTGGTTCGTAAGATTTTGACGAATACCTTCGCCGATGCTTACACATGAGCGTTTTAACTCAAATATACCAAGAGCGATGCCATTTACAAACAACACCACATCAGGACGTTTTTTTTCTATTTGATTGTAGCAAAGTACACTTACTTCTTCAGCAACATAAAAGTCGTTATTCTCTACATTATCCCAGTCGATATAGTGCACAGTTTGCCGATTTCTATTTTCATCTTTAACACCTTGTTTACCATAACGAAGAAGAGAATAAATCTCTTTATTGATTTGGTAGAGACTATCTGCTTGATTACTCGCCTTTGAAATAAGCTCAGTTACTGCTTTAGTAATTTGATCTTTCGTATATCCACGCTTTTCTAGATTCTTCTTTAGCAAATCCTCTTTAACAGGCGTATTGTCTTGATCCTCAAGGTTGCCAAGATACGTGTATCCTAAACCACCATCTTTCTCTTCTTCTACTAACCAGTGGAGAACTTTATTTTGTAGTTTTCTTTCTAAATCAACAGACATAAGCTTAACCCCCCTATACTTTAAGACGCACACGACCAGTTAAAAGATCATCCATTGCACCATCTCTAATTTGAACCATTTTTGTTTTTTCAATTTCGAGTAATTTAATATCTTCATCCATCTCATATAGAATTGATGAAATGGCTTGTTGTTCTTTGACATTAACAGGGATACATAATTCAGTTTCGCCTATTGATTTTTTAGAAATTGAAGAAACCTTAATACCTGTTACATAAGGCAATAGCTGATCATGGTAGCAATTTGAATTGATATAGTAGCCCAAGAAACCAAATGCTGTTGGATAATTAGGTCTGCAAGCCATCGTATGCAGACCACTTACAATAGGCATATTTATATCGCCAATTTGCACTGCTTTCCCTACAACATCATCTTCAGCTGTATCAGCGATAATAATATCGTTCTTTTTAAGGAAATGTCTTTTATTTAAATTAGAAGTATCAATAATCCTTGGAATATGATCTTTTTCAGTTAAAACGCATCCATATTTTGTTAAAATGTCACCGTAATGAATGTTCCCTACTGCCCCCCTTTCAGAGAGCCGTTCTCGTGAATATGTGTTTGTAGGTAGTAGTGTGAAATACTGATTAAATGGTATTTTCTCCCACTGTCCTTTAAATCCACCAAGCCTTGTTCTACCACTTAGAAGATCCTCTAAAGCACCGATACGGATTGCAATTTTCTTATCGATTAATTTAGTTAGATTATCAATGTGTTCATCAAAATCTGATAATACCGTGGCTATAGCTTGTTGTTCCTTGGAATGAATCAATGGGACTTTATATTCTTCGGTTACAGGTAGTGAAATCTGAGGAAAAGAACTTCTTCCATCACCGGCATTTCTAAAATAATCAACATTATACTTAAGATAGTAAAAAAGAAATTTTACAGCATATAAATCAGCTGACGTATATCCCCACATCTCATTTTTAAAAGTACAAGGTTCATCGCAATATATAAAATCTATCACTCCTCTAGATTGAACTATTACCACTGGAACATTTACAATATTAGCATCAGGCAAATCAGATAGATTCGCTTTGATTTCTGTTGCTCCTCCAGCAAAAACTCTTATAGATCCAGTAGAAGATTTAATTCTGTGCATTTTTTCAGCTGTTATAGGAGTCCCCTTTACGCGCCTATAAATTTCCTTTATTTCGCTATACTCGATTATATCTCCAGGATAAGCTACCATTTGTACCCCATCCTTTCCAACGCAGACTTCACCTTTTCTTTTGAACAATCTGTTTTTTCTTCAATTTCACTTAAAGTATGCTCATATCGTTTTGCAATTAAAACCACTCTTGAAGCAAGGAAGTTAATTACTTGGTCTACTTCTTTCGTGACATCACTCTCCAGTCTTGCCATCCACTTCTCATCAAATAATAAGTGTTTGATTTCATCAATTGTAAGCTCATCGTACTTAGCAAGCACCAAATCATCAAGAGCCTTTTCCGCTTCCTCTTTTTCTGTCATCTTAGTTTGATATGTGATTAAAGCATTATATTCATCTACATAAATAGCAGGCATTATTGCATTTAAGTTTGCCTCCTTTAATGCAGTTCTTAATTTAGTTTTACCAAATGAACCATTCTTGTTTCTAAGCTCATAAGCGTTCAACTCACTATTGGATATTACGATTTTCTCCATATCAGTTGTATTACCCACATCAAACAACTCGATTAGCATTGTAATGTCGCTTATTACTGGTGATGTCTTTTTACTTTCAAGTTCCTTAATCTGCTTTGTAAGATTTGTTTTAGGAATACCATCACCTTTTTCATTCAAGGCATTTACAAGTAATCCTTCATCACCAGATTCTTCTTTCCGCATTTCATCAAGTTCAGATTCAAGCGAATCCGCTTTTTCACTCAACTCATTAAGAGCCAATGATTCATCTTCAAAATACACACGCTCAATGATATTTCTCGGAATTAAAGCACCTTCAAACGACTTCATTTTTGATGTATCATCAACCTTTATTTCTTCTCCACTTTCATCTTTTGCTTTTTTTTGAGCGTACACATATTCAATCTCGCGACCAGCTTCATATCCGCTAGCCTTTATTATATACACATCATCTTGCATTTTCTCATTCCAGTAATTAAGTAATGAGTCATATACATCATAGTTATCTAATAGCTGTGTTGTTTCAAAACTACTCAGCATCTCAAAGCCTATGTTACGAATTCGTTCTTTTGGATTAGTATTTACATTTAAATTTAGCAGAGAATTTTTTACTGAACTTCTCCAAGTTCCGAACAGCTCACCACACTCGTTTTCTTTTTCATTTTTGATATTTTCATCCTCAGAAATAGCTGTTTCTATTTCGTCTGGTGACATAACAAGTTTAAAGACATTGTGCTCTTCATTAATACAGGTAAATATCTCTTTTTTTAATTCCGGCGATATTCTCCACAGTTTTTCTATCGAATTTATGTCAACCCCTGGTACTCCTCCCTTTAGATGTGATGCAATATTTTGCGGTAATGAATCATCAATCTTTTGGATATAACGAGGCACATTTAAGTTTCCATCATTCTCTTCCATGATTTCTTTATAAGTAATAAAGCGGGAGTATCCTTTAATCTCTTCTTTATTGATAAAAGTTTGTACTACTTTCTCTATATCTTGTTCGCGAAGACGGTTCTTGTTTCCATCTTTCATAAATCCTTTGCTTGCATCAATCATAAAGATACCTTCGCGTTCAGCAGCATTCTCTTTATCGATTAGAATAATACTAGCAGGGATTCCCGTTCCGAAAAATAAGTTTGCAGGCAACCCAACGATACCTTTAATATACCGCTTATCAAGAACTGCCTTTCTAATAGTTTCTTCGGAGTTAGGTCTAGATAGAACACCGTGAGGCAAAATAATACCTGCCTTGCCACTATGGCTCTCCAATGCTTTTAGGACATGTAAAAACCAGGCATAATCACCATTTTTCTCTGGTGGGATTCCATAGCCATCAAATCTTTTGAATTTATCCTCAGTTACCTTAATTCCATCAGTCCAATCCTTATCAGAAAATGGCGGATTCATTACTATAAAGTCAAATTTCTTAAGCTCACCAAAATCATCCTTATACGCTGGACTTGCTAATGTATTGCCACTTTTGATTTCGCCTGTACCCTTATTATGTAGTATAAAGTTCATCTTTGCTAAACCCGCCGTATCAGGGTATTTTTCTTGGCCAAATATTGTGACGATAGAATCTCCATTTTCATCCGTAGGAGCTTCATCAGCTGCACGAATTAATAGTGATCCACTCCCCGCTGCAGGATCGTGAATCGTCCATTTCTTACCTGTCTCCTGCTTAATATCACCTATACCAATAAGTCTAGCGATAATACGTGATACCTCGCTAGGTGTGTAAAATTGTCCCTTACTCTTACCTGACTCCTGAGCAAACTTCATCATGAAGTATTCATAAGCGTCTCCAATGATGTCATCTCCACTGGCTCTATTACTCTTAAAGTCAATCGCAGGATTTTGGAATATAGCAATAAGCCCAGAGACCTTATCCACTAGTTCCTTACCCGATCCTAGCTCATCAGGGTTATTAAAACTTACATCAGGCAAAGACCCTTGAAGACGGTTTTCTTCTAAGAATTTTTGGATGATTTTATCTACTCTTTCACCAACATCACTTTTGCCCTTTGCAGCAATCAAATCATCAAATGATGCACCCTCATTCACCTTAAATTCAGCGAATCGCTGACCCTTGTATCTATCAGATACGTATTTAAAAAATAAAAGAACAAGTACATAATCTTTGTATCTTGACGGTTCAACTCCACCTCTTAATTTATTGCATGCATCCCATAGAAGGGAATACAATTCTGATTTTTTCACAGCCATTCATTTAACCTCTTTCATTAATTTTTTTAATATTCTGTAATATCAATTCCTGCTTTCAATAACCTTTCATATCTCTCGTGAGAAATAAGAACAGCCACAGGCTTTCCGTTTTTCAACACAAAAGCAGTTTTATCCTCATCAGATAATCCAGTGATTAGCTTTGAAGATTGCCCTTTTAAAAAATCAGACATATTATAGAATTCCATTGGCTGTTTCTGAGCTTTATCCTCATTTACCATATCTACACCCACTTTTTAATTTTTCTTTTCCTATCAATTTTATCACATTAGTGCTTTTATTTGAACTCTAATTTATACTTAAAAAGTAATTACTATTAATACCTATTTTCAATTATTACAACCATGTTATCAACTCACCTCATTTTCGACAGTAATCATGTCAACTCATAAGCACTAAAGTAATTCTCCCATCTCAGCCTCATGCCTTGTGAGTTCTGGATAAATCCCCACAAAGCAAAAACCGTGATTGTCCTTCCGGCTTAAAGCTAGATCTCAAACCACGGAAAGCCTTTATTTACTCACCTTTTGTACTATTAATTATCCACCCTTGACATCAATACTACTGTCTCAACGTGGCTCGAGTTGGTGGCATTGATGTCTAGGGGTGAATTTTGAACCATACGTATGAGGGAACATGTCAATATGAACCACATTATGCTATTAGGTGTGTGAAAACAATTAGCACGGCATGGA
>Ga0123339_10000953_pt1 | contig 20696 bp, 15 predicted proteins | sample lystaG_FD_89956 | JGI IMG/M metagenome (GOLD analysis project Ga0123339, IMG submission 89956) | Glacier valley bacterial and archeal communities from Borup Fiord, Nunavut, Canada, to study Microbial Dark Matter (Phase II) -... | ecosystem: Environmental > Aquatic > Freshwater > Ice > Glacier ...
CAAAATTTAACGTTGATTTAGAACCAAAAGATATATTGGAGAATGATACAATTTTAAAATTGGAACACTTAATTAGCACAAAATTAAAGAAAGAAAGTTTAATATTTCCTAAAAAAATGGATATGTATCCTTTGACATCAAGTCAAAAGGGTATATTTAATAATTATATGTTAAATCCAGAGAGTATAGTATATAGCGTACCTTTTGAAATAAAGTTAGGTAGAAATATAGATAAAAGTAAAATGATATATAGTATAAAAAACACTATATCAAATCACTTATCATTATTTTCAAAATTTTATATGGAAAAAGGTGTGGTATATACAAAGATTGTACAAGAAAACTTTGATATTGAATTTATTGATATTTCTGATGAAGAGTACATTAATATAAAAAATAAATTTGTAAAACCTTTTGATCTATTGAAAGATAGATTGTTCAAAATATCAGCATATACGACAGAAAACAATATATACTTGTTATGTGATTTTCATCATATAATATTTGATGGATATTCTTTTGATATATTTTTAAAAGATATACAAAAGAGTTATTTAGGGCTTAAGATTGAAGATGAAGAAATAACATCTGGACAATACGCATTGTTTTGTGAAGAACAAAAGCACAAACAAAATTATTTAGATGCTAAAGAATATTTCAATGAAAAGTTAGAGGGTGAATTACCGGTAACTTCACTTAATACTGATTTTACTAGGCAAAAAGAAAGATTATTCAAAGGTAAAAAGGTTATTTCTAATATAGATAATGACTTAAGACTTAAATTGATAGATTATTCTATTAAAAACAATATAACTTTGAATAATGTATTTTTTGGAATATTTAATTTTCTAGTTTCAAAATATACATACAACGAAGATGTAGTAGTTGGAGTAGCAACAATCGGCAGAAAATATAAACAAGAATTGAACACTATTGGAATGTTTGTAAAAACTTTTCCATACAGAGTTAAAATTAACTTAGATAATTCTTTGATTGATTATTTGAATACTACTCAACAACTAATGCTTGAAATAATAAAAAATAATGAATATTCATTAGATGAAATTGTAAAAGATGTAAAAGTAAAAAGAGACATTTCTAGAAATCCAATATTTGATATTATGTATATATTTCAAAATAGTGATACTTCTAATTTATTTTTAAATGATACTAAATTGGAGATTAGCGAACTTGAGACAGATACTTCAAAATTTGATATTACATTTTCTGTATACTTAAAGGAAAAAGGTATAGAGATAAAAGTGGAATATGATGTTAGTTTATATAAACAGTCAACAATAGAAGGATTTATTTCTCATTTTACAAATGCTTTGGAATATATCACATCAAATAATAATGTGTCTTTAAATAGCATAGAGATTATATCTGATAATGAAAAAAACAATATACTAAATGTTATAAATGATACAAAAACAGATTATCCTAAAAACAAAACAATACAGGGATTGTTTGAAGAGCAAGTTACAACAAATAAAGATAAGTTAGCAATTGTTTTTGAAGATAAAAACTTAACATATAATGAATTAAACATAAAAGCTAATCAATTATCACATTATCTAATAGAAAATGGGGTAAAAAAAGGTGATGTAGTTGCACTTATGTTAGATAAATCAATTGAATATATGATAGGAGTTTTAGCAATACTTAAAGCTAATGCAACTTATATGCCGCTTAATAAAGATATACCTGATGAAAGATTAAAATATATGCTTTTAGATTCTTCAACAAAATGTATTCTTACAACAAATAAATATAAAAAAGAAATTATAGATTTACCGATAATTAATATTGATTTGGGTTGTAAAATATATGAGTCTAATAAAACATATAATTTAAATTTAGAAGAAAATTCCGATTCAGTTGCATACGTTATGTACACATCTGGAACAACAGGCTTGCCTAAAGGAAACATGATTATTCATAAAGGTATAACAAGATTAGTACTTAATACAAATTACGTTGATTACAACGTTGATGATATAATGTTAGTTAGTGGGTCTTTAACATTTGATACATCAGGATTTGAAATTTGGTCTGCAATGCTTTATGGAATGACTCTACATATGATTTCTAAAGAGAATATTTTAAATCCTATTGAATATGAAAAATATATATCTGAAAATATGATTACAACAACTTTAATACCTACACCTATTTTCAATCAATTAGTTGAATATAATCCTAAAATGTTTGATAAATTAAAAACATTATACATTTGTGGAGATGTACTTCTTGTTAAGTATGCTAATTTAATAATAGATAATTGTAAAAATACAAAATTAATAAATACTTATGGACCAACTGAAAATGCTGTTATTTGCTCTGCATTATATGTAGATCACAAATATGAGGATGTTATATCTATAGGTAAACCTATATCAAATGCAACATGTTATATCGTTGATAAATGTGAAAATTTATGTCCAATTAATGTACCAGGAGATTTATACACAGGTGGTGATGGACTAGGTTTGGGTTATATTAATAGAGAAGAATTGACAAAAGAAAAGTTTGCTTATGTAAAATGTTTGACAGAAAAAATATATAAAACTGGTGATTTGACTTGTTGGAATGAAGATGGAACCATAAAATTTATGGGCAGAATTGATTCTCAAATAAAAATCAGAGGTCAAAGAGTAGAGCTATTAGAAATTCAAAATAAAATGCTTGAGATTAATTCTATTAAAGAAGTAACTATAAAATGTCAAGAAGATAATAGTCAAAATAAACATCTTATAGCATATTATACATTGAAAAATATGATTGATGAAAAAGAAATAATAGCTTATTTATCTAAATATTTGCCATCATATATGATACCATCGAAGTTTGTAGTGCTTAAAGAAATGCCACTTAATCAAAATGGTAAAATAGATAAAAAACTTTTACCTGAGGCAAATTTCAAACAACAAATTCCTCTTAGACAACCTGAAAATGATAGTCAAAAAGAAATACTAGAAATTTTCAAAAAAATTCTTAATAATTCTAATATAGGAATAGATAGTGACTTTTTTGAAAATGGTGGAGATTCTTTAATGGTGATTAAATTAGTAGTTGAATTTACAATTAGTGGTTTCAATATATCATATGCGGACTTGTTTAAATACAAAACTACACTAGATGTATATAATTTTTTATATACAAATCAAGAGAAATCTTCTATTTCAGAGGGTATAGAAGATTTGGATTATACTAAAATTAATAATTTATTGAACATAAAAAATATAAATGAATCTCATAAAGATAAAAACATTAAAAATGTTTTACTTATAGGAATGACTGGATTCTTAGGCATACATGTTTTAGAAAGTTTAGTAAATAGTGGAGTAGATAAGATTTATTGTTTGGTTAGAGAAAAAGATGATGAAGATATTTATACTAGAACAAGTGAAAAATTGAATTTTTTCTTTAGTGAAGATGAAGTAAATAGAATAAAAGAACATCTTGTATTATTAAATGGTGATATGACAGATGTAAATATATTAAAAAAAGGGTTTATTAATAAAGAAATTATTTCAAAAATAGATGTTGTTATAAATTGTGCGGCACATGTTAAACATTTTGGAAATATTGATAAGTTTGAAAATATTAATGTTAAAGGTACACAAAATATAGTAGATTTCTGTGTAAAGAATAATAAGGAATTAATTCACATATCAACAATTAGTGTTTCTGGAAATTTAATTGAAGGTGGACAAATAATACAAAAAAATATTAAAGAGAACATTAATTACGATGAGACTAATTTTTATGTAGGTCAAAATTTAGATAATGCATATGCATACACAAAATTTATGGCAGAAAAAATAGTTTATGATTCAATTATTAATAAAAACTTAAAAGCAAAAGTTATAAGAGTAGGAAATTTAACTGGTAGATATAGAGATGGAAAATTTCAGCCAAATGTTGATGAAAATGCTTTTTCTAACAGAATTAAGACTTTTGTAAATTTAAGAGTAATTCCTGAAAATATTTCCAAACTATATATTGAGATGACTCCAATTGACTATACTGCCGATGCAATAGTAAAAATTGCTATGAACGATTTAGATACAGTATTATTTCATTTATATAATCACAATCATGTATCTATACCGAAGGTTGTAGAAATATTTAATGAAATGGGTATAAAAGTAAAAATAATATCAAATGATGATATGAAGGTATTAATAAATAAATTTATTAATGATAGTGAAAAAACTGAACTATTAAATGGAATATTATTAGATTTAGATAGAGATGGTAAATTAGAATATAACACTAATATAGTAATAAATTCAAAACGTACTATTAAAATTTTAGAATCAATTGATTTTAAATGGCCTGAAATATCAAAACAATACTTTATTAGATATATTGAATATTTAAAGGAAATAGGCTTTTTAAGCTTTTAAGGGGGATTTGAAATGATAAATATGACATTAATAACCTTGGTAATATCTTTATTTATAGCCATTTATATGTTGGTATATTTTATTAAAAATAGAAAAAGAGGTAAGATATATAACGATTTATCTTTATTGTTTTTTGTAATAATAATACATGTATGTGGACTTGTTATGCAAATATACTTTAAGAATACTTCAATTAGTCCTATGTATTTTGATTATATATCATATATAGGGATAGTGCTAAGTCCTGTTATATTTCTTTATGTAGCATTAGATTATAATAACAGTGATAAATTACGTATATTTAGTAAGTTAAGAATGATATTTTTCATAATACCTTGTATATCACTTATAATGTTATGGACAAATAGTTTACACAAATTGTTTTATAATGTATATTCAATTAATATGAATGAAGTAGTGATGGGACCTTTTTTATCCCTTCACTTATTATATACATATGCATTATTTTTGATTTCAATGTCTATATTAATTATAACTTCAATAAGTAAATCGGGTTTCTTTTCAAAACAAACTGCATTAATTGTATTAGGTAGTATTATACCAGTTGGTGTAAATTTATTGGGATTATTGCAAATTATACAGATGGACATATATGTAACACCAATGTTATATATATTTGGATCTATTTGCTATGCATTAGCAATAATAAAGTATAAAGCACTTAATATAACACCAATTGCATTTAGAACCGTTATAGATACAATGTCAGACGCATTCATAGTAATATCTGATGATGGAACTATCGTTGATAATAATGTGACATTTGAAAATACATTTAAAGATATATTAAAAGCAAATAGAGATGATAATCTCTTTGAAATGATTGAGAAAAGTAAATTACTAGATTTAAAAGATTTGAAAACACATATTGAAGAGTCGAGAAGAGAAAAAAAGATAATAAAAGAGGAATATCATATAATAAATAGAGAGTTTGATAAATATTTTGATGTTGATATACATCCAATAAAAGCAAAGAAAAATTCTGAATATATAGGAACTTTACTATTGTTTAATGATATTACTCAGCATAAAAATGATATTAAACTTATTGAAGATAAACAAGATGTTATAGTAAAACAAGGACAACTCGTTTCTATAGGTGAACTTGCTGGTGGAGTTGCTCATGATATAAACACTCCTATTTCAGCAATTAAAGCAGGATTACAAATGCTTACTGAAATGTATCCTCCTAGAGATGAAACAGAGAAAGAATTGCTATTTAGAATGAGTAATTGTACTGAAAAAATTATTAAGATAGTTAATAGTATGAGAAATCAGATAAGAAATTTAGGTAGTGATCAAAAAATGAATTTCAAAGTAAGTGAAATAATAAATGATATTAAAATCATTGCATATAATGAAATAGTTAAAAGTAAATGTGAATTGATAGTAAATATTGAAGATGATTTAAACGTTTACGGTGACCCTACAAAATTAGGTCAAGTATTTACTAATTTATTACTAAATTCTATTCAAGCATATGATGGTAAAGGTGGAAAAATAGAAATAACAGTTATAAAAGCACCTGGCAATAAAATTATGATTAGCGTAAGAGATTATGCTGGTGGAATACCAGATAGAATAAAAGAATTTGTATTTAAAAACATATTAACAACTAAAGGAACAAATGGTACAGGACTTGGTTTATATCTTGCATATTCTGTTATTAAAGGTGAGTTTTCAGGTGAGATAACATTTGAATCTGCACAAGGTGAGGGAACTACATTTTATATTGTACTAGATAGAGCAAAAGAAGAAACTAAAAAAGAAACTGCACGAGAAATCGTTCAGGAAATTGTACAAAAAGTAGAAAAAGGAATTTTATAGAAAATTTAAAAGTGGGTTATATACCCACTTTTTTGCATCTATCTTCAATTGGACATATACTACATTTAGGACTACGGGCAATACATATTGCCCTACCATGAAACACTAATATATGATTTAATTTATCGAAATATTTTTTATCTACTTTCTTTATAAGCTCTTGTTCTTGCTTTAAAGGAATATTTGATTTAGTAAAACCAATTCTTTTGGATGTTCTAGATACATGCGTATCTACAGCTATCCCAACAACTTTATTAAAACATTCTTGTAGTAGTATATTAGAACTTTTTCTTCCTATTCCATGTAATTTTGTTAATTCTTCCATACTATCTGGAATATTATTATTGTAATTTTCTAATATAGATTTTGCAGTAAGTTGTATGTTTCTACCTTTTGTTAAATAAAATCCACAAGACTTTACAATTTTCTGTATATCAGACAAATCAGCATCTGCAAGAGATAGTGCATCTGGATATTTTTTAAACAATATAGGCACAACTTTATTAACCATATCATCTGTACATTGAGCTGCAAGTATTAATGCAACTACAAGTTCTAATGGAGAGGTATAATTCAATCTACATTTAGCTTCAGGATATGTTTTTTCCAATATAACTACTATTTCATCTATTTCTTTTTTAGTTTGCAAATTTCTACTCATTATATTCACCTACAGTTAATATTTTTCATATTATATATTAAATATATTACTATATATTTAATGTAATGTCAAGAAGGAAGTGTAATAAATGTTTGTTGGAGTATTTAGAAAGACAATTGGATTATTTTTGTTAGCAGTAGGAATTGGAGTAATATTAGCGTTATTATTACCATTTTGGGGATGGATAGTACTAGTAGCAGCAGCTCTTATAATACTTCGGCATTTCATGGTTCCTATGCTAAATAAAGGAGGAGTTATATATGAAAATAGTTGTATATAAGCCAGGTAAGTTTATGAGACTTATATTAAAGACAATTTTTAAAGTTTAATATACATAAAAGAAGAACTTAATACAAGTTCTTCTTTTATAATTTTAAATTAGGAAAAAAAAAGAAGTATAACCATAAAATCATACATCTTTACTTAAAATTATACTGCTCTTTCAACTTTTCCACTCTTTAAACATCTAGTACATATACTAACTTTTTTAGTTGTGTTTCCACCAGCATTAGTTCTAATTGTTTGAATATTAGGTTTATAAGTTCTAGCTGTTTTTCTATTTGAGTGACTCACTTGAAGTGAGAATTTAACGTCTTTTGAACATATTTCACATTTTGCCATTTTAAATTGCCCCCTTTAATTTTATTTTAATAATTACTTATACATTGTAACATATAAAATGCAAATAATCAATATATTATGATTAAAAAGTTATATTTTAACTAAATAATATAACTTTTTATCATATATTTGTATTTTATTATTATATTTTAATAATAGAACCAGTTGCATGACCTGCTAAATATTCTGTTTTCGAAGTTTGTGGAAAACCACCACTAAGAACAACTGTATCATTATCTTTAAGTAATCCCATAAGTTTAAATCTTTCGATTCCTGCTTTTAATATTGAATCAAATTTATATTCACCTGGAATATAAATTGCAGTAACTCCTGTTTCTAGAGACATTTGTCTAAATGTGTGTAAGTTAGCTGTTATTACGTAAATAGGACAAGCTGGTTTAAAGCTAGATATCATAGAAGGTGTTTGCCCATGTTCTGATACAGCAATTATTGCATCTGCATTTGCGAACATTGCTGAACAACAAACTGCAAAATTTGCTTGTTTCTTAAATTCATAAGCATCATTTACATCTACGTTATTAACTGTTGTAGTTAATTTCTCTAAGTTTTTCTTTTTAAATCTTTTCCAATAGTCTATATTTTGTTCAGATTTCTCAACAATTTTAGCCATTATTGTAACTGTTTCTAATGGATAATTTCCTTGAGCTGATTCTCCAGAAAGCATTACTGCACTACTACCATCATAAACTGCGTTTGCAACGTCAGAAACTTCTGCACGAGTAGGTCTTGGATTGTTTTGCATTGATTCTAACATTTGTGTTGCAGTTATTACAGGTTTACCTGCAGTTACTGTTTTTCTAATCATCATTTTTTGAGCTGCTGGAAGATCAGATATATCAATTTCACTACCTAAATCACCACGAGCTACCATTATACCGTCTGAAACTTTCAATATTTCATCAAAGTTATCAAGACCTTCTTGGTTTTCTATTTTAGATATTATTTTAATATCTTCATTACCAAGTTTTTTTAATAAATTTCTTAAAGCTGTTACATCAGATGTTTTTCTTATAAATGAAGCAGCGATAAAATCGAAATCATTTTCAACTGCAAATTTAACATCTTCAATATCTTTTTCAGTAAGTGCTTCTAAATTAACTTTTGCTCCTGGAAGATTAACATTTTTTCTGTTACCGATAGTACCAGTATTTAATACTTTACATTCTAAAGTATTTGCGTTTATTTTAATAATTTCTAATTCAATTAATGCATCAGCTATTAAAATGTGTCCGCCAACGTTAACATCTTTTGCTATATCTTTGTAAGTTACTGCTATTACAGTATCACTACAAGATACATCTTCAGGTGTAACTGTAATTATGCTTCCTTTTTGAAATTCATGTTTTTGTCCATCAGCAAATACACCAGTACGAATTTCTGGTCCTTTTGTATCAAGTAGGAAAGCTACGCTAGTTCCTAATTTTTCATTTAACATTTGTAAAGTTTTTACTTTTGCTAAATGCTCTTCGTGGTCACCATGAGAAAAATTAAGTCTCATAACGTTCATTCCAGCTTTTATAAGCTGTTCTAAAATTTCTGGTTTTTCACTTGCAGGTCCTATAGTTGCTACTATTTTTGTTCTTTTCATAAAAAATCACTCCTTCATATATAGTTTGCAGTTAAGCAATATATAGTATACTTAAAAAAACACAAAAAGTCAACAATATTTTGCTAAAAAGCTGAAAAATGTCGAAAAAAATATAAATTATATGTTCATACCACAATAATTGGTTATTTTTATTTACTTTTTATAGCTTTCATAGTATAATATGTGTAAATAGGATATGAGGGTGAATGAATATGCAAAAACTTAGTTTAAGCGACGAGGAAAAACTATCAAGAAAAGAGTACTTAAGAAAGAAAAAGAAACAAACTATAGGAATAAAAAGAAATGGTAGTAAAAAATATGTAGCAATAATTTTTGCGGTTATACTTATGCTATATGTTTTCATACAATTTTATATATATTATAGAGAAAATAATTATAAATATTTATCTGATCATCAGGTTGATAAGCAAACAGTATATGATATGTATTATGTTTCTGTTGGCTATACATATGAACCAAAAACTTCATTAAACAGTATTAAATCTAGTGGATTTGAAGAAGCTTTAGTATCAAAGGATCTAGGGTTTTCACATATTAATCCAAATGGTGAGTATATATATGGTATCAAGAATAATTCTATTGCTATGTTAAATAAAGTAACAAATGAAGTTACAGTAATATATGAAAACAATGTAAATAAATATACAATGTATAATAATGAAATTTATGCTATAGTTGGAACTAATAATAAATTAGTATATATTGACCCAACAACTAAGGAGTCAAAAGATTTAGGGATAGATAATGTAACTGAAATATTAGTTGATGAAAAAAATCTATTTTTATGTATCAATGAAACAGTAAAAAAATCTTTAGTTAGGATAAATAAAGACGGAACGGATAAAAAAGTACTAACAGGAAATGAGAATATATCATATATAATACAAAATGATACTAAAATATTTTTTGTAAATAAATTTGATACTAACAAAATATATTCAATACAAAAAGATGGAACAGGTATAGGTAAGGTTGCAGATATACAATCAGTTACGGATACAGGTACTATTCAAAATGTTGATGGATCTAAATATATGTTTACCGTAAATAACAATTTGTATTATATAAATACAGAAGATAAAAGAAATCTATGGAAGATAAATTTAGATGATAAAACTAACGAAAAAATTATATCTATGTCTGTAGATATTTTAGAAATAGTAGACAATACAGTTTTTTACAAGGTAAAAGATGAAAAAGGAGTATACCTATTTAATTTAGATACTAAATTCACTTCACTTGTTTCATCTAGACTAATAACGGAATTCATTGTAAATAAATAGACAGGAGATATAATTATATGAAAAAAATAAAACTTATATACAACTCAGTAGCTGGTCAAAGTAAATTTAAGTATTTTCTAGATACTGTTATTGAAAAGTTTATGCACGCTGGATATGAAGTATCAATATTTAGAGCAGGTAAAAAAACTAATCTATATGACTTTCTAAAAGATATAAACGAAGATACATATGGAATAATAGTAGCTGGTGGAGATGGAACAATAAATAGAGTTTTAAATGTTATGATGAAAAATAATATAAAAGTCCCTCTTGGAATAATACCAGCAGGAACTTCTAATGATTTTGCTAGACATATAAAGATGCCTATTAATTTTTCTAAATGTATTGATAAAATATTACTTGGAAATATACAAGAGGTGGATGTAGGTCTTGCTAATGACAAATATTTTATTAATGTATGTTCAGCAGGAATTTTTACAAATGCATCACAAAAAGTAGATGTCGTACTTAAAAATTTAATTGGTAAAATATCATATTTTATAGAAGGCATTAATCAAATGTTTAAGTTCAAACCATTCTATGTAAAAATTGAAACAGAAAATGATATACTAATTGAAAAGGTTTCACTTTTTCTAATATTTAACGGTAGTAGCGTCGGTGGAATGGATAAATTTACTGATAGTCCTAGTATACAAGATGGATTATTTGATATTATAATAATAAAAGATTGTAAATTTCATGAAGCTAGTATGCTTTTAGGTAAGATTCTTACTGGAAATCATTTTTCGGATAAGAATGTAATATATTTAAAAGAAAGATGGCTTAAAGTTACAAAAGTTAAAGGAAATTGTGATGATCCTGATGTTGACGGAGATGAAGGACCACACTTTCCTCTTGAAGTTACTTGTATAAAAAATGGAATAAAGATGTTCTTGTAGGTGGAAATATGGAAAATAATTTAGAAAATATAATAAAAAAACAAATGCTAAGACATGAAGAAATCCTTTCTAAATACGCTGCAAGAAGTAGTGATAGTATTAAATTTAGAGAAGAAACTCCATGTATAAGAACAACATTTGAAAGAGATATTGATAAGATAGTTCATAGCAAATCATATACTAGATATATGGGTAAAACTCAGGTATATAGTATGGATGTTGATAATATATCAAGAAGAAGTACTCATGTGCAGTTTGTAAGTAGAACAGCAAGGACTATAGCTAGAGCTTTAGGACTTAATGAAGATTTGTGTGAAGCTATAGCATTAGGTCATGATATTGGTCATGTACCATTTGGTCATACTGGTGAAAAAATATTAAATACTATTTCATTAGAAAAAACCGGACAAGTATTTGCACATAATGTACAAAGTGTTAGAACTCTCATGAATTTAGAAAATAAGGGTAATGGAATAAATATATCACTCCAAGTTTTAGATGGAATTATGTGTCATAATGGTGAATTTATTTCAAATATATATAAACCAGTAAATAAGACAAAAAAAAGCTTTTTAGAAGAATATAATAGTTTATATGAAAATGAAGATAATATATCAAGACTTAAACCTATGACTTTAGAGGGTTGTATAGTTAGGTTATCAGATATTATTGCATATGTTGGAAAAGATATAGAAGACGCTGAAAGTCTTAAAACATTTTCCAAGGATGACATATCAAAAGAAATTGTAGATAGTGTTGGTAGTACTAATAAAGATATAATGAATAATATTATTTTAGATGTTATATATAACAGTTATGATAAACCATATATTTGTATGTCAGATAAGATGTACAATACTCTCAAAAAATTGAAAAAATTCAACTATGATAATATATATTTAAATGCTAACAGTGTGGAAAACATAAAATTATATACAGATATGTTTACTAAATTATTTGATATATACTTAAAAGCTATTAAGGATAATAATATAGAGAATGATATACTCAAGTTGTTTTTAAATGACATGAATGAAAAATATTTAAACAATACAACAAATGAAAGAAAAGTAATTGACTATATAGCAGGTATGACAGATAAATATATGTATTCACAATATGATAAATATGTAAAATTAATTTAAGTTAGAGGGGTAATATACAATGTATGATAAAAAAATAGATAAAAAATGGCAAGATGTATGGGAAAAAGCTAAATGTTTTAATGCAGTAGATGATTTTAGTAAGAAGAAATTTTATTCATTAATAGAATTTCCATATCCTTCAGGTATAGGTCTACATGTAGGTCATGTTAGAGCATATATGGGAATGGATGTTATATCTAGAATGAAACGTATGAAGGGGTATAACGTGTTATTCCCCATAGGTTTTGATGCTTTCGGTTTACCTACAGAAAATTATGCTATGAAAACAGGAATTCATCCTAGAAAAGTTACTGATAATAACATAGAAACATTTACTGGGCAACTTAAATCAGTTGGGTTTTCATTTGATTGGGATAGAGTAATTGATACAACAACTCCAGAATATGTTAAATGGACACAATGGATATTTTTAAAATTATTTGAACATGGAATGGCATATAAAGATACAACATATGTAAACTATTGTCCAAAATGTAGAGTAATACTTGCAAATGAAGAATCTCAAGGTGGATTATGTGATAGATGTGATTCTCAAATTGTACAAAAAGAAAAAGAAGTCTGGATGCTTAAAATAACTGATTACGCTGATAAACTATTAGATGAACTTGGAAATCTTGACTTTACAGATAGAGTTAAAATTGAACAGGAAAATTGGATAGGTAGATCATATGGAGCAGAAATAGATTTTGGTATAGAAAATAGTGATAAAAAACTTACAGTATATACAACAAGACCTGATACAATATTTGGTGTTACATTTATGGCAGTAGCTCCAGAACATAAGTTATTAGATGAATTAAAGGATAAAATAACTAATTTTTCTGAAGTTTTAGAATATAGAAAAAAAGCATCTGAAAAAAGCGAATTTGAAAGAACAAAACTTGCTAAAGATAAAACAGGTGTTAAACTGCAAGGTGTTTATTGTATTAATCCTGTGACAAACGAAAAGATTGAAATTGTTGTAGCTGACTATGTAATGGTTGGATACGGAACTGGAGCTATAATGGCTGTTCCTGCTCATGACGATAGAGATTATGAGTTTGCTAAAAAATTTAATATAGATATTAAACAAGTAATTGCAATGGATTATACAGATATCACTAATCCACCAAAAGAGGGTGCTCCAAATAAAGAGGGCAACGGTGTACTTGTAGTTTTAAAACATTGGGAAGAAGAGAAATATATTTGTTCTATTTGGAAAAACTATGATTGGAAAAACTTGATTACAGGTGGAATTGAACAAGGTGAAACAGCTCTTGAAGCAGCGGTAAGAGAAGTAAAAGAAGAAACAGGATTCATTGATGTTAAAAATGTAAGTTATATACCATTCGAACATATTGATCACTTCTATGCAGCACACAAAGGTGTAAATAAAACAGTACATCAAAGAGATGTGTTTGTAGAACTTGCTAGTGGAGATCATATAATAATAAGCGAAGCAGAAAAAGCATTGGTTGATAATGTGTGGCTAACTAAAGAAGAAATGTTAGAGACTATTAATAAAGCACATCATAAATTGGTATTTGACATTTGTGTAAATGGTGGAAGAGCGTATACTGGAGATGGGTTATTAGTTAATTCTGAATTTTTAAATGGACTTAGTATTAAAGAGGCTACTATAAAAATTAACGAATATTTAGCTGAAAATAAATTAGGAACTCCAAAAACTAATTATCACATGAAAGATTGGGCTTTTGCAAGACAAAGATATTGGGGAGAGCCTGTTCCAATAGTAAAGTGTGAAAAATGTGGATTAGTTCCAATGAATGAGAAAGATTTACCTCTTGTACTTCCGGTATTAAAAGATTTTATGCCTGGTGAAGATGGAGAATCTCCACTTGCTAAAATTGATTCATGGGTAAATACTACATGTCCTAAATGTGGATGTGATGCAAAAAGAGAGACAGATACAATGCCTCAATGGGCTGGTTCTAGTTGGTACTATTTAAGATATATTGATCCTAAAAATAATGAAGCATTAGCATCAGAAGATAAACTTAAATACTGGTTACAAGTTGATTGGTACAATGGCGGAATGGAACATGTAACAAGACATTTAATTTATTCAAGATTTTGGCATAGATTTTTATATGATATTGGAGTTGTTCCTACAAAAGAACCTTATGCAAAAAGAACTACTCAAGGATTAATACTTGGACCAGATGGAGACAAAATGTCAAAATCTAAAGGCAATGTTGTAAATCCTGATGATATAATAAAAAAATATGGAACTGATACTTTAAGAACATACATATTATTCATTGGTGAATATTCACAAAGTGCACCATGGTCTGATAATGGTGTAAAAGGTGCTAAAAAGTTCTTAGATAGAATAATAAGATTAAAAGATTTGGTAACAGGTGAAAATACAGATTCAAAAGAATTAGATAGAGAAATGCATTTAATGATTAAAAAAGTGTCTAATGATTACGAAGATATGAAATATAATACAGCTATTGCATGTATGATGTCATATATAAACTTGTTATATAAACAAGATAAAATTAATATAAAATATATTAAACCATTATTACAAGTTTTAAATCCAGTAGCTCCTCATGTAACTGAAGAACTATGGGAATTATTAGAACTTAAAAACAATATATACAGTACTGAGTGGCCAGAGTACGATGAAAACAAAATGGTATCAGATAATATTGAAATGGCAGTTTTAATCAATGGAACAGTTAGATTTAAAGTAACTGTAGGTAGTGATTTAAATGAAACTGAAATTGAAGATATAGTTAGACAAGATGATAAATTAAAACAGTATACTGTAGATAAACAAATTAAAAAGATAATAGTAGTAAAAGGAAGAGTTATTAATATAGTTATATAAAAAGAATACACCCGCCAAATTTTGGCGGGTGTATTTATTAATTTTAATTGTTTTCTAATTAATTTTTAACAAGTCTTCATTGTATTTAGCTAAGTCACGTTCACGAGCTATTACTGCTTGTGAATATAATTCGTATTCAGATAACATTCTTGCAGAATCATAAGCAAGTATTTTTTGGATGGTATATCCAATTTTAGTTGCAATATATTCAGGAATTATTAATCTTAATGTAGGGTCAATTACGAATTCATCGTTAATAATCCAAGCATGATTACCTTCTGGTGATTTTTTTGTTCCTTTCAAAAGAGGTAAGTTTCCATATGCAAGTTGTGCTTTTGGAAGAGCTATTGCAAAATACCGTGAGGTAAGTCCACAAAATCCAATATTGTAACCAAATTCATAAACTTCTGCCATTGTATGAACTAATTCTTCATCTGTGCCTAATTTTATTTTCATAAGGTAATCATTTAAATTATCATTCCAAACATATTCTTCTAAATCGAATGAAAATTTTCTCGAAAGTATAATTCGAAGATTATCAGAGAAATTCATTAGGACCACTCCTTATTGTTTTTATTACTGTATACATTATACCATATTTTTACTAGATTGTAAAGTACAAAATTTATAGGAATAATTGTATATTACATTTTTTGATATAATTAGATATAAAAGTATAAAATTATGATATAAATTAATTAAATATTGACATTTAAATAAAGATATTATATAATTTATATTAATATAATTATGTGTATATTTAATACATAAAATTAATTTTAGAGATTAGGAGATTATGATATTATGGTATTAGTTTGGGGTAGTTTGATTTTAGCAATTATATTTGTTATATTTTTATATAATAATATAATTAGACTTAGAAATCTTGTAGATAATGCTTTTTCAAGCACAGATGTTATTTTAAAGAAAAGATATGACCTTATACCTAATTTGGTAGAGACTGTAAAAGGATATATGAATTATGAAGAAAGTGTTTTAAAAACAGTAACTGAACTTAGAATTCAGGCAATGGATAGTAGAACATCAATTGATGAAAAAATTGAAATTGACAAAAACATTTCATCAGACATGAATAAAATTTTCGCGCTTAGTGAAAATTACCCAGAGCTTAAGGCAAGTGATAACTTTCTGAAACTTCAAACAGCTATGATAGATGTAGAAGATGAAATAGCTGCAGCAAGAAGATCATTTAATGCAGCAACAACTGAATATAATATAAATATTAATGTATTTCCAAATAACATATTTGCAAATTTACTAGGTTTTGGTAAAGTAAGTTTATTTGAAACTAAAGATACAGAAAATGTAACTGTAAAGTTGAGGTAATAACTATGTATATTGATTTAGAAAAATTTCAGAAAGTATACTATGAACAAGTAAAACCTTTAGAAGAACAATTTGAAAAAGATAAGGCAGCGGTACGTCTTAAAATAGGCATAATTATTATTATAACTATTCTTATAGAACTTTTTTTAGCATCTATAAAATTATCTAGTAATGATGATTATCGTATGTTTATGTTTGTAATAATAGTAGCTATATTTCTTTCATTAGCGGTAATAACTAGATTTACTAGTAAAGCTAAGAAAAGTATATTTCCTGAATTGTTTAAAAGTATAGATAGTAATTTGATTTATGATGGTACAATAAGAAATCCAAAAGATAAATTTGAAGACTCAAATTTATTCACTTCATTTAGTTGTTCATATACTTCTCAAGATAGTATAACTGCTAAAGTTGATAATAAAGATGTTGGACTGTATGAATTACAAGTTGAAACTGGTAGTGGAAAAAACAGAAAAACTGTATTTTCTGGTCTATTTCTAAATATTGTCTTGGATAAAACTTTGAAGTGTGATATGAAAATTGGATATAATACTTCTAAAGATTTTGGGATAATAAAAACTCTATTTGCAAATGAGGATAAAGTAAATTTAGAAAATATTGAATTTGAAAATAAATACGATGTATATTGTTCGGATCAAATATATGCAAGGAAAATAATAACATTAACTTTTATGGAAAAATTACTTTTCGCTACTGATAAATTAAATGCAAGAATTCAAATTTCATTTAGAAATAACAATATATACATGGCAATAAGTGGTTTGCAACTTATAAATGATAGTGCTTTATTTACAAAAAAAATTGATATGTTAAATATAGCAAAAGATATAGATAACATTTTAAGAATTGTAGATACAATAGATTATTTAAATTTAGATGAAAAAATAGTATAATAAATTCAAATAAGTATTGTAAAAAAATGTAATATGTGCTAATATTTATATAAAAGAAGGAGTTAATACGAAAAAAAGACTTTCAGAAATAATATTAGGTAGTATTATTGTAGCTCTAATAGTTATATTTATTTGGGTACAAATAGCATCAATCCCATATAAAGTTATAGAAAATAACGAATGTAACTTTCTTGCATATAAATTAGAGACAACGGATAATTGCATAATTGTTACTCTATATTCTCCAGGAGGCAATATTACTAAAACGGTCAGTTATACATATTTAGAAAATGGTCAACAGTTAAAATATATTGAAGATATTCACCTCAAAACTCTAAATGATGCGAAAATGCAATATAAGAATGAATTGTATTCTGCTATTGGCCCTGTAACATTAAATAAAAATGTTATTACTCGTGAATTACTAGTTGATACTACTATTAAATTACCTTTTACAACTAATTATGAATCTATAAAATATGCTGAAGAACATATCGATGAAACATATTCAAATTATGTTAGAGTATATTAGTTAATAATTAATATAATAAATTTAAGAATAGACTAATATAAAATTGGTCTATTCTTTTTATTTATGTATTGAAATAATGTAAATAAATGAGTGAAAATGTAAAGTTTGATTAAATGTATTAAAAGCTATTTATTTACTTGAATATTTGTTTGCTTTTTGATATAATGTTTATGGTGAAGTTAATGGATAAAAAAATTGAATTAGATACCAATGTACAATTTTTAAAGGGCGTAGGTCCTGTTAAATCTGAAGTGTTGGCTAAAATAGGGATACATACTTTAAATGATTTAATTGGGTATTATCCTAGAGTATATGAAGATAGAACACAGCTAAGAAAAATAGCTGAATTTACTGATGGTGATAATGTACTATTTACTGGGAAAATAGCTGGTAAAATAAATATACAAAGAACAAGAAACAAACTTACTATTCATAAAATATTTGTAACTGATGGAACTGATACATGCCAAATGACATGGTTTAATCAGAGATATTTATCAGATTTTTTCAAAGAAGATACTGAGTATGTTTTTTATGGAAAAGTGTCTACAGATAGAGGTATGTTTGTTGTTGATAACGCAATTATATATAACAGATATGATTTATTTAAAATAATGGGTGTATATCCTATATATCCACTTACAACTGGACTTACACAAAAATATTTATTTAATTTAATATCAAGTGTTTTTGAAAGTGATATTAAACTACCAGAAATTTTAAGTGAAAATATGAGAGAAAAGTATGGATTATGTGATATAAACTATGCTAGTCTAAAAATACATTTTCCAAAGAATTTTAATGAAGTTGCAATAGCTAGAAAAAGATTAATATTTGAAGAATTATTTAAACTTACGTTAGCTCTTCAAATTATTAAAGGCAAAGGTAGTAAGATAAAGAAAACAAATGAATTTAAAAACACTAACATTGATGAGTTTTTAAAATTATTACCATTTGAGTTTACGAATGCACAAAAAAAAGTAACTGAAGAAATAAAAGCTGATATGTCATCTGAAATATCTATGAATAGAATGATACAAGGTGATGTTGGTAGTGGTAAGACAATAGTTGCGGCAGCAGCAATATATATATCTTGTATTAACGGATATCAATCTGCTATGATGGCTCCAACAACAATACTTGCAAATCAACATTTTTTAGAACTGAAACCATATTTTGATAAATTTGGATTTGTATCAGAAATTATAACTTCAACTACAACGAAAAAGCAGAAAGAAAAGATAGTAGAAAGATTAAAGAGTGGTGAAATAAATATTGTATTTGGAACACATTCTTTAATAGAAGATAATATAGAATTTAGTAAATTAGGGCTAGTTATAACTGATGAGCAACATAGATTTGGCGTTAAACAGAGAATGAAACTTGTTAATAAGTCAAAGCATGTTGAAACTTTGATTATGACTGCAACACCTATACCTAGAACGCTTGCACTTATGCTATACGGAGATTTAAATCTATCTATCATAGATGAACTTCCACCAGGTAGAAAACATATTGCAACCTTTGCAGTGGATAAAAGTTTTGAACCACGTATTAATTCTTTTATAGTAAAAGAAATTGAAAAAGGTAGACAAGTATACGTTGTATGTCCGTTAGTAGAAGAAAATGAAACTTTAGAACTTAAATCTGTTACCGAAGTATATAATGAATATATTTCTGGAGATCTTAAACAATTTAAAACAGAATTTATATACGGCAAGATGAAAGCTAAAGAAAAAGATGAAATAATGAAGAGATTTAAAAATAATGAGTTTAATATATTAATATCAACAACCGTTATAGAAGTTGGTGTAAATGTACCTAATGCAACAATGATGATTATAGAAAATGCTGATAGGTTCGGTTTAGCTGCCCTTCATCAATTAAGAGGTAGAGTAGGTAGAGGTGAACATGAATCATATTGTATCCTTAAAAGTTCAATTAGATCTAGTAAAGTTATAGAAAGACTTAAAATAATGGAAAAAAGCAATAATGGATTTGAAATAGCTGAAAAAGATTTAGAACTTAGAGGACCAGGAGATTTTTTTGGAATAAGACAAAGCGGACTTCCTGAGTTTAAACTTGCCGATTTATTAAAAGATATGAAAGTACTGCAAATAACACAGGTTGCTGTGAAAGAATTACTAGAAAACGATAGACTTTTAGAAAAAGATTGCAATAAAGTACTTAAAGATGAAATATATACTCAATATGGAAACCAATTAAAAAATATAGGGATGTAGATAAGATAGAATAAACTCTAGTTTTAGTGTTTTTGGAATAAATAAATAAATTTCCCATAATAATAACCAAAGGGGTAGTTATTATGGGAAATATTTATTCGAAAAAAACGGCAATTTTAGGATTTTTCTTTATCTCAATAATTGGTACATTATCACATTTTATATATGAGTGGGCTGGAAAAAACGAGATAATTGGCGCATTTACTGCAGTTAATGAAAGTACATGGGAACATTTAAAAATTGCGATAATTCCAGCATTTATTTGGCTAATTATAACTTTAATTATAAACAAAGAAAA
>Ga0123339_10000954_pt1 | contig 20688 bp, 12 predicted proteins | sample lystaG_FD_89956 | JGI IMG/M metagenome (GOLD analysis project Ga0123339, IMG submission 89956) | Glacier valley bacterial and archeal communities from Borup Fiord, Nunavut, Canada, to study Microbial Dark Matter (Phase II) -... | ecosystem: Environmental > Aquatic > Freshwater > Ice > Glacier ...
ACCAGCATTAAAAAGCGCCTGAAAACGGCACTGATTTCCAATAGGTGAAACTCATTGAAAGTGGTGCAGTTTGCAGGCGCAAGGCATTGTATTTCGAACGCTAACCTATACAGCGTCAGATAAAGAGGTGAACGTAAAGTCACGAATCCTCATCGGCGGTATCAGGTAATTATTGGCGCTTTCGGTGCTGTAACAACGCTCAGGTTTACCCAGTAAATCAAGGTTATTCAACATGATAACCGGGCTTTCATTGAACCTGAAGTTCTTGACCGGGAATTTAATCTTACCATTTTCTATGTAAAATGTACCATCACGGGTAAGACCTGTCAGTAAAAGTGTCTGAGGGTCAACTTCCCTGATATACCATAACTTGGTAACAAGAATTCCCTTTTCCGTGCTTTTGATCATTTCGTCAAGGCTTGAATTGCCACCCATCATACTCATACGGTCTGCAGCCGGATAACCCTTTACCTCTTTTTTATGAGCCCAGTATCTTGAATAAGGCATATTTTTCACGATCCCCTTATCTATCCAGGTTACCTTTTCCTGTGGTCGTCCATCACCGTTCCAACCAGCTGACGGTAGTTCAGGATTCTCAGGATCTGAGTAGAAAGTTACCCGCTCATCAACCAGTTTCTGACCAAGACGGGTACCCCCGCCAGCCTTACTTAGAAAGCTTCGGCCTTCATCGGCACTACGGGCATCCATGCTGTTAAATAAGTATTCAAGCAGTACAACTGAAGCTGTTGGTTCAAGAATAACCGTATACTTCCCGGGTTCGATAGCCCGGGCATTTACCGAGGCCAGGGCCTTATTAACGGCTATTTCTGATACAGTTTTAGTATCCAGCTTAGATACATCATTATAGGCACGGGCCACATAACCTGAACCTGTACCTGCTTCATTTCTGACAGTCAGAGAGAAATTTATATTCGTTTCTTGCGAATACGCACTCAGCCCTTTAGAATTCATCAAGGCTGAAAAACTTGTTTTATTTTCAAAAAAACCAGCCGCATTCAGGTTCACAGCCTTAGCTGTCTGTATACTTTTACTCACTGCCTCTGCCCTGATATCAGGGGTTATGGCCGCAGTAGAAGCCGAAAAGGTTGGGGTTTCTTTATATACCTGTGGACCGAGGATAGCCATATGTTCAGGATTAGCAGGGGCTAGCCTTGCCAGATCTTCAGACATTTTCACTGCTTTTCTCAATGAATCATCATCAAGCTCATTGGTAGTAGCAGTACCCCGCTGATTACCAAATGCAGATGAAATTTCAAGATTGAGCTTGTCTATTTCAGAACTGGTAGAAACAGAGTTTCTTGCGTACCTGATATTACCACCTGCAGTACCATTAAAACTAACTTCACATTCATCGGCTTTAGAAAAACTCAGCACCTTTTTTAATATCGCTGCCGCTTCTTCTTTTGATAGAATTGCCATATATCTTATCTTAAATTTTTCTTGCTGTATTGATTACATTGACTCCTTTGAAACGCGCAGTTGAACTGCCGTGTGAAACAGCACTTGACTGAGTAGGCTGACCCTTACCGTCAAAAAATGAACCGCCTAAACGGTAATCACGCTGGTCGCAGACTGCCACACATGAATTCCAGAATTCCTGGGTATTTGACTGGTAGGCAACATCACGCAGCATACCTACAATTTTACCCTCTTTGATTTCATAGAATAACTGCCCTCCAAATTGAAAATTATAGCGTTGCTGGTCAATTGAAAAAGAACCATCACCAATGATATAAATACCCTTCTCAACATTTTTGATCATCTCATCTACCTTCAGTGAATTCAGACCTGGTTGCAGAGAAATATTAGCCATGCGTTGAAATTGTACTGAACTCCAGTTATCAGCATAACAGCAGCCCTGAGATTCTGTAAGCCCCAAAATATGTGCCTGGTCTCTGATTGCCTGGTAATTCACCAGAATTCCATCTTTTATAATGTCCCATTTTTTACAGGCAACTCCCTCATCATCATAACCTACCGCTCCAAGTGACCCCGGCTGTAATTTATCAGCAACAATATTTACTTCTTTACTACCGTATTTAAAGTTTTTTGACTGCCATTTATCAAGGGTTACAAAGCTGGTACCAGCGAAATTTGCCTCATAGCCAAGAACACGGTCGAGCTCTGTCGGATGGCCGACTGACTCATGTATGGTTAGCCAGAGATGACTCGGATCAAGAACCAGGTCGTACTTGCCGGCCTCAACAGATGTTGCTTTTAATTTCTGGCCTACCTGAATAGCTGCAGCGGCAACATCTTCAAGCATATCGTAGCGTTTACCATAATTGGTAGTTACTCCTCTGAATTTCTGAGATTCATCAGGGGTAAGGTACTCATAGCCCATACCTACTGGTGAGCTGAGCGCCGCCCGGGTATCAAACTTGCCGGTGGCAGCATTGATTCTGGTCACATTGAAAGTTGGCCAGATACGGTGAATATCCTGATCAATATAAGACCCATCTGTTGAAGCAAAATACTTCTGCTCATTAACAGCAAAAATAGCCGAGTCTACATAATTTGCTCCATTTTTCATGGCCGCAGAGTTAACTGACAACAGCAAGTCAGCCTTTTCTTTAACCGGTACTTCAAAAGTGCTTTTCAGAATTGGTGCCTTCCAGCTTACCTCTCCATAACCTTTCTGAGGTGCAAGCTCAACAGGTTTATCATTAATCTTCGCATTTGCCTTGGCTACAGCAACAGCACGCTCGGCTGCTTTTGCAATACCGTCAATGGTCATATTATCGGTGGCTGAAAACCCCCAGGCCCCATTGGCAAGTACCCTGATGCCTACACCGTAAGACTCTGTATTGACAATATTCTCTACTTTATCTTCACGGGTTATAATAAACTGGCGCAGGTAACGTCCGATACGGATATCGGCATAACTGGCACCTTTAGACCTTGCCGCATTCAGGGCAATATCTGCCATTTGCTTTTTTATGCGTAGGTCGACACCTTCAAGGGCAGCCTGCTGTTCAATATTCTTTCCAAATACGGGCATACCAGGGAGCATGACAGCTGCAGCGGCACCCATGCCTGCCAGATAAATAAAATCACTTCTTTTCAAAATTGGTCCTCCTGTTCGATTAATTATGTAAACGAATAAATTACTACGGTACTGGTTGGTCTTTACGAAATTTCTGTTCAAGCCATAGATAAGTAAGACTCAAAATAAAAATCAGGTAATAGATAAATAAGGGGAGAGGGTTCCTGATCTGGCCCTTTTCGACATGGTTCTTAAGGATAGTCGTTTCATACTGCTTTAATAAAGCATCAGGCAGTAACCAGTCAGTGCCTGAATATACATAAAACCAACGTGATGTTTCATGCTTTGCCAGAAGCTGATTCCATCCCGTTTTCTTCGGCCAGTAAGTACCCGACCATATTTGCTGCAGGTCTTCATTCTGTCTCATACTGATGGCGTCCTGATCAATTCTAATTTCTGGAATAGCTACTGAGGGAGTAATAAAATGTATCAAAACAGGAGCATCTTTCCTGGGGAAACGTGTTTCAATCACCCAGTTGGCTACAGTACTTTTCTTTCGGGAGACAGCATTTAAAAGAGTTGACCATAAATACGCGTAATCTGATTTTTCTCCCCTGAGTAACCAGGAATACGAATGATCAATAACGGTTTGAATAATTTTGCCTCTGCCCAACGCAATTAGATTAGCTAATATTTCATGTTCGTCATTCAGAAGTAGCGGTTGAGCATTTTTTGTAGCTGTTAGCACCAGTGGTAATAGGGGTATTTTCTCAGCCGAAATATAGGCTCCTTGTATATAAATCCTACTCAGGGTATCAGCCTGACGCGCTATTTTCTGCAGCACTGACAGATGAAGATTAATAGCTGTATGGTTATGTGTCAGACTATCTTGTTGAATAATCAGGCCCAGACCCTGCTCAGTTACCGCATGCGTTAAGGCCTGAAATTCAGATGCTGTTAGATTTTTTAACGCCTCGACATCAATAATTAACAGATCAAACCTGGTCAATAATGCTGAATTGACAACTCTAAGAGGGGTGACAGCTATATTTTGAAATGCTGACTGGTAGTTGGCAGCACTAGTAAGACTTAGCATAGCAACAGCATTTTTGTTTACCGAAAGCCAGTCTTTAAGGTACCTGTTCTCAAAAGAAGGTGAAGAATTCAGAATCAGAATATGAAGCGGGTCGTTAGCAGTAACTTCAACTGGCACAGCACCAACTTCTTTAAGATCGTCTGATACACTGGTTTTGAATGAATAGGTAAAATGCCCAGTAATTTTGGGTACCGTTTTTAGTGCAAACCTTAGGGTTTTACCAGGTCTGATGATGCATGAGTCAAATTTAAGCCCAAAACCTGTAAGATAAACTGATATAGGTACAGAGAGATTATTTACATATTCACCCCTGACTACAAGAGAATCTCCAAGTTTGATTTCATCGGCCCAGCCAATCTTATTAAGGCCTGTTTTACTATAATCATTTGTAGAAATTGGTAAGTTTTGCTTGGCTACAGGCAACAATCTGTCCGTTCCGGAATATATCATGATCATGGCAAGAGCTATAAGTGCCGCAGTGAGTGCAAGAGCCCGCATGAAGAGATTTATCTTAGCAAATCTCCTGAATTCAATGATCAATAGAATACACCAGACAGGAATAAGAAGAAGTGTATACAGCGGGTTCATTCTTATTTTTCTTGGGGAAGATTATTAAAATAAAACTTACTTAAATCTGAGTTTACAGGCATGGCTACGGTTGAACCAGGTAAAAGTTGTGGGCTGGGAATCAGCCTCAAGCAGACTTTTTCAATCTTATCAAGTAGCTGCTTAACTCCTGTTCCAGCATATCTATTACTACTGTCAAACCCATAAATAAGGTGATGCATAGCAGAAAGAGACGACAAATATAAACCAGGCTGAGCTACTGCCTCAGCACCTAAAACAGTGCCTGCTTTTTCTAAAATCACTTTCTCAGCTGAAGAAATGGCAAGTGATTCTCTTAATTTTTCAAGTACGGGAATAGCCTGCCTGACAAGCTGTAACTGGTCAATTACTGACAGATCATTTTGTGAAAAAGATTGGTTTGAAATTTTTGACTGTTCACCAGACAGCCTCTTTACAAAGGGCTGCACTGCCATAGGATGAAAACTAGTTTTACTAACGTAGGCCCTGGTTTTTTCCTGTACGAGCTTCAATAATCTGAGCGCACTATATTCATAAGGCCTTGCATCAGATAATTTATAGGTTCTAAGCATGCGTTCAGCCAGCCACATCTGGTTTAACGCGGCTTTAAGTTCAGCCTTAATGACAGGCTCAAAAATATCGGCATCATCGGCATTATCAGGTTTCTCTGTAAACATGGCATCAATAGAATTTTTAGATGCCGAAACCGTTTGAACACCTTGGTCTGTTGCTTTATTTGACTCAGGGAATGTTTCTTCTTCTGATGATTCTTCACCTAGAAATTTACTGTAACGCTGCCTTAACAATTGCTGATCAATACCCAGATCATTACTTTTTTCTTTAAATCCGGAAGCAGTCAGCTTCTTCTTTTCTTTCAACAGCTTTTCTGTATCAATAATTAACTGACGTTCACTTCTGAAATATTCAGGAACCGGATTTAGTCCTTTTACCAATCCTGATACTTCAGATTGCCTGCTGGTATCTCTGAAATTTATATAAAACATTGCAGTACGAGTTTGTAAGCCATGATTATCGCTGGCTGTCAGATAAAAGAATAGTTCGTCACCGCTGCCAATCTGAAGAGTCTTCAGGCTAAGAGACTGGTGAAGACCAATTTTTAAAGGCTGGCCTGAAAAAACCGGAAGCATCGGTAATTGAAATTGCCTGAACTTCACAGACTCGCCGCCCCCGCTTGCAACAGTAGCCATAAGCCTGACCGATGACAAACCGAAATCATCGATAATTTGACCCCTGACTAGAACAGGTTTATCGTACCCAGGAGAAAGCAGGGTATACTGCCCTGGAGCAAGCATATGTATCACCGGAGGCAAATCTTTTATTGCTGCCAGTTTAAAATAGGCTGAAAGATTATTTTCAATATTAATCTGATAAAAGCCCGTATTTTCAATTTTTTTTGAGATATGCCATTTCTGGCGATTTTTATCTGGAATAAGGTTTATCAGCTCTTTTCCATTTACAAGCAGTTGAACTTTTTGCGCATTTGAAGTTGTACTGATATCCCAGTTGATCTGTGCACCCTGAATAAACTGCACATCGGCAGAAGACTGGGTGATGGGCGGGCGCTTAGTATAGGCAGGTTCATCAACCACAATTTTTAAATTTTTAAGCTCAGCAATTATTCGCACAGGTTTACCAATTGGAAGATGCTGAACTGAAATTTTATGAATTCCTCCTAAACCTCCAATACCTTGTCTGCTTAAGAATGGCTTGTTTAAAATGACAGGCACAATGAGTAGTAAACCGGCTAATATAAACTGTCGGTAAAATGACTCTATCAACTTTAGTGATACCGGAAGCCTGGAGAGAATAGTATTTAGATGACCAGCCTGGATTCGCTCAAGCGTATTCCTATTCTTTAAAGGCTTCAAGAGCAAAGATGCACTCTCTTCAAGTATAGGAAAATAATGATCAAGCCTGAAGGTTATAAACTTAAAATCTATATGTCTGATCGCATAAACTTTAATTAAAAAAAGAACCAAAAGTGCACTCCTAATACACATATTAAGGAGTCTGTCAAACGACAAACCTGGAAAAATAACTGTGGATGAGTTTGATAACAGGTAGTTCAGTATCCATGCCAGTTCAATATAAAGCAGCAGGTAAACTGATAAATAGAGACAGCGATTTAAATTTCTTAGCCTTTTCAACTTGAAATTTCCCACTTCAATTTTTTCTATAACAACCAGGTGTTCATCTGAGCTAATTAAATTAAACATACGATAACCACCTTTCAGCTATGAACAAAATGATAAGTAAAGCGAAAAGAAAAGGGAAAAGGTCGAATTTATATCCTGGTAGTAGTTGATTATGGGCGACTTCTGGTATGACTGCAGTAACTGGCAACAGTTGATCCAGGCTAATTGCCCTTTTGTCAATGAAGTTATTATGCGGATATATATTTGATAATAACTGAACCAGAAATTGCGGAAAATCCGCTGACCATACCAATGAATTCCACCTTGAATCAAAACGGCTGTAAAAGCGGTAAATTCTCAACGGCGCATATAATCTAGGTTTTGATTCAGAAGACAATTTATTATCAGCGACCGGCTGTAATATCGGGTCAAGACTTAATACCTGATTGCCAGCATTATCTACCCAACGGGTTTCACCACTATTTTTTGAAATGTAAAGTTTTCTCAGCTCAATATTTCCTGTTATTAAGGGTTGAAAGATTTGCTGGCTGTTAGAAACGGTATCCGCTATTGATGCTGATATCTGTCTGAATTGTCCTGTGTTTGAGAGTAGCTCTTCTGATTTCTCATATTTAATCAGGAAGCGCAAATCTATATTTTCAACTGTCTTATCTACTGATAGGCGAAGGGGCAAACTCAGATAACTCAACCAAAGAATACCAGTAGCATGAGTTTGTGCAGGATGAATTCCTTTTTTATCAGGATCAAGTTTTATAAGAGAAATAATCAGTTTACGCTTCGTAAATTCTCTCGCGGCCCTAAAAGCAGCCGCTGCGTAAGCAGCATCATTGATCTTATCAGGATCATAGTAAATAGCGATACGGTAGCTAAGTGAATCTGGATTTAATGGTAGTAAATCAGCTGTTTTTGCCTGTAATGATGAAGGTATACGATCAGGCATTTTACTTACTATTGGGTTAGTTTCTGAAGGTAAGTACGTTACAGATTCAGCCGTTTGAAATCTCGTAGATCGTGGAGATGTGAATACCATTGTACACTCTGTCTTTCCAGAAAAAGTTTTATATGCTGATCTTAGCTGCCTGAATGATGAATCAGTGGGTTGGGTAATATGCCAGTGAAGCTTATACCTGATAGTTGGCCTAAGACCCGAAAAAGAACCCAGCTGATTATCTGAATAGAGATGTACTTCAACCGGACGGTGTTTCAGGGTATCAATCTTGCTGAGTAATAACCAGAACTGACCTTGTTCATGTTCTAACTTCTTTGATTTTAACAACCCAGGAACCAGAACTTTTTCAAGATTTATTTCGGCAAAACCAGAAGAAAAAGCATGGGCGGTATACCCCTGTTTAATCAGTGAGTCTATATTGTGCCTATTGCCATTATAATAAGCATTTACCGGAGACTGTATCAGAACCCACTTTTCTGGGGTTTCTGACTGAGTAATCCTATTGACATAAAGTCTGACAAACAGCAAGGCAAAAACGGAAATTACGAGACAACGTAATAACAGTAACCAGAGCTGGTTAAACATGCCTCTTTTCAGACTTGATCTTTCGGCCGCCCCTAGTAAAAAAATGCTGCCGATTTCAATGTTTTCGGCTGGTTTTTTATTCCAGAAATGTATCAGAATTGGAATGATTAAGGCGAATAAGCCATACAACCAATACGGGTTAAAAAAGCCGATCATACCTGGATTCTTTTACGCAGCTGCAAAAAATTTCTCAGGGCAATACCGATAGGCTGGTCAAGTGTAAAAAGGTGGTAAGCAACTTGACGTTCTAACATCGATAACCTTGTAGATGCCAGGAACAGTGATAAGTGATCAAAATAGTGTTGTTGCATGCTCTTCTTATCAAGCTGAACCTTAGTTCTGCTTTCCAGATCCTGCAAAGTTGAATGGTCTGGGAAATCAAATTGGAGTTCATTATTTGCCATCAGATGAAAGACAAGTACTTCATTTCTCCTGCGTTTACAGGCTTCAATATAGGTCGAAATTTCCCGATCAAGCTGATAGAAATCTGTCAAAAAAATAGTTAACTCTTTTTGTTGATTTCCTGCTATGTTAGGAGACTTAACCTGATCACCAGAAAATAAGTCATCTGGCTCAACACCTTCAAGCTGATGCCAGATATTGTTCAGGTGCTGGAAGCTTTGTGCTGGTTCAATACGTATAGGTTTGGTTTGATGCAAGACTGTAAGCCCGACGGCATCACCCTGCAGGTAGCCCAGATAGGCAAGTGAAGCAATTAAATACTTGGCAAAATCAATTTTACGAATACCATTCAAACCCTTTTTATCACCATCACGATGGTTCATAGAGGCACTTGCGTCTAAAATGAAACGAACACGAATACTCGCCTCAATTTGTGATTCACGTATAAAGTACCGGTCTGAACGGGCAAACATCTTCCAGTCAAGCTGACGCAGGTCATCACCAGGTTGGTAACTCCGGTACTGGCTGAATTCAATACCCTCGCCCTTCAGTAAACTTTTATTTGCACCGGCCATAAATCCATCGACCATGGTTTTTGCCAGAAGCGGTAGGTCTTTGATCCCCGCTATAATTTTAGGATCTACCAGATTACTCATGCATACTTTTAGACGGCCTTACAATTTGTTTCAATAATTCAGCAGTTACCATATCTCCATTAATCTGGTCAGCGTCAGCTTTAAAATTAAGTAAAATGCGGTGTCTGAGTACGGGATAAGCTAATCTTTGCAGATCATCAAGGGTTACTGAAAACCGTCCGTGAAATAATGCCCTGGCTTTAGCCGTTAAGATAAGGGCTTGACCGGCGCGTGGGCCAGCCCCCCAACGAACATATTCCTTCACAAAGGTTACTAGGCTATCGTCTGGTCGGGTAGCCCTGATGACTTGATTTACATAATTAATCATGGCATCACTGATAAAAACTTCCCGTACCAGACTTTGTAGATAAACAATATCTTCACCATCAATCACAGCTGCAGGTACGGGGCGTTCTGTACCAGTTGTACTGGCAAGAACCTTAAATTCTTCATCAGCTGTAGGATAACGTATTTTTATATAGAGTAAAAACCTGTCTAACTGTGCTTCTGGCAATGGGTATGTACCTGCCTGCTCAATTGGGTTCTGGGTAGCCAAAATAAAAAACGGGTCACCAAGAGGATATGTTTTACCAGCATAAGTTACAGCAAATTCCTGCATTGCCTCAAGTAGGGCTGCCTGGGTTTTAGGTGGTGTACGGTTAATTTCGTCTGCAAGAACAATGTTTGCAAATAAAGGGCCTTTATTAAACTGAAAAAACCGTTTGCCTGTAACATGATCTTCCTCGAGTATTTCGGTACCGATAATATCTGTCGGCATTAAATCTGGGGTAAATTGAATGCGGCTAAAACTCAGTTTTAACGCTTTTGCAATCGTTTTTACGAGTAAGGTTTTTGCAAGCCCGGGTACACCTTCAAGCAAACAATGCCCTCCTGCCAGAAAAGCAATGATAATTTCGTCTATCACTTCTTCCTGCCCAATAATAACCTTCTGTATTTCTTTTTTTAATAGCGGTATTTTAGCTATTACCGAGTTTACTTTTGACTCTATTGGATCCAATTACTTAGTTTTAAATTTATCATGCTACCTAAACCCAATTGTACTTATTATGGTTCTAAAAAAGGCCTTTTCATTTACTCGTTTACGTTACCATTCTGGTGACTGGGATACAGATCAACGTATGCCTGCTAATTTATTAAATTCATTAATAGAATATACCCGTATTCAAGTCGAAACCAAAGAACAGGTTATAGACCTTGAAAGCAATGATCTTTTTAATGCACCGTTTTGTTATCTCAGCGGTCATAAACTTGTAGAATTCAGCAGAAAAGAAGCTGAAAATTTTAAAAGATATGTGCTGAATGGTGGCTTCATCTTCGTAGATGATTGCAACCACGATATAGATGGCCTTTTTGCCAAATCTTTTGAAAGCCAGATGCACGCACTTTTTGGTGCAGGTGCGATTAGAAAAATCCCTGCAAACCATGCCATCTATCATTCGTTCTTTAATTTCGACAAAGGCCCGCCAACAACTTCATTTGAGCTAAATGGCTGGGGTGACGACCTTGTCCATGACTACCTGCAGGCCATTGAAATCAATGGACGCATTGGCGTATTATATAGTAATAAAGATTATGGCTGTGAATGGGATTATGATTTTAGAAATAAACGGTTTATGGCTGAAGACAATACAAAGTTTGCCGTCAATATTGTTGCTTATGCTATGAACTCTTAATCTTTATGTACAATCGTTCCATTCTTATAGACTTCACCACCCTTCATTATAAATTGTATGTTTTCGAGACGGGTTATATCTGCTAATGGATCAGCAGTTACAGCTACAATATCAGCAAATTTACCAACTGAAATTGAGCCAACCTTATTCTTTAAACCAATCAGATCAGCTGCACTGCTGGTTGCAGACTGAATAGCCTGCATTGGGGTAAGACCAAATTTTACCATATATTTAAATTGCTTGCCATTGTCTCCATGAGGATAAACCCCTGCATCAGTACCAAAAGCGATTTTTACGCCTGCCTTTACAGCCTTTTGAAAACTCAGGCGTTGAATTTTACCAACCAGTTTCTCTTTATTAATAATTTTCTCTGGGGTACCATGTTTGGCATAATCACTCAGAATATAATCATCATCATAAATATCAGAAACCAGGTAAGTACCATGTGAGCGCATCATTTGAATAGCCTCATCATCAAGGAAACTACCGTGCTCAATCGATGAAACACCAGCTTTTACGGCCATCTTAATCGCTTCAGTGCCATGAGCATGAGCAGCAACCTTCTTACCCCATAAATGAGCCTCTTCAACAATAGCATTCATTTCCTGCTGGCTAAACTGTGGTGCACCCACACTTTCTTCTTCACTGAGCACACCTGCACTGGCACCAAACTTGATCACATCTGCACCATACTTGACGTTATACCTAACCTGGGCACGTACACCGTCAACCCCATTTGCCACCCCACTCATCTGTTTTGAATTTGCCCATTCTATATAAGGGGAGAAACCGTTCAAATCACCGTGACTACCCGTACTACCTATAAAAAAAGTAGCAGCCACAATACGTGGACCAGGAATATCACCATGATTAATGGCATTTTTCATGGCAACATCCATGAATGCGGTAGAACCCAGATCACGGCAGGTGGTAAAACCAGCCAGTAAAGTTCGACGGGCGTAAATATGTGCTACCATCGCATAATCTATAGGAGATTTTCTGAAAATATCTTCGTAATAGTTATCACCATGCTGACTTGTAAGGTGTGTATGGCAATCAATCAGACCGGGTAAAACTGTTGAATTACTCAAATCAATTACCACTGCTCCTTTTGGTATTTTGATATCAGCACCCACGGCGCTGATTGTATCATGATCGATTAAAATTAATTGGTTAAGTAACACCTTACCGTTGAGCACGTCAATCATTCGCCCTGCCCTGATAACTTTTACAGAATCAGACTGAGCCTGACAATTAACTGTCAGGATAAAGAATAATGAACTTAAAAGGATTAATTTTTTGAATATCATTTTAACAAATATAGATTGTAGAGAAAATTACTGTTTGTAAACTTTGCCGGCCTTCATTACGAAACCAACCTGCATCAAGATAGAAATATCCTGGGAAGGATCACCTTCTACCGCAATAATATCAGCCTGTTTACCGGCTTCAATAGATCCCTTTTCTTTGCTCACACCCAGCAGGTCTGCAGCACTGACGGTAGCTGATTTAATGGCCTCCATAGCCGGCATACCTGCTTCAACCATGTATTGAAATTCTTTTGCATTCTTACCATGGGCATAAACACCCGCGTCGGTACCAAAGGCAATTTTCACACCTGCCTTATACGCTTTACCAAATGTAGTCTGAATCTGTGGTCCAACCTGCATGGCTTTATCAGCAATTACCTTCGGAAAGAAACCCATAATTTTTGCTGAGTCAGCGACTGACTTGCCTGCTATGATTGTTGGCACATAATAAGTGCCGTATTTTTTCATAAGAGCCATATCTTCTTCATTCATGAATGTACCATGCTCGATAGAAGTTACACCACCCAGAATTGCTCTTTTGATACCCTCAGCACCATGTGCATGACAGGCAACGGCCATTCCATAGTCTTTTGCAGTTTCAACGACGGCCTTGATTTCTTCAATTGAAAACTGGGCACCCGAACCATCTTTGCTTAAATCAAGAACCCCACCGGTTGAGGCAATCTTTATAAAATCTGAACCTCTTTTAAACTGCAGGCGTACTGCTTTAATCAGCTCATCTTTGCCATCAGCAATACCATCAACGGGACCTAATGGTTTACCATAAATTTCATCACGCAGACCATTTGAATTATCCATATGACCACCAGATGCAGAAATAGCTCTACCAGCCGTTAACATATCAGGTCCTGGTGTGAGTCCGCGTTCAATGGCCTTTCTCAAAGATATATTTACCCCTGAACCACCACAATCTCTAACAGTTGTAAAGCCTGCCATTAAGGTGGTTCTGGCATATACCGCTGAATGAAAAGCTATATCAGCATCAGTTTGGGTAAACCCATCCATTTGCGCTGAGCGGCCATACTGACTTTCAAGATGCACATGGCAATCTATTAAGCCAGGAAGCACTGTTTTATTCTTTAGGTCTATCACATGATCGTTTGTGCCACCTTTTACATACCCATTTTGAATGCCGATAATATGCCTGCCATCAATTAAAATAGTTACTTCAGTTCTTGGAACCGCTGTTTTGCCATCGATTAGTTTACCGCAGTGAATATAAATTTTCTGTGCCGATGCTTGAAAAGCAATCAATATATAACAAACAGCTATTACGCTTTTTTTCATGAAATTAGTTCTATATAATTAAAGGTAAGATTTTCCTCCACCCAAAAGGGGATGTCTGAAACAGACAGTCCCTCAATTCTTTCGTTTGATTGTATAAATGGATATTCTGAACCCTGTCGAACTGTTATAACAAGGAAGCATAGCTATCAAAAGCAAAATTATTTATGATTGACATATTGAGCTTAGGATTTGGGTCCCCAAATGAATAAGATTTATTGGTAAATTGTATTACTGAGCAATAGTCTAACATTATTTTAAAAAAAGGAATAAGGTTTCCAAACATCCGGTTCTGCAAAAAAAAATAAAGAGGATAGTCTCAGTTAAGCATCTCCTCTAAGAAAAATAAATGGTTTCGAGCCTGCCTCAAAAGTTCAAGAATAATGATTGCGCACATCAGCAAAAATACCACCGAAATCACTTTAATCAAATTTCTGGTTGATAAGATGTAAAAAAGGGGTCATCATAATCATAATTAATTTGCTAAGTCTTGGTGACTTTCATATTGTAAATATCATATGTTGGCATACTGTTACCTTGGGTATTATTTTACAGAATGACAAAAAATAAAAAATTATTTACCACAAATTGAAAGATATGGGCAGAATTTGCAATTATCTTCAACCTCAGTTTGAATAAATGGTATTTCTGAATCAAAAATTTCTTCAATCTTACGTTTTAATGCTTCTATAAATTCTGTTTTTACAGTCTCTAACAATCCAGCTTCAAGTTGATAGTTTGAGCCCTGATTAAAAACTGTTTTTGTAGCCTCTTTCTGGTGTTGGTTTCCTAAAATTTTTACCAGATAAAGATTCGGGACTACACTTTTTATACCCCGCACCTGTTCATAGATATATGTATAAAAAAGCGTTTGTATCATCGCCTTATTTGTTTTATGGCCATCGGTTTGAAATAGTTCTTCTACAGAATTAAATTTCAGTACATCTGACCCCGTCTTATAATCTACAATCCGGGTAAGACCTCTAAGTTCATCAACCCGGTCAATAATCGCTTTGAAATGAACGGAGGCTGGCTTACCCCCGATATCAATTAAAAATGAAGTATGATAATCCTTTTTATTTTCAAGCTCAATCAGGTGAAAAGGACTGATCTGCTCATCATGATCAAGCGTTTTTCTCACATACCTACCCGTAATTGCAAGCAGCACTTCATGTATGCCCTGAACAGCGGAGAGTGAATTAGCCTCTCCTGACAGGTCTTCATCATGTCCTGAGATATCATCTTTAACTGCCTGCAATTGAGATGTCATTGGGCCTGATCTGACACCAGCATTCTTTGATTTTATTGCTGTTTCCCGATTAAGCGCCTGCCGGCAGATCTGATCAATGGTACTGCGTTTTTCTTTGATCCGGTCCTGGGTGATCAATGGATCGGTGGCCATCAGTTCACCGTAAAATTGTTCAAGAACAGCATGTACAATAGTACCAATGGTTCTAGCCTCTATGTTCTCTTCAATTTTTGGAGCCTCTTTAAGCCTGGCCACGTATTTAAAGAAAAACTGCATGGGGCAGTTCATATAGGTGGTTAATGCAGTAGCAGAAAAGCTGATTGGAGTGGGATTATCCTGTTGAAGATATCGGTTAAGCTTTTCAAGCACCTGACCTTCTTTAGCCACCTCAAATCTGATGTTAGATTGCAGGCCAATTTCCTGATTTTGCTGAATATATATAAAGTTATAGGGAGATTCGAACTCAAGCTGTCTCAGGAAACGACTTGGTTCTCCTGAATTGTTTAAGTCAGTTTGTCCATTATAAATGAGACTAACCTGTTTTGAACGCTGAAGCAAGCGGTAAAACATATAGGCAGAAATAGCATCCTGATTTTCAGGCACAGGCAGATCATATGCCCTGCGGATACTATCAGGAATAAAACTTGGTGTACGGCTGGTTTTAGGTAAATGGCCTTCACTTACACCCAGAATATAAACATGATCAAAGTCAAGAGCCCGGCTTTCAAGCAAGCCCATGATCTGGATACCCTGCAAAGGTTCGCCCTGAAGTGGTACCGATATACTTTGCAAAACTTTACGCATTAAAGCCAGGACAAAAGAAACTGAGAGCTGACTTGTATATGCCTCAAGGGCATCACTAAGCTGATTTAGCTCTTTTAATACCCGGGATAAAAGTTCACTATCGGTTTTTTGAAGCTGGCCCAAATCAAGCTGTCGGTATAGAATATATTCGAAACAATGGTAAAGCTGACTAATTGCATCAGTTGAAACTAAAACAGGCTTGAAAAACCAGGTGGCTAGTTCACCTGCAGCTATTAATTCAGTTGCAGTAACTTCTGCCTGAGCATTTTGAAGAATTTGCTGCATCAGGCTGATGCGGCTGTTTTCATCAAACCCCGTTAAGGGATGTGAAAGAAAAGCGGCAACTTTACTGTAATGAACAAGGTTGTCAGGCTTATCTGTATAAGTCTGCTGAACATTGAGGTAGATATCAGCAAACCCGAAAATACCAGAAGACATCAGCGGGAAGCCCATGGTCACATTTACGGGCAGATCATCTCCTGAACCATCAGGAAATAATGATGGAATAGTTTGCAAAATAGGGAATAGTAAACTTTCATCGCCCAATACTATGGCAATTTTTCCCATTTGATCAGTTGCTCTCAAAAGTGGGTAGTCAGCAGCTAGAGATCCTGCCAATAGTTTAGCCTGAGAGATATGACCTTCAGCCTTATAAACCTTAATGGTCTTACCATTTGTTGCTATCAGCGGCTTATCTGAACCCAAAGCGTTAACAAGCCCTGACTTACGTGTATTTTTTCGTAAAAACAGACCTGCTTCCTGCAAATCATCCTGCATGTAATAGGCATCGGTGTCAAAGTAGAAAAGTGTCCGGTCTTCATTCTGCCAGCGTTTAAATATGACTGATTCTGTTTTACTAAGCGCATTGAAACCTACAAAAGCAAGCTTGTCGAACTTCTGAATAAAATCAGCCTTGCCGGCATGGCCTTCTGCCAGCTCACGGTAAATCTGACCACTGCTTGTTTTCCCCTTAAGATTTAAAGCCTCATGAAAACGGGAGTATAGATCTGGCATCCTGCGCCACATCCTGATAAATATTTCCTGATGGGCTTGTTGTTTTCCTGGGGAAAAAGATTTCCAGAAATCGCTTAAGAATACTTGCTGTTCATCGGTAAGGTGGCTGAATTGCTGTTTAATCAGGGCTATATCTTTAAGTTCTGCATATAAAATATGGGCATCAACAAGTTCAGCATCAACCTGATTAAAGTCATTTAAGATCGTCTGGGCAATTCCATAAAATGTATCAGGAGTAAGAGGTTCGGCTCCTTCATCCTGCATTAAACGGTTATATTCAGACAATAGGGTAAAAAACTGGGTATATGGGTCGGCAATTTCTTTATCAGAAGAGAGGGCAAAAAATTCCTGAGTTGTAAAAAAAGATGGGCTCCAGAAAGGTTTGCCGATAATTCTGGCCAGATGCTGCTGCATATAGCTGGCTGGCCTTTTATTCACAAAAATGAGGGCCGTATCCTGCAACTTCCCTGCCTGATGCTCGCATAAATGAGCTGCTACTTCAGCTAAAAATGATTCCATGAATTATACTTTTTTTAAGTTTCCGGTCAGCGCATAGAATAAATAGGTGTTGACCTGGGTATAACCCATTTCATTTAAGAGGTCTTCATATCCTTTAACCTGCCTGATATGCGCATTATCTTCATTCAGGGTGAACTTATAATCAAGAATTGTTACATGATTATCACCTATTAAAACCTTATCGGGCCGGTAACTCTTACCAGTAGCTGAAATAATTGATTTTTCATTCATAACCCGACCCCCGTCATTGAGTAAATTTTGAAGATCAGGATGATTCAAAACCAGACTAGTACGGCGATTAAAATGGGCCATCTCAAATTCTTTTATCAAACCTTCACTGCGCATACCCTGAAGTACGGCATCAAGTTCTGCGATATTGGTAAGTCTTGACAGTATTTCATGTAAAATTGATCCTTCGCGTAAAGAAATATTGTTCGATAACTTATCAAGCTTACTACTGACCGCTTCTATAGAAAGCACTTCACTTAAACGGTCTGACAAAGGATACTCACGCATTTGCAGAATTTCTAAACCGGCTATATCAGTGTTCTTTTTGTCTTGTTCAATAACCGGGTAATCGATAACTAGGGTATCATTATCAATGAATGCTGATTTATAAGCAGGAAAAAGTTTAATGATTCCGGTTAGCATTTGTCCTATCGTTTTATAACCAGATTTAGCTTCTACTCCTGGTTTGGATCCCTGACAGATAATATAGAGATGTTCTCTGGTACGGGTTGCAGCTACATAGAGCTTGTTTATAGCATCCATATAATTAAAGAGTAACTCTTCAAAATACGCATGGGCCATTGGTGACTTTGCCAATGCCTTTGAATACGTAACAGGAATACTTGCGAGCTTATGGTACTGCGTGTCTTGAGTCGGCACCCAAAATACCGTATTGGCTTTACCATCAAGTAACCAGTTACAAAACGGAATGAGTACAGCCCTGAATGCCAATCCCTTGGATTTGTGAATGGTAAAAACCTGTACAGCCTTGGCACCGTCTGCCGAGGGCAAACAACGGTCACAGCCTTCTTTATTCCACCAATCAAGAAATGAACTTAACCCAGATTCACCATTTGCCGTAAAGAGCGTTACCAGATCACGAAAAGCAAACAGATATGCCAGGTGTTCTTTATACACCGGCAGGTTGAGCTCATAGGCGCCAATGATTTTTTCTACTAGTTCGGCCAGAGGTAAATGCACCCAGTTCTGGTAACTACGGCAAAACTTCAATGGCAGTAAACCTTCAAGACTTTCAATGGAGCGGTTTTCAAGCCCGATGAAGCTTTGAACAGGTAATTTAACCTTACGCAGGGCAGCATATAAACTAATACAACTTGCCTTATTGATGGCGCTTTCAGGAGTTACATCAGAAAGAACCTTTAAAGTATTCAGAATTAGTTTAACGGCGATATTTCCGGCAATTTTTAGTGCATCACCCGATATAACAGGTATGCCTGCCAGCATCAGGGCCTGTACAACCATTGCGGCTTCAGCATTGACAGTAACCAGAATACTAATATCATTGTAAGAATATCCTTTTTCACTAACCAGTCTACGAATTTCATGTACCGATAGCTGCAGTGCCTGTTTTCTATATGCCCCAATTTTAAAAGAACCTTCTTCAACCTCCTCATCAGTTCTAAGAACTTTAAAGTAAACAGAACCTCCTTTCAGGGTCTTTGCATGTGGCAGTTGCAGAGCCTGGGCATATACACCGGTAACTAATGAATCATAGCCGTTGATCTGCCACCATTTCAGCAGGTCAGAATTACCCTCGTCATTAATAGCCTGATTTAAAATTAATTGTAACGCACCGGGAGCAAAGTCAAAAAGAACATTATTAAATTCAATTATCTGTTCAGTACTACGGTAGTTTGAGTCAAGTTGCTCTTCAATAATTGATTCAGTACCTATGGCCGTTTTTATACCGCTATGTAAAATATTCCAATCTCCATTACGCCAGCGGTAGATGGCCTGTTTGACATCGCCTACTATCAAATGATCTGTATACTTTTCTGTTGGAGAAGCCAATGCATTTTCAAGCAGGGGCCTGAAACTGTTCCACTGGCTTACCGAAGTATCCTGAAACTCATCAAATAGAAAATGGGTATAACGGTTACCCATTTTTTCCCAGATGAAAGATGGATTACCAGAATCATTGCCAGCAATTCCCTGCAATAATAATGGGGCGTCTGAAATTAGTAATGAGCCACTTTCTTTGCGGTAATCCTTTAGTAGCAGCGTCATTTCTTGCATAAGGCGCAGATAGTAAATCTTACCAATGACAATTTTTGCCAGATTATAGGCTGGCAAACCTTCGTCGTAAATTTTAAAAAGTTTAATCAGTACAGGATTAAGCCGCTGGTAAAGATCGCTTTGAAATTCTTTTTTTATCCAGATATCGGGATTATCAATGTAAGTTGAAAGCTTAGAAAACTGACTTTCATCAAGCAGGCCCCTTTTTACTTTCGTTAAAGCGTTCAGCGGAGAAGTTGTCTTTTTTTGTAAAATATCAGTGTTTGCGTCTCCAAAAATTACAGCAGCTTCTGCAATAACCTTTTTCAGCGCAGTTTCAAAATCACAGATGGTTATTTTTGTAAGCCGGGAATAATCATCAAACAACGTATCGCTGTCCTGGTCAAGCAGCAATTTCTGCAGAGCCTGATCAAAGGGTTGGAACCGTTCCTTAAAAATTTCTTCTGCCAGTTTAATCAGATCATCATGATAATTCCATGTTTTATCGTTTTCTATCCTGTCAATTGCCAGATTGATGATCCATTTTAATAATCCAGGATTAGTTGACAGTTTATCATTCAGCCGGTTTGCCACATCTTCAATAACTTTACTGGTATTCATTTCAAGCCCGTATCCCGGGTCAATACCCAGCTCAAATGCAAAACCACTGATTACTTTTTGTACAAAGCCATCAATTGTATTTACCGAAAAACTACCAAAATCATGTAAAATCTGCTGATAATGTTCTCTTGCCTGAATTTTTAAAAGCCCGGCATTTAGAAAAGAATGAGCCTCTAATATAATCTCTCTTACATTACTATATTTATCGTCACCCCGGGCCAGTCCTGCCAGAACCTGCAGAATACGGCTTTTCATTTCTTCGGTAGCCTTATTAGTGAATGTAACAGCCAGAATTTCACGGTAGGCATTCTTTCCAGTAAAAAGAAGGGTCAGATAATGCGCAGTAAGACTAAAGGTTTTACCTGATCCTGCAGAGGCTTGAAGTACTTTTAACGGCTTGGGCATGGTAGTACAATGCTATGCAATTAGGAAATAGTTAACGAATTGAATTTATCAGAAGCGGCAATTTATCAGGCTGACGAGATTATCTGC
>Ga0123339_10000955_pt1 | contig 20665 bp, 17 predicted proteins | sample lystaG_FD_89956 | JGI IMG/M metagenome (GOLD analysis project Ga0123339, IMG submission 89956) | Glacier valley bacterial and archeal communities from Borup Fiord, Nunavut, Canada, to study Microbial Dark Matter (Phase II) -... | ecosystem: Environmental > Aquatic > Freshwater > Ice > Glacier ...
CGTCGAGCGCCTTGTATGCGCGCCAGATGCCATCTCGCCGCCCGGCCGCGGCGAAGGCCGCGCGCAAAGCCCGTTTCATGTTTCGTTTCCCGGATCGGCTGCGGCCCCTGCCGCCTCCGGCTTCGCACTCTAGACACCAAATATGGCGCTATCGCGTCAGTTGCGCGGCCGCCCCACCCGCTGGCGTCACAAAGCGTTCCTAGACTCGCCACGGATGGAGCACCCCGCGCTGCCGCGCACGCAGGTCGTCAACTTCAACGCGCCCGAACTGCACCAGCTTGCACTGGCCCTCTCGCGCGCGCATGCGCTCGCGGCCTACGTGCGGCCCTATGTCGACAAGGGCCGGCCGTGGGAGCGGGCGCTGAAGTCGCTGCCGGGCATCGGCCCGGCGTGGAACGCGAGCTTCGGCCGCAGGACGCTCGCCGACGCGAGCCTCGCCGCGCTCACGCGCGAAGCCGGCGTGCTGCCCGACCTGTGCGCCGCCGTGCTGCACCGCGCCTCGCAGTTGCCGATCGCGCTGCGCCACCGCGCCACCAGCCGCCTGCACCGCGCCGTGCGCGAAGCGGTGGCCGAGGCGGCCGGCCGCGACATCGCCGGCAGCCGTTGCATCGTCGCGTACGAAGGTTTCGCTCTGCCCGCGTTCCGGGCCGCCGCGGCCACGCCCGGCGTGCTGCGCGTGCTCAACTATCCGGTGGCGCACCACCGCCGGCGCCGCGCGGTGCGGCTCGAGGAGAACGAGCGCGAGCCCGGATTCGCGAGCACCTGGCCCGACTTCGACGACTGGCCACCCGATCACGAGGCGCGTCTCGACGAGGAAATCCATCTCGCCGACGCGGTGCTGGTGGGCTCGCGCTACGCAGGCGAGAGCTTCGTCGAGGCCGGCGTCGATCCGGCGCGCATGCGCGTCGTGCCGTATGGCGTCGATCTCGACGTGTTCCAGGATTCGGAACGGCCGGCGCACCCAGGCTTTCGCGCGATCTACGCCGGCCAGCTCACGCAGCGCAAGGGTCTGGCCTACCTGCTGCGCGGCTACCGACGCTTCGCGCGCGCAGGGACGCGGCTCACGCTGGTGGGCAGCGTGGTGGGCAGCGAGCGGCCGCTGCGGGCCTTCGCCGGCAGCTTCGAGCACGTGCTGCACCAGACCCGGCCGGCACTGGCCGACATGTACCGCGCCTCCGACGTGTTCGTGTTCCCGACGCTCATCGAAGGCATGCCGTTGGTGGTGCTCGAGGCGATGGCGTGCGGGCTGCCGGTGATCGTCACCGCCAACGGCCCGGCCGACATCGTGCGCGACGGCATCGACGGCTACATCGTTCCCGAACGCGACGAATTCGCTATCGCCGATCGGCTCGAGCGCCTGCACCGCGACCCGCAGATGCGCTGGGCCATGGGCCGGAGCGCCGCGGCACGCGCACGCGAATTCAGCTGGCAGGCGTATGCGCACCGCGCGCTCGGCGTGCTCGCCGCGCTCGCCGATCCGGGCCTGCGAGCGGTTGCCTGACGTGCAGGCGCGTCGCCCGCGCGGTGCTGCGTTAGCAGCCGCGTTGTTCGCGATGACCGTGGCGGCGGCCATGTCGATGGCTGTCGTGCACGCCGACGCGATCGCTACCGATGTGACCGCCGTGCCCTGGTCGTACACCCTGCCGCGCGAGGCCGTCACGAGCGCAGGCGTGTTCGCAGCCGATGGGAGCCTGCTGCGCACGCTCTGGCGCGGCGAGGCGCGTACGGCAGGTGCGCACGACGAAACCTGGGACGGCCGCGACGACACGGGCCAGCCGGCCGCTGTCGTCGCGCACGAGATCCGCCTTCTGCACCATCATGTGCGCTACGTCTGGGAAGGTGTCGTCGGCAACAGCTCCGAGAGCTTCGACGGCACGCGCGCGCACAAGGCCTACCTGCCGCCGGTCAGCCTGGTGCTGCGCGGCAACGAGGTCATCTACACGGCGGGCTACAACGAGCACCAGCCTGGCCTGCACATGTTCACCCTCGACGCGCCGCAGCGCGTGGCGCGGCCGTTCGCATCGATCGATCCCTTCGTGGCCTATGGCATGCTCGCGGCCGACGCCGAGCGGCTGTACTGGGCCGACGTCGGCGGCATGTCGCCGGCGAGCTTCGTCGGCGCCTACGACATCGCGAGCCGCAAGCCGGTGGCCTTCACCCGCGGCACGTCGACCTGCCTGAACCGCCGCTCGCCTGGCGGAGCCTGCTACGAGGCGCAGCGATACGAAGGCGTGATCGACGTGCAGGCCGCGGCCGCCGATGCTCCCGTCGGCCTCGCGGTGCAATCGGCCGGACGCGTGCTCGCGGTGGCGCATCGCGGTCGCATCCGGCTGTTCGACAAGCGCAGCGGCGCACTGCTCAATGAGATCGAGCTGCCGATGGGCGCGGGCCAGCCGAACCAGCTCGCCATGACGCCGCGCGGCGACCTGTGGGCGATCTCGGGCCGCACCCTGGTGCGCTGGGGCGGGCTGCCGGACGCGCCGCGCATCGAAGCGCGCATCGAGGGCTTCGAGCATCCTGTCGCCGTCGGTGCGAACCCGCTCGACGAAGGCGCGTGGGTGGCCGACGGCGCTACCAGCTCGCAACTGAAGCGCTACTCGGCCGCCGGGACGCTGCAGGCCACGATCGGCCGGCGCGGCGGCTATGCGGGCGACCCGGTTGTGAGCGACGACAAGCTCTGCTTTCGCGCCCGCGAAGGCGACGAGCGCACCGGCATCGCGGCCGCGGCCGACGGCAGCGTGTGGGTGGTCGACACCTGCAACAACCGCCTGCTGCGCTACCGCGCCGAAGCCACCGGCGCGTGGCGCTCCGATCTCGCCGTGGCCTACCTGCCGGCGTTCTACGCATCGACGGTCGACCACGCCAATACCAATCGCGTGTTCGCGAACTTCCTCGAGTTCGAGATCGACGATGCCGCAGCACTGCAGCCGGGCCGCGGCTGGAAGCTGGTGCGCAACTGGCTCGGCAGCCTGCCGGCCGGAACCGCCGCGCCGGCGGCCGCCAACTTCGGCTTCGACGGCTTTCTCTCGGTCGAAACGCTGGCCAGCGGCCGCACCATCGCGATGGTGCGCGGCGAGGGCCATCGGCAGAGCCTGGTCGAGTTGCCGCGAAACGGACCGGCACGCTTGCTCAAGCGCTTTGCCGCGCCCAGGCCGGGAGCGACCGGCAGCGTGCTCTACGAGAACGGCGACCTCGGCCACGCGCTCTCGGGGCCTGCGACACAGATCGTGCTGAGGCGGCCGCTGACCGGCTTCGATGCGACCGGCGACCCGCTGTGGGCCGACACGCCGAGCGAGCTGGCGCGCGTGCCGCGCAGCCCCGGCTCGCCCTACGACCGCGGCGCCTTCAGCGGCATGCCGCCGCGCTTCCCGCTCACCGGCTCCGGCCACGTGGTTTTCCTCGATCCATCGATCAGCGGCAACGAAGGCTTTCATCTAGGCGCGGCGGCGAGCGGCAGCGATCGCTGGCTGTGGCAGGCCAGCCCCACCGGCCCGTTCGACGGCAAGGGCAGCTTCCAGACGCGCGCCATCGACGGCTCCCTGCAATACGGCGGCAACGTCGCGTGGGCGAACGGCCGGCACGTCGTCTACGGCTACCACGGCGAGTTCTACCGCGACCTCGTCACCAACCGCGTCGGCCAGGCCAACCAGTTCATGCACTTCGACGAGAGCGGCCTCTTCCTCGGCCAGTTCGGCGAGCCCTCGACGCGCGACCCGCAGCTTGGCCAGCCGGGTCTCAGCGGCAACGCCTTCAGCCCCACGCTCGTTCGCTCCGGCGGCCGCCTCTACCTCTACCACAACGACGAGTCTTCTCATGGCGGGGTGCACCGCTGGCGCATCGACGGCGCCGACGACATCGGTGACTTGCGGGGCAGCGCCGCCGCGGGTGCGCCGGTCGTTTTGCGCTGAGCTTCATGACACGAGAGCGTCACGCTGGCGTGCGCCAATGGCTCCTCCCCAGGCCGCTCGCGCCTGCGCTCCCTCCGATGGAAGAAATGCCCAGAATCCTTGTCGTCGAAGACGAATCCGCTATTGCCGAGCTGCTCTGCCTGAACCTTCGCCATGCCGGCTTCGAGGTCGCCGTGGCCACCGATGCCACGCATGCGCAACGCATGGTCGATGTCATGCTGCCGAACCTGGCCATCCTGGACTGGACGCTTCCTGGCCAGAGTGGGATCGCACTGGCGCGCCAGTGGCGCGTTGCGCCGCGCACGCAGGGTCTGCCGCTGATCATGCTGACGGGGCGCTCGGACTCCTCGGACGTCGTGGCTGCGCTCGAGTCCGGCATCGACGACTACCTGCTCAAGCCGTTCTCCTCGCGCGAGCTGCTGGCGCGCATCAAGGCGCTGCTGCGCCGGCGCGCGCCCGAGCTGCTCGACTCCGAGGTCACGGTCGGCCCGCTGACGCTGAACCCGGTCACCCGGTATGTCCATGCGCACGGCATCCAGTGCCGGCTGCAGCCGACCGAGCTCAAGCTGTTGCACTACCTGATGGTGCATCCCTTCAAGATCCACGAGCGCAAGGCATTGCTGGACCGTCTTTGGGGCGACCACGTCTTCATCGAGGAGCGCACCGTGGATGTCCACGTCAAGCGGCTGCGGATCTCGCTGGCCGCCATCCGCTGCGAGGCGATGGTCCAGACGGTGCGCGGCTCGGGCTATCGCATGGCGGAGCCGGAGACATCGCTGGCGGCCTGAAGGTGCGGCTCAGGAAGTGAGTAGCCCGGCCAGGGTGTCGCTGGTCTGCTCGTCCCAGGGACGGGTCTGGAGGATCGATCGCTCCACCGACGCCATCTCGTCGCTGATGCGGTCGAGGTGTGCGCTGTTCCAGGGCGCCGCGCCGTAGGCGTACGACAGATCAACACGCAGCCGCATGTACTTGCCGATCAGTTCTTCGAGCCCCATCGGACCGCTCCTCATCCAGTGTTGCAATGCAGCATAAGTGCCGGGTGACGACGAGCGTGTGACGGCAACGGGTGGTCCGAACAGCCGTCCGGGCAGCTACAAAGGGGAAGCCGGTCGTGCCGCACCGAGCAAAGTTCAGCGCGGCTTGGTCGCGGCGAAGACCATCGCGCGGGCGAACATCGGAATGCGCCCGATGGTCTCGAGGCGCACGGCATCGAGAGCGAAACCGCTCATCAGTTCGAGCAGCGTCTCACGCGAGTAGAAGCGCAGCCGGCCGCTCTCCGAGTTCGCTTCCCAGCGCCGGTCGAATCGCCCGGCAAGTGCCAGCGCCAGATTCTTGGCATAGCCGTGGTAGGTGGTCGTGACCACCAGAAGACCGCCGGGCCGCAGCGCATCGAGCGCCGTCTCTACGAAGCGGCGAGGTCGGGCGACGTGGTCGACGACATCGATGGCAACCACGGCATCGAAGGAATGGGGCCAAACCGGCCGCTCGGAGGCAATGGCGTCGCCTGCAATGAAACGCACCTCCGGATACCGGTCGCGCGCCTCGCGCAGCCCGGCCGCGTCGTCGTCGAGGCCCGTCATGTCGAAGCCGCAGCGTTCGAGCGCGCCGCTGAACCAGCCGTTGCCGCAGCCGAGGTCGAGCACGCGGTGCGCATCGGCCGCGACGAGCTGCTGCACCACCGGCCGCGTGATGTGCGCGTGGATGCTGCGCGGGCCGTGGAACGGCCAACGCTCGGCACCGTCGGCGTCGGTGATCAGCCGGTCGGTGAGCGCGCGGTCCGGGCTCATCGCGTGCGCTTGCGCTCGCGCACGAAGCGCGCCGGCACGCCGGCATGCACGGCCCACGGCGGGATGTCGCGCGTGGCCACGCTGCCGAGGCCGAGCACCGCGCCTTCGCCGAGGTTCACGCCGGGGCACACGGTGGCACGTGCGCAGACCCAGGCGTAGGCACCGAGCGTGATCGGCGAGCTCACCATCGGGAACGCCGGGTCGTCCATGTCGTGCGTCGCGCCGCAGAGGAAGGCCTGCTGCGAGACCACGCCGTGCGAGCCGATGCGGATCGGCAGCGGGTTGTAGACGACGACGCCGTTGGCAATGATCACCGCGTCGCCGCAGATCAGGTTCCACGGCGCCCAGATCTCGGCCTTGGCGTAGATGCGGCAGTTCGGGCCGAGCTGCGCGCCGAACGCGCGCAGCACCCAGCGCCGCCAGGCGTGGAAGGGCCGCGGCGAAGGCCGCATCAGCAACAGCCAGGCGACGCCCCAGAGAGCCCGCGCCGCACGGTTGCCGAGAGACATGCTGGGCGCGAGATAGGGGTCGGCGCTGGGCGCCACGCGGCTCGGCATCGAATCGGTGGTGGACATCGGTCGCGCGTCGTTCGATCAAGGTTTCGATCGACGCGGAATGGCGAGATCTCGGCACCGAGCGTAGGGCGGCAATGTGTCGGCGGCTTGACGGTTCGGCAACGCGCGTGAAGGTCGCGCGGCCACGTCGATGTCACATGCCGCTGCTAGCGTCACTTCTCCTGCACGACGGCGCCGCCATGACTCCTGCCTCCGAGACACCGGCTCTTTCGGCCTCGCCCGCTCCGATCTGGCGATTCACGCCGCAACAGTGGTTGATGGTGGTGCTGGGCGCCTTGGCCGCGATCGCCGCGTTCTTCCCGGGCCTGCGCTTCATGGTCTCCAACTGGGAGATGCTGGAGGAGTACAGCTACGGCTACCTGATCCCGCCGGTGTTCGCGTTCCTCGTCTGGCAAAAGAGCGAACAGCTCCGCACGATGGCGCTGCGCGGCTCTTGGACGGGGCTGTGGCTGGTGGCGCTGGCCGTGTTTCTCGGCGCGGTCGGCCAGCTCAGCGCCATCCGTCTGATCGCGCAATACGGCTTCCTCGTGGCCGTGGTCGGCCTCTCGGTGTGCCTGCTCGGCTGGCGCGGCACCCGCATGCTCGCCGCGCCGCTGGCGATCCTGTTCTTCATGGTGCCGCTGCCGCAGTTCCTGCTGCGCGAGCTCTCGCAGCAGCTGCAGCTCGTTTCCTCGCAGCTCGGAGTGGCGCTCATCCGCGCCTTCGGCATCAGCGTGTTCCTCGAGGGCAACGTGATCGACCTGGGCAGCTTCAAGCTGCAGGTGGTGGAAGCGTGCAGCGGCCTGCGCTACCTGTTCCCGTTGATGGTGCTCGGCTGCCTCGCGGCCTACTTCTTCCAGGGCGCCTGGTGGAAGCGTGTGCTGATCTTCGCCACGACGGTGCCGCTCACCATCCTGATCAACAGCCTGCGCATCGGGATCATCGGCGTGACGGTCGAGTACTGGGGGCCGGCGATGGCCGACGGCCTGCTGCACGACTTCGAAGGCTGGTTCATGTTCATGATCTGCGTCGCCCTGCTGATCGCGGAGATGGCGCTGCTGGCGCGCATCGGCACGCGGCCGAGTTCGCTGCGCGCCGTGTTCGGCCTCGAATTTCCCGAGCCGGTGGGCGCGAGCACGCCGCGCCGCCAGCGTGCCTTCCCCGCGCCGCTGGCAGCGGGCGTACTGGTGCTCGCCGCGGCGGGTGCCGCCGTGTGGTGGCAGCCGACGCGCGAGAACGTGCGGCCCGAGCGCGTGCCCTTCTCGCTGTTCCCTATGAGCCTGCCCGGCGGCTGGCTCGGCCGGCCCGACCGGCTCGACGCCGACATCGTGGCCTGGCTCGCGCTCGACGACTACCTGCTCGTCGACTACGTGCACGCGGGCCAGCCGCCGGTCAACGTGTACAGCGCCTACTACGCGAGCCAGAGCGGCGGCGCATCGACGCACTCGCCGCGCACCTGCATCCCCGGCGACGGCTGGAAGATCGTCGAGCTCTCGGAGACGCCGGTGCAGTACCGCGAGTCGGTCTCGATGTCGACCTCCACGCCCGCCGGCAGCACCGGCCGGCTCGAAGTGAACCGCGCCGTGATCCAGAAGGGCGAGCAGCGCCAGCTCGTCTACTACTGGTTCGCGCAGCGCGGCCGCAACCTAACCGACGAGATCGCCGTCAAGTGGTACATCCTGCGCGACGCGGTCTCGCGCGGCCGCAGCGACGGCGCGCTCGTGCGGCTGGTCACGCCGATTGCCGCCAGCGAGAGCGCGGCCGATGCCGACCGGCGCCTCGCGGCCTTCCTCGGCGCCATGCAGCCGCTCGTCGCGCGCCACGTTCCCGACTGAAGCCCACGCGCCGTGCTCATTGCATCGCGGCCAGCCACGACACACCATGAACCTCCATCGATACACCCGATCGCTCCTCCTCTGCGCTCTGCTCCCGCTGGCCGCCGCGTGCTCCAGCCAGGCCGACCGGCTGCAGTCCGGCCTGGTCAAGGGCGAGGCCTTCGTGCGCACCGCCGACTGGGACAAGGCCAGCGTCGAGGTGCGCAACGTGCTGCAGATCGACCCCAAGAACGCCACCGCCTGGTACCTCGGCGGCCAGATCGCCGAAGGCCGGCGCGACGTGCAGCGGGCCTACGGCAGCTACCTGAAAGCGGTCGAGCTCAAGCCCGACCTGCTTGAGGCCAAGGTCGGCCTGGCGCGCATCTACCTGCTCGCCGGCGAGGTCGCGAAGGCGCGCAAGAACATCGACGAGATCCTCGCCGTCGACGCGCGCCACGGCGGCGCGCGCACGCTCGAGGCCGCGCTGCTGGCCCGCTCCAACGACGTCGAAGGCGCCATCCGTGAAGCGAGCGCGCTGCTGGCGGAAGCGAAGACGCCGCCGATCGACACCAGCATGCTGCTCGCCGGCCTCTACAGCAGCCAGGGCAAGGGATCGGCTGCGCTCGAGGTCGTCGAGGCCGCGCTGAAGGCAAACCCGAAGAACGTGTCTCTGCTGCAGGTCGGGGCGCAGATCGCCGCTTCGGGCAACGACGAAGCGAGCGCGAAGAAGGCCGCTGACTTCTTCCGCCAGGCGACCGCCGAGACGCCGAAGAACAACGAACTCTGGAGCGCATGGACCGCGTTCCACCTGCGGCGCGCCGAGCCCGACGCGGCCGAGGCCGTGCTGCGCGCGGCGATCAAGGCGCAGCCCGACGACAGCTCGCGCGGCCTCGCCCTGCTCGAGTTCCTGGCGCAGTTTCGTGGCCGCGAGGTGGCCGAGAAGGCGTTCCTCGCGGCTGTCTCCGAGCGGCCCAAGGACATGCCACTACGCTTCGGGCTGGCGAGTTTCTACCGCGCCACCGAGCGCCCGGCGGATGCGCGGCGCGTGCTCGAGGAAGTCGCTGCCAAGGGCAAGGACACGCCCGACGGCGTGCGCGCCCGCGACCAGCTCGCCGCCGAGGCGCTCGGCCGCGGCCAGACCGGCGATGCGAAAGCACGCGTGGCCGACGTGCTGAAGTCGAACCCGCGCGACGGCGCCGCGCTGGTGCTGCGCGCGCGCATGCTGCTGGCCGACGGCGACGCGCGTGCTGCCACGCTCGACCTGCGTGCGGCTGCGCGCGACGACCCCGGCTCGATCGAGATCGCCGGCCTGCTGGCCCAGGCGCATCGCCGTGCGGGCGAGCCGCTGCTCGCGCGCGAGGTGCTCGCCGATGCCGTCAAGTTCAAGCCGGCAAGCATCGAGCTGCGACTGCTGCTCGCGGCCGACATGGCCGACGCGAAAGACTGGAAAGCCGCCGAGACGCAGCTCGACGGCGCGCTCAAGCTCGCCCCGCTCGACGTGCGCGTGCACGACATGAAGGCGCAGCTCGCGCTCGCCCGCAACGACGCCACCGGCGCCGCTGCGGTCTACGCCGCGCTGAAGGCGAGCGCACCCGCCGACCCGGCCGGCTCGCTGCGGCTCGGCCGGCTCTATGCCGACCAGAAGCGCTACGAGCTCGCGCTCAAGGAATACGACAACGCCGCGCGGCTCGCGAGCGCCGCACCCGAGCCGAAGCTCTACGCCATCGGCGTGCTGATGGCGCAGAAGCGCTACGACGACGCAGGCCGCCGCATCGAGGCGTGGCAGCAGCGCGAGCCGAAGAACGTGCTGCCGCTGCAGCTGCGCGGCGACCTCGCGCTCGCCCGCGGAGACCTGCCGCAGGCAGCCGATGCCTATACGCACCTGGTGGCTTCGGCCCCGACCACCGCCGCCGGCTACCAGAGCCTGGCGCGCGTGCGCTTCGCGCAGAACCAGCCCGACGCGGCGATGGCCGTGCTGGCGCAGGGCGAGAAGGCCCTGCCCGGAGACAACTCGCTGGCCTCCGCCAGAGCCGAGTCGCAACTGCGCAGCGGGCGCACGAGCGAAGCGATCGCGACGTACGAAGCCGTCCTCAAGCGCCAGCCCGACGACGATGCCGCGGCCAACAACCTCGCCTACCTGCTCTCGGGCGAGAAGGCCGACAAGGCCGGTCTCGAGCGCGCGCTCGCGCTGGCCACGCGCTTCCAGGATTCGAACAACCCGACCTACCTCGACACGCTCGGCTGGACGCGTTATCGCCTCGGCCAGTACGACCTCGCCGTGCCGGTGCTCGAGCGCGCGGTGGAGCGCGCCGGCAATGCCCCGCTGCTGCAACTGCACCTCGGACTGGCGCTGCACAAGAAGGGAGACGTGGCGCGCGCACAGGAATTCCTGAACAAGGCCGCGTCGAACCCGAACCCGCCGGCAGGCATCGACGAGGCGAAGCTTCTGCTCTCGCAGCGCTGACGCCCGGCTTCAGCGGCGCGGCCCGCGCCGTAACAGGAACAGCAAGACGCCCAAGCCGCTGGCGACGAAGGGGCCGATTGGCTCGGCTGCCAACGCAGCAGGCGAGCTGCGGGCAGGCGCTTCGACGGCGGCCACGATGCGGGCGCTCGAGCGATCCACGCCGGCCGTTGCGTGAGCGGGATTCGGCGCCGCAAGAGCGATCGCGACAGCCACCGCATGCAAGATTCGCCAGGAGTTCATGTCACGCACGGCAGCCAAGGTGTTGCCCATCGTGCAGCGCCGCCATGACGCGCCGATCGGCACGCGCGCCCGCGCGCTTGGCCTGTTCGGAGCAGCCCCGAATCAGGCTCGCACCGCCCGCGGCATCACGCGCTCTTCCGAGCGCCGCGGCGGCGCCGCAGCCCCGCAACGCCGAGGCTGCCGAGCCCGAACGCAAGCAGCGGCAGGGCTGCCGGCAGCGGCACGGTGCTCGGTGCCGCGATCAGCGAGCCGGAGTAGGCACCGGGTGCCGTCAGCGTGCCGCGCACCTGCACGATGTAGCTGCCCGCACCGAGCGGCGATTGCGGAATGAGCGCGACGAGCTGGTTCAAGCCCGGCGCCGGCGTCGTGACGGTCAACCACGACACGAGCGGTGGGCCGCTGATGGGGTTGGTCACCAGGTTGATCTGCAGGTTCTCGATGCCGAACACCGCCGGCCCGCCGGGCCCTGCCGTGAAGTTGATCGTCGCGGCGATGGTGGCGACGCTCGCGTTCGCGCCGAGCACGAAGGTCCAGCTGTCGAGGAAGTTGTACGACGGGGCCGCGAAAGTGCCGACGGTCACGTTCGAGTTGCTGAACGCGACTGTGCCCGATGGCGTGATCGTGCCGAGGTTGCCGGTCAGATCGGCGCGGGCCGCACCCGAGCAGGCAGCGATGACAACCAGTGCGGCGATACGGAGCGGGAGTGTCATCGTTGATCCTGTGGTGAGGTGGCGCAAGGACGCGTGCATGCAACCACGCTCGCGCTCGATGTTCGTCGGCACGTGTGACGCGATGCAGGCCTGCGCGCCGGCCGGCCCTGGCCCGGACGGGCCGGCCCTTCAAGGCATCGCCACGCTGCGCAGCCGCACCACCCGCTCCACCTCCGCCGGCAGCGTGAACTCGCGCACGCCGAGACCAGCGAACTCCACGCCCGCGACCGCCCGAAACGGGCCGACGCCGCTGCGCGCCTGCTCGATCACGTAGCGGCCCGGAGCCAGCGCGCGCACGGCCACGCGCCAGCCCGCGCCCGAGCGCACCACGCGCACGCCGCCGAACGGCCGCGCCAGCGGGTCGCCCACGAACACGCCCTGCCCCGGCATGCGCACGCTCTTCCAGTACGCCTCGAGCAGCGTCGCGCCCAGCAGGTAGTGCTTCATCACCAGCTCGGGTTCGGGGAACTTCGCGCGGTAGTTGCACGGCTCGACGACCGCGCCGTAGCTGCCGGTCGCGCCCGCCGCCAGCCACTCGAGCGCGCTCGTCTGCGAGCTGCCGTCGAGAAAGCCGCCGAGCGAGGTGAGATGATCGGCGACGGCACCGTCGGCGAAGCGATGGCCGCCGATGCCTTCGACGCGCGCCTCTCCGGTGAAGGCGAACATCACGTCGCCCCGGCCGAGGAACGCAGCCGCCTCGATGCGCTCGGCCGGGTACGCCGAGCCGACGACCGCGCTGGTGCGCGCATAGCCCTCGGCACGCACGTTGCGCGCGGCGTCGCCGGTCGAGACGAGGTAGGCGGTACCGGCCGGCCATCGATCTTGCGCGCGCAGGCCGCGGTCGATCAGCGCGCGCACCTCGCTCGCGCTCGTGCCCGCGAGCAGCATCGCCGGCCGCACGCCGTGCTCGTCGAAAGGCCGGTGCCCGGCCGTGTCGAAGAGCGGCGAGGGCCGCGTCGGCCGGCAGCCTTCGGCGCAGAGCGCGGGGTCGAAGCCGAACGCGAACGCGCTGGTGATGGACATGCAGTCGACGCGGTACGGCAGCGTCCACGCGAGCGCGTAGGCCTGCGTGCCGGCCGGCTGTTTCGCGAGCACCTCGGCGCGCACACGCTCGAACTCGGCCGCACCGATGCCCGGCACGCCGGCAGCGAAGCGTATGTGCACCACGTGATCTGCGGCGACGCCGCGGCGCTGCGCGTAGTAGGCGGCGCTGTCGCGGCTGGCCGGATCGGCGTCGTTGACGACGACGACGACACTGCCCGCGTCGAGTGCCGATGGCGGCAGCAGCAGCAGCGGCTGCGCGGAGGCTTCAGCCGCCGGCGTGGCGGCGCGTGCGGGCCACACGGCGCAGAGGCAGGCCAACGCGATGCACGCCAGCAGCCTGGCCGCGACACGGCACGCGCCCGAGGCGCGTGCGGTCACCAGCGCCGGTACCACGGGCGCCGCGGCGCGCTGCCGCCCTCGCCCGGCTGCGCCTGGCTCATCACCGTGCCGACGAGGTTGAACGGCGCCATCAGCCGGCCGACGTTCTCGATGTCTTCGAGCGAGGTCGTGTGCTCCTCGACGACGACCAGCGTGGTGTCGACCTGCGGCAGGAAGGCCAGCGCGTCGGCGGTGTCGAGCACCGGCGGCAGGTCGACCACGATGTAGCGGTCTTGATAGCGCGCCTTCATCTCGACGAAGAGCTGCTGCGCAGCGCGCGTGGCAAGCAGCTCGGCCGAGTGCAGCACCGAGCGGTGGCCGGCAGGCAGCACGACGAGGCGCTCGATGCCGGGGTTGACGAGCAGCTCGGCGACCGACACGCCGTCGAGCAGGTGGTCGCCGAGGCCGCGCTCGGCCTCGAGGCCGAACAGCGTCTGCAGGCCGTGGCCGCCGAGGTCGGCATCGACCAGCAGCACCGCGGTGTCGAAGTCGGCGGCGAGCGTCAGCGCGAGGTTCGCGGCCGTCATCGACTTGCCCTCGATCCGGCGTGCGCTGGTCACCGCGAGCAGGCGGTGGCCTTCGGGCCGCATGCGCTGCAGCACCTGGTTGCGCAGCATCTTGAACGACTCGGCCAGGGCGGAACGGTCGTTGCGCACGATGCCGTGCGTGCGGTCGAGACGGGCGCCGGCTTCGGCGCTGATGCGCGTGCTCGAGTACGCGATGTGCAGCGGCTCGGCGCGGCTCTCGGGCGGCGCGGCTGGTTCGCCAGCGCGCACCACGTGGACCTTCGACGACGCCAGCGGAGGCGGCTGGGAAGTTTCGCTCATGCTCGGATTGTTGCCGGTGCGCGGCTTCATGGCCGTGCTGCAGCGCGCCCGCTCATCCGCCCAAACGGCGCAGCAGGCCGAACCATGCAACGTCGAGCGGCATCACCGCGAAGTGGAAGACGGCGAGGGCGATCGCCAGCACGGCGACGAAGCCGGCTGCCAGCGCCCAGCGCACGCGCAAGCGGCGGCGCAGCAGCGCAGGGCTGGCCTGCGAAGGCAGCACCGCGAGCATCGGCACCTGCAACACGCGCATCACCTCGCGCGAGCCGTGCACCGTCTGGTCGAGCGACTCGCGCACGGCCGCTGACACGACGCTCGCGGCGATCGCGAGCAGCACGCCGATGGCGAGGATCAGGGCGCGGTTGGGCCGATAAGGCTTCTCGGGGAACACCGGCGGCTCGATGAGCGTGAAGCGCTCGGCCTTGCGGTCACGCTCAAGCTGCTCGGCGATCTGCGCCTTGGTCTGCTTGTCGCGCAGCTCGCGGAAGCGGTCGCGCGAGCCGCCCATGTCGCGCGCGAGCTCGAGGTACTCGCGCTCGACCTCCGGGCTCTGGCTGAGCCGCACGTCGAACTGCGAGAGCTTGCCGCGCAGGTCGGCGCGCTCGGTGCGCAGCGATTGCATCTGGGCCGTCACGGTGTCGATCTGCGTCTTCAGGTTCAGGTAGACGGGGTTGTCGGCCTTGCGTGCGCGGCGCAGGCTGCCGGCCTTGTCCGGCGGCCCGTCGGCACCGCCTTTCACGGCCTTGTCGAGCGCCGCGTAGACCCGCTTGAGCGCGACCACGTCGGGGTGGTCTTCGGCGTACTTCTGGCGCAGCAACGAGAGCTGCGCCTGCAGCTCGGCGAGCTTAGTCTCGCGCTCGACCGCATCGTCCTGCAGGCCGCTCTCCTTCCTCAGCGTGTCGATCTCGCGCCGCAGTCGCTTCACGTCGGGATGGTCGTCGCTGTAGATGCCGGTCATCGTGGTCAGCTGCAGCTGCAGCGACTTGAGCCGGTCTTCGGGCTCGAGGATGGCGCCGTTGCTGCCCATGACCGGCGTGCTCGGCTTGGTCTCGGCGAGCTGGCCCTGCAGCGAGGTACGGCGCTCCTCGAGGAAGGTGATGTCGCGCTCGATGCGCTGGATCTCGACCGCGGTGCGCTCGCTCGCCACTTGGTTGGCCGCGTTGAGGTCGGGCATGCGGCCCTGGTTCCTGCGCTTGAAGTCGGCCATGAGCTGCTCGAGCTCGGAGATGTGCTGGCTCACGCGCGCCAGCTCCTCGTCGATGAACGAGGTGGTCTCGGCCGCCTTCTGCTGGCGGCTCTTCACGTTCTCGTTGAGGTAGAGCGTGGTCAGCTCGTTGGCGATCTTCTGCGCGTTGGCCGCACTCTCGCTGTCGTAGGAAATGCTGAAGGCGATGGTCGACTTCACCGGCGAGCCGGTGCGCCGGTCGGTGACCTCGGCGCTGATCGGCGTGAGCTTGATGTCGCGCCGCATCAGGTCGACGATGTCTTCGCTCGTCAGCCGCTGGCGCGCGTTGCCGTAGAGGCCGTAGCGGTCGACCAGGTCGAGCAGCGTGGCGCGCGTCATCACCTGCTGGCTGATCACCTGGATGCGCTCGTCGGCGAAGCTGGTCACGGTCGAGCGCACGAACTCCTGCGGGATCTCCTGCTCCTTGATCAGGATCGTGGCCGTCGAGCGATACACCGCCGGAAGCAGCAGGGCGATCGCCAGCGCCAGTACGAACAGCAGCGCGAAGACGAGCAGCATGAGGCTGCGACGGCGCCGCACGATGCTGGCGTAGTCGCGCAGCGATTTGCCCGATTCGGCAGGCGGCGGGTAGAGCTCTTGCGGCAAGGCAGACATGCGGTGCTCCATGAACTCAGCGGCTCGCCTCGACGCGCGGCCACTCGAGCCGGATCGAGACACTGACGCTGTTCGACTGCGCGCTGCCCACGCTGCCGAAGAGATCGGCCTGCGTGCGCTGGTAGGTGGCGACGAGGTTCGTGTCTTCCGCCAGGCGCTTCGACATCGAGACCGTGAGCACGCGCTGCGCGGTGCTGCCGCCGCCTTCTGTCTCGAAGCGGGCACGCGACTGCGCGTAGGCGAGCGAGGCCGAGAGCGTTTCGGAGAACGAGCGGCTCATGGCGGCATTGAGCGTGTCGCTCGTCACCACCGCGCCGGTACCGCTCGGCGCCTGCTTGCGCGCAGCGGCGAAGACGAGCGAGGTGCGCTCGTCGAACTGGTGGCGGTAGCTGGCTTCGAACTGCAGCCCCGTCGAAGAACTGCTGCGGCGGCCGATGAACGTCTGGTACGAGACGAGGCCGGAGCGGCAGTAGGCCACGTCGAGCGGGCACGCCGTGCCGATGAACTTCTGTGCCGAGGTGGTGCGGTACCAACCGAGGCTGAACGAGACCGAGCTTTGCTCCGAGAGCACGCGCGATGCACCGAGGTTGATGTCGTCGGTGGTCGAGGTGCTGCCGCCGACGCGTGTGGCGTAGCGCGAACGGCCGGCGTGCGCCGTGAGGGTGTCGGTCTCGCTCAGGCGGTAGTCGGCATTCGCGCTGGCCGAGGCATCGTCGAAATCGGCCGCGACCCGCTCGAGCCGCTGGCCGTAGCCGGTGCGCACGTACGCGGCCTGCGCCGTGGTGCTGAGCCGCTCGGTGAAGGAGTGCCGCCAGCTTCCCGCGAGCGTGGCGGTGCGTCGCCGGCCGCGCCCGAGCGTCACGTCGGCGTTCTGCACCGCGTCGTTGAAGTCCTGCGCGTAGAGCGCCTGCAGGCTGTAGAGATCGAGCGGCGCGTTGATCGTCTGCGTGACGCCGAAGCGGCCATCGACACGATCGACACCGCCGCCGCCGCCGATCGAGCGCAACGCCGTCGCGGCGAGCGTGGCGCGCGTGGCGGCGCTCTCGCTCTGGCGCGCCAGCTGCAGCGTGTCGGTGAGGTTCACGGTGTTCACGGAGAACCGGTCTCGTTGCGCCAGGTACAGGTTGTCGTTCGATTCGAAGCGGGACTCGATGCTGTTTTCCACCGACCAGAGCTCGGCGTGCGCAGCCAGCGGCAGCGCACTGGCCGCCAGCAGCCAGCCCATCGGCCAGCGCGGGCGGCATCGAGCCAGGGTCACGGCACCAGCAGCACGTCTCCGCTCTTCAGCGTGATGTTCTGCGACAGGTCGCCGCCCTTGCGAACGCGCGAATACTGGAACGGGTAGGAGACCGAGTTGCCGCCCTCCTTGCGGATGATGCGGATGTCGTCTTCGGAAGCGAACGGCGTCATGCCGCCGGCCAGGCTGAGGGCCTGCAGCACGTCGACGTTGCGGCCGGTCTGGAAGTCGCCCGGCTTGTTCACACGGCCGATGACGTAGATGCGGTAGCTCGCCACCTTGACCACCGAGACCGTGACCACCGGCTCGGGCACGAACTTCTCGAGCCGGCGCACCAGCTCCGCGCGCACCTCGGCCGCCGTCTTGCCGGCGACGATGAAGTCTCCGGCCAGCGGGAACGAGATGCCGCCGTCGGGCCGCACGAGCACGGTCGCCTTGAGCGTCTCGTCGCGCCAGACGGCGATGTCGAGCGCGTCTTCGGCGCCGATCACGTAGCTCGCGTCGACAGCGCTGCCGGCCTGCGCGCCCGCCGAGGGCGAGGTCCGCACCAGCGCATCGTCGCCCGAGGCGAACGGAAATCGAAGGCTCGAGCAGCCTTGGATCAGCAGGGCAGCACAGCTGGCGACGAGCACGCGGCAAGAGAAGCTGGGTCGATGTGTCATCGGTGGGTGTCCTCAGCGCGCGGCCGGTTGCACATAGCGCTCGGCATCGGTCTTGTCGCGGTAGTCCTGGACCAGGTTGAACATCTGCACGTCGCCGAGGCCGAGGACGGGGTCTTGCCGCCTGAGCACCTCGCCGACGGTCTTGCTGCGGTACTTCTCGAGCAACTCCGCCCCCAGCCGCACCAGCCGCTCGTTCTTGGCCGAGCAGTCGCCGATTTGCGCCGACTGCTCTTCGCGCACCTTCTGCGCCGCGGCGAGTTGCGCGTCGCGCTGGCTCCCGAGCTGCGCGAGCTCCTTGCCCTTGGCTGCGATCGCGTCGTCGTGGCTGCGCTTCGATTCCGCCGCCTGCTTCTCGGCCGCCGCCGTGGCCGCAACGAGCTGGCTGGCGAGCGCGCCGCGCTCCGACTCGGCCGCCTTCAGCCCGGCCGCACTCTTGCCGATCGAGCCCTTCAGGCCGCCGAGCTGCTGCGCCTGTTCGGCGAGCAGCTTCTCGGCCGCGGCCTTGTCGGCCTCGGCCTTGGACTTGCCGGCTTGTGCTTCCGTCAGCTGTTGTTGCACTGCCTGCAACTGCAACTGCAGGCGGCGCACGAGTCGTTCGCCGGCCTTGTCTTGCGCCAAGGCACCGGCCGATGCAAACAGGCACACCAACGCGATCCCCGAACGCAAGAACTTCATCGGTTTCAGAAGCGCACGTTGAGATCGACCTGCACCGTGTCGACCGAGAGCGGCGGGCCGGAGATCGAGTCGCCGCTGAAGAAGCGGATCGAGCCGGCCACGTTCTTGCCGAAGCCGTAGCTGCCGCCGAGCAGGTAGCCGCGCGCGTCGGTGCCGCCGAGGCGGAAGTCGCTGTCGGTGTAGGCGTCGAGCACCGCGTCACGCTCCACGCGCCGGTAGCCGACGAACACCTGCCAGCGGTTGCGGTCGCGCACGTCGGCATCGCCGAAGCCGAGCCGTGCCTGGTAGCCGTTGACCTGCGGCTCGACGTCGACGCCGACGCGCGCGCTGACCTGGTCGCGCTTGTAGCCGATGTTGCGCACGTAGTCGGCCAGCAGGAACACGCGCTTGTCGGCCACCACCGGCGCGTCGACCTGCGCTGTCGCGTTGACCAGCGTGTAGGCCGAGGCCAGCCCGAGCAACGGCCGCGCCGGGTCGGACCCGATGTTGTAGTAGGTGTTGCCGCGCTGCGCGAAGCCGGGCGCCGTGAACTCGTTGAGGCTCGAGCCCGAGGGGCTGGGCTTGCCAACGAGGTTCTTGTAGCGGTAATAGCCCAGGCCCGCCTTGGCGCCGATCTGCTTCGCCGAGGCTTCCAGCGTGGCACCGACCTGCGCGCCGAACAGCCACTTGTCGGCCGACGAGAGCTCGACCTCCTGCACCGGCAAGGCGGCGACGGTGGCGAAGCCGCGCACGCGGTCGGCCAGCCGCGGCGACCACTGCACGGCCACGCCGTCGAAGCTCAGGTCGTTGGCCCAGACCAGCTCGCTGCCGTACCACGGGTTGCCGAAGCGACCGGCAATGACGTTGAGCGAATCGCCCGAGCGATATCGGATGTAGGCGCGATCGAGGCCGACGGTGAAGCGCGTGTTGTAGGTGCCGAGCGTCTGGTTGGCCGAAACCGGATCGGTGAGGCTGCCTGAAGACAGGCGGATGCCGCCCGACCAGTTCTCGTCGAGCGTGCCCACGAGGCCGAAGCGTGCCCGCACGCGCAGCCGCTCGCGGTTCTCGGTGGTGTTCTGAAGCGTGAGCGCGCGGTTGCGGTTGGTGTCGGCGATGCTCACCGCCGGCGCGTTGCCATCGGCGAAACGGTCGGCCTGGAAACGTGTGCGCAGGTCGCCCTCGATCTCTATGCCGCGCGTCCACGCGGGCACCGAGCCCGGTGCGGCCCAGCCTTCCTTCGCGGCCTGCGCCGCGAGCTCGGCGCGTAGCTCGTCCTTGATCTCCTTCTTCACGAACTCGGGCACGTAGGGCACGCGCACGGTGGCGCCGCTTGCAGCCCGTGCGGGCGACGCCGCGGCGGCCTGGTTCGCCGCCGCGGGCTTCGGCCGCGCCAGATCGGAGAGCACGCCGTCGGCCTTCTCGCGCGTGAGCACGCCCTGGTCGACGAGCAGCTTGATCAGCTTGGCCGTGGCCTCGCGCACCTGCTCGACGTCGACCTCGGCCGCGCTCACTGGCCATGCCGCGCAGAGCGCGAGTGCGAGCGCCAGTGCGCGGGGTGAGGCTGAGGTCATGGCGGCTCGGCGCAGGGCGAAAAAGGTGGTGTTCGGCATCGCGATGCAGTTCACGAGCGGTTGGTCAGCCGCAGCTGCATCGGCCGCATCGAGCTCGGCGGCACGTCCTTCAGCGGGCCCATCTCCATGAGCGTGAGCTGGATCATGTCGTCGACCTGGGCGTTGCCCGAGCCGGTGACGATGTCGGCCTTCTGCACCTTGCCGTCGTCGCCGAGCCAGACCTTGACCACGACGCGGAACTGCTCGCCGAGGATCTTGCGGTTGCGCGTGAGCGCTTCGAAGAACTGGCGCTGCAGCAGGCCCGAGTAGTAGGCGCCGGTGCCGCCTCCGCTGCCGGTGCGTGTCAACTCGGTGCCGCCCTTGTTGCTGGCGAGACCGAAGTCGTCGGACCCGGCCTTGCCGTCGGCGTCGAGCCCCAGCGGCTTGTCGCTGGCCGGCTTCTCGTCGGGCGCCTTCGCCTGCTCGGGCTTCGGGATTTCCTTCGGCTGGTCGATCTTGACCTCTTCCTTGACCTTCGGCGGCTCGGGCGGCTTCTCGGGCGGCTTGGGCGGCGGTGGCGGGGGCGGCTGCTTGATGAGCGCGATGTTGTGCACCGCCGGCGCCTTCGACTGCGAACCCTGCAGGTACTTGTAGAGGCCGAAGATCGCGCCCGCGAACAGGATTACCGCGAGCACGACCAGCACCGTCGTGCGGATGCGGTCGTCGATCGCTTCTTCGTTGCTCGAGTCGGAGTCGGCCATGTCGCTTGCCCGCCGCTACTTCACCAGCCGCTGGGTGACGAGGCCGAGCTGCGTAATGTCGAGCCGGCCCATCAGGTCGAGCACGTCGACGACCTTCTCGTACTGCACCTTCGCGTCGCCCTTGATCACCACCGGAAAGCTCGGGTTCACCGCCTTCAGCTGGCGCAGGCGTTCTTCGAGCTCGGCCATCGTCACCGGGTAGGTGTCGAGGAAGACCTGGCCGTCTTCGCGGATC
>Ga0123339_10000956_pt1 | contig 20647 bp, 16 predicted proteins | sample lystaG_FD_89956 | JGI IMG/M metagenome (GOLD analysis project Ga0123339, IMG submission 89956) | Glacier valley bacterial and archeal communities from Borup Fiord, Nunavut, Canada, to study Microbial Dark Matter (Phase II) -... | ecosystem: Environmental > Aquatic > Freshwater > Ice > Glacier ...
CAATAGGGATACTGCACAGATGAATGATATTCAGACGCACACGGACCTCCAGAGTTTCTGGATGGCCATTGAGAGAAGTTTAGAGGAGCCGGCATTGCTCGTCCGCTCTCTGGAAGAGACTTATTTCGTCCATGCTAGTGACAGTTTGAGGCATTACATCGAATTCACGCGCCTTACTGCTGAACGCCTCGCAGCGGTGTACTGGAGCAGGCACGAGTACTACGACGCCCTTCGTGAGCGAGAGAAGCAGCTTCATGAGGCCGCCCGCGCCTTGCCTTCACTTCACAGTGCACTGATGGTAGATCTGCCTCATGCAGTGCCTGCAGACCTGGCAGTCGTCATCGGTGATTTTTCATATCTGGGTACCGTGGCCCCGCGGACCATATTGCTGGGGTTGGAATTCTTTCCCAGCAGTACTTGGAGACATCTCATACCTGTGAGGCTGCCTTGCTTGAGTACAGAAGATCTGGGAAGTGTGCTTGCACATGAATTGATTCATGTTCAACAACTCGAACGCTTCCCTGAAGCTAACGTCGCGGCACTCGATCTCCTGCAGTTGGCACTCCTCGAAGGTGCCGCTGAATATGTCGGTGAACGACTCTCTCAGCGCCGGTCAACACTGCATCCCCATGCTTTTGGGCAGGCGCATGCAGCCGAGATCTGGACTGCTTTTAATGGAGACTTGGAGCAGGGGACGGCGCACGGGTGGTTTTACAATGACGCCACCCGGTCTGGCTGGCCGAGAGACGTAGGCTACTACGTCGGATACGAACTCTGTCGCGCCTACCACGCGGATCATGTTCATGACCCGCAAGTCGTAGAAGCCAATATCTATGGATTTCTGACCCCCGAGCCATTCAAAGCGTATCTCGCATTCCAGTCTTGAAACTGTACTGGTGCTCAAGGGGCAACAAGCTCTGTAGGGTTCAAAACGCAGGTTAAAGCTGTCAGGGGCGAGTCTCATCCCTCCTCCGTGCTCGAGGGTGCATTCTCTTCAACCTCGAGCAGCCAAAGCAAAACCCCAGCGCATGAAGCTCGAGGCTGTACATTGCTGCGCTTAGAGCTTCCTGGGCTGAGGTCCAAATGCTCCAGCAGACTTCAGTTCAGCCCCCTTCACATACCCACGAGTAGAACGCAAAGCTTACCGCTACAACGGAGGAAATGCCGATGATCTCGGCTACCAAGCCTTAGTAAAACTCCGAATTTCAACCCGTATCGCTCAATTAAGAAATGACCGCGTTAAGGAGGTTACTCACCCGCCATCCACCGATTGAACGCCCGACTGATGATCCGCTTGACCTTCGCTCGAGGGCCGCTGTACCCGGCCAGGCGCACGGCTCGAGAGGCATTCTAGAAGGCCAGTTTACCCTTATAGCTCGAGCAAACCCACGCAATTCCAGTCGCGGTGTGCTTCGCTCAGACAGCGCAGTTTAGGTCGCCAGTAACTTTCCGCCGCGCCTGTCGTGGCGTCCCACACGGGCACCAGTAGAATATAGCTCAGCATCAGGCGGTAATCGCGCTCGAGGTCCGCCTTGCCGTAGCCCCGCACGCCGCCGCGCTCGAGGCCCCCAAGATAGCGCTCGAGCAGCAGCCGTTCGCGCCCGCCTTCATGGCGCTGTGCCGAGGTCCAGAAGGTCGCCAGCAGATGCACCAGGTCGAAGGTTGATAGGTTGGCGCTCGCCTCCTGAAAATCCACGATATAAGCGTGGCTGCCCGGCTCGAGCGTGCAGAGGAACTGATTGAAGTAAGCGTCGCCATTGGTGAGGGTCAGGTGCTCGAGCGTGCTTACCCGCTGCTCAAGGTACGCGCTGAACAGGTACGGCAGTGCGGCCAGTGCGCCCTCGAGCTGCCGTACCAGGTCCGGCTCGAGCGCCCCTGCGAAGTGCTCTCGAAATTGTGCCCACTCGCCCTCGCGCCTGCGGACATGGGCCGCGTGCTGCTCGAAGTTGCCGTACCACGGGCGCATCGTCCCAGCTTTGCGCGTGCCCAGCGCGGGGTGCTGCCACCAGTAGGCGTGAAAAGCGGCCAGCGCGTCCACCGCGTCCTGGCACACGCGATCGGACGGCACCGAATCGCCGCGCAGGGTTGTCTCGCGCTCGAGTGGGATGCGGTGGGTGACGGACAGGTCTTCGAGCAGCAGGTGTGAGGCCCCGCTCACCTCGTCGAAGGCGGTGGCGTAGCAGCGCACTAGCGACGGCACAGGGCGAGTTTGCTCGAGCGCGAGTTGGTAAAAAGCCACCTCGTACTCGCCCCAGCCGTCGGCGTTGAGCTTAAGCAGCAGCGCTCCCGGCGCATCGGGTGGGGTGTCGGGCGAGTAGGTCAGGGTGAGGTGGGCGATGCTCGAGTTGAAGGCGGTGTTGGGTTGTTGCTCCACGCTTGAGACCTGACCGATAGGGAGCGCGCCCGACTCGTGCAGCAGCGTGGTGAGGCGCTCGGGGGTGGCCTGCGCGAGCGTGGTCAGAATAGGTCGGGTCATGCTCTCAGCGTATAAGCTCGAAGTATATGGGACATCCGCCGTTTGACGTATGTAGGCCGCCATTCGGGGCCTGGAAACGCCCTGCGAGACCTATGCGGAAGTCAGCCTGGCCTGGGCAGACCAGGGGTTTGGAGGAGCACCGTTCAGAACGTGTTTGAAGGATACCTTAGGCTGGAACTTGGAACTGACCTGTGGTCTTTTTAAACCCGGCAAATCTGATTTCGAGGTCGCCCCGCGTCGATGGGTGGCGGACAGGCCCCATGGGGACTCTGCTGGCGAATTCCGATGACTGTCTCCCAGAACGGCGTTTTTCACGATAGGCCCACGTATGTCTACGCATGAAAAGGCCAGATTTTTAATTCGCCAGCAGAGTCCGATGGGGTGCCGTTTTGTCCAAGCGGTCAAGCGTCCGGTTGAAAGCTGCTTGGACCAAGAAGACAGTGGAGCGGACGATTGCCTGGTTATGTCGTCATCGACGCTTGTTGTGTGACTTCGAGCGCTTGGTCCAAGTGGGAATCAGTTGGGTCTACGCTCCTATGACCCTTTTGATGGTTCGTCGCTCGGCCCAATGACGTGCTACACAAATGCAAACACCCTCTAGCGCATAACCCTTGTTATCCTGCTCGAGCCTGCGGCCTTCCGGTCTGAGCCATTATGCGTATCGGTAAACTTGGGCCTCTGACCTAAGATGGAGCGGTGATAGATCCAGAATCGGGCATACTCGAGGTTCGAGAGCTGCACAAGACGTTTCGCCTACCCCGAAAGGGAGTGGGTTTGCGTGGGGCACTCACAGCCCTGATACGGCCTGAATACACCGAGAAAGTGGCGGTAGATCAACTCAGCTTTTCAGTAAAGCGCGGCGAGATGGTCGGTTATATCGGGGTCAATGGCGCGGGTAAGAGCACCACCATCAAGATGCTGACCGGGGTGCTGGCCCCCTCGAGCGGTACGGTGCGGGTGCTGGGTCGCGATCCTCACCGTGAACGGGTCGCCAATGCCCGCCAGATCGGGGTGGTTTTTGGACAGCGCACCCAACTGTGGTGGGACATCGCCCTGATCGAGAGCCTGAACCTGATTGCCCGAATGTATGACGTTCCCGCGCTACGATTCAAGCAGTTACTCGAGGAATTCGCCGCCACGCTCGAATTGGATGAACTCCTGCACAAACCGGTGCGGGCCATGTCACTGGGTCAGAAGATGCGCGCTGAACTCGCTGCTACCCTGATTCACGAGCCACAGGTGGTTTACCTGGACGAGCCGACCATCGGTCTGGACATCATCGCCAAGCGCAACATCCGTGAGTTCATCAAGAAGCAGAATCTCGAGCGCCAAACCACGGTGCTGCTCACCACCCACGACCTGGGCGACATCGAGGAACTATGCTCCCGCGTGATCATCATTGACGCTGGACGCAAGATCTACGACGGTCCCCTCGAGACCATCAAACGCCGCTTCGGAACGCACCGCCTGATCACCTTCGAGCTGGCCGAGGGAGAGAGCAGCACCCACTTTTACGCACCGCCCGCCTGCGAGGTGCACAGTCACCAGGGCCAGAAGCTCACCCTGCGTTTTGATCGCGCGCTGAGCAGCGCCAGCAGCGTGGCTTCGAGCGTGATGAGTCAGCTCGAGGTGCTGGATTTCTCGATACAGGAACCCGACCTTGGCGGTATCATCACCCAGATTTACCAGGGGGCGCTCGAGCGTTCCCCGGCTGCCGTGGGAACACCATGACCTTTGGGCGCGTCCAGAAGCGCTTTTCTGTTTATACCTCTCTGGGGTTGATGGTCTCCAAGTCGCGGCTGGTTTACGGGGCCTAGGTCTGGGCTAACCTGTTCGTGCAGCTCGTCACCCTGATCGTGATGGTCTATTTCTGGCGGGCCGTGTTCGAGAACCGTACCGACGTGGCGGGACAGTCGCTCGAGCAAACTCTGAACTACATCCTGATCACCCGATTGATTGCGGGCTTTGCCGACACCGGACTGATTCAGAATTTCGGACGCCTGCTCTACAAGGGCGACTTCAGCATCGAACTGCTGCGTCCACTGGACTTTCAGATGAATCAACTGGCCCAGGTGGTTTCAGGGTGGCTGACCCAACTGATCCTGCGCTGGCCGCTGGTGCCACTGGCGCTGCTGTTCGGGCTGCACCTCCCCTCGAGTCCAGCGGTGTATCTGGCCTTCGTGCTGAGCGTGACCCTGGGAGCGCTGGTTCTGTTCTTCTTCGATTATCTGCTGGCCTGCGTCACCTTTCTGACGCTCGAGGTGTGGGGTCTGAGCGTGATGCGTCAGGGCCTGGCCAACTTTCTCAGCGGCGCACTGATTCCGCTGACCCTGATGCCCGACTGGCTGCGCCTGATCTGCGAGGTGGTGCCCTTCTCCCAGGCCATCTTCGTCCCTGCCGCGATCCTGTCAGGAACCCTGCCGCTTGAGCGCGTACCCGCTGCTCTGGGGGTACAACTCCTGTGGCTTATTGGCCTGTGGCTGCTCTCGAGGGCTGTCTTCTCCAGAGCTATTCGCAAGGTGACGGTGCAGGGTGGCTAGGCAGGACGCCGTAATAAGCACTCGAGCGCTTGGTTTTCAGGGCTATGGTTGCATTTTTACGGCTAGCCCTCGTTCTCAGGTTTCCTTAAGGGAGCATTCCCCATGACCCGCTACCCCTCACTTTACGGCCATTTCTTCAAGCAGAACCTCAAGACTCAACTCGAGTACCGGGACAGCTTCATCATCGGGATGCTCTCCACCGTGGCCATGCAGGTGGCGGGTCTGCTGACGCTGTGGGTGGTGATGCGGCAAGTGCCGTTGCTTCGCGGCTGGACCCTCGACCAACTTCTCCTGATCTACGGTTTGATCACCCTGTCCAAGTCGCTTAATCACATGTTTGCCGACAACCTGTGGCGGCTGGGCTGGGCCTACATCCGCACCGGAGACTTTGACCGCTATCTGGTGCGCCCGGTGAATCCGCTGTTTCACCTGCTCGCCGACCGCTTCTGTCAGGATGGGGTGGGTAATTTTATCGTGGGTCTGGCGCTGCTGATCCACTCGAGCTTGGTGTTGGGGATTCCCTGGACCCTTCAAAGTGGCCTGTACACCCTGATCTCGGTGCTTGCCGGGGGTCTGATCTTCTTGGGCATCAACCTGATTACCTCGAGCCTGTCGTTCTGGATGGTGGACTCTTTACCGGTGATGTGGGGTACTTTTGAGACCCACGAGTTTGCCAAGTATCCGCTTAACATCTACGGACAGGGCATCAGCCTGATCTTTACCTGGATTTTGCCGTTTGCGCTGGCTTCGTTCTATCCGGCGAGTTACCTGCTGGGTAAGGATGTGGGCCTGCTGGCCTGGGTCTCACCAGGGGTGGCCGCAGCGCTGCTGGCGCTGGGCTACTTGCTGTGGAGTGCGGGTTTACGCCAGTACTCGAGTTCAGGGTCCTGACTCGGTTACTAGAGGATGTCTGGACTCGAGTGGGGCATCGCTGCGCCAGTCTTCGAGCCTTGAGGATAATCATGGCGGCATACACCTAAATCTGTACTCACCTCCATGAACTACTCGAAGTCACTCAACGCCCGTTTCTGACGGTCTAGCTAAACAAACCTGAGTTCGAGTTGATTCAGGTAACCTTCGCAGAATTTTACCCCGATCTTTTCTATACCGTCTATCTCCTGGAGAATGTCATGTCCCTACTGCGCCCCACCCTGCTGCTCGTCCTCTCAACCCTCTTGCTGGGCGCGTGCAGCCCCTCGCAGCCCACCCCTGGAGTCGGCCCGGACGGAACCCTCTTGACCCTAAGCGGACAGCTAGTTACCCAGGGTCAGACGGTGCGGCTCACCGTGTCGGGTCTACCCCCGGTGACCACCGACGCACAGGGAAGCTTTCGGATTCCGGGCGTGAAGATTCCCTACTCCATCCGTGCCGATTTCCCTCGATCAGGCAGCGATGGAGGAACCCAGGCCGTCATGGTCGAGGACCTCACCTCGAGTGATCTGACGGCCCTCAAGACCCTGGTACGCATAATGATCCCTAAAGCGCCGATTCCCAACCCCCCCGAGTCGGCAGTGTTACGCGGTCAACTCATCGGGATGGTCGATCCTTTCAAGGACGCCATGGTTTATCTGACGAGTGTCACCTCGAGCGCGTCCTATGGCCTGCTCTTCAAGAACACCCGGAACTTCGAGGTTCCGGTCAGGAGTGACTTCCCCCCCTCAGGTCAGGGCACCCTGCACGCGCTGCAGTCGGACGGGGATTACACCTCGCTGGTGCAGAGCTACAGCCGTTATGGAGAAAAGCACTTCACCGTGCCGAGCGTGGGTGTGCTCGAGGGTCAAGACATCGCACTCGATTTCATCACGACGGGGCAACTGAAGCTCAAGATCGGCGGTCTGGTGGGCGCACAGCCAGCGGCGCGGGTCAAGACCGAGTTCCGCACCTCAACTAATGAGGGGGGCATCTCCTTGAGTGGCAGCAGCACACCGCTCGAGACGACCGTCTCGCTGCCCCGTATCCCCGGAGCGCAGTACGCACTGTGGGTCAGTCTGGACGAGGTTTCGAGCGGTCCGCTCTACCGCACTTCGGTGACCAGGAGCCAGCTAGAATCGCTGCCCCTGACGCTCGAGGTTAACCCTCCGCCGTTTCTGGAGTGGATCTCGCCCTCGCTTAATCAGCCGGTAGACCCGGCGGCGACCGATACCCTGCGCTGGGGTGAGGGCAGTGGCCTCACCTCGCTTACTCTTGATGAGTCGGTAAGTGGGAGTAACGACCGCCGCCGCCTGTTCACTGCGCTGGTACAAAAGAACCACTTCAATCTCAAGGACTACGGGTTTACCCTTCAGGCCGGACACACCTACTACGTGGATCTCACTCACCTGGGTGGGCTGTCTTACACCCGCGCCTTGAGCTTTTACGATTACGACAAGGTGGGGATTGGGTACTGGCCGCTCGGCGAGTTCAATATTCAAAGCGTGCAGCTCAACTTCAAAACCCGCCCGTAACCCGCTTCTTTCATGGAAGTCCTGCGGTACCGGATGGGTGTCGATAGTCCCGCTGCACAAGGAAAGGGACTACCGCTTGACGTAGGGTTAAAGGTTAGGTCGGGTTTGGGGCTAGAGAGTTGATTTTCCCTCGAGCGCGCCCGGATCCGACGGAATACCACCCAAGCCAGGAAGCTCGAGATGGCCAGGGTGATGGCGATGATCACCTGGGCCAGGATGCCTTGCGCCCACATCCCGAGGGCATTGAGAGTCAACACCATCCCCCACACCCGCACCGATGACCAAAGCGAGTATAGAGCCAGTGGTGAATATGGGTTTTGTCAGTGCTGGTAGGGCTGACCCACGGCGCAACCGACCCATCACCACCTGGGTGGTATCCAAAATGGGCAGACCCAAAATAAACAACGGTGCAATCAGCGAATAGCCCGCACTGGATTTGAGGGTTCCTAGCAAAGTCATGGCCGCCAGGGTAGGGAAGCATGAGTCACCGGAGAATTCCAAGATACGCGATTTAAAACATTCGGCTCTAAGCCACTACCCTTGCGCCGTTTCTATGTGAGCGAGACCCTTACTGTGTTGAAACTCCTTCAGAAGTGGGGGCAGCAAGGGGCATCGTTGCTGATCGGTGGCGGTAGTAGGTGGCCCTCGAGATGCCCAGGGTGTGGCAAATTTCGCGCACCGCCAGACTCGGGTCTTTGCTCAGGGTGAGCAGTTGCTTTTTCTGCGCGGTGGACAGGGCTTCAGGACGGCCCCCGCTGCGCCCCCTTGCCCTGGCCGCACTTCGGCCCTCGGCGGCGCGTTCCCGGCTGAGGTCGCGCTCGAACTGGGCCAGGGCTGCGAACACGGTGAAGATGAGCTGCCCCGCTGCGGTGGTACTGTCGAGTCCTTCTTTGAGGCTGACCAGTTGTATTCCCTGGGCTTTAAAGGTTTCGGCCAGCTCGAGCAGGTGGGCAGTATTGCGCCCCAGCCGGGACAGTTCGCTGACCACCAGTGTGTCTCCCTGTCGTAGAACCTCGAGCACTCGGGTCAACTCCGGGCGGTCCGTTCTGGCTCCCGATACCTTCTCGAAGTAGAGGCGCTCGACTCCTACCTTCTCGAGCGCGTCACGCTGACGGTCCAGGTTTTGGTCTGTGCTGCTGACTCGGGCGTAGCCAATTTTCATAGTTCTATTTTAAGACGGGTTAGTGAGGCATTGAAAGTGAGATAGGTTTGGATACACTTTTCCCATCGTAGGAAGGGGTTTTTGAAGGGGGCGTTTGCGTAGCTCAAAACTATAGTTTCGAGACGTTCTACCCATAGGAGTTCTGCTTATAGATTTTAGGTGCATCAAATACCCTTGAGCGCGTTCCAGACAAAATTTAGTTTGGTGCAAGTGGGTTTGCATGAAATCAATTCTTGAGATTTTAGGTTCGGCACCCTTTCAGACCCGTATCTAGGTCAGGGGAGCAGTAAACTGAGGGATATGTATGAAAGCTCTTCCTTGATAGTTCAGCTCGACCATTTGCTCAAGCAACCTGAGCACGAACACCTGGAGTTCAAGGAGGCTAGACAGAGTTTCAACTACGAAACGCTGCTCAAATATGGCGTTGCCCTATGCAATGAGCGCGGTGGCAAAATTATTTTAGGTATCACAGATAGAAAACCGCGTCGGGTTGTAGGCACCCGAGCGTTCGGAAATATTCAGGACGTTCAGAAAAAACTGACTGAAGCCCTCCACATTCGACCTGACGTCACAGAAATAGAGCATCCAGACGGAAGAGTTTTGATGTTTGATTTTCCCCCTCGTCCAATAGGTACTCCTATCCAGCATGGAGGAACCTACTGGATGCGTTCGGGTGAATCTCTAGTCGGTATGACTCCCGATCAGTTGGGGCGAATCTTTGCGGAAGCGGTCCCTGATTTCACCGCTCAAATTTGTGCTGGGGCAACGCTTGAGCATCTATCTGTGGAAGCCATTGAGCGCTTTCAACAGCTCTGGTTACGAAAATCGGGTAATGAAACGCTGAGACACATGGACCCGGCAAGGCTGCTCGAGGACGCTGAACTCCTCTACCCCGAAGGAGTGACCTACGCGGCATTGATTCTGCTAGGAAGCCGCATTGCTCTGGGTCGATTTTTGGCCCAAGCTGAGGTGGTGTTTGAGTACCGCTCCCATCCAGGCAGCGTGGCTTATCAAGCTCGTACCGAACACCGCGAAGGGTTTTTCCTGTTTGATGATGCACTTTGGACTGAGATTAATCTCCGCAATGAGATCTACCCTTACCAAGTCGGACTTTTCAAATACGACATCGCCACATTCAACGAAAAGTCTGTGCGAGAAGCTATTCTCAATGCGGTTTGTCATAGAGATTACCGCTATGCAGGAAACGTTTTTGTGCGTCAATTTCCACAACAGCTCGAGGTAGTCAGTCCTGGTGGCTTGCCGCAAGGCATCACGCTGCAAAACATCTATGAGCGCCAGTCGCCGCGCAACCGCCGAATTGCGGATACCTTGCTCAAATGTGGTCTTGTTGAGCGCTCTGGGCAGGGTATGGACCTGATTGTGCGAAGCCTTATCAGCGAAAGCAAAGGGCTGCCTAATTTTCACGGTACCGACGAGCATCAGGTGGCACTGACCCTCGAAGGAGAGGTAAAAAACCCTGCCTTTGTGCGCTTTTTAGATGCGCTGGGCCAGGACCGCTTGCGCCGCTTTCTGACGGAGGATTTTGTGATCATGGACAAGGTAGCTCGCAGCGCACCTCTACTCGATCCTGAACGTGGCCGCGCAGCGCGGCTGGCCGAGGATGGGGTGCTCGAGCGAGTAGGGCGTGGGCGCGGTACGCACTTCATTCTCTCTCGAGCGTTCTATCGATTCGTGGGCGAAAAGGGAACCTACACCCGTCAAAAGGGTCTAGACCGTGAAACCAACAAAGCCCTGTTGCTGCACCATATCCGCGATAATAGTGCCGAGGGAAGTCCGCTCAAGGATTTGATGCAGGTTCTACCTCACATGACCCGATACCAGATTCAAAACCTGTTGCGCGAACTCAGACAGGAAGGCAAAGTGCGTCTGGAAGGAGTGACTGCCAAGGGTCTTTGGTATGCCGGAGCGAAAGAATCCTAATCTTTAGTATGATGGAATGCTATGCAAATACAAGCAACTACAAGCAATTGAAACGCAACCATTATCAATTTTTAGTCGTGCTGCACATCAAATCTATTGCTTGCTCACATAAAACTAATGTTGCACATTTAGCGCAATATTTTAGAAAGTAGTGGAGTTCTGTTCGAGTTTACACGTCCCTACCTGCTCGTGCGGCTACTTTTTCATGACCATCTTCGGGCACGCAAAGGAACTGCTGGACCAGCATAAAACCGAATTTCAGGGCTTGTTAAGCAGCATAGAAGTCCACTACGATATGGCGGTGAAGTGGGACCGCACTGCCCTGACCCTGATTGCCGATTTGGGGGTGCTCGAGCGGTTATATATCTACGACGGCGCTTCGTGAAGGTATAATAAATTTAACCAAAAACCCAGCACATAAATTCGTTTGAGGGTGTAACTTTCACTAGGTCACGCCTGTTTCTGAATATTATATGTCACATTATTCCATCTTAATTTTAATTGCAGTATCAGGCGAAATAATAGCTTGCTGAAAATTCTTGAGGTGCATGTGGATACCTTAATAGATTGGATTGTTAAGCTTAGCCCCTCAATTGTCGGACTGGCAGCTCTACTAGTGGCAAACTCTAACAATAAAAAGGTTTGGAAGATGAATTTTGAGCTATTAAAAGATAGAAAGAATGATGAAACAAGAAAGGAGACATATAAGAAATTAAACAGTTTTTATGGTCCATTACTTTATCTACGTAGTATAAGTAAGAACCTTCACGTCTCATTGGTCAAAACTAGGGGTAATTCCGTTTCTACGCTCGAACTACTGCTATCTCGAGAGATAATAACAGACGATGAAAATGAAATTATTGGTTCAATACTAGATATATCTGATAGTATTGATAGACTAATTATACAAAATAGTGGACTTATTGATGACAAAAGTTTACGAGAAATACTTTCGCACATGGGAATACATTTGAGGATATTACGCCTAGCATTTGATAAAAAAATCAGTGGACCCTTTTCCAAGTATGAACACTACACATTTCCAGTAGGTCTTGACGATATGTTGATTTCTGAGATGGCGAGATTAGATAAGGAATTGAAAGAAATGAACGCACTTAGTCATACAATTGCTTGAAATCCGAGGATAGTGCAGAGTTGATCACCTCTCGACATGTATTTTAATTGCAGCCTTCATGAAACTTTCCAGAGGATTGACTATGGTAACTAGCAATGTCGGCAATTACACAAGCATTCCCTCCTCCCAAATTTGGATTCGCGGGTCATGAGACCTTTCCCTTCCGTTATGGATGGCTCAAAAAAGCTATCTCGGGGAGCCGCCTGTACCCCGGTCTATTTAACCAAGATCAAGCCATCGTTACCCTCGGGGTGGGCAAGAACATGGTGCAGAGCATTCACCATTGGGGCCTAGCCACCGGGATGCTCAATGAGGTCGCCCGTGGCGAGGTGCAGCCCTCGATGTGGGGCAAAAAGCTGCTCGAGGAGTGGGACCCCCACCTCGAGGATTTGGCTTCGCTGTGGTTGATTCACTACTTTTTGATTACCCATCCAGAAAAAGCGGCTTGCTGGCATTTGGCCTTTTTTCGCTGGTCCCGTCCCGAGTTTAACCGAGCTGAGCTGACCGACTTTTTAACCGAACTCGCTGAGCGACAGAGTCTCAAAGCCCGCCGAGCCACGCTCGAGCGTGATGTGGACTGCTTTATCAGGACCTACCTGCCCGCGCGAGGCAAAGCCAAAGAGGTGATGGAGGAGTCGTTCGATTGTCCTCTGGTCGAACTGGGCTTACTGCGCCGCCTTAAGGACGAAGAGCGCTACCAGTTTGTGGTTGGACCCAAGCCGACCTTGCCCAGTGAAATCGTAGGCTTTGCCTTGCTGCGCTTTCTCGATACGGCGCGCCAGAACCGTCAGACCGTGGCTTTTCAGGATTGTCTCTATGCTCCCTCGAGTCCTGGACAAGCTTTCAAGTTGGACGAGAATACTCTGATGGAGCATATGGAAGAGATTCAGCTCCTGTGCGGGGGCGCTGTCGAACTCGATGATACGGCAGGTCTCAAGCAGGTGTACATTCGGGGAGAACTCGACCCCGGCGCTTTACTCAACCGCTATTACGAAGAAAGGATTCGAGGATGACCCTTACGGAAACCAGAACCCAGCCTTCCAGCCTGCGATTTTTGCGCTCTGTGCGCCTCGAGCGAGACATAGAGGACCCACAAGCCCTGGAGGGTTATTCCCTGACCCCACAGGTTCGCTCTGTGCTCCGCCGCCTATTTATCGGATTACAACCGGGGTCCCACGAGCGGGCCTGGACCCTCACCGGGCCGTATGGCACGGGTAAGTCAGCCTTTGCGCTTTACCTAACCCGTCTGCTCGAGGGTCAAAGAGCAAATAAACTAAACAGTGCCGCTACTTTGCTCGAGCACCAGGACGCCCTGCTGGCACGCGAGTTCCAGGATCAGAACATGGGGGCGCTGTTTCCATTCGTGCTTACCCTGCGCCGCGCCCCCTTGCAGTTGACCCTGCTCGAGGGGATGGGTCGGGCTTGTGAGACCTTTCCAGACACCCCGCTGTCAAAGACTTTTCAACTAGACCTTGAGAAAATTAAAATAAAAGGAAACCAGGACACGCGCGCATTGCTCTCCCTGCTCGAGCGCTTTAGTACCCTTGTCCGCGAACAGGGTTATGTGGGCGTGCTGCTGGTCCTTGATGAGCTAGGGAAGGCGCTGGAGCACGCCGCCCGTCACGAGGCGGAGGATATCTACCTGCTTCAGGAGTTGGCCGAGACAGCCAGTCGGAGCGGTCAAACCCCTCTGTTCTTGGTTGGCGTGCTGCATCAAGCCTTCGATCAATACGGTGAGCACTTGAGCCTCTCCACCCGCAAGGAGTGGGGCAAAGTGCAGGGTCGCTTTGCCGACCTTGCCTTTCTCGAACCCCCTGAGCAACAAATTCGGCTGGCCGCTCGAGCGGTGGAGGCGCTGGGTTTTGCTCACGGTCAAAACTCGTCTGTCGCGCAAACCCTGGCCGAGCTGGGGCTGGCCACCCTGGGGATTGCAAAAGATGAGTTTGTGACCCTTTGTGAGCAAGCCGCGCCGCTGCACCCTACGGTGCTCATCGCCCTGCCGCACCTGTTTCGGCGCTTCGCGCAAAACGAGCGTTCGCTCTTCGCCTACCTGTTGAGCGGGGAGGCCCACGCCCTGCCAGACGTATGGCGCGCTCGAGCCAACACGGTGCGCTTGCCTGACTTGTTCGATTATTTTGCCACCAACCTCCTGGGCAGCCTCTCGCGTCAGGCTCTAGCCCGACGTTGGTTAGAGGTCCTCGACGCGCTCGAGCGCAGCCCCGACCTCAGCGCGCTCGAGCGTGAAGTTCTCAAAGCGGTGGGGGTGCTGAGCGTGCTGGGTGAGGTTAGTCCGCTTCAGGCGGGCCGAGAAACCCTGAGCCTAGCCCTGGCCGATACCTCTGAGGACAGCACGGTGCGAGGCGCGCTCGAGCGCTTAGAAGCCCGCAAACTGATTGTGTATAGGCGCTTCAACCACACTTATAAGGTGTGGGAGGGCAGCGACGTGGACTTGGAAGAGCAACTCGAGTTAGCCCGCAGGCAGGTCGCTGGGCAATTCTCCCTGGCCGAAAGCCTGGCCAAGTACCTCCCGGCCCGGCCCCTGGTGGCGCGCCGCCACAGTTTCGAGACGGGGGCGCTGCGTTTTTTTGCGCTGCACTACCTGGACAATCCCGACGGTCTGGCCCATCTCACGGTCCCCCTGGGGGCCGATGGGGTGCTAGTCTGCGCCTTGCCTGGTCAAGCTGAGGGAGCCGCTCGCTTTCTCGAGCTGGCGCGTTCCTCCGCCTGTGCGGGTCGCTTTGACCTGATTGTCGCCGTGCCACAGCACCTGCGCTCCCTGCGAGAAGCCGCACTCGAGCTGAGGGCGCTGCACTGGGTGCGTGAGAACGTGTCCGAGCTGCGCGATGACCGGGTGGCCCGCCGCGAACTCAACGAACGCCTCGCCTACCTGGAAAATACCCTCGAGCGCTCGGTGACGCAGCTTCTGGACCCCCGCCCCGAGCCTCGCGGTTCAGGCACCCTGTACCTCTACCGGGGAGAAGTGCAGAACACGCCTACCCCCCGTGTGGCCACCGAGTTGCTCTCGAGCGCGATGGACCAGGTGTATTCCCAAGCGCCGCATTTGCTCAACGAACTGCTCAACCGCCGCGTCTTATCGAGTGCGGCAGCGGCGGCCCGGCGCACCCTGCTCGAGCGCATGTTGACCCAACACGACAGCCCTTCGCTGGGCATCGAGGGCTTTCCCCCGGAGCGCAGCATGTACGAGTCGGTGCTGCACTCGACCGGGATTCACGCTGAGCGCGAGGACGGCTGGGGATTTGCCGCTCCCGACCCTGCTGGAAGCGCCCGCCTGACTCCCGCTTGGAACGCCCTCTCTAGCCGAGTCTTTGCGGCGATGGCTGAACCCATTTCGCTTGAGCACTTGTTTGCCGAACTCTCCACGTCGCCCTACGGGGTGCTACCGGGCGTCATGCCGGTGCTGTTCACCGCTTTCTGGCTGGCCCACGCCCAGGAGGTGAGCCTTTACCGCGAGGGAGCCTTTATTCCAGAGCCGGGCATGGCTGACCTCGAGGTCCTGATGCGCCGTCCCGAACTGTTCGCGGTGGCAGGCAGCGAGTTGAGCGGAGAACGTGCGGCGGTGCTCGAGCGGCTAGGTCAGAGTCTTAACGTCCCCTCATCGCTGGTTTCAGTGGTCCGCGCCCTGGTCAGGATGGTGCGCTCCCTGCCGGACACCGCTTGGCGGGTCAAGGACATGTCCCCCGACATCGTGCGGGTGCGAGAAGTGTTTGAGCGAGCCAAATCCCCGGAGAAGCTGCTGTTTGTAGACTTACCTGGCGCACTCGAGCTGCCTCCTTTTGGCAGCTCGGAGGACGCTCCCCAGACCCTCGAGCCATTTTTTGAGCGTCTCAACGCCACAATAGGGGCTTGGTCCCGTTTTGCTCCCGACCAAATCCTCTGGGCGCGTGACCTGTTTCTGAACGCGTGCGACTTGCCTCCCACGTCAGAAGGCTGGCAAACCCTGCGTGAAAAGGTAGCCCAACTCGAGCCAAAATCCCTCAATCAAAACCTCGTTCCCCTCATCAGCCGTCTGCAAAGCGCCCCGGATGACGCCAGCGCGCTCGAGAGTGCTCTGGCCCTCATAGCCGGGCGCGCCCCCCGTACCTGGCAGGATGCCGACCGCGAACGCTTTCCAGCCCAGGCACAGGCTATGGGCGAGCGATATGGGCAAGGACTCGAGCTAAACTCTCTGGTAGCTGCTTAAATAGACCAAGAATGAATGACTTAATAGAAGTTCAAAAGATACTGTCGAGCATCCTGCGTCATGACAAAAAACTAAATAATTACAAACTGGCCTTAATTCGAGGTATTAATGATGTGGCCCTAGCTTACGCAGGATTCGAGCCTCAAGAAAAAGATGTAGCTGTCCCACTGCGCCTTCTGGCTGATTTTTGGATAGGCTACTATTGGCCTTTTATGAGCCGAATCATGCCTGTTTTGCAAGGGCCAAGAGTGCTCCGGGATGGCGTTCTACGGTCAGACATGGCCTTCCGTGAATCTTTGACTTTGCTTAAGGAACAATGGCAGGTAACGGCGTTTGGCTCTGACCGCCCATCAGACGGTATGGTTCTGGTGGCGGAGATGCAAAGTGAGCATTTGCGCTCGAGTCACTCTCCAGAATTTTTTCAATCTTATTTGAGAACTAGAAAAATTGTTGCAAGTTCGGTTGAGTATCCCATTCAATACGCTGGTTTGGGGAACAGGGAATTCAATATTTTCAAACCCGCTGCACTCCTAAGTAATTTAGGAAACGTGTCTGCACTTCCAGGCACGTCACAAACCGAGAAATGTGTAGTTATTCCATTGCCAATGTGGGAGGGCTTTAAAACGTTCTCGCTATGGATTGAGGCGCTGTGTATCCACGAATGGAGCTTGTTTATTGAAACTGTGCGCCAGGAAGCACGCACCGTTACTCGAGGCGAAGTTTATCAGATGGTCACTGATAGGCCGGACAGCCGCCGCCCATTGACATGGGAGCGTAACCAAGTTGAACTTTTGATGCTCGAGGGCCACCAAGTTACTTGCATGTGGACGGGGAGAACCCTGAATAATCAACCATTCGATATGGACCACATCATTCCAATATCCCTATTTCCTATTAATGAAACTTGGAACCTTGTGCCTTCGGAACCCAATTTTAATTCACATGTCAAGGCTCATAAGATGCCTGACGTGGGCCGAAAAGCTCATGTCCTAGCTGAACTCGAGAAGGTTTATACCCTATATCGTAAGTCAATCGCTTTGAGTCAATCTCTCGAACGAGATACCTTTACGCGTTTCAATTCGCTTTCAAACATCTCTGCTTTAGATTTGTCTAAGTCTGTTGTAGCTATGGTTTATGCCATCTCAGACGCTAGAAATGCACCTCGTTTTTAGCTCGAGCATGACCCCAACCTAAGCCATCCGGTCACGCTCTGGTTGATGCACTATCACCTGTGCGCCGGACAGGGGCCAGGGCTGCAGTTCTGGCACGCGCTGTTCTCGAGCGAAGCGCTGCTGAACCGAACCTTTACCCGAGACGATGTGATTGCCCAAATTCGGCTCAGCACCGAGGCCGACTCGGGTCAGGTGCTGGCCAAGCGCAGCGTGGACTCGAGCGCCACCATTTTCCTGGGTAGCTACACCAAATCCGACGCGCTGGGGCCACTAGGCTTGCTGCGTGAAGACGGTGGGCTGTACTCGCTCGAGGAACCCGACGAGGTTCCCCTGTGGGCTTTGGCCTACGCCTTGTCACACCACTGGACCCAAAATTTCTCAGAGCGCAACGTCACCGCCCTCGCGGACCTGTGGGAAGGGGGAGCTTTTGCCCGCTTGTTCGGCCTGGGCGAGTTCAGCTTCAAGCGGCGGCTCAGAAGGCTGGCCGCAGCCGGGGTGCTCGAGATGTGGCAGGTAGCCCCCCCTCACCAAGTGACCCGGCCTGTGGCGTGTCTGGAGCTGCTCCCGAGGCTTTATGAACCTGAGTCCTGAGCTGAGTCCTGACCTGATGGTGGCCCACCTTCGTAGCGGGGTGCTGGACTGCCGCACCGGACTCTTGCTGTTGCCGCTCGAGCTGCTGGGCAAAGCCGCCGATCTGGCGGTCACGCTGGGAGTGTCTCCGGTGGATTACCACGCCTGGAAGCTCGAGCGCATCGGTCCTGGTGAACGGTTTTTGCGCTTCTCCCCCGAGTCTCTGCTGGGGGAACTGCACGCTCTGTGCCTCGAGCCGCACCCTCTGGATACCGTACTAGTCAGCAATTTCGATCTTGCCCTCTCCGCACTCAACTCCACCGAACGCGCCCAAGTGTGGCGCTTTCTGCGAGACGGTTTCCGAAAGAAGGCTCGAGGGCTGCTGCTGACCATGCCTCAGGATGCTGACATGCTGCTGCCCCCGGCGGCTGATCTTCAGCGCTGGAACGAAGGTGGCCGCCTTTCGCTGTATCGCCCCGAACTTCACCGCTTTGGATTCACCGATTCAGGAGACGCGCATGCCCCTATCCGTCCGTGATCTATCCACCCCCGACGCCACCGCTGAACACCGCAACGATGTGCAGCTCGCTTATTACCGCGCGCCGCAGAATGCAGACCTGGTTCAGCGGTTCATGTTCACACGGGGGCAGGGCAAGGACAACGGACCGAAGGGAACCGCCGAGTTGCTGGACTTGCTGCGGCAAGCAGCACTCTCGAGCATGCGGGAGAACCGATTTTTGTTCCAGGCCACCTACGGCCACGGCAAGAGTCACTTTGGCCTCGCGGTGGCCAACTATTTCGGCAAGGCCGTGGGAAGCCTCGAGCTTGGGGCGGTACTGAGTAAGCTGGCCCACGTCCTGCCCGCAGACCGCGCCCAAAACTTCGTGGACTTTCGACAGGGCCGCGCTCCCTCTCTGGTGCTGCTCTTGCGTGGCGACGTGGTAGGTAGCCTGCGGGACGGGTTTTTTCGAGCGCTTGAGGACGCTCTGAACGATCACCCTGAGAGTAGAGGCGTGAAGCCTCCGTTTTGGTTTACCGAAGCAGAGCGGGCGCTCGAGCACTTTCAAAAAGACCCAGATCAAGCCCGCAAGGCCGACGCCTTTCTCGAGCCGCACCGCTATGACCTGAACAGTTTGCTGCTGGACGTGCGGGGTAAAAAGTCTGCTACCTACGCCCTGTGCATCGAGGTGGTCAAGGCCGTGACCTCCATCACCCCCCAGTTCGGGGGCGAAACTAGCCTCAGTGACGCGCTCGACTGGGCCGTGGCAAACTGGTGTGGCCCGGATAAGCCGTTTGGGGGCGTCTTGATTTTGCACGACGAGTTCAGCATGTTCGTGCGAGATTTCGGGGCCTTTAACCCGGTCGGTGCCCCGCTGCAAGAGCTGATGAACGGGGTGGACAAACACCGGGGTGTGGTGCTCTATGTCGCCCTATCGCAACACGAACCCGAGCGCATCGCCAGGGGTAACACCCAAGACCAGGAAAACCTGCTCAAAGAGCTGACCCGTATTCCCAAAGCCAACCGCCATGTGATGTTTACCCTGCTCGAGGATGTGCTCGGTGCCTACTTCAAGGTGGACTCTGAAGCCTGGAAAAGCTTTATGCATCAGCCAGGAATGGGAATGCACATTGCCGAGGCCAGCGAGGTGGCACTCGCCACCTACGCTGAACGCTATCAGAAGCAGATCGGCTGGTCGAGCGAGGTCTTTCAAGAGCGCGTGGCTAAGGAGTGCTTTCCACTACACCCGCTGACTACGGCGCTGCTCTCAAGTTTGAACCTCGAGCAGGCCGCCAGCGTGCGCTCGGTACTAGGGTTCATCACCCAACAAGGCGGGGCTGTACAAATGCACTTCAATCAGGACGCTCTGCTTGAGGGGCGTCCTAACTGGGTGTTACCCATCCGGTTGGTGGACTACTTTTCAGACATGCTGGGCGAGGATGCTTTCAAAAACTATAAGCAGGTTGCTAATCCTGACTTGAGTCTCGAACAAACGTCAGTCCTCAAAGCCATGTTGCTGCAAACCGTTAGCGGATTGCCGACAAGGATAGGCTACGCTGCGGTGATCGGGCAACTCGCGGGCCTGCCGGAAAAGGTGGCGTTTGCTCAACTCAAACTGCTCGAGGAGAGCCGTTACGTCCGCTTTGACCCTGGCAACAAGACCTACTCGTTCTGGGCAGGGTCTAATGGAGCGGTCGAACTCGACCGCGCGTTGACTAAGGCGCTCGAGGAGCGCGATAAGGCAGGAAGACTTCACCTGCTTTTTGACCAGCTCGAGCATGGCAAGAATCCGGTTAACAGTCTGGATTTGGCGCAGCCAGTTCCCGTCTCCGTAACATGGGGACATCAAGACGATTGGTGCGCTCAAGAAGTTCTGTTGCCGGTCCACGCCCTCAAAGCTGCTACCTTGACCTCACTCAAAGCGCTTTATAGCGCGTCGCTTGAAAAACTCCCCAATGGTCGGGGTGTTATACTAACCCTGATAGCTTGTAATGAAGACGAGGTGAGTCAGGTTCCTGAAAGAATTAGGACACTGATGGACGCGGCACAAGACTTCCAAGCGGCTCCGCTCATGGTCCTCTGCCCGCTCGAGCCGACCCCAGAGCTACATACCTTCCTGCTTAAACTGGCCTTGCTCCAGGACGCCGTTTTCAAAAGCACACACGAAAAGGCCGTGGGGTCGCAGGTATTCGAGGAAGAGCGACTACGACTCAATCAACAAGCTTTTAGAGGTCTGGAGAAGCTGCGGAACAGCGCGTCCCTTGAAGTGCCGCTACAAGCGCGGAGCACCCTGCTTTCGAGAAATATCACACCCCGAACAGCAAACCGCCTGCCATTGGCAATGGCCATCGTTTACGAGGTCGCTTACGCTCAGCATCTGGATGGGTTTTTTGACCAGTATAAAGCTGCTGCTCCCAGGCTAAAAAGCGCAGTCACAAATGTTATTCCTGTATTGCTTAAAAACAAACTAGATACTACTTCTGTAGGTAACGTAGAAAATGATCTTA
>Ga0123339_10000959_pt1 | contig 20627 bp, 22 predicted proteins | sample lystaG_FD_89956 | JGI IMG/M metagenome (GOLD analysis project Ga0123339, IMG submission 89956) | Glacier valley bacterial and archeal communities from Borup Fiord, Nunavut, Canada, to study Microbial Dark Matter (Phase II) -... | ecosystem: Environmental > Aquatic > Freshwater > Ice > Glacier ...
CACGGTCGCGCCGGCCTCATCGGCCCATTCTGTTTTGGAGTAGACCATCGTGCGCACTCGCCACTGCTCGGCACGGTCCATCACCAGGTGGCGTGACATGGCCGTAGCGGTGGTAGGTAGGGCGACGAGTCCGATGACCAGAATACCTGCGATCAACCGTGAGAGCGCGGACGTGCGTCTGCATGGAATCATTTCTACACCTCTGCTGCGCATGGAACGGCTACATCTATTACATCGGCAGTACGCCCGCAAGTCCTGAACGGACGTTGAACTAGCTCTAAACTATACCTTAGTGGAGTATGAATAAAACATGATCCGCACCAGCCGAGGAGAGAGCAGCATGCCTGATCGTCCATACGAGGATGTCAAAATCGTCGGACACCTGATCGACTCGGGAATCCTGTCTCACGCAATGGATGTCATCGTCGCGTTGGATGCCGGTTTTGAGACACTGCGGTTCGACATGGGCCGCACCAACGACGACCCTTCCGTCGCTGTGTTGCGCGTGAGCGCCGCCGATCAGCCACACCTTGAACAGGTGCTCGCCGGCATCCAGGAGTTTGGCGCGGTATGGGTGCGCGTCGAGCATCCCGAGATGGATCTGGCCGTGGTGGTGAACCTGACCGAGCGCACCGCTGAGACTCGTCCCATGTCTGATGTCCGGCGGGGCGACTCGATCGTGATCGGTCACGATGGTGTGCGCGTGCGCCCGCTGGAACGGCCTCGCAACGCACAGGTATTCGAGTTCATGAACTCCTCGGTCTCTTCGGAAAAGCCCAAGGCGCAGGTGGTCGCTGAGATCGCCAGGATGTTGCGAGATGTTAGGGCCGCAGGCAAAGACGTGCTGGCCGTCGTCGGCCCTGCGGTGGTGCACACCGGTGCTGCGCCGCACCTCGCGCGGCTCGTGGAGCTCGGTTACATAAGCGTGCTGTTTGGCGGCAATGCCATCGCCGTGCACGATATCGAGTCCGCGCTCTACGGTACCTCGCTGGGCATCATGCTTTCCGAGGGTCGTCCAGTGGTCGGCGGCCACGAGCATCATCTGCGCGCCATCAACACCATCCGCGGCTACGGGTCGATCGCCGCGGCGGTAAAGCAGGGGGTCATCACCAAAGGCCTGATGCACACCCTCGTGACCACCAAGACGCCCTATGTGCTCGCCGGATCCATTCGCGACGATGGACCGCTGCCTGAGGTGATCACCGATACGCAGGAAGCACAGGCCGCGATGCGCCCGTACTGCCAGCAGGCTGGTGCCTGCATCATCCTGTCGACGATGCTACACGCCATCGCCACGGGCAACATGCTACCGGCCAGCTGCACCACGGTGTGTGTCGATATCAACCCCGCCGTCGTCACCAAGCTCTCGGACAGGGGCAGTTTCCAGACGATCGGTGTAGTCACCGACGTCGGGCTGTTCCTCGAGCAGCTCGTAAAGGAGCTTGAGGACTGAGTACCCTGGTGATCGGCCTCCCGATGTCATGACCCGAGGTTGTCTCGGGTACATGTGAGACGAGAGGAGACAGACATGCGGAACAGCAAAGGCACCAAACAGCAGCCCCTCATCGACCTCCAGGAGCACGCTCGACTGGAGACAGCCACGTTCGCGCTCGGTTGATTCTGGGGTCCTGATGCCCGGTTCGGGCAGATCGGCGGCGTCGTTCATACGCGGGTGGGATATGCCGGAGGCAGCACGCCTGATCCAACATATCGTTCCATCGGCGACCATAGCGAAACCATCCAGCTGGCGTTCGATCCCGTGATCATCACCTACGAGGAGCTGCTCGAGGTCTTCTGGAGCAGCCATCGGCCCACGTCACCGTCGTGGTCGAGCCAGTACGCCTCGGCGATCTTCACGCATGACGATGCTCAGAGCGAGCTCGCTGAAGCGTCCAAGGCTCGCATCGAGACGCTGATGGGCCGCATGCACACGCGAATCGACCCGTTGGAGCGTTTCTATCTTGCCGAGGACTACCACCAGAAGTATCGCTGCCGCAACACGCGAGCGCTGTACAGGGAATTCGCTGAGATCTATCCCGCCGAGAACTCGTTCCGGGAATCCACCGCAGTGGCGCGGGTCAACGGCTACCTGGATGGCAATGGTACACCCAGACAACTCGAAGTCGAGATCGATAGTCTCGGCTTGAGCGAGGATGGCGAAGCGTTGTTGTGCCGCGCGGTAGGAGCTAACTGCGGTATGAGGGCTGAGCGCACAGGAGGATGACATGAGCGAGAAGATCGAACGCAGCGATGATGAGTGGCGGGAGATGCTCACGCCCGAACAGTATCGCGTCTTGCGTCAGGCCGGAACCGAGCGGCCGTTCACAGGCGTGTACGTCGATACCGAGGATGAGGGCCTGTACCGGTGCGGAGCGTGCGGAAACGAGCTGTTCCGCTCGGACACTAAATATCACTCCGGGTGCGGATGGCCGAGCTTCTTTGCGCCGCTCACGCCTGATGCGGTTGAAGAGCGCGTCGATTCCAGCCACGGTATGACGCGGGTCGAGGTACTGTGCGGTCGATGTGGATCGCACCTCGGCCACCGTTTTGAGGATGGTCCGGTACCGACAGGGCAGCGTTACTGCATGAACTCAGCGGCGCTGAAGCTGGAGCGCGACCGCTGAGCGGTATCGGATCTGGCATGGGGAGGAGCGTTTGATGGATGGTCGTCAGGCAATGAAGCGCGCTGCTGCGCGAGATGCCCTTTCGCATGTGAGGCCCGGGATGTTGCTGGGCGTGGGCACGGGGTCTACTGCAGCAGCGTTCATCGCCGAGATCGGTGCCTCGGGAATACCGCTGGCAGGTGCGGTTCCCAGCTCGCTGGCCACAGGCCGCCTGCTCGCCCGTGAGGGAATCGCGGTGGTGGAACCGGCGGGGGTAAGCCATCTGGAGCTGTACGTCGACGGTGCGGATGAGGCGGACACGGAGTTGCGGCTCATCAAGGGCGGCGGCGGGGCGCTCACCAGGGAAAAGATGCTCGCGTCGATAGCGCAGATGTTCATCTGCATCACGGACGATAGCAAAGAATCCATGCAGCTTGGGACGTTTCCGCTGGCTGTCGAGGTGTTGCCGTGCGCGGTGGCCGCGGCTAAGCGGGGTCTTGTCGAGCTCGGGGGCGTGCCAGGACTTCGGAGTGGGTTCATCACCGATAACGGCAACGTGGTCCTCGACGTCATCGGCCTGGACTTTGCCGATCCGGTGAGGCTTGAGTCGATGATCGACGGCATCGCCGGGGTGGTTGCAAATGGCGTCTTCGCCCGCCGTCCAGCCGACCTGTTGATCGTGGGCACCTCGGAAGGCGGTACTCGCCGTCTTGTCCGGGCGTGACGCATCCCACGTAACTGTTAAGTGTAACTAACTCGTTCATCAAGTAACCAGGGATGGTACTAACGTGTTTAAGAGTCGATAATCTCCTTGAAACATAAATCGATTCTATGAAAGAAGGTGCACGATGTTCACGCATTCTCAGATGGACAGTTTCAGTGAAGGTGTCATCTATCCTGGCCGCGCGGTCGTCGTGTTTGCAGCCCTCGTCGTGATCTCCACCATTTTGTCCTCTCTCTAGGCGCAAGCCTAGTGCACACGGAACTGTCGTTGGCGCCGCCTGAGAACCCGCCCTCGACGATTTGAAAGGACCCGCCTCTGCGGGCCCTTTTTTTGCGTTCTTATCGCGCGGCGAGCACCGTGGCCACGCCTGCCGTGAAGAAGGCGTCGCCCTGGGCGTTGAAGCCCGACGTGGGCTGGCTGATCCGTACCGTGCCCGTCACGGTCGTCGCAGCTGAAGCGGTGAGCTGCTGGACGATGTAGTCGCGCTCGGTATCGATATCGGGCGCGATGTGATGCGTGGGAAGCGGGATAGTCGATCCTAGCTCAAGGCCGGTGTCCAGAGACGCTGTCGCAGCCCAGATCTGCCGTCCGGCCGTGTCGGTGCTCACCAGCCAGAATCGCGTGTGGTGACGCCTGCGTACCGTCGCCTTACCGTCCGGTTGTTCAAATGCGATGTCTTGCGTCTTGTTGCCGAGGAAGGCCGGCGTGACCGGTGCGGTGGCGTACGGCTGATTGGTCAGTGCGGTCACCGCGGCGCGGAATACCGTGGACGGGGTGGCCTTGTCGGCTACGTTCCAACCAGCAGCGGCGAACGCTTGCGTCAGCTGTTGCCGGGTGCCGATATAGATGAGGCCCACAGGTTCTTGCGTGGAGCCCTGGAGCTTCTGGGTGACCAGCGGCAGGCGCCGGGCTTCGGCGGCGGAGAGCGTGGGCAGCCCGTTGCCGTCCAGGCTCGTATGCACGATCGGGGGAGGGGATCCGGCGACGCGCACGCGCGTGAGCGGGTCGCGAGCAGCGCCCAGCATCAGCCCGCAGGCGATGACCGCCACTGCCGCACCGCTTGCGATCCAGCGACGGTTTGGTGAGAGGGACTTTAGCGGTCGTGCCCTGCGAGGATGCGTTGACCGGTGGATGTAAAGCCCGCCGGTGAACGCGACGACGATGGCCAGGCCGAGACACCACGAAGCATAGACGTCGGTGGCCCAATGCACGCCGAGGTAGATGCGGGAGAGGCCGATCCACAGCGCGATGGCGGTGCACACCACGCCCGTCATGAAGCGCCCGCGCAGCGTGTGCAGCACCGGTATCAGCACGATGGCAAGGGTGATGAACATCACGACCCCGGACATCGAGTGGCCAGAGGGGAAGCTGTAGGAGCTTGGTGAGATGATGAGCGCGTTTGCTGCGGGGGGCCGCTGTCGGTGGAACAGCAGTTTTGCCACAGCCACAGCTGCGCTTCCGGTGGCAACGGTGAGCACGAGTTGCGTTGCGGCTTCGCGGCGGCTCCAGGCCCACAGCAGCAGAGCGATTCCCGCCGTGAAAAATATCGTGCTTACAGTGCCGCCAACGACCGTCCCCATCCACATGAACCGGGTGAGTTCGGGCGCGCGGAAGGCTTCGACCAGTGCGCTTACGCGAGGATCGGCAGCCACTAGCGGCGCCGAGCCGAGGAGGTCGAAGACGATGGCGAGAAAACCGTAGAAGAAGTATCCGGCGAGCAGCACCGTCACGGTGAGCGCCAGCCCGTGGGGGTGCCGGGAAAATCGTCGTTTCAACCAGCCGCTGAAGCGGGGCCAGCGACGTTGCAGCGCCACGACCCCGGTATTGGTTCCGATGGCGTGGCCGATGTCGACGACCAGGCCACGCAGGAAGCGCCATGTCGGCGGCCCGATCAGGTCCAGCAGCCAGTCGAAGACGAGCAAGACCACGCCTGCCGAGACGAGCACAGCTATCAGTGCGCCTGAGCGGTCGGTCCATTGGGTCACCACGGCGTTGGTCCAACCGGCCAACACAAGCACCAGCACTGCCGCAATCATCCGATGGCGTGCCCAGAGTCTGGGTCTGTTTGTGGTCATGCGACATCCCCTCCACGCGGGCGATCTGCTGCTGAGGATATACCAGTGCGTACGTTGCACACATATTCCGTAGAGATATCGGCAATCGGAGCTAGGGTTTTGGAGTCAGGGAAGGAGCCGTCATGTTCAAAGAGTTCAAGGAGTTCATCACCAAAGGCAATGCGATGGATCTAGCCATCGGCGTGATCATCGGCGTCGCGTTTGGCGCTATCGTGAATTCACTGGTCAACGACATCATCATGCCCGTGGTTGGTCTCGCGCTCGGCAAAGTGGATTTCACCAATTTGTTCGTGGTCTTGTCTGAGGGGTCGACGCCCGCTCCCTATGCGACCCTTGCGGCCGCTAAAGACGCGGGCGCTGTCACGCTCGGGTACGGTTTGTTTATCAATGCGATCGTGACGTTTCTCATAATCGCGTTCGTGATCTTCATGATCGTCAGGGCGATCAATAAGATGCGCAAGCCTGCCGCACCGGCTCCCACTAAGGCATGCCCGTACTGCCAGACTGATGTTCCATTGGCCGCAACCCGGTGTCCCGCGTGCACATCAACGCTAGAAGTCTAGTGTCGGGACGTCAGGTCGTAGGCCCGCGCTGAGGGAGTTTTTTGACCACGTCGTTGAGTGCTTCGAGCGCTGCGGCGATGGTCGGGTTGGCACCGCTGCCCCTGCGTATCAACGCCATCTCCCGTCGCGTGATCGTGAGGTCGATAGGCTGCTTGAGCACGACATCGGGATTCTCGGCGAACAGAGCGAGGGGCGGCACCAGAGCCACGCCCAGCCCTTGGCCGACGCATGCGAGAATCACCTGGTAGTCATTGCCCTGCAGGTTGACCCGAGGTTCGAACCCGGCCTCGTGGCAGACGGTGCGGGTAGCCTCCATGAACGGTGAGCCGTCGCGGCCCACGATCCACTCGTCGTAGCGGAGATCGCGCACCGCAACGTCACTACTCGCCAGCGGATGCGAGGCTGGCAGTGCGAGATAGACCGGCTCTGACATCAGCGCATGTCGCTCTACGCCGGGATCATCGGGCTCAGGCAGGTGGTCGAACTCATAGGTGACGACCAGGTCCATCTCGCCGACTTTGAGCAGCGGGATCGAGTCCTCGGGCTCCAGGTCGTTCATGAGCAGCTCGATACGCGGGTGTCGCTCGCGGATCAAGGCGAGCGCGGGGGCGAGCAGCGCGCGCGCCGCGGTAGGAAAGGCGCAGATGCGCAGCCGTCCGGCGATACCGTGCGAGATGTCCGCGATGTCGGCCTGCGCTTCCTCCAGGACCGACAGGATGCGCTCGGTGTGCATGACGAGCCGCTCGCCTGCGGGGGTCAGCCTTACGCCGCGGCCACGGTGTTCGAGCAGCGCTACGCCGGACTCGCGTTCGAGTGCTGCCATATGCTGGGACACCGCCGAGGGCGTCATGTACAGCGACGCGGCGGCAGCAGCGATACTGCCGCGAGCCGCGACTTCACGAAGAATCCTCATGCGGTGGACGTTGAGCATCACATGCAGCTTAAGCTCTGGAGGCGAGAGAGGCAACGAGCCCCGTACGCCGGAGCGTATGGGGCTCGCAGGAGAGGGTGTGGTATCAGTAGTTCTCGGCGAGCAGTTCGTAGTAGGCACGGGGATGTTTGCAGGCCGGGCATATCTCGGGCGCTTCAAGGCCTTCGTGGATATAGCCACAGTTGCGGCACTTCCAGCGGACCACGCCGTTTCGTTTGAACACGACGGTGGATTCGACGTTTTCCAGGAGCTTGCGATAGCGCTTCTCGTGAGCGACTTCGACCTCGGCGATCTCAGTGAATGAGGTCGCGATGTCACTGAAGCCCTCGCGTTTGGCGACCGCGGCGAACGTGGGATACAGGCTCGACCACTCCAGCTTCTCACCTTCAGCGGCGGCCAGCAGATTCTCGGCTGTCGTGCCGATGCGACCGGCCGGGTAGGAAGCGGTGATCTCAACCTCGCCGCCCTCAAGGTACTTGAAGAAGACCTCGGCGTGTTCTTTCTCGTTGCCTGCGGTCTCCAGGAAGATGCTCGCGATCTGCTCTAAGCCGTCCTTCTTGGCGGTGCTGGCAAAGAACGTATAGCGGTTACGTGCTTGGCTTTCGCCAGCGAAGGCCTTGAGGAGATTGCGTTCGGTCTCAGTTCCCTTGATGCTCATGCACGGTCCTCCTGTTCGACGATGTGTATAACCACATATACCCAGTATCGTCAGGCGCGGGTGGCGGTGGCCGCCAGGCGCGACACTTGATCGGCGATGAATTCGATCGGGCGCTCGGGAGAGAAGACCAGCCAGTCGAGGGCCGTCGTGGCCACCAGACCGAACAGCGCAGAACCCGCGAAGTCAGGGTCGATGTCTCCTCGGAAGGCATGGGCTTTCAGCCCGCGGCTGATGACCTCGCTGATGGAGCCGATGATCTGATGGCGCAAAAAAACGAGGGTCTGTCGCCACGCGCGGTCCTCACGCCACAGTTCAGTGATGAGCATCTTGGCAAACGCCCGGTTGTCGCGGATCCACTCCAGCTCGAAGCGTACGAGCGCATCGATGGCCGCAGTAGGGTCGCTGACCGATTCTGCGGTCTCGCGAAAGCCTTTGGCCACGGGCGCGAGCTGCTCGGCGATAAGGGCTTCAACGAGCTCGGCTTTGCCTGAGAAGTGGTAGTACATCGTGCCCTTCGCGACGCCGGCGCGCGCCACGATCTCGTCGACCGTCGTGCCGGTGTATCCCTGCTCGCTGATCAGCTGCAGAGTGGCTGAGAATATACGGTCCTTCGTGTCCGTGGAACGCGTCACGGGTTTCCTTCCATCGTCGCCAATATCCCGAGTGTAGTCGGTGTCGGGGAGGTGGTCACCCGACACCGACTGATCGGGTTAAACCTCCAGCGAAGGCTTGAGGCGCTCAGGATCCCAGGAGCGGGCCCGTATCGCTGTGATGGAGGTCAGAGCGAGTGCCGCCAGTCCGAAGATAGCGAGCATCAGTACGTTCTGTCCCAGCACACCCCAGTCGCCGCCGGATATCGCCTGGCGCAGGCCACCGACAACGTAGGTCATCGGAAGGAAGGGGTTGATGACCTGGAAGAACTTAGGCACCCACTCTATCGGGAACGTACCTGCGGCGGAGGTGAGCTGCAGCATCAGGAGCACGATAGAGAGGACCTTACCCACCGCCCCAAACGACGCCGAGAGGAACTGCGAGATGGAGATGAATACGATCGCCGATAGAACCGTGAAGCCGTACAGTGCAAGCGTGCTGCGTGGTTCAAGACCCAGGGCGAAGTGAAGTACGAGCAGCATGATCACGGCCTGTGCGGCGCCGATCAGCGCACCAGGCCAGAAGCCACCAAGGGCAACGGTGATGGGGTTGCGCTCTTCGGCAACAGCCTTTGCGGGCAGTGGGACGGCGATGAAGAACGCCATCAGGGCGCCGACCCAGAGCGCCAGCGGGATGAAGTAGGGAGCAAAGCCGGTACCGTAGTTGGGCACGGGATCGAGGCGGTCCGTGCCGAGATCGACCGGGTCGCTCATCATCGAGGTGTTGGCCTCGCGAACCGAGGTGCCGTAATCAGGCACGTCATCAAGGCTTGCGGTCAGGCCGTCGGACAGCTCATCGGAGCCGCTCACAGCAGGCGTGAGACCACTTGCCAGGTCGCTTGTGCCGTCTGCGAGCTGGCCTAGGCCGGCGTTGAGGGTAGAGGCGCCGTCAGCTGCCAGCCACTCGTTCTTTGCGAGCAGGCTTGTTCCGGACTTGAGATCGGTCGCGCCGTCAGCGAGAAGGGCGCTCCCGCTCTTTGCCGTGGCGATGCCCGAGGAGAGCGCTGCGGCACCGGTCTTGAGCGCGCTCGCGCCGGAGGACAGGGTCGTCATCCCATCTTGCGCTGCGGCGAGATAGGTATCCAGGGTAGAGACGCCGGTGCTCAGAGCGGCAGCGCCCGCACTCAGCTGATCTGCGCCAGATACCAGTTCAGTAAACTCGGGAGCGCCTGCCTGTAGACCGGCGACCAGGGCTGCAGCGCCGCTGTCGGTCTGGCTGGCGGCTCCCAACGCGGTCTGGAAGGTCGGATCGGTCGCGGCCGAAGCGTTGGTGCTTGCGTACTGCTTGAGCAGGGCCAGTACTGCGGCGGCACCCGTGTGGATCTGAGAGGCGGTCGTGGCCGCGGTAGTGAATGATGCCGCCGCCTGGTTAACGCCAGCATCGACTGCGGCAGCGCCCGTGCTCACCTGATCGGCTGCGTCCACTGCCTGTGCGGAGCCAGCCGTGATCGAAGTCATTCCGCTGATCAGCCGCGAACTTCCCGAAGTCAGGTCTTTGGTCCCGGCGTAGAGGTCGCTGGCGCCGCTCTTTGCGGAGGAAAGACCGGTGTTCAGAGAGCCGATGCCGCTCTTCAGGTCCGTCGCGCCGGAGTCGAGGGAGGTCGCTCCTTCAGCGAGCTGTGTGAGCGAGCTCGCGAGCTTAGTGCCTCCCGAGCTGGCTGTCGCCGCGCCATCGGCGAGCGCATCTGCGCCAGTCTTGGCGTCCTTGATACCGCTTGCGAGGTCCTTCGCACCAAGTGCAGCGTCACTCAGCTGTTTTTTGGTGTCCGAGAATCCGATGAAGATGTGATCGAGGTAACTCTTGGAGGCGTTTGCGCTTGTAGCGGCACGAATCACGTCGAACGCTTTGTCGCCGATCTGCGTCGCTAGCATGTTGGCGGATTCATGAACGACTACCTGTAGTTTGGCTTTGACCGGCTTGTCGCTGTTCGCAGTGGCAAGGTCGGCACTGAAGTTTGCGGGAATCGTGAGCGACATATAGTAGGTACCGTCTTTGACGCCCCTGGCCGCCTGCTGGGCACTGACTTCTTTCCAACCGAATGAAGCGTCGTCTATCAGCTCATCGGTCAGGTCCTTGCCTGCGTTGATGGCCTCGCCGTCTGCCGTGGCAGGCTTGTCTAGGTTGACGAGAGCGACAGGAAGATCAGACATGTTCTGGTACGGATCCCAGAATGCCCACAGATAGAGTGCTCCGTAGAGCAGCGGTACGATCGCGATGACGATCGTCGCCAGACGAATGCGGCGGTCGCTGAGCAGGCGTTTGAACTCGGCGCCTGCGATGCGCGTTGAATGCATGGCCGTTCCTCCTGATGAGATGTGGTGCGCCCGTAATATGAACTGACTAGTCAGTCTATATCGTGGCGCAGAGAAGTCAAGAGGAGGAGCGCGATGTCGTTTAGAGGATTTTCGGCGTGATCGTACCTACGCGCAGAGGCATCGGTGTTGCTAGGCGGACTCGCCTGATTTGATGGTTTCTAGAGCTTCCGCAAGCGTGGCCATGGGGTTTCCGCCCGTGCCCGCGATGCAGGCATGGCTGAGCCGCTCGGCTACTGCCGCGCTGGCGCAGCACAGCACCACATGCGTGTGGCGATGCTCCGCTTTTGAGATGAGATCTCTGAGCGAGAGCATGCCGGTCATATCAATGAACGGCACATGCTCCAGGTTGACGACGATGGCCGGGACCTCGGTATGCGTGTGGATCAGGGCGGCCTCGAACTGCTGCACCGCTCCAAAGAAGAACGGGCCGTCGATGGTGTAGACCATCACGCCGTCAGGGAGGTTCTCGACGGGTTGCGCGGCACCGTGGGCAACGTCCTCTGCGGTCATGGGGTTGACCTCGACCGTTGAGGCCATACGACGCATGAAGTTGAGCATCGCGAGAATGACGCCGACGTTCACGGCGATTATCAGGTCGGTGAACACGGTGAGCAGCAGAGTGATGAGCATGACGGCCACGTCTGTCTTGGGCGCGCGGCGAACCGCATGCGCTACTCCGGACAGGTTGCTCATGTTGAACGCGACGACGAACAGTACGGCTGCGAGCACGCTGAGCGGCACATTGAATGCCAGAGGAGCGAGCGCCACGAGCATGAGCACCAGTACCGCCGAGCTTGCGATGCCGGCAAGAGGGCTGTTGCCTCCGTGACGAATATTGGTGGCCGTGCGTGCGATGGCTCCGGTCGCGGCAAAACCGCCGAACAGCGCCGAGGCCATGTTTGCCAGACCCTGACCGACGAGTTCTTGGTTGGAATCGTGACGGGTTCCGATCATACCGTCAGCGACAGTCGCCGAGAGGAGTGACTCTATGGAGCCGAGCAGCGCGATGGAGAATGCCGGCCACAGGAGCTCCAGCATGGACGAGAACGGCACTGTGGGCAGGTGGAACGACGGTAGGCCAGTGGGAATACCACCAAACGCTGTGCCGATGGTGGCCACGCCTTGAAGGTGTGCCGTTGACTGGATGATAGTTCCTGCTATCAGTGCCACGAGCGGCCCGGGAATCTTGCCCACCAGGGGCAGCCTGGGCCACAGCATGATGATCAGGACGCTGGCTACGCCCAGCGCGGCGGTTGCAGGATGCATCTGGGGGAGCTCGGCCAGAAGGGCGATGAGTTTCTCGTGGAAGTGCGTTCCAGCCACGGCTTTGAGACCAAAGAAACTGGTCCACTGGCCCACCCAGATGGTGATGCCGACGCCGGCGGTGAAGCCGAGAATGACGGACTCGGGAATGAAACGGATGACCGTGCCGAGTTTCGTGAGGCCGAACACCAGCAGGATCGCACCGGCAAATAGCGATGCTACTTGAAGGCCAGCTATGCCGTACTTGGCGGTGATGCTGGCCAGAAGAACGATGAATGCGCCGGTCGGCCCTGCGATCTGTACGCGCGTTCCGCCGAACACCGAGACGACCAGCGCGGCGATGGCAGCGGTGTAGAGGCCCTGTTCGGGTTTGGCGCCAGAGGCGATGGCAAACGCCATCGACAGCGGAATGGAGACGACGGCCACGACCAGGCCGGCGATGAGGTTGCGTATCCAGTTGTCACGCCGTAGGAGTCCTGCGCGTCGGGCTTCAGAGATTGCGAGCATCTGCTGCCTATCGTTTGGGGACGAGGGCTCACTACGATACCACTATCGGCACATGAGCATTGGAACATATGCGGCATGAGAAAGGCTGCGGCGGTCGTCGGCGGCGTAAACTGAAGTCAAAACTCGAGAGGAGCGTGAGATATGCAATCGGCTAAAGGCATGCGTGTCACGGTCAACAAGGACGGCCCCTACCTGGTTCAAGGAGGTGTGCCGCTGCTAGTGGCGGAGATCGTCGTCAACGACGAGGGCGAGTCGGTGGGATGGCGCGAACTCAAGCGCATCGACGCTGGCGAGAGCTATGCGCTTTGTCGCTGCGGTCAGTCACACGACAAGCCGTTTTGCGACTATACCCACGTCAGCGGTGGATTCGAGGGTACTGAAACTGCGGGGCACGACTCATATATGGAGCAGGCGGTGGGCATAGAGGGCCCCGGAATGGTTTAGCATGATGTCCGTAAGCTGTGCGCCGAGGCTCGCTTCTGCGACCGCGCCGGCGGGCTGTGGAACCTGATCGACCGTTGCGACGACCCGGTGACGCACAAACTCGCGATAGAAGAGGCGCAGCTGTGCCCCTCGGGCAGATATGTCGCCTGCGATTCCGAAGGGCGCGCGCTCGAGCCGAAGCTGGAGCCGTCGATCGTGCTGGTGCAAGATCCGCAGCTCGGAGTGAGCGGGCCGCTGTTCGTTCGCGGAGGTATCGAGGTTGTCGATGCCGAGGGTGAGCTCTACGAGGTGCGGAACCGCGTGACGCTGTGCCGGTGCGGCTCAAGCGCGAACAAGCCGTTTTGCGAAGGCTTGCATATCGGCGCGGATTTCAAGGACGGGATATAAGACGGCGGTTCGGCTCGTCTGCTGGGGTATGAAGACTTCATCAGTCCGGTCGATCGGAGGTCCATATGAGATTCGAGTATGCTGCCGAGCTACACAAGCCGCTTCTCACGAAGTTGGAAGAGGGCACCTATAAATGGTGCCGATGCGGGCAGACCAGTACGCCGCCATTCTGCGACGGTGCGCACGAGAATCTGGGAGCCACACCGCTGGAGTTCAAAGCAGACGGCAAGAGCGAGCTCAACATCTGCACGTGCGGTCTGACGAAGAACCCGCCGTTTTGCGACGGTTCTCACGTCGATTACTGATCGGGCGACTCGACCTCAAAGGTCATATGTCGTAGCTCAGGTCGCATGATAGCGAACACGCTCAGCGCCAGAAGGCCCACACCGGATACGAGGAACATCTGAGTGAGGTCGGTATTGACGATCGCGCCCGCGATGGCCTGCGAGACGGGCATGAGGCCGATGAGGCACAACAGCATCAGCGCCATCATGCGGCCGAGCATGGCTTTGGGCGTCATGCGCTGTAGCTGGGAGACGAAGATGACGGCGATGTAGCCGTTGCCCAGTCCGGTGAGTATGAGCAGCGGAACGGCCTGCCAGGTCGCCCGCACGTAGCCCATCGTGCAGAATGCTGCGCCAAAACATACGAACACGCTTACCGCGATCGTGCGCAAAACGCGGTCGCCAGGCCGCTTGAGCGTGCTCGCCGCCACCATTCCGCTCAGGTTTCCGCCTGCGAAGACGGACATGAGGATGCCGTAGGCTGCTGCTCCGCCCAGGTGACGGTCGGACAGCACCGGCAGTCCCACCAGTAGCGGTCCGGATACGAGCATGTTAGCGATGGCGATCAGCAGCAGCATCGAGCGAAGAAGCGGGCGGCTCCATGCGTAGCGGAGCCCCTCGGCGATATCGTGGAGGGGATGGGTATGTGGACGCGCGGGCAGTGCTTTGAGCCCGTGGACGAAGAGCACGCACAGCGCCGAGACGCCAAAGCTCGCCGCATCGACGGCCTGTGCGATGCCGATGCCTTCCAGCGAGGTGACGTTGTGCCCCGCGATGACTCCCCGGCTGAATGCGGCGATGAGCAGTCCGGCAGCAGCCGGCCCCAGAAACGACGCCCCTGACTCCGCGATGCGCATGAGGGCGTTGCCCGATTCCAGGTCCTCGTCGCCCAGCAGACGCGGGACCGAGGCGTTGGCGGCCGGGAGGAACACGCCGCTCACGATGCCAAAGAGGGCCGCGAGTGCGTAGAGCTGCCACATGCGCACGAACCCTCCCAGCGTCGCCACAGCGATGAAGCCGGTGAGCATGAAGCGAATCGTGTCGGATACCAGCATGATCTTGCGCGGCGAGAAGCGATCGGCCCAGGCTCCGCCGAGGAGCATGAACGCTGCGCGCGGCACTCCGGCCACAGCGAGCACCAGGCCCAGCTGTAGAGGGCTGTGGGTTAGCTGCAGGACCAACCACGGCAAGGCGACCAGATGGAACTGATCGCCGAGATAGCTCACAGCCTGGCCGATCCACAGCAGGCGGTAATCACGATGGCGCAGGGAAGAGAACACACGAGCTCCAAACTGCGCGTTGCTGAACGTCACAAGAGAGTGTATCGCTGACGCTGCCGGGAGACACGATATATGCGGTGACGAAACGGCGACGGGAGGCCGCTGCAAGTAGCCCCCCGTCGCCGAATGATGATTCCTACCGCTTGATGCGTGCCGTGGTGCAGGAAGTGCACAGCATCTCGACGGCGCCCTGCATGAACTGTGCGATGGCCGGCGTTGCGTCGTAGACCTCATAGCCCAGGGCCTCGGCCGCAAGGTCGGTGAGGTCTTTCTGACGTACGTGCGTGCCCATCGCGTTGGACGTGGCGTTGAACTGCGCGGCGCATCCTGCGCAGTTGGTGATGACGTAGTCCGCTCCGGTCTTCTCGGCTTCGCTGACACGCGCGACGGCTGAGTGCTCGACGACGGGCATCGAGTAGAAGGAGCCGACCAGGCCGCAACACAGCGCCTCGTCGCGGTTGTGTTCCATCTCATGCAGTTCCACGCCCGGGATCGCGGCGAGGATGTTGCGCGGTTCTTCATAGTGGCCAAACCAGCGTCCCACGTGGCAGGAGTCGTGGTAGGTCACGCTCGTGCCGGTCGTCTCCGGGAACGACAGTTTGCCGGCTGCGATGAGTTCATCGAGGTAGACCACGATGTGCTTGAACTCGATGTCGCATGGAATGCCGAGCTCGGCGGCGACGTTCTTGTAGTTCTCCTCGAAGGTGGCAAAACAACCCGGGCATGAGGTGACGAGCGTCTTCACGCCTCGGCTGTTCATCAGTTCAAGGTTGTCTTTGACGCGTTTCTTGAAGTCCTTCTGGTATCCGCCAAGGATGTGGTACAGCCCGCAGCAGGTCTGCTCATTGCCGAGGAAGACAGGCTCCACACCGGCGGCGTTCATGAGGTGTATCGCGTTTTGCGGGGAGTTCTTGGTGATCACGCTCGACCAGCAGCCGGGCCAGTAGCCGATCTCGCCGCTTTCCGAGAAGCGCATATCATCGGTGCGCCACTCGGCCATCTCGGTGGGGACACCCCAGAAGTTGCCGGTGTTCAGAACGTTCTTACGCACATCCGCAAGCCCGGTGTTCTCGAAGTTCTTGGTGTCGAGCAGATACGGTTTGACGCCCATGAATTCGTGGGCGTTGTGCAGAGAGATCTCGCAGACCATGTCGCAGTTCTTGCAGGTGGTGCAGAGGTTGATCGAGGTGGCCATCGCCTGGTCGAACTTGATGTTGCCCTTGGCGTACTCCTTGAGCAGGTACCACTTGCCGCGAGGCGAGTTGTCTTCCCAGGGCTCGGGCTTGAACACCGTGCACACATTGCGACAGAAGCCGCAGCCAACGCACGCAAAAGCTTCGTCTTCCATGGTGCCGGGCAAATCGGAAATCTTCTTTGTCCCCTGGCCGGTCATGAGCTTTCCGAGCGCACCGCCGATGCCGGCAACGCCTCGCGCCGATGCAACGGCGTGGGCGATGAGTTTGACGGGGGAGTTGGGGTCGTAGGCAGGGGGCATGATCTTGCCGGGGTTCATGATTCCGGCGGGGTCAGTCTTCTTCTTGAAGTCGACGATGCGCGTGAGCAGCGCTTTGCCGAAGATCGACTCGGACTCGGGCGTCAGATACATACCTGAGCCGAAGATACGCCCGCCGAGTTTCTTGGCGGCTTCATTGACCACGAGTGAGTTGGCGAACAGCATCGTGAAGCTCAGCTTGCGTTCATCGGCAAGCATGAAGCCGATGACGGCGATTTCGTCGCTGCCGATCAGTGTGCCCTCGAACAGGAACTCGTCGCCGAACTTCGATGCCATCTTCCTGGCGAAATCCGCGAATCGCGCGGTGGGAACGATGACGTCGCTTGCCACCAGAGATGGGCCGAACTTCTTGGCGCGCATGGGGTAGAGCCGCTCGCCCCACTCGTGCGTAGCGGCGGCAGGGCTCAGCGAGCGCCCGCCGGTGTCGCGCGCGCACTTCTCGACCGCGCTCGCGGTTGAGGCGGACTCGACGTGGACGACGAACGCTATCCACTCCTCGGGCAGATTTGCCTTAGTTGCGAGGTTCTTGAGCGCCACGAAGTTGGGCGGCTGGACGTTGATGTGCCATAGGTCGAGTGGGCTGGACTTCTGGATAAAAGATTGCACTGCGGCGGCGGACGGGAACGCGAACAACTCGATGGTCATGGGGCGCAGCGGGACTATGTCGATGGTGATCTGCGTGATCAGGCCCGTGATACCTTCCATCGCGTATGTGAGTTCGAGGTCTTTGCCCGTGAAATCCCGGACGCTGCTATCGCCCAGTACTGCGCGAACGGAGATGATGTTTTTGTTCAGGTAGCCAACGCCGCGGCTACCGATGCCAGCGCCGCCCTGTGCCACCCAGCCGCCGACGGTTGCCGCAAGCGCGCTTGTGGGATAGAGCGGCAGGTCGAGATCCTGTGCGTTGAGCGCGCGCTGCAGCTCGGACCAGATGACTCCCGGCTCGACGGTCGCGGTTCCCGCTGTGGGATCGATCTCAATGATGTGGTCCATGCGGACGAAGTCGACGACGATGCCCGCTTTGGCCGGGACAGCGCCGCCAAGGCCTGCACTCGCGCCGCCGCGGGGAACGAGTGGTGCGCGTTCTGCGCGAGCGGCCGTCACCAGGTCGATGATCTCTTGCTCGGAAACCGGTTGGACCACGAGATCCGGGACGTTTTTAATGAACGCGCCGATGGTGTCGGGCAGAGCGCCCATGTCGTGACCGTAGACGAAGCGGCGGAGAGCATCGTCGCTCGCGCGATCCCCGAATAGCTCCTTGATCTTGCTGGACATACGGGAAACCTCCTTGTGGTGACGGCTGAATCAGAGCATACAGAACGACCATTCGTTCTGACCAGAAAGAATAGTCGTTCTGTATGGTTTCCGCAAGGAGGCTTAAGCAAAGAATACGATGGATTTCGATCAGGCTTTGACGGCGCGCCAGATCACATCGGCGATAGGATCGACCAGCTCCATGAACGAGCCGGTTATCAGATGGTCGGTCCACATATCCACCAGGCGCATGATCGTGCCGGAGATGACGCCGCACAAGACGCGCTCGTCTTCGTCACGGATCTCACCGGCGGCGATGCCGTCTTTGATGATGTGGACCGTGACCTCCAGACCCTCCCTGGAACAGACGGTGAGGTGGTCATCCACCACAGCGCGTGGCCGCGCGTGCAAAAGATAGGCGACAAAGTCCGGTCGCTCCTCCGCCATGCGGAACATCAATGCCGTATAAGCGCGGATGCGTTTCTCGGCGGTGTCCTGCGAGAGGACCTCGGCGTAGGCATGCTGCATGAACTCGGCGATGACCTGCTGATGAAGCTGCCGGGCGAGGTCTTCTTTGCCGCTGAAGTGGTGATAGACGGCGCCGATGCTGGTGCTTGATGCGGCGACGATGTCTGGGATCGTGGTCACGTAGTAGCCCTGATCGACGAAAAGGTGCATGGCCGAGGCCAAAATCCGATCGCGTACAGAGGCTCCGGTCGTAGCGTTTGGCATTGTAGAATCTCCGTTCTGGTCAAGGCTATTGTAGCCAGACCTCGATTCTGCGGGCAAACGAGGTACTCGCATAGAGCGACGGCGGAAGCGACATCGGTACAAGATGACTATTCGGCCGGGGCGGGCAGCTCCGAGCCCACCATCACCCGGTCTCCGTCTATGCGGATCTCATAGGTCTTGAGCGGCCGGGGGCCTCTGAGCGCATCGCCCACGGTCTCGAGCACGCCGCTGAAGTCGGTCCAGCGGACGACGTGGCCATCAGTGATGTCGAATTGCGAATGGTGCAACGGGCACGTGAGCACGGTCCCCTCGAGCGTTCCCTTGGCGAGGTTCGCTTTGAGGTGCGGGCAGCGCTCGTCGGTGGCGTAGAACATCTCACCCACTCGGACGATGAGCGTCTTGTGGCCGAGAACTTCGACGGTCGTCATCTCGCCGTCGGCGAGATCGCCGGTTCCCATGACGTCAATGAATTCATCCAGCATAGTACTGCCCTCCGGGTCGCGGTGCATGGCCGCATATGCGGCCGCTCAGGTACCACGGTAAATACCCGCTCGGGGCCAGAGACCCTCAAAGAGTTGCAGCTTGTTGTCGTGCGACGTACCGGAGTGTGACGTGCGCCCGGGTTGGCACCCCGGGCGCTCTACACTCGGGAAACACGCTGCCACCCGCAGCGGGCGCGGCACAGACCTGAAAGGTGGATCGAATGCTGGAATCGCTTGTGACTACCGCGACTGTGGCAACCGCCACCATTTCGGCCGCAGCCAGCTCGACCGACACGAGTTCGCTTGCCGGGATCATCACGACCGTGGTGCCCAGCATGATCGCTAGCGCGCTTCCGTCTGGGGTCACCACGACCGCGGCAGTGGCGACCACTGTGGTCAAGGTGCCGCTGGCCTACGACCTGATCGCGGCTTTTGTAGGAGGGCTTTCAGGCGCTACGCATGCGGTGAACCGCCACATGGATATCTCCGGAGTCGTCACGCTGGCTATCGTCAACGCCCTCGGCGGCGGGATCTTGCGCGATGTCCTGCTTCAAGACAGGGGGATCGCGGCATTCCAGAACTGGCGTTTGCTCAGCGTGGCGCTTGCGGCGGCCTTGTTCGGTTTCTTCTTCTCGTCGGTCTACCGCAGGATGCAGAGCTCGTTTCTGTATCTTGATGCTCTGTCGCTCGGCCTGTTCGCCGTGGTGGGTGCCGATAAGGCGCTCGGTGCCAATCTCGGCCCCATTCCCGCCATCTTGCTGGGTGTGGTGACCTCGGTCGGTGGCGGCATGATCCGAGACGTCCTTTGCAACGAGACGCCGCAGATCATGCGTCCCGGGACGCTGTCCGCATCAGCGGCGGCGTTGGGGTCGACCGCCTACGTGCTGATGGTCGACTGGATGCACATCGTCAAACCAGCGGCGTTGCTGGTGGCGGTAGGAATCGCGATCGTCTTGCGTGTGCTCGCCGTCAAACGGGACTGGCATGCGCCGACACCTGTTGATCTGCGGCCGGTTCCGGGACGTCCGTGGCGCCTCATGCGTCGGGACGACGCATCCTGAACTCTGGCTTAACGCGTTGGGATGTGAGCCTGCTGTGACGCTTCCTGTCGTACAATTGCGGCGTGCCGAGCAGGGGAGACGTCGTGACCAACACCATACTCATCGTCGAAGACGAGCAGGAGATCGCTGACCTGCTGGGTATCGTGCTGCACCGCGAAGGATTCGATCACGTCTTTCGCGCGGCAAGCGTGGCTTCGGCGCTGGAGACCGCGCGACGCGTCGAACCCGATCTGGTGGTGCTCGACGTCATGCTGCCTGATGGTAGCGGCTTTGATGTGGCGGCCCGGCTGCGAGGTTTCACGCAGGCGCCGATCATCTTCCTGACCGCTCGCGACGGCGATGCCGACAAGCTCATGGGCTTTGGCGTGGGCGCCGACGACTACGTGACCAAGCCGTTCAATCCGCTCGAGGTGGTCGCGCGCATCAAAGCGCAGCTACGCCGCAGTCGCAACGAGGCGGAACCGCATGAGAGCTACGACCTTGGCCGCGTGCGCGTGGAGCCGGACGCCGGCCGCGTCCTGGTGGACGGTGCCGAGGTGCCGATGCCGGCGCGCGAGTTCAAGCTGCTATGCTATCTGGCCGCCAACCCCGGGCATGTCTTCTCGGCACGACAGCTGTATCGCGAGGTGTGGGGTGAAGAGCCCGTGGGTCCGTCGGACGACAACACCGTGACGGTACACGTGCGCCGGATTCGTGAGCGCGTGGAGACCGATCCGGCCTCGCCGCAGCTGTTGGTGACCGTACGCGGTTTGGGATACAAGCTGGTCGCGCCTGGCAGTGCCGAGCGCTCGTGAGCATCCGTTCGCGCTTCACCCGCAGTTTTCTTGGCCGAATCGTGCTGCTGCTCGTAGCGCTGGGCTTTGTGTTCTCGGTGTGGGTGGGCTACTACGCGTTCACGTC
>Ga0123339_10000960_pt1 | contig 20625 bp, 18 predicted proteins | sample lystaG_FD_89956 | JGI IMG/M metagenome (GOLD analysis project Ga0123339, IMG submission 89956) | Glacier valley bacterial and archeal communities from Borup Fiord, Nunavut, Canada, to study Microbial Dark Matter (Phase II) -... | ecosystem: Environmental > Aquatic > Freshwater > Ice > Glacier ...
ACACGAGAACATTTTCATGAACAATCCGACCTTGACCAAACCCCTATAAACTGTTATAGTCCTCTATAACAATTTCTCGAGTTCGATTCACCCGGAGGTAGGCTTATGAAGCGACTGTTTCCTATCGGTATGGCCCCTATTCGCACCTCACTGGTAGGCGCTTCTTTGACCCTGGTTGCTGCGCTCGCGCTGGGCCAGAGTTTGGCCGCCACCAGGGGCGGGCAGATAGTCTTCGGGCGCTACGCCGATTCGCTGTTCCTGGACCCGGTGCTCAACGACGCCAACCTGGACATCTGGATTCTGACCAACCTGTACTCCACCCTGCTCGAACCCACCGACGACGGTAAGCGGGTGCGTCCCAGTCTGGCCAGCGGCTATAAAGTCTCGAGCGACGGCAAAACACTGACCCTGACTCTACGCGGGGGCCTCAAATTTGCCGATGGCAGCCCCCTGACCTCGAGCGACGTCAAGTGGAGCCTGGACCGCGCCCGCAACCCGGACAACGGGGCCTGGAACGGCCTGCTCGAGTCCATCGCCAGTGTGGCGGTCAGTGGAAACACGGTTACGCTCACGCTCAAACACGCTGACCCCACCCTGCCCTCGGCGCTGGCGACTTTCAACGCCGCCATCCTGCCGCAGAAGCTGTTCAACGCGGCAGCCGGGGCCACCGACGCGGACAAGGCCAAAGCCTTCGCCGAGAAACCCGTCGGCTCGGGGCCGTTCGTGGTGAGCGAGTGGAAGCGCGGCTCGTACATGGTGCTCAAGCGCAACCCCTACTACTGGAAAAAGGGCGACGATGGCAAGCCGCTGCCCTACCTGGACACCCTGCGCTTTGAAATCGTTCCCGACGACAACACCCGTATCCTCAAGCTTCAGGCCGGAGAGCTTCAGGGAGCCGAGTTCATACCCTTGAGCCGGGTGGCCGAACTCAAGTCCAACCCCAAGCTCAACATGGTGCTGTTCCCCTCCACTAAAATCAACGACATCATCCTCAACAACCGCCCCAAGCTCAAGGACGGCAGCGCCAATCCCTTGTCCGACGTACGGGTGCGTCAGGCGCTGAACTACGCGGTCAACCGCGACGCGCTCATCGCCCTCGTCACCTTCGGCACCGGCAAGCCGATGAAGTCCTTCATGTCCTCGGCCACGCCGCTGTTCGACACCCGGCAAAAAGGTTACAGCTACGACCCGGTGAAGGCCAAAGCGCTGCTCTCAGCAGCAGGTTTTCCCAACGGCATAGACGTGACCAGCCTGGCCACCAGCGGCAGCGCCGACGACCAAGCGCTCCTCACGGCGCTGCAACAGATGTGGGGCGCAGTGGGCATCCGGCTCAAAATCGAGCAGCTCGACACCGCCACCAAAACGGCGCGCTACCGGGCCAACGATTTTCAGATGCGGACCGGGGCCTGGACCGACGACATCGCCGACCCCAGTGAAATCACCGGGTACTACGCGGTGAGCGGGGCCACCGAGGCGGCGCACACCGGCTTCAAGTCCGAGGCGCTCGAGACTTTATTCGACAAGAGCCAGCAGGAAACCGACAAGGCCAAGCGGGCCGACCTGTACCGCCAGATTCAGACGCTGTACTTCAACGCCTCGCCCACGGTGTACCTGTTCGAGACGCCCTACCCGGTGGCGCTGGCCAAGAACGTGAAGGGTTTCGTGCAGATTCCGCTGGGCTACAACATCTTCGAGAAAACCTCGCTCGAGAAGTAAGCCCGAGAGTATAGGCTCGAGCTTCGCATCCAAGCCACGCGTTGCCTTCCCGAGTTTGGGGTGACGCGTTGGGTGCTCTGGCAGACCCGCTCGAGTGAAATCCATCTTCTCGAGTAGGACCTTGCTCGAGTTTGGTGGCTTGCACAACTGTTCTTAAATATCGCTCTTTGGGGAGGTTGTTCCATGAGTTCCGCCTACGTGCTGCGGCGGCTGTTGCAGATTATTCCGCTGTTTCTGGCGGTGCTGGTCCTGATTTTCGTGCTGGTTCACCTGATTCCCGGCGACCCGGTGAGCACCCTCCTCGGAGACCGGGCCACGCCCGACATCGTGGCTCGAGCAAACAAAGAATTGGGTTTAGACCGCCCGCTAGTGGTGCAATTTGGTTACTTTGTGTCCGGGTTGTTGCGCGGCAACCTGGGCGAGAGCATCAACCTCAAGGTGTCCGTCTCGAGCCTGATTGCGGACCGCCTGCCTGTCACCCTGTTTTTGACCGTCTACGCCGCCGTGCTGGGTGTGCTGCTGGCGGTTCCGCTGGCCATTCTGGCGGCGGTGCGCCGCAATACCTGGGTAGACGCGCTGATTCGTGGGTTCTTCCAGTTCGGACTTTCACTACCGGTGTTTTACCTGGGCCTGCAACTGCTCACCCTGCTGGGCGCTCGGCTGGGCCTGTTTCCCATCGGTGGCTACGGTGAGACCTGGGCTGACCACCTGTACCACCTGTTTTTGCCCGCCCTGACGCTGGGCCTCAATTTGGCGGCGGTGCTGCTCAGAACCTTGCGCTCGAGCGTCATCGAGACCCTCACCGCCGAGTACGTGGACTTCGCCAGGGCCAAAGGGCTTTCGAGCTGGACCATCCTGACCCGCCATGTGCTCAGAAACGCCCTGATGGGGACCGTGACGCTGCTGGGCCTCAACATCGGCGCGCTCATCGGCGGCGCGGTCATCACCGAGACGGTCTTCGCCATCCCCGGCGTGGGTCGCCTGATGGTGGACGCCATCTTCGCCCGCGACTACCCGGTGGTGCAGGGCCTGACCCTCACCTTCGCGCTGCTGGTCTCCCTGGTGTTTCTGGCCACCGACCTGATTCACGCCCGCCTAGACCCTCGAGCGGAGGTGGCCTGATGCTTTGTTTGGTGAATCTGCGTTCTAACGGGTTAGAACACACTCACTCGAGGAGACCCCTGTGACCACGGCCCTGCCCTCGAGTCCGGCAGGGGTACGCCCCAGGCGGCGCTCGCTCAAGCCCACCCTGCTCATCGGGACGGCTCTGCTGTTTGTGCTGCTGCTGGCTGCCCTCTTCCCCCGACTGTTCACGCCCTACAGCCCTACCGACTTCGACTACACGGCAATTCTCTCTAGTCCGAATCTCAAGCACCCGTTTGGAACCGATAACTTCGGGCGCGACGTCTTCAGTCGAACCATTTACGCCACCCGCATAGACCTCGAGATTGCGCTGTTCACCACCGCCTTTCCCTTCGTCTTCGGCACGCTGCTGGGCGCACTGAGCGGCTTCCGGGGTCGCTGGTTAGACGCGCTGGTGGGCCGCATCGCTGACCTGGTGGTGGTGTTTCCCTTTCTGGTGCTGGTCATCGCCATCGTGGCGGTGCTGGGACCGGGCCTCACCAACATGTACCTGGCGGTGAGTGCGGTGGGCTGGGTCAGTTACTGGCGGCTGACTCGAGGCGAGACCCTGACCCAAAAACAGGCCGAGTACGCGCAGGCCGCGCAGGTGCTGGGCTACAGCCCCGCTCGAGTGCTGCTGCGTCACATCCTGCCCAACGCGGTCACGCCCGCCGTGGTGTACCTGATGACCGACATGAGCCTGGGCATCTTGTTGGGCGCGTCGCTGGGCTACCTGGGCCTGGGCGCGCAGCCCCCGACCCCGGAGTGGGGCGTGATGGTGGCCGACGGCAAGAATTTCATGGTGACGGCGTGGTGGATTGGGACCTTTCCGGGGCTGGCGCTCACCCTGGCGGGCGTGACCTTCAGCCTGATTGGCGACGGGCTGGCCGACGCGCTAAGGCCCCGAATATGACCCCTCGAGTTGAAGTGAAACGAAGCTCGAGCGCTACCCCTCAAATAGCGCCGCTGCTCTCGGTGCGTGACCTGAAGGTGCAGATTCCCACCCCTGGCGGCACGCTCGAGGCGGTGCGCGGGGTGAGCTTTGACCTAAAGCCTGGTGAGGTGCTGGGCCTAGTGGGGGAGAGCGGCAGCGGTAAAAGCGTCACCTTGCGCGCCCTCTTAAAGCTGCACCGCGCTCCCATCCGGGTCTCGGGCGAGGTCCTCTACGGCGGTGAAAACCTGCTGGCAGTGCCCGAAAACAAGCTGCGAAGCGTGCGGGGTGGGCAAATCAGCCTGATTTTTCAGGAGCCGATGACTGCGCTCAACCCGGTGCTCACCGTGGGCGCGCAAATTCTCGAGAACCTGTTTGAGCACAAAGGGCTGCGCGGGAAAGCGGCGCTCGAGCGGGCCGCTGAGCTGCTCGACCTCACCGGGATTCCCAGCCCTCGAGCGCGCTTAAGTGACTACCCGCACCAGTTCTCGGGCGGAATGCGCCAGCGGGCCATGATTGCCATCGCGCTGGCCTCCGAACCCAAGCTGCTGCTGGCCGACGAGCCGACCACCGCCCTCGACGTGACCATCCAGGACCAGATTTTGCGGCTGCTGCTGCGGCTGCGGGGTGAACTGGGTATGAGCGTGATTCTGGTCACGCACGACCTGGGCGTGGTGGCGCAGGCGTGTGACCGGGTGGCGGTGATGTACGGGGGCCGCCTCATGGAAACAGCGGGGGTGAACGCGCTCTTCGAGGGGCCGCGCCACGCCTATACCCTGGGCCTGCTCTCGAGCCTGCCCGACGTGGGCGCGCACCGCACCCCGCTGCGTCCCATCCCCGGTGGACCGCCTGATTTGCGAAATCTGCCCACGGGGTGCGCCTTCGCGCCGCGCTGCACCTACGCTACAGGGGAGTGTCTGAGCGCGGAACCGCCGCTGCGAACTGTGGATTCCAGTCATGCCAGCGCCTGCATCCACCACGACCAGCTTTCCCAGCTACGCTCGAGCCATCTGGAAGCTCCCCTATGACTGACCTTTCACTGATCCCTGCGCTCGAGAAACACGCACTCCCCACTCGAGTAGCGTCTGAAGAACTGCTCGAGGTGCGCGGCCTGACCAAGACCTTTGCCGTGCGCGAATCCTGGCTCGCTCGGCTTGAGGGAAAGCCGAGCCGCCGGGTACAGGCCCTCACCGACGTGAGCTTGACGGTGAGGCGCGGCGAGACGCTGGGTATCGTGGGTGAGAGCGGCTGCGGCAAGTCCACCCTGGCCCGCACCCTGGTGCGCCTGCATAGCGCCGACAGCGGCGAGGTGCGCTACGGCGGCCTGGACGTGCTCGAGCTGAAAGGGGCCGCGCTGCGGGCCTACCACCGCCGGGTGCAGATGATTTTTCAGGACCCCTTCTCGAGCCTCAACCCGCGCATGACCGTGGGCCAGACCCTGCGCGAGGCGCTGAGCGTTCACCGGATGCGCCCGCTCGAGCAGATTCCGGGGCGCGTGGACGAACTGCTCTCACTCGTCGGGCTGCCGCTCGAGGCGGCGGGTCGGCTGCCGCACGAATTTTCCGGCGGTCAGCGTCAGCGCATCGGCATTGCACGGGCGCTGGCGCTCGAACCCGAGTGCCTAATTGCCGACGAACTCGTTTCCGCGCTCGATGTCTCGGTGCAGGCCCAGGTGGTGAATTTGCTTCTTGAGCTTCAGGAACGCTTGTCCCTGACGGTGCTTTTCGTGGCTCACGATTTACGCCTGGTGCGCCACCTTTCGCACCGGGTGGCGGTGATGTATCTGGGCCGAATCGTCGAGCTGGCCGAGACCGGGGCCATTTTTGAGTCTCCCCAGCACCCCTACACTCAGGGCCTGCTAGCCGCTGCGCCCAGCCTGGACCCGCGCAGGCGCACCGACGCCCCCGCCGTGAGCGGCGAGTTGCCCAGCCCCCTGAACGTTCCCAGCGGGTGCGCCTTCCGCACCCGTTGTCCCCACGCTTTCGAGCGCTGCACCTTTGAACGCCCCGCTCTGCTCGAGCACGCAGAGGGTCACTGGGCCGCCTGTCACCTGTTAGATTCTGCCGAGGAACAGTTCACAGCGTCTGGAACGAGAACTTCTCCGTGACGTCGCCTGTCTCGTCCACTTCACTGCCGGATTCGTCGGCCTCGAGTCTGGCCCCCTCGAGCACATCTCCGCCCCCTCTTTCAGTGGCAGGGGCCATTCCCCTCAGCATTGACCGCAGTCTGAATTTGCCCGTCGGGGTGCAACTGCGCGGTCAGCTCGAGTACGGCATCGCGGGCGGTGAAATCGAGCGCGGGGCGCGGCTGCCCAGTGTGCGTGAGCTGGCTCAGGAACTGGGGCTGGCCCACATGACCGTGGTGCAGGTGTACAAGGACCTGCTGGGTCAGGGCCTCATCGTCACCCGTCCAGGGCGCGGAACCTTTGTGGCCGACGCGCCCAACTTGGGCGCTCAAAAGCTCGAGCCACTGCGCGAACTTATGCGTGAAACGCTCGAGCGGGCCGGACAAGCCGGATACACCCCACTTCAGGTCAGCGAGGTCCTGAACGTGCTGCTGGCCCGAGGAACACAAGAAAGAGGCTCCCAGAAACGCCGCTCGAGCGGGGTGGAGGTGCTGCTGGTGGGCCTCTTCCTCGACGCGACCAGCGCCTACGCCCGAACCCTGCAAGACGCGCTGCCCCAGGGAGACCGGGTGCGCTTCGTGACGCTCGAGGAGCTGCAGCGGGGCGGCGTGCTCGAGCAAACCAAGCGTGCCGATGTCGTCCTGGCGCTGGCCCACCGGGTGCTCGAGACCCAGGCGCTGCTGCCGGGTGTGGGCATCTTGCCGCTCAACTTCATTCCCTCCGAAACGACCCGGCAAGCTCTGGCCGCACTCAGTCCGCTGGTTCGCCTCGCGGTGGTCGCTACCTTCGAGGAGTTCCTGCCCACCTTTTTAGCCGGGGTCCGCCGCTTCGCCCCGCACCTGTCCGAGCTGCGGGCCACCCACGTTCACTCGCCCGATTTACCCGAATTGCTCGAGTGGGCCGAGGCCACGGTCTACGCCACCGGTTCGGAGATGGTGCGGACCCTGGCCGGAGACACACCCAGCTTCGAGTACCGCCACACCATTGACCCCAGGGACATCGAGCGGGTGGTGCTGCCCGCCGTGAACGCCGTTCGTTTGTTGACCCCCTGATTTCTCCCGCAATTTTTCCAAGAGGTTTTAGCATGACTGCGATTGAACAAATGAACTGGATGCAGGTGGAGAAATACCTCGAGCGTGATGACCGCTGCGTGCTGCCACTGGGAAGCACCGAGCAACACGCTTATCTGAGCCTGTGCGTGGACAATATCTTGCCCGAACGTCTGGCGCTCGAGGCCGCAGGACCACTGAATATCCCGGTGTTTCCGGTGTTGCCCTATGGCATCACCCCGTACTTTCGCGGCTACCCCGGCAGCGTGACCTTGCGGGTAGCCACCTACCTGGCGGTGGTGCGCGATTTACTCGAGGGCCTGTTCGAGCAAGGGTTCCGGCGCATTCTCATCGTCAACGGACACGGCGGCAACAGCTCCGCGCAGGGCCTCGCAAGCGAGTTCATGGCCGACCACGCGGGCAGCCGGGTCAAGTTTCACAACTGGTGGAACGCGCCCAAGGTCTGGGCGCAGGTGATGACCACCGACCCCAACGCCAGCCACGCGTCTTGGATGGAGAACTTCCCCTGGACCCGGCTCGAGGGGGTCGCCATGCCCGACCTCGAGAAGCCCGCGCTGGACCTGGATAAACTGCGCCTGCTCTCGGCCCAGGAGTTGCGCGGATTTCTGGAGGAGGGCAACTTCGGCGGACGCTTCCAGCGCAGTGACGAGGACATGCAAGCCCTCTGGGACGTGGCGGTGCTCGAGACGCGGGCGCTGCTTGAGGGCGGCTGGGCGCAATGACCGGACCGGACGTAAAAGTTTCGGCCTCAAGTCCCCAGCGGGTGCTGATTTGGGGTGCGGGGGCCATCGGGGGCTGCATTGGGGCTTATCTGGTGCGGGCCGGACACCCTGTGACCTTCGTAGACCGCGCCCTCGACCATGTGGAGGCCATCCGCGAGGGCGGGCTGCATGTGGTGGGTCCGCTCGAGACCTTCAGCGTCGAGGCCCCGGCTTTTACCCCAGAGCAGCTCGAGGGTGTTTGGGACACGATTTTGCTGTGTACTAAAGCCCAGGACACCGGGGCGGCGGGTCTCGAGCTGGCCCCGCACCTCTCGACTTCGGGTGTGGTGGTTTCGGTGCAAAACGGCCTCAACCCGCTGGTTTTAAATCCCATTCTGGGACTCGAGCGGGTGATGGGCAGCTTCGTGAACTTTGGGGCCGACTACCTGGGGCCAGGAACCGTGCAGTACAGCGGGCGCGGGGCGGTGGTGCTCGGTGAGCAGGATGGGAGCGTCAGCGCTCGAGCACAGTCTTTGCACGCACTGTTCAAAGAGTTCGACCCCGAGGCCATTCTCAGCCGCAATATCTACGGCTACCTGTGGAGCAAACTGGCCTACGGCGCGCTGCTGTTCGCCACCGCCGTGACCCCGGACTCCATCGCCGACGCGCTCGAGCGACCTGAAAACCGTGACCTCCTCATCGAGCTGGGCCGCGAGGTGCTGCGGGTGGCCTACGCAGAGAACATCGTCCCAGAAGCCTTCAACGGCTTCGACCCGGCGGCTTTTGCTCCTGGCTCGAGCGAGGAGCAGGCCAGGGCCAGCTTGCGGGAGATGGTCGCTTTCAACCGCCGCAGCGCCAAGACCCACAGCGGCATCTGGCGCGACCTCGCGGTTCGCAAGCGCCGCACCGAGGTGGACGCGCAGCTCGGCCCGGTGGTGCATTTCGGTGCGCGTCACGGCCTGCCCACCCCGCTGTGCGCCCGTCTGGTGGGGCTGGTTCACGAACTCGAGAACGGGGTGCGCCCACATAGCCGCGCCAACCTCGACGAGCTGCGCGATTTACTGCTCCAGGGGCAAGCGTGACCCTCGAGCCTGCCCTCGAGTTTGCCGGTCAGACCGTCCTCGTCACCGGGGCCGCACACGGTTTCGGGCGAACCATCGCGCTCGAGTTTGCCGCAAAGGGGGCCGATGTCTGGGCCTGCGACATCGCCCAGGACGGCTTGCTCGAGACCGCACGGCTGGCTCAGGTGGACGGTCTCGAGGTCGAAACTCGCGTAGTAGACGTGACCGACCCGCTCGAGGTGAGCGCGTTCGTGGCGGAAGTAGCCCGCTCGAGGAAGAGAATAGACGCCCTGGTCAACAACGCCGGGGGCGTGCTGGGACAGGTGGGGCGTCCGCTGGAGGAGGTGACGCCGCTCGAGTGGCGCGCCATCTTTGCGGTCAACGTGGACGGCGCGTTCTACTGTTCACAGGCGGTGGCCCCGCACATGAAGGCGGCAGGGCGCGGGCGCGTGGTCAACATCAGCAGCGGAGCCGGACTGGGCATCAGCCTCACCGGAATTCAAGCGTATGCCAGCGCCAAGGCGGCGCAAATTGGCCTCACCCGGCAACTGGCCCACGAACTTGGGCCGTGGGGCATCACGGTCAACAACGTGGCCCCCGGCTTTGTGCGGAGCAACCCCACCACCGAGCGCCAGTGGGAAAGCTACGGCGAGGAGGGCCAGACCAAGCTGCTCGAGGGCATCGCGCTCAGGCGGCTGGGCAGCCCGCAGGACATCGCCGGGGCGGTGCTGTTCTTCGCCTCGGAAAAGGCAGGCTGGATAACAGGGCAGGTGCTGGGCGTGGACGGGGGCAAATGAGCGGCCTGGGTGACGTGCTCGAGTTATTGGCAGCGCGGCGTGAAGCTTCGCTCGAGGAACTCATCGAGTTTGCCGCCATTCCCAGTGTGAGCGCACAATCCGTTCACGCACTGGACATGGCTCGAGCCGCCGATTGGCTGGTCGGGCGACTGCGCCGCTGTGAACCCATGAAGGTAGAACTGTGGCCCACAGTGGGGCACAGCGCGGTCTACGGCGAGTGGCTGGGCGCACCGGGTGCACCGACCCTGCTCATTTACGGTCACTACGACGTGCAGCCGATTGAGCCGCTCGAGAAGTGGCACAGCCCGCCCTTCTCGCCCAGCGTGCGAGGTGGACGGGTTTTTGGACGTGGGGTCAGCGACGACAAGGGACCGCTGCTCATCGCGGTGCAGACCGCCGATGCCTACTTTGCCGCCACTGGAGCGCTGCCGCTCAACCTCAAGTTTCTACTCGAGGGCGAGGAAGAGGTGGGCAGTATAAACCTCGAGACGCTGGTTAAAGCGCAGGCCAAGCGACTCGAGGCCGATTTCGTGCTCAGCGCTGATGGCGGCATGTGGAGCGCGGACATCCCGTCGCTCACGGTGAGTGCGCGGGGACTGGCTGCGCTCGAGTTCAGCGTGCGTGGCCCGAGCAAAGATTTGCACTCCGGGCGGCACGGCGGTAGCATTCACAACCCGCTGCACGCGCTGGCTGCGCTGATTGCCAGTTTGCATACCTTTGAGGGGCGGGTGGCGGTGGACGGCTTTTACGACGGTGTGACCGAGCGCACTCCCCTCGAGCGGGAAGCGATTCGGCAGCTTCCTTTTTCTGAGGTGGATTATCTGGCCCAGACCGGCGCGCCCGAGGTGTTCGGGGAAGCGGGATTTTCCACCCTCGAGCGCCAGTGGGACCGCCCCACCGTGGAGGTCAATGGCCTTTCGGGTGGCTACAGCGGCGAGGGCAGCAAGACCGTGCTGCCGAGTGAGGCGCAGGCCAAGCTCACCTGTCGGCTTATCGAAGGTCAGGACCCCGAGCGCATCGTGGCCTTGCTCGAGGACCATCTGCGCCGTCACCTGCTGCCGGGGGTGACGCTCGAGTTGCGTCCCAGTGGACACGGCTGCGCCGCCTACCGCCTGAGCGAGCACCATGTGGGCAAGGCGGTGGCGCTCGAGGTGCTGCGCGAGCTGTACGGCCAGGTTCCGCTCGAGGTGGGCATGGGCGGCAGCATTCCGGTGCTGGACATCTTTGGGCGAATTCTGGGTCTCGAGACGGTGTTCTTCAGCTTCGCGGTGGGTGACGAGGATATCCATGCGCCCAACGAGTTTTTTCGCACTGCACGCATTCTCGAGGGTCAACGCGCCTGGGCGCTGTACTGGACCCGTCTGGCTGAGCGAGGTTTGGCTGAGCGGGGTTTGGTTGAGCGGGGTTCGGCCCATGAGTGAACTCGAGGGCTGGCACGCCCTGGCTTCTCTGGACGACCTGACCTGCGCGGTTTCGGACGCGATGGGCCGCACCGGGGCGCTCGAGGGTCGCTATCAATCGCTGTGGCCGGGAGCGCGGCTGCTGGGACTGGCCTTCACGGTGCGGACCTTCGGCAGCGACCTCAGCGCGGTGTTTGACGGCATCGCGGCGGCCCCGCCCGGAAGTGTGCTGGCGATAGACTCGCACGGAATCCTCAACTCGGCCTTCTGGGGCGAGCGTACCACTCGAGCGGCGCTGGCAAGGGGCTTGGTGGGCGCAGTGATAGACGGGGCCTGCCGTGACGTAAGCGCGGTTCGCAAACTGGGCTTCCCGGTGTTCTGCACCGCTACCGTTCCGAATGCGGGCCTGCCCGGTGGACGCGGCGAGGTGAATGTGCCGATTGCGCTGGGCGGACAGCCGATTTGGGTGGGCGACCTGATAGTGGCCGACGAAAACGGTGTGGTGGTCGTGCCGAGGGCCAGAATGGAAGAGACGCTCGAGCGAGTGAAAATCTTGCTCGAGGCCGAGCGTAAACTGCTCGAGCGCGGCCCAGAGGTGCAGGATTTGCGCCCCATAGGAGATTCTCAATGACCGACATTAAAGAAACTCGAGCGGAGTTTCAGCGCCGCTCCGCCGAGCTGTGCGACCTGCTGTGCGCCCTGAACGCGCTCACCTGGGACGCCCGCACCCAGATGCCCAGTGGCGGCAGCCGCGCCAGGGCGCACCAACTGGCCACCCTGAGCGCGATTACCCGCGAAAAGTTGCTCGAGCCGGACTTCGCCTGCGCTGCCGAAGGGGTGCTTGCCAACTCGAGCGCCCCCGACTTACAAATCCGGGCGGCGCGTCAGGCGCTCGAGGCCATAGGTGCGATGGGCCGCGTGCCCGCTCAGCTCACCCGTGAGCTGGCCCTGCTCCGTAGCGAGGCACAGGACGGCTGGGCGGTGGCTAAGGGACAAAACAATTTCGTGCTGTTTGCCCCGACGCTCGAGCGCATGGTGGACCTCACAAGGGAGTTGGCCGAGGCGCTGGGCTACGCGGACCACCCGTATGACGCGCTGCTCAACCTTTATGAACCGGGCATGACCCTGAGCAGCCTCGAGCCGCTGTTTTCCCACCTGCGTGAGCATCACCTCTCGCTGCTCGAGCGTATCCGGGAAAAGCCCGAACCGCGCAGCGACTTCCTCGAGCGGCACTACCCAGCCGCGCAGCAGCGCAAGTTTGCGCTCGAGGCGGCTCAGCGCTTCGGCTACGACCTCGAGCGTGGACGGCTCGACAATTCGGCTCATCCCTTTGAAATCAGCTTCACTCGAGACGACGTTCGCATCACCACGCGGGTGCAGGAACACTTCCTGCCGGGCGCACTGTTCGGGGCGCTGCACGAGACCGGGCACGCCCTTTACGAGCAGGGCGTGAGTCCCGACCTCAGCCGCACGGTTCTCACCTGCGACCTGCTGGGCCTGTACGCGGTGGGCGGCGCGAGCTACGGCGTTCACGAGAGCCAGTCGCGGCTGTGGGAGAACCGCATCGGGCGCTCGAGTGCCTACTGGAATCTGCACTTTTCTGAGTTGCGAGCCGCTTTTCCACAACAGCTCGAGGATGTGAACGCCCAAACCTTTGTGCGGGCCATCAACCGCGCTAAGCCCAGCCTGATTCGGGTGGAGGCCGACGAACTCACCTACTACCTGCACATCCTGCTGCGCGTGGACCTCGAGCGGCAGCTCATCGGCGGCGAACTGAGCGTGAAGGATTTGCCCGAAGCCTGGAACGCCCGCGTGCAGGCGAATTTGGGTCTCGAGGTTCCGGGTGATGCCCACGGCGTGCTGCAAGACATCCACTGGTCGGCGGGAATGTTCGGCTCGTTTGCGACCTACACCCTGGGCAACGTGATGGCCTCGCAGTTTTTTGGCGCGGCCCAAAGCAATCTGCCCGATTTGCACGCTCAGCTCGAGGCCGGGAATTACACCCCACTGCGCGACTGGCTCACCGAGAACATCTACCGACATGGACGCACCTACAGCCCGTTAGAGCTGCTCGAGCGCATCACGGGCGGGGGACTGGATGCTCAGCCCTACCTCGAGTATTTGACTGAAAAATACAGCCGACTGTACGGGCTGGAGGAGAAAGTATGAGCGAAGGTAAATTGACGGGAAAGGTGGCGCTGGTTACGGGGGCTTCGAGCGGAATTGGGGCGGCTACTGCGCTTGCGCTCTCGCTCGAGGGTGTTCACGTTGCGCTGGTGGCGCGCAGACTTGAGCGGCTCGAGGAGTTGGCCTCCAGGATTCAGCTAAGCGGGGGCCGGGCCGAGGTCATTGCGCTCGACATTGCCGAGCCGGGGAACGCAGAGGTGGCGGTGAAGCGCACGCTCGAGGTGTTCGGTGGACTCGACATCGTGGTGAACAACGCGGGCCTCATGCTGCTGGGACCGGTGGCTGGAGCGGACCTCAGCGACTGGGAAAGGATGCTCGACCTCAACGTACTCTCGTTGATGACCGTCACTCGAGCAGCGCTCGAGCACATGAAACCGCACAGGAGCGGCCACATCGTCAACATCAGCTCGGTCTCGGGGCGCGGGTCGGGGCCGACGAGTGCGGGCTACAGCGCGACCAAGTGGGCGGTGGGCGGCTTCTCCGAGGGGCTGCGACAAGAAGTGCGGCTGGACAACATCCGCGTGACGGTCATCGAGCCGGGGGTGGTGGCCACCGAACTCACCGACCACATCACCCACCTCGAGACCAAGACCAACTATGAGGGCCGCATTGCCACCATGACCCCGCTCGTGGCCGAGGACATCGCCGCTGCCGTAATTTACGCCGTGACCCAGCCGCTGCGGGTCAACGTGAACGAGATTCTGATTCGTCCGCTCGAGCAGGGTTGAACTGCGAACAACCCCGCTCGAGCATCCTACTTTTTTGTTGCGGGGTAGCAATATAACGAGTCAGAAAACGTCTTGGCTTTGAAGCAGGGCGACCTTGTGGGCAACCTCTTTGACAAAGCGCTCTACGTCGGCGGCTCGAGCTGGGGAGGGGGTGCTCGAGTCGTTTGCTCGGTAGCCTTTCCAGGCCCACTCGAGCAGGGGTCCGAACTCGGGCAGCGCGTTTATGGCCCACGCCAGAGCCTGCGGTTTGGAGGTTTGTGCGCCGGTGGTGCAGGTGTAAAGCGCCCGACACAGGGTCACGACCCCGTACCCCAGACTACCCACGCTGTGCATCTCAGCTATCCACACCGTCCAGCCCTGCACTTCCTCCTGAACCACCTCTATAAACTCGGCTCGAGAGATGGGCGCAATCAGGGTGGCGGGGGGAGGGCCATGCAAGGTAGCCCCTCCTTGCCGGACCTCGTAAAAATTGAGCAGGTAACGCCTGCCTCCTTCAAATTGGTGAAAGGGTTCACCGGGGCTGATGACCGCGATAGGGTAGGGTTCGGTCCTGAACCGCTTCAAGCTGGCGCTCGAGAGGTACTTGACCTCGAGCCGTTCGGTCCACTGCGGAAAGCGCTGGACAATCTCGCGGTGTAGGGCGTCCAGGGCCGCAAAGCGGCTGGGGTCCAGCTCGAGCGTCAGCACCGCCACCACATCGAGGTCGCTGCGCTCGGGTTCAAAATCTCCGTGGACCAGCGACCCGAAGAGGTAGACGCCCAGCAGCGTTTCGCCCAACACCCGCTGCATTCCCGCCAGCAGGAACTCCAGCACTGCGTTCACTTCGGGGGGTGGCGTGGTGTATATCGCTCGAGTGTAACCTCCCTTAACCTCAATGCCCGCTTCGTACCACGTCATCAGCACCGAGCGGGGCCAGCGCCAGACGGACGCCGTAAAGGGTTTCGGACTCATCCTGATGCGCGGCGTAGCGCTCGAGAATGCCTGCCAGCTCGAGCTGGTAGTTAAAACCGAGTATGCGTGCAGCACTCGCTGAACTCGAGGAATTGCGGCATCTGACGCTCGAGCATACTCGAACCCCGAACACTGTGCTCAGACCCAAAGCGCTAAAATGAAGACATGATTTACCCCTGCCCTCGAGCCAAGCGTCACCCTCGTTTTTCCTGCTCGAGCACTCTCAAATTATCCCCACTCGAGGTGACTCCATGAGCGCCATCTACCAGCGCGCCCGTCCGCTGCACTGGGACGAGGTGGTGGGTCAGGAGCATGTGAGGAGCGTGCTCGAGGGTTCGCTGGCCAAAGGGAAAATCGGCCACGCTTACCTGTTCAGCGGCCCGCGTGGGGTGGGCAAAACCACCACGGCGCGGCTCATCGCCATGACCGCCAACTGCCAGAGCGAGGGCGTGCCCAAGCCCTGTGGGGTGTGCGCCTCGTGCAAGCAGGTGATTAATGGGTCTCACCCCGACGTGTTCGAGATAGACGCGGCCAGCAACAACAGCGTGGACGACGTGCGCGAGCTGCGCGAACGGGTCGGTTTGTCCAGCATGTACGGCGGCAAAAAAGTCTACATCCTCGACGAAGCGCACATGATGACCAAGAGTGCCTTCAACGCGCTGCTCAAAACGCTCGAGGAGCCGCCCGAGCATGTCGTGTTTATTCTGGCGACCACCGAACCCGAGCGCATTTTGCCCACCATTTTATCGAGGTGTCAGCACTACCGCTTCCGGCGACTGAGTGAACGCGAAATCGCGGGCAAGCTCGAGCGGATTTTGAAAGAGGAAGGCGTTGAGTTCGAGACCGACGCGCTGCTGCTCATCGGGCGCTTGGCCGACGGCGCGATGCGCGACGGGGAAAGCCTGCTCGAGCGGATGTTGGCGAGTGGCGAGGCCGTAACACTGCACGCCGTCGAGGACGCGCTGGGCCTGCCCCCGGCTCAGCGGATGCGAACCCTGGCCACGGGTTTGCTCGAGCGCGACCCCGAACCCGTTTTGCGCGCTGCCGGAGAACTCTACCGTGAAGGCTTTGCGGCCAGAAGCGTGGTGGATGGGGTCAAAACCGCGCTGCGTCAGCGCTTGCACGACGCTTTAGGGCTGGGTGAGATTAAAGCGAAGGACGCTGTGGAGTCGGCCTCGAGCGGAGATTTGCTGCGCTTGCTGGCTGCGCTCGACGAGCAAGACTCGAGGTTTGCGCGCTCGAGCGATTCTCTGGCCTTAGAAATGGCGCTGACCCACGCGATGTTGGCGCTGAACTCGGGAATCGGGAATCGGGAATCGGGAATCGGGAGCGGCCCGGCCCGGAAGGTGCCGCAGTTGAGCCAAGACAATCGGGAATCGGTTGCGGCAACGGCGGACCCGGAGATGCTGTCGCGCCTATCCCGGCTCGAGCGCGAAATTGCCGAACTCCAGCGCAGTGGCGTAACCGTAGCTCCCTCGAGCCGTCGCAGTGAGGATTCAGACGACTCTGGCTCGAGCGGCGCGGTTCCCGAATTTAACCCCAACCGTCCCAGCAATCCTCGAGCGCCCTCGAGTGCGGCTGTGGTCTCCACTCCCACCGTTCCGGCTTCGGGTCCGGTAGCCGTGCCCAAAGGTAACTGGAACGACGTGCTGCGCCTCGCCGACGCCAAGACCAGGGCTTTTTTGAAGCCCGCCAGGGCCGAGTTTCAGGACGGACACCTGACCGTGTTTTACGACGACAAAGCCAAGTTCCACGCCCAGCAAATCAGCGCCAAGTTCGACGATTTGGTGGCGCTCATCGTTCGGGCGATGGCCCCGCTGAGCGTGGAACTCATCACCCCGGAAGGGCGTAAAAAAAAGTTGCTCGCTCGAGTTGAAAGTGGGCAGACAACTGTAGTAGAAGCGGCTTCTCCAGCTCGAGCGCAACCCGCCCCAGAGTCGGTTCAGGTGTCTTTGAGCCAACCTGAAACTCCACAGGTCCAGACGCCAGAGGTCCAGATGCCCGCCCCTCGAGCGGACACGCCAGACCCTGCGCCCCGCGCGACCTCCAACGCTCGAGCCTTTTTCGAGGACGCTCCTCGAGCCGAACCTGCTCCGTTCGTAGCCGCGCCCGCCGCTGTAACGCCCGATGGGACAGAGAGGGTGAGCGAGTTCTCGCCCGAGCCAGACCCGAGTGAGCTGCCGCCACTGTCGAGTTTTGACGCTGACCACGATGTGCCGCTCGAGTCGGCTCCGGTTTTCGAGGTTCCCATCTTCGAGGCTCCACCGGTCTCGAGCTGGGACGACATTGGGGATTCGCCTGTCCGCTCGAGCGCCCCCCGTGCCCCCCGTGCCGCTCAGCCGCGCTCGAGTGGCTCGAGTGTATCCGTGCAGCAACACCCGCTCTACGACGAGGTGCAAAAGCTTTTCCCCCGTTCACAGGTGCGGGCTAAAGGGAAAGTCAAAGCCAAAACGGTTGCTGGAGCGGAAGAAGACGCCGGTGATGAGAGCGTAACACCAGAAGTGTAAGCTCTGATACGCAAAAAAAGTGTATAACCCACAAATTTCATTCATTTAAGGGTCAGCGTTAAAGACTATATTTATTAGCGAAGATTAATGCAGAGTTAATCTAAAGCAGATTGCGCGGATGTGAGACACCCTCAGGGCGTGCTTTTCTTTCACGCCAATCGGCCTGTAGGGGTTGGACGGTGTTCGCAATGGTCTCAGGAGGCTCAGAGTATTTCTGGCCCTCGCCTGAAGTTCGGCGCAAGAGGATGGGTAAGCGTGGCAGTGAAAAATGCGCTGGTCAAAAAGTTGCAGCTCAACCTCAAGCGTGGAGGTCGGGCCAGGGTTCTAAACGCGCCAGAAGGCTACCTCGAGAGCGTGGGTAAGCTGCCTTTTGGGGTGGAGTGGACCGGAGACGATACCTCGCCACTCGAGTTCGTGCAGGTGTTCGTGTCCGACCACGCCGCACTCGAGCACGCCCTGAAGCAGGCTTTTCATCTGGTGAGGTTTGATGGTGTGCTGTGGATTTGCTACCCCAAAGGTGCGGTCCGCACGCCGCACCACCTCAGCCGCGACTCGCTGTGGAAGGCGGTGTCCGAGGGCTACGGCTGGGAAGGGGTCACGCTGATTTCCATAGACCGCCAGTGGACCGCGATGCGCTTTCGCCCCAGGGTGGAGAGGGGGGATGTGGATGTGGCGCTCGAGGGGGAGTCTGGGGCGTAGTTGGGGGGCAGGGGAGATGTGGAGATTTTTAGCTTTGGCTCGAGCATCTTTTCCTTTGCTCCCTTGTCTCCCTCCCTCGAGCGGGACCCTTCTCCCTTTCCGCCCCAACCCCGGCTGCTAACCTGAAGCCATGCACACCTCTCGCTCCGACGCCCTGTTTGCCGCCGCGCAAAAAGTGACCCCTGGTGGGGTCAATTCCCCGGTTCGCGCCTTCAAGTCTGTGGGCGGCGTGCCGCGTTTTATCGCCAGGGCCGAGGGTTCTTACCTTGAGGATGCCGACGGAAACCGTCTTATTGATTACATCGGCTCCTGGGGACCGATGATTCTGGGCCACAACTTTGCTCCGGTGCGGCACGCGATTGCGGTGGCGCTCGAGGACGGAACCAGTTTTGGTGCGCCCAACGCCAGGGAAGTGACCCTGGCGCAGCTCGTGTGCGAACTCACCGGGGTGGACAAGGTGCGCTTCGTCAACTCCGGCACCGAGGCCACCATGAGCGCGCTGCGGCTGGCACGGGGTTTTACGGGGCGCAAGTACATCCTCAAATTCAGGGGCAACTACCACGGCCATGCCGATGGCCTGCTGGTCGAGGCGGGCAGCGGCCTGATGACCAACGCCGTGCTCGAGGGTGGAAGTGCCCCCTCGAGCGCCGGGGTGCCGCACGAGTACGCCGTGCTCACGCTGGTGGCTGAGTACAACGACCCCCAGGGCCTGCGCGTGCTGCTCGAGGCGCGTGGACACGAACTCGCGGCCATCATCTTCGAGCCGGTGGTGGGCAACGCGGGCGTGCTGATTCCCTCGAGCGAATTCGTAGCCGCGCTGCACCACGCCAAAAGCTACGGGGCGCTGCTGATTGCCGACGAGGTGATGACCGGATTTCGACTCTCGAGCGGGGGAGCCAGTCCGCTCCTGGGCCTCGAGCCAGATTTGCTGTGCTGGGGCAAGATTATCGGCGGGGGCCTGCCGGTGGGCGCTTACGGGGGCCGGGGCGAAATCATGGACTTCGTGAGTCCGCTGGGTCCGGTGTACCAGGCCGGAACGCTCAGCGGCAACCCGCTGGCGATGGCTGCTGGAATCGCCACTTTAGAGCACCTCAAAGCGCACCCCGAGATTTACGCTCAGCTCGAGCGCTACACCTCCCGTCTGGCGGTGGGGTTGCGCGAAGCCGCCAGGGACGCCGGTGTTGCGCTCACGGTGAACACCATCGGGTCTATGCTGACGCCCTTTTTCCTTACGGGTCCGGTCTCGAGCTATCAGGACGCCGCCAAAGCCGACACCGCCCGCTTCGCCCAGTGGTTTCATGCCCTGCTCGAGCGCGGCGTTTACTGGGCACCGAGCCAGTTCGAGAGCGTGTTTGTGGGCGCGGCGCACGGCGAGGCAGAACTCGAGCGCACCCTGCTTGCCGCGCGTGAAGGCTTCCTGAGTCTGCGGTAAAGAGTGTTTGGGAGGTCCCGGAGGGGTCTCACGCGGGTCCGTGGTTTAATAGCCGTATCCCAAAAACGGGGTTTGAACGGAGAAGATATGGACAGAAACGGGCCGGATGTGGATTGGGTCGCTCGAGAAGTAGTCACCGAAGCGGGCATCGTGCAGATTCTGAAAAGTGCTAAAACCGTGGCGGTGGTGGGCTTCAGCGCCGACGCGGGAAAACCTGCCCATTACGTCCCTGAATATTTGTTCAGACACGGCTACAAAATTATTCCGGTCCATCCGGCGCTGGCGGCCCGCAAGGAAAGTTACTTTGGCCAGAAAGCGGTGGCGACTCTCAAAGACCTGCTCGAGCCGGTGGATGTGGTCGAGATTTTTCGCCGCTCGGACAAGGTGGGTGAGCATCTCGAGGACATTTTGAGTATGCCCGAGTCGCCGCGCTGGGTCTGGCTGCAACTGGGCATCCGCAACGATGGGGTGGCCAAAACCCTGCTCGAGCACGGGATTGGTGTGGTGCAAGACCGCTGTATGCTGGCCGACCACCGCACTTTTTTGTAGCGGCGCTCGAGTGCAAGCGAGAACATTCCAACTCAGCACTTCATCTTTCTCAACCATAAAGCGGCCCACTCACCTCTCGAGGGGCGACTTGACGTGCTCGAGGGTGTTTTTTGAGGGTGTGAACCCGCCTTGTGAGAGGCTTAACCGAGTGAGTTCGATGCTCTTTTCGTTTTGAGGATGGGGTAAAACAGGGTGAACACGCTTGGCCCGCTCGAGTTTTCTTGAGGCTGATGAGAGGCTGACCTGTCATTAAGGAACGGCGCGCGGCAACTCACTGCTCAACAGGCAGGGTTGCGTATTCTGATTTCAGGAGCAAGGGAGTGGTTCCCGCTCGAGTTCGACACAGCCCATCCCCCTGTTCACGCAAAAGATTTCAAGGAGAACACCATGAACAAGTTTCTTAGAACCCTGACCCTGACCGCGCTTGGTACCCTGGCTGCGGGCGCTTCGGCAGCCCCGCTCATCTCCACCCAGAGCATCATCGTCAACCCCATCCAGACCGACCTCGCGGTGCGCGTTTCGGTGGACAAGGACCCCAGCGGCACAGCCGTTCCCAACTACCAGGTGGGCGAGCAGGTTCGCATCAGCACCTCGGTTAACCAGGACGCTTACGTGTATCTGTTCAGTCTGGACTCGGCGGGCGCGATTG
>Ga0123339_10000963_pt1 | contig 20603 bp, 26 predicted proteins | sample lystaG_FD_89956 | JGI IMG/M metagenome (GOLD analysis project Ga0123339, IMG submission 89956) | Glacier valley bacterial and archeal communities from Borup Fiord, Nunavut, Canada, to study Microbial Dark Matter (Phase II) -... | ecosystem: Environmental > Aquatic > Freshwater > Ice > Glacier ...
CCCGGCGCCGGAGCGCCTAGACCTCCACCTCCACGCACACCGGCACGTGGTCCGACGTCTGCGGCCAGTCCCGCGCCGCGGTCAGCACCGTGCTGCTGCGTAGGCCCGGCGCCAGGTCGTGCGACACCCAGACGTGGTCCAGGCGGCGCCCACGGTTGGCCACGCGCCAGTTGCGGTTGCGGTAGGACCACCAGGTGTAGAGCTTCTCGTTGTCCGGCACGAAGCGGCGCATGGCGTCCGTCCATCCCGTCGCCATCCAGCCCTGCATGGCCGCAACCTCGATGGGCGTGTGGCTGACCACGTCCAGCAGTTGCTTGTGGCTCCACACGTCATGCTCCAGCGGCGCGATGTTCAGGTCGCCGACCAGGATGCTGCGGGCCGGGGGACGTGCGGTGAAGTGGTCCGTGACCTGCTGCACGAAGGCCAGCTTGTGCGCGAACTTGGGGTTCTCCGCCGGGTCCGGCACGTCGCCGCCAGCGGGCACGTAAAAGTCGTGCAGATCGACGGGGCCGCCGGGGGTGTCCAGCGTGACGGCCAGATGCCGGCAGTCCCCGCGCTCGCACCAGTCCGGCGAGGTCTCGTCCAATTGCAACGGCAAACGGGATAGGACGGCGACACCATTATAACCCTTCATGCCGCGGCGGGCGACGTGCGGGAAGCCGAGGGTGGCTGGGGCGCCTTCGGGGAACAGGTCGTCGGGCACTTTGGTCTCCTGCAGGCAGATCACGTCCGGCCGCAGGTCGGCGATCAGCCGTTCCAGCAGGGACAAGCGCAAGCGCAGCGAGTTGATGTTCCAGGTGGCGACGCGAAGGGCTGTCATGCCGCCCGGCATGGCCCGGCGCCGCCGCGCTGGCAAGGGGCCGCGCCTTGATATTGGCACGGGTTCCGCTAGGGTCCGGCGCAACGAATACCGGGGGAACCACCATGCTTCGCAGGACCTTGCTTGCCGCCGCCGCCGCCAGCCTTGCCGCAACGCCCGCGTTCGCGCAGGCCAGCGGCCCCGTGCAGGTCGGCGCCGTCGAGATACTGACCGGCCCCAACGCCGCCTACGGCACCGCCATACGCGCCGGGCTGGAACTGGCGCTGGAGGAGGTGAACGAGAAGGGCGTGCTGAGCGGCCGCAAGATCGCGCTGACCGTCGAGGACAGCGCCGGCAACAAGGACCAGGCGATCAACGCGGCGCGCAAGCTGATCGGGCGGGACAAGGTGGTGGCGATCATCGGCCCGACCCTGTCCAACGAGATGTTCGCCGCCGGTCCCGTGGCCAACGAGCGCAAGGTGCCGATCATCGGCACGTCAACGACGGCGGCGGGCATCACCGACATCGGCCCCTACGTGTTCCGCACCAGCCTGCCCGAAAGCGACGTGATCCCGGTCACGCTGGCGCGGGCCAAGGCGCGTGGCGTGAAGACCATCGCGCTGATGTATGCGAACGACGACGCGTTCAGCAAATCGGGCTTCGACACCATGAAGGCGGCGGCGGAGAAGGCCGGGCTGACCATCGTCGCCATCGAGAGCTTCGGCAGCAAGGACACCGATTTCAGCGCGCAGATCACCAAGGTGCGCGGCCTGAAGCCCGATGCCATCGGCATCTCCGCCTTGGTGGAGCCGGTGTCCGGCGTACTGCTGCAGGCCCGGCAATTGGGCATTGGTAAGGAGACGCTGTTCGTAGGCGGCAACGGCAGCAATTCGCCCAAGCTAGGGGAGATCGCAGGCGCCGCGGCGGACGGGTTGCTGGTCGGCAGCCCGTGGTTCGTCGGCAAGGACGACCCGACCAACCAGGCGTTCGTGACCAAGTTCAAGGCCAAGAACGGCAAGGAGCCGGACCAGTTCGCCGCGCAAGCCTATGACTGCATGCACATCCTGGCCGCCGCCATCGAGCGGGCGGGGGCGGCGGACTCCGAGAAGATCAAGGATGCGCTGCTGCAGACGAAGTACAGCGGCGTGATGGGCCCGTTCACTTTCACGCCGGGCCGCGACCCGGCCAGCACGGAGGGCGTTGTGGTGCTGGCGATGCAGGGCGGCAAGTTCGGGGTGGCGCCGCAGTAGGCACTCTCCGGCCTCCGCCCATGCTGGCCCAGCAGTTGGTCAACGGTGTCCTGCTCGGCGCCACCTACGCGCTGTTCGCGCTCGGTTTCACGCTCATGTTCGGCGTGCTGCGGGTCATCAACCTGACGTATGGGTTCTACTTCTCCGCCGGCGCCCTGGTCGCGCTGTGGCTGGCGCGCAGCCTGGGCTGGCCGGTCTGGGCGGCGCTGCCGGCGGCGGCCGTGGCGTCCGGGGTGCTGGCCGTCGTGCTCGATTGGGTGCTGCTGACCCGGCTGCGCCGCATCCAGGCGCCGGAGCTGTCATCCCTCATGGTCACGCTCGGCGGCGTGCTGGCGCTGTATTCGGCTCTGACAAGCTGGCTCGGCCCCGACATACGCCGCCTGCCGCCGGAGGCGATCAGCGCGGAGGCGTTCCAGGTCGGCGACATACGCATCACCGCGGCGCAACTGCTCATCCTGGCGGCAACGGCGGTGCTGGTCGGCGGTCTGCTGCTGCTGATGCGCGGCACCCGGCTGGGCCTGGCGATCCGCGCGATGGCGGAGAAGCCGGACGCGGCGCAACTCATGGGCATCAACACCGGGCAGGCGGCGGCGCTGGTGTCGTTCATCTCGGGCTGCCTAGCCGGGGCTGGCGGCGTGCTGATCGGGCTGAACTTCAACGCGATCCACCCCTACATGGGGGAGCAGATGATGCTGCGCGGCTTCGTCGTCATCATCGTCGGCGGCCTGGGCGACATACGCGGCGCGCTGCTGGCCGGGCTGGCGCTGGGCGTGATCGAGGTGCTGACGGCGGGCTTCGTGTCATCGTCGTTGAAGGAGGCCGTGGCCTTCCTGATCCTGGTCGCGGTGCTGTGGACCCGGCCGTCCGGCCTGTTCGGCCGCGCCGTGATGCGGCGGGCGTGATGCCCCCCTGGCTCGACGACTTCCTCTGGACCTACCAGAACCTTGTGCATGCCCTGGGCATCAATGGGCTGCTCGCCTTGTCCATGTATGTGGTGCTGGCGGTCGGGCAATTGTCGTTGGGGCAGGCGGCGTTCATGGGGCTGGGGGCGTACAGCTCGGCGTTGATGACGCTCAAGCTGAAGCTGCCGTTCCTGCTGGTGCTGCCCTTGTCTGCCGTCGTGCCGGTCGCGTTCGCGCTGGCCATCGGGGTGCCGACGCTGCGGCTGTCGGGCGTCTATCTTGCCATCGCCACCATCGGGTTGGGGGAGGTGCTGCGGGCGGTCTATCTCAACGTGGACCTGTTCGGCGGCGCGCTGGGCCTGTCCGGCATCCCGGAACGGGGCGAGGCCTGGATGATCTACGGCCTGCTGGCGCTGGCCGTGCTGGCGCTGTGGCTGGTGGGCCGCAGCGGCATCGGGCGCGCGATGGAGGCGATGCGGGAAGACGAGACTGCGGCGCAGGTGATGGGCGTGCCCGTCGGGCGCTACAAGATGGGCGCGCTGCTGGCGTCGGCCGTGCTGGCCGGGCTGGCGGGCTGCCTGTCCGCGCACGTCAGCAGCTTCATCGGGCCGAACGAGTATGGGTTCGAGCCGGCCGTCACCATCCTGTCCTACGTGCTGCTAGGCGGCATCGGCACGCCGCTGGCGCCGGTGCTGGGCGCCTGGGTGCTGACCCTGTTGCCTGAACTGCTGCGCGGTTTCAGCGACATACGCCTGGTGCTGAACGGTGTCATCATCGTGCTGGCCGTGCTGTTCCTGCCGGGCGGGCTGCTGGGGATGCGCATGAAGCGGCGCGCCGCATGACGCCGCTGCTGGAGTTGCAAGGCCTGACCCGGCGCTATTCCGGCCTGGTCGCCGTCGATGCCGTGGACATGCAGGTCATGCCCGGCGGCGTGCATGCCGTGATCGGGCCGAACGGCGCGGGCAAGACGACCTTGTTCAACCTCATCAGCGGCCTGGTGCCGCCCAGCGCGGGCGCTATCGCGCTGGCCGGGCAGGACGTGACGCGGCTGGCGCCGGACCGCCGGGCGGCGCTGGGGCTGGGGCGGACGTTCCAGAACATCCGTATCTTCAGCGGCATGACGGTGCTGGAGAACGCACTGACCGGGCTGCACGCCCGGCTCGGCGCCGGCCTGCTGCCCACCGTCCTGCGCCTGCCGCGCTTCAAGGCGGAGGAGCGTGGCGCAGTCGTCCGTGCCCGCGCCGCGCTGGACCTGGTGGGCCTGGCCGCCAAGGCGGACTGGCGGGCCGGCGCCCTGTCCTATGGCGACCAGCGTCGGTTGGAGATCGCCCGCGCCATGGCGCCCGAACCGCGCCTGCTGCTGCTGGATGAACCTGCCGCCGGCATGAACCCGGCGGAAACGGAGGGGCTTGCCACCCTGGTCCGGTCCTTGCGCGGCAGCACGACGGTGTTGCTGGTCGAGCACGACATGGGCTTCGTCATGGACATCTCGGACCGCGTGACGGTGCTGAACTTCGGCAAGCTGATCTTCGAGGGCATGCCGGCCCAGGTCCGTGCGGAGCCGGCGGTCATCGAGGCTTACCTCGGCCACAAGGTTGCGGCCCGGCTGGCGGCCGGCGCCAAGGCCGGCGTGCGGGGTGCGGGATGAGTGCGGGGCTGGAGGTCGCAGGGCTGGAGGTCGCCTATGGCCGGACGGCTGCGGTGCGTGGCATCACGTTGTCGGTTGAGCCGGGGCAGGTGGTGTGCCTGATCGGCGCCAACGGGGCGGGCAAGACGACGACCATGCGGGCCATATCGGGCCTGGTCCGCCCGCGCGCCGGTCAGATACGCTTCGCGGGGGAGGACATCACGGGCCGCCCGGCGCACCGCATCGCCGCCGCCGGGTTGCGTCAGGTCCCGGAAGGGCGGCAGTGCTTCGCCGAGCTGACGGTCGCGGAGAACTTGGTGCTGGGCGCCTACCTTGTGCCGGGCCGGGCGGAGGTCGCCCGGCGGCAGGATGCGGTGCTGGCCCGCTTCCCGCGGCTGCGGGAGCGGCTGGCCCAAGTGGCGGGGTCCATGTCAGGCGGCGAGCAGCAGATGCTTGCCATCGGCCGGGCGTTGATGGGCAGCCCGCGCCTACTGCTGCTGGACGAGCCGAGCATGGGGCTAGCCCCGCTGTTCGTGGAGGAGATCTTCGCCATCATCGCAGCGCTGAAGGCGGACGGGACGACGATCCTGCTGGTGGAGCAGAACGCCTCGGCTGCCTTGGACGTGGCCGACCAGGCCTATGTGCTGGAAACCGGGCGCATCGTGCTGTCCGGGCCGGCGTCGGACGTCGCGCAGGACCCGGGCGTGGCGGCGGCCTACCTGGGCGGGCATTCACATCCCGGTTGACAAAGAGTAACTGCGGAACCGGTGCGGTCAAGACGCCTTAAAGTTGCCACGACGCCATCCCATCTTAACCGCGTTGGGACAAGCGCGCCCTAGACCTTCATTTCAGGTGTAACGATGACCCGCACCGGCCGTCTGATGATCGCTCTTCCAGTCCTGGCCATGACAGCGTTGGCCCCGGCAGTTGCGAATGCCCAGTACTACCGCGGCGGCTATGGCGGCTACCGCGGCGGCTATGGGGGCTATGGGTATGGCCACCGGGGCTATGGTTATGGCGGTGGCGCCATCGTGGGTGGCGCGTTGCTCGGCTTGGGCGTCGGCGCCCTTCTGGCCCGGCCCTACTACGCCCCACCGCCGGTGTATTACGCGCCGCCGCCGGTCGTCTATGCACCTCCCCCAGCCTACTACGCTCCGCCGCCGGCCTACTACGCTCCGCCACCGGCCTACTACGCTCCCCCTGGCTATTACGGCCGTTAGCGCCTGATCCATCCGGGACCACGTCGTGGTCCCGGATCGCGTCCTTTTAGACGATGCGGGTTCTGACGGTTCCAACGCCTTCGACCATACCTTCCAGCACATCGCCCCGTACCGTGGCTGCCACGCCCTCCGGTGTGCCGGTGAATATCAGATCGCCTGCCTCTAGCTGCACAAGCCGGGACAGGTAAGCGATCGTCTCCGGCACGCTCCAGATCAGCTTGCTCAGGTCGCTGGATTGGCGCACCGCACCGTTCACCCTCAGCTCGATGGTGCCGCGGCCCGGGTTCACGCCTGCGGCTGGCACAAGGTTGCCGATGGGGGCGGAGTGGTCGAAGCCCTTGCCCATGTCCCAGGGGCGTCCGGCTTTCTTGGCCTCGCCCTGCAAGTCGCGCCGGGTCATGTCCAGGCCGGCGGCATAGCCCCAGACGTGGGACAGCGCGTCGGCCTCGGCGATGTCCGTGCCGCCGGAATGCAGGGCGGCCACCAACTCCATCTCATGATGCATATCGGATGTCATGGTTGGGTAGGGCATGTCGCCACCGCCGGTCACCAGCGCATCGGCGGGCTTCATGAAGAAGAACGGCAACTCGCGGTCGGGGTCATGCCCCATCTCGCGGGCATGTGCGGCATAGTTGCGGCCGACGCAGAAGATGCGGCGGACAGGAAAGCTGCCGCCGCCTTGGACGGGCACGGCGGCCTGGGTAGGCGGAGGGATGACGAAGTTGGCGGCGGGCATGGCGATCTCCTGCGGTGACGAACGGGGGCTTGCGCCAGCGCGGCGTCAAGGCGCGGGCAGGCGGCGAAATATGACGACCAGGTTGCTGGCCGGCATGGGCGTGACATGCTGCGGCCCAAAGCCGGCCCCGGCAGCCAGGGCCGCCACATCCTCCAGGTGCCGGACCCCCCAGGCCGGGTCACGGGCGCGCAGGTCGGCGTCGAACGCCGTGTTGCCGGGCGCGGGCTTCTGGCCGTGCTGGAAGAATGGGCCATAGAGCAGCAACGGTCCACCGGGCGGCAACACGCGGCCGGCGCCGCGGATCAGGCCTACCGCAGCGGACCACGGAGCGATGTGGATCATGTTGATGCACAGCACGGCGTTGGCGGATGCGGCCGGCCAGTCCAATGCGGCGGCATCCAGCGCCAGGGCCTGGCGGACGTTGGCCAGGCCGGCGCACCATGCGTCGATGCTGGCCAGGGACTCGGGTTGCGGGTCGGTCGGTTGGAAGTGCAAGCCGGGCAAGGCGGCGGCCAGGTGGGCGCAATGTTCGCCGCTGCCGCTCGCGATCTCCAGCACCAGTCCGGCGGCGGGGAGGGCCGGGCGCAGGGCTGCCAGGATCGGGTCCCGGTTGCGGGCGGCGGCGGGGGCGAACAGGCGGGCGTCCATGCGCGGAACCTTGTGCGCCGGGGCGGCCCGGTGTCAAACCGGCACCCATGACACACACCCTCGCATTGCACGGCGGCGCCGGCACCCTTCCGCGTGACCGCATGGGACCCGGCGAGATCGAGGCGCATCATGCCGGCCTACGCGCCGCCCTGCTGGCCGGCCACCGCGTGCTGGCCGCCGGCGGCCCGGCGCTGGACGCCGTGACGGCGGCGGTCGTGGCGCTGGAAGACGACCCGCTGTTCAACGCCGGGCGCGGCGCGGTGTTCACACGGGCGGGCGGGCAGGAGATGGACGCCGCTGTGATGGACGGCGCAACGCTGCGGGCCGGCGCGGTGGCCGGCATACGTGGCCCGCGCAACCCGGTGCTGGCGGCACGGGCGGTCATGGAGCACTCGCCGCATGTGTTGATGGCGGGGGAGGGCGCGCTGGCTTTCCTGCGGGCCCATGGCGTCGTGTTCGCCGACGATGCCTACTTCCACACGGACCGGCGCTGGGACGCGCTGCAACGGGTGCTGGGCGCGGCGGGGCAGGTGCGGGACGATGCGGACCGGCACGGGACGGTGGGCGCGGTGGCGTGCGATGCGGCGGGCCTGCTGGCGGCCGCGACCAGCACGGGCGGCATGACCGGCAAGCTGCCGGGCCGCATCGGCGACACGCCGCTGCTGGGCGCGGGGACCTGGGCGGATGGCACCGTGGCCATGTCGGCGACAGGGCATGGCGAGAGCTTCATCCGTGTCGTGGCCGGGCATGAGCTGTCCGCACGGATGCGGCTAGCTGGGCAGGAGCTGGATGCTGCTGCTGCGGGCGTGTTGGATGCGGTCCAGGCTGTCGGGGGCGACGGCGGCTTGGTCGCAGTGGACCGGGCTGGGCGGGTGGCGATGCCGTTCAACAGCGGGGGCATGTATCGCGGAGTGATCGGCGCCGACGGCGTCGCGCATACCGGCATCTACCGGGACGCCTTGCTGGCGCACCCGTGATGCTTGCCCGGCCCCGCCGGACTCGCTAACCACCGGGAACCAACACGGAGAAGCATGATGGGCTACAGGGTCGCGGTTGTCGGCGCAACGGGTGCGGTCGGGCGCGAGATCCTGAAAACCCTGGCCGAGCGGGATTTCCCGGTTGATGAGGTGGCTGCCGTCGCCAGCCCGCGCAGCGCCGGGCAGGAAGTGAGTTTCGGCGAGAAGGCGGTGCTGAAGGTCAAGAACCTGGAGACGTTCGACTTCAAGGGCTGGGACATCGCGCTGTTCAGCCCGGGCGCCGCAGTGTCCGCCATCCATGCGCCGAGGGCAGCCGCCGCGGGATGCCTGGTGATCGACAACACCAGCCAGTTCCGCATGGAGCACGACGTGCCGCTGGTGGTGCCGGAGGTGAACCCGCAGGCGCTGGGCCGCATCCGGCGCAACATCATCGCCAACCCCAATTGCTCCACCATCCAGATGGTGGTGGCGCTGAAGCCGTTGCATGACCGGTTCCGGGTGAAGCGCGTGGTGGTCAGCACCTACCAATCCGTGTCTGGCGCGGGCAAGGACGGCATGGACGAGCTGTGGGCGCAGTCCCGCGCCATGTATGTCAACGACCCGATCACGCCGCAGGAGTTCACCAAGCAGATCGCCTTCAACTGTATCCCGCAGATCGACAAATTCATGGATGACGGGAGCACGAAGGAGGAGTGGAAGATGGCGGTGGAGACCCGGAAGATCCTGGGTCCCGACATCCTGGTGCAAGCGACCTGCGTCCGTGTCCCAGTGTTCATCGGCCATGCCGAGGCAGTGACGGTGGAGTTCGAGCAGCCGGTGACGGCATCCGAGGCGCGCAATATCCTACGCGACGCGCCCGGCGTTACGGTGATGGATACGCGGGAGGACGGCGGCTACATCACCCCCGCCGATTGCGCCGGGGAGGATGCCGTGTTCGTCAGCCGCATCCGCAAGGACCCGACCGTGGCGCACGGCCTGTCGTTCTGGTGCGTATCGGACAACCTGCGAAAGGGCGCGGCGCTGAACGCCGTGCAGATCGCCGAGGCCGTGGTGGCGCAGAAGCTGTTGCGGGTGGCGTAGCCCTATCCGCCCTGCCTGACCTCATCGACGGCGGCCCAGCCGAAGCGGAGCAACGGGAGGGCGGCTGCGGCGAGGTCGGCGATGGCGGGGACCAGGGCCGGGCCGGTCGTCACATCCAACGGAATGTCACGGCGGACGATGTAGGAGCGCAGGCGGATCGCGGCGGCAGCCGGGCTGCCTTTCAGGTCTTCGAAGCCACGCGGCATCCGGGTCAGGGTGTCCGAGGTGTCCAGCGACACGCCGGCTGCCTTCAGGCTGGACTGCATGGCTAGGAATGCATCGGGATGGACGCGTATGCGCTCGCGTATGGAGTCCAGCACGTCCGGATCGGGCCGGTAGAACGCGGCGGCGGCGAAGCAGCCTTCGGGCGCAAAGTGGAAATACAGCACGCCGGCCCCGCCCTTGCCGCTGCCCTGGCGATACCAGACGACGCCGGCCTGGGTCTTGTAGGGCGACTTGTCGTTGCTGAACCGCGTGTCGCGGTGGATGCGGAAGCTGGACCGCTTGGGGTCACCCTCCAAAGGTAGGCCGCGCCGGGTCAACTCGGCTGACACGTCGGTGATGAGGGCAGCGAGCGGTTGTTTAAGGGCCTGTTCGTAGGTCTTGCGGTTGGCCTCGAACCAAGGCTTGGCGTTGTTGAGACCCAGCTCGATCAGGAAGCGGTAGGCGGCCGGAGTGAAGCCCTGAAAGGGCGCTGGCCCGGCCGCCACGCGGTTTAGGCTGCCGCCTGGTGCGGCACGCCCTTCTCGGTCAGCATCTGCTCCAGCTCACCGGACTGATACATCTCGGTCACGATGTCGCAGCCGCCGACGAACTCGCCGGCCACGTAAAGCTGCGGCACGGTCGGCCAGTTGCTGTAGGCCTTGATGCCTTCGCGTAGGTCGGCATCCTCCAACACGTTCGCAGTCTGGAATGGGACGCCCAGGTGCGTCAGGATCTGCACGACGCGGGCGGAAAAGCCGCACTGCGGGAACATAGCGTTGCCCTTCATGTACAGCATGACAGGGTTGGCGGTGATCTCGCCCTGGATGCGCTCGGTGACGGGGGTGCTCATGGCGGTTGCTCCTATTGGGGGTGGGAGGTCTGCAGGGCGAGGGCGTGCAGCTCCCCGCCCATGCGTCCGCGCAGGGCGGCATAGACCATCTGGTGTTGCTGGACGCGGGACCGCCCACGGAAGGCCTCGCTGACGACTTGCGCGGCGTAGTGGTCGCCGTCGCCGGCCAGGTCCTCGATGACGACCTGGGCATCGGGCAGGGCGGCCCGGATCAGGGCCTCGATCTCACTGGCAACCATCGCCATGCGTTAGGACTCCATCCAGGCCGGGAAGAAGCGCTCATGCGCCGTCCGCAACCGTCCCAGCGATATGGACACCTCGCCGGGCAGTGTCAAATGGTCGCCGCCCGCCACGCCAATGGCCCTTGCGGGAACGCCCGCAACAGCGGCAGCGGCCAGCACGGGCGCGGCGTCGAGGACGGCCAGAACGTAGCGGGATTGGTCCTCCCCGAACCAGAAGGCATGAGTTTCGTCCGCGTCCAGCATCGCGCCGACCTGGCCGGACAGCGCCATCTCGGTGATAGCAACCAGCAGGCCGCCATCCGATACGTCATGGCAAGCAAGCACGGTGCCACCCAGGATCAGGCCGCGCACGAAATCACCGTTGCGGCGCTCAGCGGCCAGGTCCACCTGCGGTGGCGGCCCGTCCTCGCGCCCAGCAACCTCCCGCAGCCACAAGGACTGGCCCAGCCAACCCGCCGTGTCGCCGATCAGAACCAGATGCAGGCCGGGATGCAGCGCCTGGCCGACGCAGCACTCCGCCTGCTCTAGCACGCCCAGGCCGCCGATGGCGGGGGTTGGCAGGATGCCGCGGCCCTCGGTCTCGTTATATAGGCTGACGTTGCCGCTCACGACGGGGAAGTCCAGCGCCACGCAGGCGGCGGCCATGCCGCGTATGCTGGCGGCGAACTGGCCCATGATCTCGGGCTTCTCGGGGTTGCCGAAGTTCATGTTGTCGGTGATGGCGAGGGGGCGGGCGCCCACGGCGGTCAGGTTGCGCCAGGCTTCCGCCACGGCCTGCATTCCGCCCGCCTCGGCGTCGGCAGCGCAATAGCGCGGGGTGCAGTCGGTGGTCAGCGCCAAGGCGAGGTCGTGGCCCTCGATGCGTACTACGGCGGCATCGGCGTCGCCGGGCCGCTGGACGGTCTGGCCGCCGATGGTGCTGTCATACTGGTTCCAAACCCAAGCGCGGGAGCATAAGTCCGGGCAGCCGATCAGGGTCTCCAGCGCGGCGGCCAGGCCCACCGGGTCCGGCACGTCGCCCAGCGGCGGGTGCTTCGGGGTGTCGGCGGTGGGACGATGATACAGCGGCGCCTGCTCGGCCAGGGGGTCGAGCGGGATGTCGGCCATCACCTGCCCGCCGTGGCGGACGACGATGTGGCCGGTATCGGTCAGGTGGCCAATCACCGCGAAGTCCAGCTCCCACTTCTCGAAGATGGCGCGGGCCACGTCCTGCCGGTCTGGGCGCAGCACCATCAGCATGCGTTCCTGGGATTCGGACAGCATCATTTCGTAGGCCGTCATCGCCGACTCGCGCTGCGGCACCTGGTCGAGGTCTAGGTCGATGCCGACGCCGCCCTTGCCCGCCATCTCCACGCTGCTGCTCGTCAGCCCGGCGGCGCCCATGTCCTGGATGCCGATGATGGCGTCCGTCGCCATCAGCTCCAGGCATGCCTCGATCAGCAGCTTCTCGGTGAACGGGTCGCCGACCTGGACGGTAGGGCGCTTGTCCTCCGAATCCTTGCCGAACTCGGTGCTGGCCATGGTGGCGCCGTGTATGCCGTCACGGCCGGTCTTGCTACCGACATACACCACGGGGTTGCCGATGCCAGCGGCGGCGCTGAGGAAGATGCGGTCGGCAGGCGCAATGCCGACCGTCATGGCGTTGACCAGCGGGTTGCCGTTGTAGGCGGGGTGGAAGTTGACCTCGCCCCCCACGGTCGGCACGCCGACGCAGTTGCCGTAACCGCCGATGCCGCGCACGACGCCGTCCACCACGCGCCGGGTGCGCGGGTCGTCCGGGCTGCCGAAGCGGAGCGCGTTCAGGTTGGCGATGGGCCGGGCGCCCATGGTGAACACGTCACGCAGGATGCCGCCGACGCCGGTGGCGGCGCCTTGGTAGGGTTCGATGAAGCTGGGGTGGTTGTGGGACTCCATCTTGAAGATGGCGGCCAGCCCGTCGCCGATGGCGACGACGCCGGCGTTCTCGCCGGGGCCGTGGATCACCCAAGGGGCCGTCGTGGGCAGCGTCTTGAGCCACACGCGGCTGGATTTGTAGCTGCAGTGCTCCGACCACATCACGCTGAAGATGCCCAGCTCGGTCAGGCTCGGGGTGCGGCCCATGATGGCGAGCACGCGGCCGTATTCGTCGGCAGACAGGCCGAACTCGCGGGCCAGGGCCTGGTTGACCTCACGCGGCATCATGCGGCCAGCGCCTCCGCCATGCCGGCGAACAGCGGCAGGCCGTCTGTGCCGCCCATCAGGGGGTCCACCAGGTCCTCGGGATGCGGCATCAGGCCCATGACGCGCAGGTTGGGGCTGAGGATGCCGGCGATGTTGCGGGCGGAGCCGTTGGCGTTGGCGGCCGGCGTCGCCTCGCCCGATGGCGTCACGTAGCGGAACAGCACGAGGCCGTCGCCTTCCAGCCGGTCGAGCGTCGCATCGTCGGTGAAGTAGTTGCCGTCGCCGTGCGCCATGGGTGCGCGGAACACCTGGCGCGGCGCGTAATGCCGGGTCCAGGGCGTGTCGGCGCGTTCCACCCGCAGTTGGCAGTCCTGGGACAAGAACCGCAACCCTGCATTCCGCAGAAGCGCGCCTGGCAGCAGCCCGGCCTCTGTCAGCACCTGGAAACCGTTGCACACCCCCAGCACGTGGCCGCCGCGCCCGGCGAAGGCGCGTACGGCGTCCATGACGGGCGAGTGCGCCGCCATGGCGCCGCAGCGCAGGTAGTCGCCGTGGCTGAAGCCGCCGGGCAGCACGACCAAGTCGAGGCCGGACAGGTCGGTGTCCCGGTGGAAGATCATGCGCGGGCGTAGGCCGGTCGCCCCGTGCAGGGCGATGGCCATGTCGCGCTCCCGGTTGGTGCCGGGGAACACGACGATGCCGGCCTTCATGGCGTTTGTCCTAGCGGCAGGCGAAGGCGTCGCGGAACGCATCGGCCACCACGCCAGCGGCTTGGCGGTTGGCCGAGTCCGGATGGGACTTCATGTAGTTCACGACGGTGTCGCGCTGGCGCACGCCGGTCACTTCTGTTGGCACACAGACATAGGCGGGCAACGCGCCACCCTTGCTGCCGTCCTGCGGGCGCAGCTCCTGATACAGGCTCATGGTATCGCTGATGCCCTCGATGTAGGCTGTGCAGCTCGTAGTGGTCTTGGGGTTGGTGCAGATCTGCAGCAGCTTGTTGCCGTTGATGGCGGAGAACCGGGCGGCGTCGGCCTGGCTGGAGAGGGCGAGCACAGCGGTGGCGGCGAGCAGCAGTGTCTTCATGATGTGATCTCCACGTTGAAGCGTTCGATGACGGTGTTTGCCAGCAGGCGGCGGGCCATCGCCTCCGCCTCAGCCCGGGCACGGGCCGGGTCGGTCTCGGTCAGGTCCAACTCGATGACTTTCCCCGCACGAACCTCGCCAACGCCCGCAAAGCCCAACGAGTTCAGGGCGTGACCGATGGCCTTGCCCTGCGGGTCCAGCACGCCGTCCTTCAGCATGACGGTCACGGTCGCTTTCACTGCCCCATTCCTTTCACTGCCCCATTCCTTTCACTGCATAGCCTCCGGCCCCTTCATGTCGTTGTTGCCGGCCTCTGGCAGGATGCCGAGGCGGCGGGCGACTTCCTGGTAGGCTTCCTCGACCCGGCCCAAGTCGCGGCGGAAGCGGTCCTTGTCCATCTTCTCGTTCGTCTTGCTGTCCCACAGGCGGCAATTGTCCGGGCTGATCTCGTCGGCGAGCACGATGCGCATGTCGTCCTCCTCCCACAAGCGCCCGAACTCCAGCTTGAAATCGACCAGGATGATACCGACGCCCAGGAACAGGCCGGACAGGAAGTCGTTGACCCGCAGCGTCAGGCTGACGATGTCGTCCATGTCTTGCGTGCTGGCCCAGCCGAAGGCGGTGATGTGCTCCTCCCCCACCATCGGATCGTTCAGGCCGTCGTTCTTGTAATAGTACTCGATGATGCTGCGGGGCAGGCGGGTGCCTTCGGGGATACCAAGCCGGGTGGAGAGGCTGCCGGCGGACACGTTGCGGACGACGACCTCCAGCGGGATGATCTCGACCTCGCGGATCAACTGCTCGCGCATGTTCAGGCGGCGGACGAAGTGGGTGGGGACGCCGATGTCGGACAGGCGCATCATCAGGTATTCGCTGATGCGGTTGTTCAGCACGCCCTTGCCGGTGATGATGCCCTTCTTGGCGCCGTTGCCTGCGCTGGCGTCGTCCTTGAAATACTGCACGAGCGTACCGGGTTCCGGGCCCTCGAACAGCACCTTGGCCTTGCCTTCATAGAGTTGTCGGCGGCGTGCCATTGGGGGAATTCCTATCGTTGGGCCGCCCGCATCGGGGCGGCGCGCCGCGGATATAGCAGCCGGCGGGCCAAGGTGCCACGCCTGGCACGGCGGGGCAGGGTCAACTTGCGGCGGCAACCGGGCGGAACGGCGCCTGGTCCGGCGGCCCGGCCGCGAACAACCAGACCGGGGCGCCCTGGGCCGGCACGCCGACCAGCGAGGAACAGACGGTGCCGAAGCCGTCATGGGCGGGCACGTTGATCGCTGCTGCCCCGCCGGTGCGGTCGGCCAGCAGCGTGGACCAGGAGGTCCAATGTCCGGTGCTGGGGTCGGGTGCCGGGGCGGAGCGGAAGCGGGGAAGCTGTGCCGCACCGCGCAGGCTTGCAGGGTCGTCAGGGTCGTGGGAGGTCACGATGTGGGTGCCCGGCGTGAGCGCCCACGCATCGGGCCGGCCGCTGCCGAGGCCGCGGACGAACCAGGCCGATGCCTGGTCGGCAACCACCATGTTGAACGGACGGTAGGCACCAGCATCCAACCCTACCAGGGCGGCAGCGGCGGTGGTGGCGGATGCGTGGCCCGCTGCAGCCAGCGGCAACGCGCCGCGGCTTAGCTTGCCAGGTGCCGGGCCAAGGCTGCCCGGCCGGTTCAGCACCGCCGCAACCACGGTTCGGCCTATGGCCATCCAGGTGCCACCGCCCAGCATGTCGCGGCCTGCCACTATGCCGGGGCTGTCTGGCCAATGGGCTCCTGGCACGTCCCAGGGGCGGTCGATACGCTCGTCACGGTTGGCTCCAAGCAGCAGCGGCCAGGCATGGCCTGGCCGTAGCTTCAGGACGACAGTGCACATGGCGGCCCAAGGGCAGCCATGCGCCTGGTGTCAGTAACGGCCGTAGCCGTAGCCGTAACGGGGACCGTAGCCTTCATGCTCGCGCCGCCACTCCCGCCGGGCTTCGTGGCGGCGGAACCGCTCGAACGCCTCGCGCCGGCGGAACTCGCGGTAGCGCCAATCCTCGCCGTAGTACTGGACGGGTTGCGCCTGGACACCCTCGGCCAAGGCGGCCTGGATGCCAGTGGGCAGCGCCACCGCTGGGGCGGCGTGGGCGCCGGCTGCGGCAGTGGCGCCGGCCAGGACTGTCATCACCATCAGGAACTTGCGCATGTCACGGACCTCCTTTTGATCCATGCCGTAACTACGCAGACCGTGCGGCGGTTTCAGGCCGCGACGGTGGCGGGATCGTGGCGGCCGAAGACGCGCGCGAACACGTGATCCACATGGGCCAGGTGCATGTCGGCTGCCATTGCACAATCCAGGTCTGCCGGCGACACGCGGCCGGCAACCTCGGCGTCACTCAGCAGTGCCTCCCGGAACGTGCGTGCGCCGGGGCGGCCCAGGCCCATCCAGGTGCCCATGGCGTTGCGTTGGACGATCCGGTAGGCGTCCTCACGCAGGATGCCCGCCCGGGTCAGGACCAGCAGCACCTCACCGCTGTGCACGACGCCGCCCAGAAGCTCAAGGTTCGCGAGCATCTGCGCGGGATAGACCGTCAGCTTCTCCATCATGCCGGCCAGGCGGACCAGGGCGAAATCCAGCGTCACGGTTGCGTCGGGTCCGATGGCGCGCTCCACGCTGCTGTGGCTGATGTCGCGCTCGTGCCAGAGCGCGACGTTCTCCAATGCCGGGGTCACGGCGGCGCGGACGATGCGGGCGAGGCCGGTCAGGTTCTCGCTCAGCACCGGGTTGCGCTTATGCGGCATGGCGCTGCTGCCCTTCTGGCCAGGGTGGAAGTACTCCTCCGCCTCCCGCACTTCGCTGCGTTGCAGGTGGCGTACTTCGGTGGCCAGGCGCTCCACGGCGCAGGCGATGACGCCCAGGGCGCAGAAGAACGCGGCGTGGCGGTCGCGCGGGATGACCTGGGTGGACACCGCCTCGGCCTGCAAGCCCAGCTTCGCCGCGACATACTCCTCCACCCGCGGATCGACGTGGGCATAGGTGCCGACGGCGCCGCTGATGGCGCAGACCGCGACCTCCGCCCGGGCCTGGACCAGGCGGGTACGGTTGCGCGCGAACTCGGCGTAATGCCCCGCGAGCTTCAGGCCGAAGCTGGTCGGTTCGGCATGGATGCCGTGGCTGCGGCCGATGGTCGGCGTATACTTGTGCTCCACCGCCCGGCGGTGCAGCGCGGCCAGCACCAGGTCCAGGTCGGCCAGCAACAGGTCGGCGGCCTGGGTCAGTTGCACGGAGAGCGTAGTGTCCAGCACGTCGCTGCTGGTCAGGCCCTGGTGCACGAAGCGGCTGTCCGGGCCGATGCCTTCGGCGAGCCAGGTGAGGAAGGCGATGACGTCATGCCGGGTCTCGGCCTCGATGGCGTCGATGCGGTCCAGGTCGGCCGGGCCGATGGCCGCCAGCTTGGCGCCGCCGCGCTCCCGGATGGTGACGGCGGCCTGGGCGGGGATGGCGCCGATGCTGGCCATGGCCTCGCAGGCCAGCGCCTCGATCTCGAACCAGATGCGGTAGCGGTTCTCGGGCGCCCAGATCGCGGTCATGGCGGGGCGGGCGTAGCGCGGAACCATTGGCGGCCTCATTGGGTTTATCTGGCAGGTTCGGACGTTCCGTGGGGCCTACGCCCGCCGCGCCGTGCTGACAAGCGTTTGGAGATCCTGCCCTGGACCTTTTCCATGCCGTGCTGCCGCAACTGATCGCGCTCGGCCAGGTGCTCATGATCGACCTTGTGCTGGCCGGGGACAACGCCGTCGTTGTCGGCCTGGCGGTTGCCGGGCTGCCGGAGGCCCAGAAGTCCCGGGCCATCCTGCTGGGCATTGCTGTAGCGACCGTCATGCGGATCGGCTTCGCGCTGGTGACTGTGCAGTTGCTGGCGATCATCGGGTTAGTGTTCGCGGGGGGCGTGCTGCTGCTGTGGGTGTGCTGGCGCATGTACCGGGAGCTGCGGGCCGCCGATGCCGCGCGGCATGACACCGTGCAGGTTGTCCCGGTCAAGACCATGCGGCAGGCTATGGTGCAGATCGTGCTCGCGGACCTGTCCATGAGCCTGGACAATGTGCTGGCCGTTGCCGGGGCATCGCTGGAGCACCCTTGGGTGCTGGTGGTCGGCCTGACCATCTCGGTCGTGCTGATGGGGCTGGCGGCGCGGCTGATCGCTGGGCTGCTGGAGCGCTACCGCTGGATCGCGTGGGCCGGGCTGCTGGTGGTGCTGTATGTGGCGCTGAAGCTGATCTGGGACGGCGGGCAGGAGATCATGGAGCATCTGGCGTAGGCAGGAAGCGTGGCGTCCTCCTACACACTAAGCATCCCCTCGTTGCGAAAGCTGAACCAGGTGCCGTTGCCGACGATGACGTGGTCATGGACCGTGACCGACAGCGCCTTGGCGGCCGCCTGGATCAGGTGTGTCATGGCGATGTCCTCACGCGATGGCGCCGGGTCCCCGCTGGGGTGGTTGTGGACCAGGATCAGGGCGGTGGCGTGCAGCTCCAGCGCGCGCTTCACGACCTCACGCGGATAGACCGGCGTGTGGTTCACGGTGCCGCGGGCCTGGGCCTCGTCGGCCAGCAGGCGGTTGCGGTTGTCGAAGAACAGGATGCGGAACTGCTCCACCCGCTCCCGCGCCAGGACGGAGTTCAGGTAGTCCATCAGCCGGTCCCAGTTGTTCAGTAGCGGGCGGTCCATCACCTCGGCGCGGGCCAGGCGCAGGGCGGCGGCCTGTATGGTCTTGAGCGCCGCGGCACCAGCGTCGCCCAGGCCGTGTATGGTGCGAAGCTCCGGCAGGGGGGCGGACACGGCATTGGCAAAGCTGCCGAAGCGGGTCAGCAGCGCGCGGGCGATGGGCTTGGTGTCGCGCCGGGGCAGGGCGAGGAACAGCACCATCTCCAGCATCTCATGATCGGCGACGCTATCCGGCCCGGCCGTCAGCAGGCGCGCGCGCATGCGCTCACGGTGGCCCTCGGCGCTCATAGGGCTGGGTGGGGCCGGATCAAGCTTGGCGGGGCGGGATCCACCGTCCGACGGGGTCAGCAAGTCGTCCGGCGGCGGCACGCTAGGCGTCCGGGACGAGCCAGCGGCCAAGGCTGGCCCGGCGGTCCTCGGTCAGCGGGACCGCGCGCCGGGTCACGCGGTCCATCACGACCAGGACCGTCTGCGCCCTGGCGCATATCTCGCCGCCATGGACCAGGCGCTGGCGCAGGGTGAAGGACTTGTGGCCCAGGCGCGCCACCTCCGTCTCGATCAGCACCTCACCGGGCCATGCCATCTCCCGCAGGAAATCCAGCTCCAGGCGGGCGATCACCAGCGCCTCCCCGGTGGACTCCACCGGCAGCCCGGCGGCGACGGCGAGTTCCGACCTGCCCTGTTCCAGCATGACGGCAAAGACCGCGTTGTTCACGTGGCCCAGCCGGTCCGTGTCGTTGAAGCGCAGGCGGTGCGTCGTCGCGAACGCGGCGCCAATCATAGTCGTGCCGAATGCGCCGCCGGTCATGCGTATGGCGGCTTGTGCAGACCGGTCGGGGACAGGGTGAACACCTCGCAGCCCGTCTGGGTCACGCCGACCATGTGCTCGAACTGGGCAGATAGGCTGCGGTCCCGTGTCACGGCGGTCCAGCCGTCGTCCAGCACCTTCACCTCCGGGCGGCCGGCGTTCACCATGGGTTCGATGGTGAAGAACATGCCAGGGCGCAGGACGGGGCCTTCGCCGGGGCGGCCAAAGTGGAGGATGTTCGGCGCCTCGTGGAAGCGGCGGCCGATGCCATGGCCACAGAAATCACGGACGACGCTGAAACGGTTGGATTCGACATAGGACTGGATGGCATGCCCAAGGTCGCCCAGCGTCGCCCCAGGGCGGACGGCGGCGACGCCGCGCATCATCGCCGCATAGGTCACGTCCATCAGCTTGGCGGCCTTGGTCGATGGGGTGCCGGCGACATACATGCGGCTGCTGTCGCCGTGCCAGCCATCCAGGATGGCCGTCACGTCGATGTTCAGCACATCCCCCTCCACCAGGCGCCGGTCCCCGGGGATGCCGTGGCAGACCACGTGGTTGATGCTTGTGCAACTGCTGTGCTGGTAGCCGCGGTAGCCCAGCGTCGCCGGGACCGCGCCGCGGGCGACCATGAAATCGTGGCACACTTGGTCCAGCTCCGCCGTCGTCACGCCAGGGCGCACGTAGGGGGTTATCATGTCCAGCGCCTCGGCGGCCAAGTGCCCGGCGGCGCGCATGCCCACGAAATCGGCCGGGGTGTGGATCGTGATGCGTCTTGAGTCGGCTCCGCCGTCCATGCGTCCCTGCCTGAGATCCGCCGCGCTACCGCGCCCGGCGTAGGCCTAAAATGCGCGGGGGGTGTGCAGCGTGCAAGGGGCGGGGTTGCGCCGGGTCAACCTGGGTAGCGCGAGGACTGCCACGCGGTCCGTGTGCCGGCACGGGCTGGCTTGGCCGGCGGCTCATACCCACGGACCGGCGCGGGCCGGGCGCGGGGCGGCGGGGCGGCGGCGAACGGCGATGCCGACACGGGTCGGGACTGGAAGCGTTCGGGACGGGCTAGGCGTGGGTCGGGGCGCTCATAGCGGGCGGCCGCACGCTCAAATCGCGGATACGGGCGGGCTGGCGTGCGCTGTTCGGCCGGTTCGGCCCATCGGGGCCGAATGACTTGCGGGCGGACACGGGCATCCGCGACCTGGACACCGTAGCCACGGGGCGGCGCCGTGAAGGCGGCGTAGCGCCCGCCGCCATCGGAGTAGGGCGCGGAATACAGCGGCGGCGCCCCGTGGCTACGGTGTCCAGGTCGCGGATGCCCGTGTCCGCCC
>Ga0123339_10000965_pt1 | contig 20575 bp, 15 predicted proteins | sample lystaG_FD_89956 | JGI IMG/M metagenome (GOLD analysis project Ga0123339, IMG submission 89956) | Glacier valley bacterial and archeal communities from Borup Fiord, Nunavut, Canada, to study Microbial Dark Matter (Phase II) -... | ecosystem: Environmental > Aquatic > Freshwater > Ice > Glacier ...
TCGCGGGGGAGGCTGCGGGGTAGTTCGGGGGCTAGTGCGCTGCGGCTGGGCCAGATCGCGCTGGCGTGGCTGAACAGCAGGCGGGCGTTCGCACCGTTCAGGTCGCTGATGTAGGCGGCCCCTTCATTGATGTAGACGAGGCCACTGCCGTCGGCGGTTAGGTTGACGGCGGCGGGCTGGTCGAAGGCGTAAGGCTGGTCGCCAGTTGCCATCAGGCGGTCGGGATTGTTGGCTGGAGCCGCCAAATCCCAGAGCAGGGTGCCGACGGCATGGTAGGAGGGGACGGCCCGACGCGGCGAGGAGATGTAGTAGATGTGGCGGCTATCTTGCAGGAAGCCTACGTTGTAGAGCAGTTGCAGGTCTAGCGTGCGCTGCCCAACTATCTTGCCTGCCATGTCCACCACGACCAGCCAGGGGTCTTGCTTGGCCCCCTGCGCTACCCCACTGAGTAGTAGCTTTTGCTGGTCAGGGCTGAAACTAGCACTGCTGATCACCCCCTCTGGCAGGTCGTATTCGTTGAAGGCGCGCACGTTCTGGCTCTGCACATCTAGCATCCAGGCTCGGCCATACCAGTCGGCAGCGGTGGTGTAGATGAACACGTGGCTGTTGCCGCCAATCACCATCTCAATCGCGCTGGGGTTGGCAGGATGCAGTTCCTTGAACTCTTTGACCAACCCACGCCCCCAGCGGCCCACCAGGTAGACGCGCAGGTAGCTGTCATCATAGGTGGTGTAAACCAAATAATCACCGACTACTGCCAGATGCTCCACCTGCCCCACGACGTTGGCCCAGGCGGTGGCCTTACCGCTCCGCAAGTTATAGCCATAGATAGTACTGACATACAACCGCGTCGCCTTATCGCGCCTGGAAGTGGCATAGTAGAGGATAGTATCTTGGTAGCCTGGGCGGGCTACTACATCGGCGGTGGCGATCACCTCACTACCGCCACCAAGCGGGTAGTAGGCCAGATCGGTGCGGTTAAGCGGGTCGCGGTGGCCGAAGCTGCCGTCGCGGATCAGTACTGCCCCCTCGCCACTGGCTACCAGCGCACCCTTCACCCGCGTAACTGAGGTGTTGCCGTCCTCCGAGCCGAAGGGGTAGGTGACAGGCCAGACCTTGCTACCGTTGGGGTCGCGAATGAAGAAGGAGCGGTAGTATGCACTGACGCTGTAAAGCATACGGCTACCGTCTGGCGCAATGTCGTAGAGCAGGTTGGCAACCCCAGTGCGGGGTAGCTGCTCGCTTACACCACCTTCTACCCCACCGAGGAACAGACCGGCCCCAGCAGGATCACGGTCGCTGGCCCGGTAGATGAAGCGGCCAAGTCGGTTGCTGGCAGCCTGCTGCTGGGCAGCAAGGTCGCCGTAGTCGCTCTCGATAGTGTTGGCCTTCTCAAAAAGCTGGAATGCAGGCCACTGGCTCCCAACTTTGACTGCGGCCATCGCCTGGGCATAGAGCGCATCATAAGTGGTGGCTTGCTGGCTAGCCTGGCGGTAGCGGCTGCCAGAGTCGTAATAACTCTTGTCGGCTAGCGGCTTGAGCAGTTGGGTGGCGGTGTGCCACTGGCGGGCTGCGGTGGCAGCGATGCCAGCATGGTAGGTGGCAGTGTCGCCTTTCTGTTGGCCCTCCAACACCAAATCGCCAACGACGAACAGCAGCAGCACTGCCACTACGATCTGTACTTCTCGCCCCCAGCGCAGGGGGTTGAGGCTCAGGCGCAAGCTAGCACCCCCGCTTCTGCCCCCAGTCAGCGGCTCCTCGACCAGCGACAGACGCTCCCCATCAGTGCCGACGAACGGTTCGCCGCACTGGATGCAGAAGCTAGCCTCCGCCCTATTCTTCGCCTGGCAGGCAGGACAGCGCATAGCCGGTTCGCTTTCTAGGGTTGTGGCTCCTGGTGCTGGTTGGTACTATGCTTACGCTAGGCTTGGGCCGCTGGATGCTATCGTCCGTGCCGCCATCACCGCTGCGCCGACGATGCCGCTCTGGTCGCCCAGGGCCGACTTGACGATCTGTACCTGCTGGGCGGGAACGCGCAGCGCACCCTTCTTCGCTTCGTTTACGGCAGTGGTGTAGAGCAGGTCGACTCGGTCGATCACCCCGCCACCGAGGACGATCAGGCTGGGATTGTAGAGGTTGATCAGGCTGATCAAGCCCAGGCCGAGGTAGTAGCCGCCCTCAAGCATCGTCTCGATCACCAACGTGTCGCGCTCTGCGATAGCGTTGAAAAGAGCGCGGGACTTGACGCGCTGGTTGGGGTCGCGCAGGATTGGTTCAAGCACGCTCCTACGCCCCTTCTCCTCCACCGCCTTCTTCATTGTCAGCACCATCGCAGTGCGCGAAGCGTATGCTTCTAGGTGGCCCTCACCTCCGCAGCCGCACTTGCGCCCGCCCGCCTTGACGATGATGTGGCCGATCTCGCCCGCCGTACCAGTCGCCCCGGCTACCCGCTCACCGTTCCGCATCAAAGCCCCACCAATGCCCGTGCCGACGAAGACGCAAGCGAAGTTGTCGTTGCCCTTGCCTGCGCCGAAGCTAGCCTCACCCAGGGCGGCCACCTCCACATCGTTGCCGAGGACGATTGGTAGGCTAAAGCGGTCGTGCAGCGGTTGGCGGATCGCCACGTTGCTCACCCCGCCACCGAGGTTAGGGGCAAAGAGGAGAATACCGTTCTCCCGATCTACCTGCCCAGCCAGCCCCAGCCCAATAGCCTGCACCTGCGCTTGCACGTCCTCAGGAGCCAGCTTGATCACCTGGTCGCAGGCCTCGGTGATCGCCTCCATCATCGGCTCTGCACCCACTGGTGGGCTGGCGATCTTGTAGAGGCTGACCACAGCCCCGCTGCTGCCGTCAATAATCCCGGCAAGAATCTTGGTGCCGCCTACATCTACCCCGATTGTGTAAGGTCCTGCCATCTAGCCCTCCTGGTTGCTTCTTCGCCCTACTATCTTATCACAAGAGTGGGGGATCGTCAAAATCTGGGCCAGCAGGGGAGTTCAGGGTTAGGAGAGCAGCGGTCGGCTAGTCCCGTTTATTGGCTGAATCTGCTGCCCTATGCTATAATTAGGGCGTGGTGAACACTGCGACAGGGAGATATAACGGTGAAGATAGAGTTGGAGCTAACCCCCACGGTGGAGGAGCTAATCCGTCCTGACATCGAGGGGATGGACGAATACACGCCGATTGAGCCGGTTGAGGTGTTGGCCGCCCGCTTTGGTATCCACCCAGAGGCAGTGATCAAGCTGGACGCAAACGAGAACCCCTACGGCCCTAGCCCCCGTGTGGCCCAGGCACTCGCCCGCTATGACGGCTACCACATCTACCCTGACCCAATGCAGCGTGAACTGCGCAGCCTGCTAGCCCACTACAGCGGCTATCACCGTGACCGCATCATCGCGGGCAATGGCTCGGACGAACTGATCGACCTGATCATGCGTGTCTTCCTGCAACCAGGCGACGAAGTGATCAGCAGCCCGCCCACCTTCGGGATGTACCGCTTCAACGCCGAGGTTTGCATGGCCCGCGCCGTCAGTGTGCCGCGCAAGGCTGGGTTCGCGCTTGACGTGGAGGCGATAGAGCGGGCGATTACTCCGCGCAGCAAGCTCATCTTTCTCGCCTCGCCCAACAATCCTACCGGCAATATGGTCAGCAACGCCGACGTGGTGCGCCTGCTGCGTACTGGGCTGGTCGTCGTGCTAGACGAAGCCTACTACGAGTTTGCCGACGGCACCGCTGCCCCCCTGGTACGCGAGTTCAACAACCTGATCGTGCTGCGTACCTTCAGCAAGTGGGCAGGCTTGGCGGGGCTGCGAGTCGGCTATGGCATCTTCCCGCGCGAGATTGGGCAGCACGTGATGAAGATCAAGCCACCTTACAACATCAACGTAGCCGCTACCGTTGCCGTGCGCGCCACTCTCGCTGACCTCGGCACAGTGCAGCAGACGGTGCGGCTGCTACGGCACGAGCGCGGGCGGCTCTACCGCCAGCTCCGCAAGCTCAACTTCATTCAGCCCTACCCCTCACAGGCTAACTTCATCCTCTGCAAGGTGTTGCTGGGCGGTGCAAGCCAACTCAAGCGCAACCTGGAGCGGCGTGGCATCTTTGTTCGTCACTTCGGCTACCTGCCAGACTACCTGCGGATCAGCGTCGGCAAACCCGAACACACTGACCGCCTGATGGCTGCTCTCTTGCAGAGCCTTCCCTATTAGCGATTCAGATGAGCTTCTGTTTCGGACTCTCCTATATGGATGTGAATCCAACCTACTACTGGTTTGCTATGTGATGGATACTATGCTATAATAGACTTGTGCGGTGGGTTTGACGATGGCTTGTGCAGTAAAGCTGCAGCCACACCTAATCTGCTGCTAGGGGAGGAAAGATGGTACGCGAAACAGAAGCTCGTCGCATCTTGTTGATTGACGACGATGACGCTATACGCGAACTTACCTCCGAGGTACTGAGCGATGAAGGTTATGTGGTAGAGACTGCCGACTCGATCCCCGCTGCTCATGCCTTGCTTGGTCAGGCTAGCTACGACCTGATCCTCTCCGACACGATCAGTAGTGAGATGGGAAATAGCTGGCTCTGGCTTGAGCAGTTGCGGCAGAGTACTAGCGTCTCTATCCTAATCTTCAGCGCACATGATGCTAGCCGCTTTAACCACTGGCAGGAGCGTGGCTACGCTGGGGTGTTGACCAAGCCCTTTGAGCTTGACCATCTGCTTGCGCTGGTAGCTGATCTGCTCAAGCCATAACCGTATCTACTCTACTTGATCCGCTTTAGGGGGTGCCGAGATGCAATCAGTAAATAAGGTGAACATCCTGGTAATCGACGACGATCCTAGCGTACTGGAACTAGTCAGCGACGTGCTGGCCGAGGAGGGCTATGCTGTGACGGCAGCCCAGAACGCCGAAGAAGCAGCAGCAGAGCTTGCGCGTAGCAACTTCGACCTGGTCCTCTCGGACACCCTCAACTCGCGCCCACAGCTTAGCGAAGGCTGGCTGGCCCAGATACGCCAGCGCACCGCTAGCCCTATTCTTATCTTCAGCGCACACCACCCCCATAGCTTCAAGAACTGGGCTGAACAAGGCTTCGCTGGGGTGATCAGCAAGCCCTTCGACCTTGACGAGATGATTGGCACCGTTAGGCAGATGACCCAGGCAGCATAGCCAGAGCCGCTAGGGGTCAACAAAAAGGGTGCAGCCTAGCATGGCTGCACCCTTTCTTGTTGTGCTACAATCGGCGACTAAATCTCCTCGCTGAAGGTGCGACTCTGGCGGGCAAAGAACAGGTAGCCGATCACAAAGACGATGATCGAAGTGACCAGGGTGCGGAGCATGAAGCTAGCGTCCGGTGGCACACCATTATAGAGGATCAGGCGGTAGTTAGAGATGATCGAAGCCATAGGGTTAGCCCAGTAGACGTACTGGGCAGCTTCGTTAAAGATGTTACGCAAATCGTAGAAGACGGGGGTGAGAAAGAACCAGGCTTGCAGCACCACCTCTACAATCACTCCTGTATCGCGGAAGCGCACGTTGAGGGCAGCGAGGAACAAGCCTAGCCCTGCGAGGAAGATAGCTTGGGTGATGACCAGTACTATCAGCCAGAGCAGGTTGGCATTGAAGGGATTGAGCAGGGTAACGCTATCTTTTACTATCCGCCACACTGGTTGCACGTTGTTGTAGTACACATCGGCAGAGTTGGTAAGCACAACGCTCTGGCGGTTGGCTAGCAGCGAGTTGAGGCCGTAGTCTGCTGGGTTTACGACCAGGTAGTAGATGACGAAGCCAAACACTACGGGCAGGGCCAGCAGGAAGTTGACCCCGTTGGAGATCACTATTGAGATTGGCAAGAGTTCGCGGGGGAAGTAGACCTTGTTGATCAGGTTGCCGTTGCCGATGATGCTGCCAGTGGCTGCCCCGACTGTACTGGCGCACCAGGTCCAGGGTAGCAGGGCGGCAAAGAGAAACAAGGGGAAGTGGGGGGTGGTGCTACCTAGCAAGGTGCTGAAGACGAACCAAAAGATCAGCATCAGCAGGAGGGGGTTGAGCAGCGACCAGATGAAGCCGAGGGCCGAGCCGCGGTAGCGTAGCTTGAGGTCGCGCACGACCAGGTTGCGTAGCAGGTCGCGGTACTTGAAGGCTTCGCGCAGGCTGCGCGGCAGCCAGCGGGGGCCACCCTTGCCTGCTTCGGCGGCGCGGCTCTCAATCTCTCCCAGCATTGCTACTTCCCCCTTCGGCGCGGATCTGCGTCGGTGCTTGGTTGACTAACGATCAGTGGGGGCGCATTGTCAGTGCGCCCCCCTTTGCTGCTCTACTACTTGACCAGTGCGGTCGGACTGAGGGTGGGAACGGCGGTGGCTGTGCCACTGGCGGTCAGGGTGAGGGTGGCGGTGCTGATCGTAGTCGCGGTAGCAGTGCTGCTGACTGCGGTCAGGGTGGCGGTGCTGCTGACTGCACTGGTAGCCGTTACAGAGGGGCCAGCGAGGACGGTGAGGTTGGCACTGCTGCTGAAGAAAGCTGCCCTGCCATTGACGATCAGCACCACCTGGGCGGGGGCGGGGCTGATGGGAGTGTTGGCTGGCAGGCGGAAGGTGATTGCCTGGTCGCTCCAACTCATCACATCCACTGGGGTGTTGTTGACGGTCAGGGTGCTGCTGATCTGGCTCTCGCCAAACAGCTTACCGATAACAGTTACCGCCTGGTTACCGCCAGCCGGAGCCTGGGGCGGGCTGAAGCTGTTCACTTGTGGGAAGGTGAGATAGATGATCTTCGCCATTTCACCGCGCTTGGTGTGACCGCTGGGATTGAAGGTGGCTGCGCTGATGCCGTTCATTATGCCCTTCGCAGCGAGAGTCTCGATCTCAGCCCAGGCGAAGGCGTTGCGCGGCACGTCGGTGAAGGTGAAGTTGGGCGCAGGCGGGGTGGTGAGGGCGAACTGGTTGGCGCGCACAATGATCACCGCCGTCTCGTTGCGACGAATAGCAGAGTTAGGCAGGTAGCAGGGGGCAGTGGTACCCACGCACTGGGCGATGGTTGAGTAGCCGTTGATTGCGCCACGCTGTACCGCAGTCTCGATGTACTGGTAGAAGATGTTGCTGGATGGCACGTCGTTGAAGCTCGGCGTGGTCGGGTTGACTAGCGGCCAGCCCTGCGCCTTGACCACGAACTTGGCGAACTCACCACGCTTGACCAGGCTATCGGGGTAGTAGTAGCCGTTCTGCCCACTGACTATCCCACGCAAACCCAGGCCCTGGATGTAGAGGTAAGCCCAGTGGCTGTTAGCACACACGTCGCGGAAGATGGAACCGTCGGCGCAAGGGGTAGCAGTTGGGGCGGGGGTGTTGGTTGGCACCGTGGTCGGAGTGCTGGTGATGGTGGGCGTGCCGGTCGGTGCTGCAGGGGTGTTGGTCGGCACGTTGCCCGCAGAGAGGTAGCGACCATAGACCTTCCAGCTAGGGCTGTAGTGGGTGGTCGCGTAGGCCAGGGTGAACTGGTTGTTGTAGCTGGCGATGTCGCTGTTGGTGGTGCGCTCGTCCTCCACCCGCTGGATGTTGCTGAAGTTGTTGGAGCGGGGGCTGAACTCGTAGCTGAAGAACAGAGCCTCCGTACCACCGCCGTTGTTCTCGCTCCAGGCTATGTAAGCACTGCCCTGGGTGTTGAAGGCGATAGAAGGGTAGAAGGAGGAGTCGGGCGTGTCAGAGGCGTTGGTGGGGGTTGGGTCCCACTGCTGGTTGGCACCGTTCCAGCGGAGCAGGAAGATGTCAGCCTGGCCGCCAAAGTTGGTCTGCCAGACCAGGCCTACGCCGCCGTTGTTGTCCTGGGCCAGGCGCGGCCAGTAAGAGGCAGAAGCCTCGTGCAGGAGCGGGCCAGTCCAACTGCCATTAACGAAGTCGTTGCTGTAGATGCCGTAGGTGTTGCCACGCTGCCCATCCCAGGCGACGTGTGGGCGACCAGCGGTATCAACTGCGATACTGGTGATCTTGACGAAGGTGCGCCCGTCGCTGAGGTCAACTGCGGTGCTAAAGGTATTGCCGCCGTCGGTAGACTTGATGTAGCGCACCACAGCACGGCTGCCACTGGCGATAACAGCAACGTAGGAGATGTGGATTGTGCCATCTGGGGCAACTGCAAGGTCAACCCCGTTGGTGTTGCTGCCGTTCAGCCGCTTGATTGGCTCGAAGGTGCCGGTAGCCGCGTTGTACTTGCGGAAGGCGAGGCTGCGGGGGTCGTAGGCGTAATCTTCCCAGGCAAGGTAGTCGTTACCCTGAGCATCCACGTCTGCGCCGAGGCCGCTCGAACCCTTAGTGCTGCCACCAGGGGTAGTACGAAAGCCACGTCCGCCCCAGGTGCGACCATAGTCGTCGCTGGAGGCGGTGTAGCCGTTCTCCACGCTGGTGTTGCCCAGGCCGTAGAACACGATGGTGTCGTTGGCATTCATGCCCAGGCGGGGGTAGAGTGCCGTCTGCGCCTGCGAAATATCGATAGAGCCTGACCAGGAGTAATCCTGGGGTAGTTGGGCTTGCGGCGCGGGCTTGCTGCTGGTTTGCGCGCTAGCATAGTCGCCCTGAAAACCACCGAGCAGCACGATCAGGCTGAGAGCCAGCAGGAGGGTGCGCGGGAGGTTGTTCCTCTGGAATTGCATCTAGATTTCTTCTCCTTCTAGCGTTAGGCTACTGCTGGGCGATGCGGAAGCTGGCAAAGCGTGCGCCATTAGAGGCTTCGGCGTAGAGGCCGGTCTGCCCTACCGCGTAGCTGCTGTCGCTAACCGTGCCGAGGATGCGTCCATCAAGGCTGGCCGTAAGCTGGCTGCCTTGTACGCTGAAGCTGACAGTTAGCCAGTTGAAGCGTTGGTAGCCACTGCCTTCTGCGCCGGTCGCCAGCACAGTGTAGCTCTTGCTAGCCACGTCGTAGCGTTCGATAGTCCAGCCAGGGGACTTGCTGTTGGTTGGGTTGACGCGCAGCAGGTAATAGCCATCCTTGTTGTAGCGAGCGACGAGGCCAAGCGGCACTCCTGTGCTGTAGGCTACTGCCTGGGCGGTGTAGCTGGTTGCGCTGCCGTCACCAGTGAGGGCGAAGGTGTCGTAGATACCGCTTTGCCCGTCCACATCACCCTGCTGTTGCAAGGCACCATCAGCGACGGCCCAGCGCGCCAGGCCGAGTGCATCGGGGGCAGAGTTCTGGTCAACAGTGGTAAAGCTGGCGAAGGTAGCAGCCACGGTAAAGAGGTAGTCGCTAGCCTTCGCATCGCTGGCGACAGCAGGCAGGGCTGGGGCCGGGCCAATGGCTGGTACTGGAGCGAGTGGGGAAGTGCGGTCGGCGCGATTAGCCTTGATCTGGGCGGGTGCGTCGCTCTTGCTTGGTGCGCTGCTCTGGGCAACGGCGGGCTGGGCGGGTTGGCTGGCGGTGCCAGCCGCGCTACTGTCGCAAGCCACAACCAGGCAGGCGATCAGTAGAGCGGCAAACAGGGCAGTGCTGCGCCGGGCCAGCGGAGAACCAGTCATGCTTTGAAACATTCTCTCTCCTTGAAACTAGCGGCTATCTTCTTTAGCCGCACCAAAATATGCAGCAGGTGGTTTACCTACAGCAAGGGATAGTCTGGATCAGGGCAGGATGAGGCGAAGGAGGCGGGCGCACAGCACCGGTTTGGGGGAGACTACAGACCTGACCGGCGAGTTTGCACCGCATCGCATCCAACAACACAGCCTGTCCCTGATCTAGCGTGCCGCCAGCAAGCCAGTCGCCTGCCGGTCAGTTCGTGGGCCAGCACTGGGCTGGCGAACAAGTGCGCCGCTCTCGTCGTTGAGAGGGTACAGTACCTTAACGAACGAGTGGGGCTGAAGTTTCGCCGATTTGCGAAAATCCGCTGGTCGAAACTGAATTGCTAGCGGGCCGCCAACAGAACGATGTAGCTGGACAACTCCTCGGCAATTCTCGGCAGTATACGATACGACGCAAAGCAATGTCAAGGTTCGTACCGCCCAGCCCCACTGCCTGGCGACCAGTAGTAGTACGCCGCAGACATCACTTCGGTTCGCCGCATCTGCTGATCCTGCTGGCAGGTTGCCCTGGCTGGGCAAGTTAGTAGAGCTAGAGCTTGCAGGTTCGTAGTATAATGTAAATGGGCAAGCAGCCCTAGAACGATGACGCTGAGGAGCAAGAGTTTGGCAGAGAGCAATGAACTAACCCACTTCGATGCTGCTGGGCAGGCGCAGATGGTGGATGTGGGGGCGAAGGCAACCAGCGAGCGAGTGGCAGTGGCGGGCGGCAGTGTGCTGATGCAACCTGCCACCCTGGAGCTAATCCGCAGCGGCACGAGCAAGAAGGGCGACGTGCTGGGCGTAGCTCGCATTGCGGGGATTATGGCCGCCAAGCGCACCAGCGACCTGATCCCGCTCTGCCACCAGCTTGCCCTCAGCAGCGTGAAGATCGAGTTCGGGTTGGCGGAACCTGGCGTGTTGCCAGCCGTTGTAACTATAGAGGCGACCGTTAAAACGACCGCCCAGACTGGCGTGGAGATGGAGGCTCTGACCGCAGTGAGCGTAGCCGCCCTGACCATCTACGACATGGTGAAGGCGGTCGAGCGTGGGTTGCGGATTGAGGGCATCCGCCTGCTGCACAAGAGCGGCGGCAAGTCTGGCACCTGGCAGAGCGACGGAGGCTGAGTGTGGTTTGGTAGGCGGGATCGACGATGACCGCTAGCGAGGAGCTTGAGATGAAGGCGAAAAGAAGTTTGTGGCGCGGCTTGTTGCTGCTGATAGTGGTGTTGACTGGCGCAGGGCTGCTGGGCGGGCGGGCGGCTGCCGCTGGTGGCAACGTCGCCTACGTGGGTGATGATGGCAACGTGCGGATCGTGGCGGCGGGCAACAGCGAGGCGGTGGCTGCCCTCTTGGACGAAAGCGCGGCGTATACCGAACTGGCCTGGTCGCCCAGCGGTCGCTACCTGGCGGCTGCGCTGGCTACTACCAACCAGCCACTCTCGATCTATGATAGCGCAACTGGCAAGGTTGCTCGCGTCGGGGGGGTGAGCGGGGCGCACCATTTCAGTTGGTCTAAGCGCAGTGACCTGCTGGCCTTCGACAACGGGGGCAACCTGCGTGGCTCTGGCGACAGCTACATCTATACCGTCAACCCCGACGGTGGGGGGCTACGGCAGGTGACGGTAGGCTTCCTGCCCTCCTTCTCGCCTAGCCAACGGTTGGACGCGCTGTTCTATCTCGCGCCGCAGTACATCAGCGCACAGGAGGATAGCTGCGTCTACCGCAACGCGGGGGGCGTGCCTGCCATCCTTTACCTGAGCGACCTGCACACCGCCAAGCTGTTCGACAAGCCGATCCCAGTAGGGGTAAAGCGGGGAGTGTGGTCGCCCGATGGCGAGACGCTGGCCTTCGGCAACAGCTTCTATCGCCTGAGCGATGGGCGCAAGACTGGCAACATCAGCCCTGGCGATATCATGGCCTGGTCGCCGGATGGTAGCTACCTGGTTTGGGCCGACACCGCTGATGGCCCTGATGACCGTAGCAACATCTACTATGCTCAACTGCACCTCTATAACGTGTTCACAAAGGCGGATCGCCTGATCCTGCGGGCCGAGCGGCGCACCAGTGTCAGTCAGTGCGTGGGCATCGTGGCGAAGTGGGCAGAGGATGGCGAGCGGCTGGTCTTCAGCGACTACACGCCCGAAGGTAGTACAATCTGGTACGTGCAGAAGGTAGAGGCCGAGCGCGGCAAGGATAGCTACGCCCACGCCCTGCTCCCCGGTGGCTACGATCTGCTGGACGTGGAGCCACATGGCACCGCAGTGTTGATTGGCGGCGGCCCCCAGCAGCAGGTGATCGCTCTCGATCTGGCGAGCCGCCAGAGTAGCGTGGTTGGCAAGGGCAGTGTCGCCGCTTGGCAGCCGCTTGGCCTGGTGGTTGACCCGGCCCAGCCCCCGCCTTCGATCAAGCCGACGCGGGAGCGGCCCGGCCCGCCGCCGCCTACCCCCGCCCCGCCCGTCAACCAGCCAAACTTCGGCATTGGCCTGGGCAACAACCGCCCGCCTGCTAGCCTCGGCAATCCCCCCTTCGGCCTCAACCCCGCCTATTACCTGAAGTGGGCGGTCAGCGACCAGCCGATCTACGAGGGGGTTGTGCAACGCTCCTGGTTGTGGGGGCCGAATGTCCTATGGGCCACCAGGGAGTCGTATACGCAGGGGCCGGGTGGTAAGCGCGAGGTAGTTTACTTCGACAAGGGGCGGATGGAGATCAACGACCCCAACGCTACTTACGGCAAGTATTATGTCAGTAGCGGCCTGCTAGTCAACGAGATGATCAGCGGCTACGTGCCGATTGGTTATGAGGAACGCAAGCCCAAGCAGCCTGCTGCGGTGACGGTCGCTGGCCCTGGCAGCCCCACCTACGCCCAGTTCGCCCGCCTGACCCCTGGGGGGGCCGACCGTACTGGCAAGGCGGTTAGCGACGTGTTCAACGCCGATGGCACGGTTAGCAGCGACTATCTGTTGGGCGGCAGTGCGACCAACGCATACTACGAGCAGGCCACCAGCCACAACATCCCCGATGTCTTCTGGAACTACCTCAACCAGAGTGGAGTGGTCTACCGCGATGGGGTCTATGGCAACGGGCAGTTGATCGACTGGGTGTACGTGATGGGCTACCCGCTGACCGACGCTTTCTGGACCACGGCAACGATCAACGGCCAGCCCCACAAGGTTCTCGTGCAGTTGTTCGAGCGGCGCACCCTCACCTACCAGCCAGACGCAGCCCGTGGTTGGCAGGTGCAGATGGGTAACGTTGGCAAGGACTACCTGGCCTGGCGGTATGGTCGCTAAAGACTGCTGAGGTGGGCGTATCCTGCGGGGTGCGCCCTTTCTTTGAGCCATATCCCACTGCTATCTTCGCCTCAAAGCTGCTCCAATACGCCACTGGTGGGGGTCACCTCCAGCCCGCGCTGGCGCAGTTCACGGCTGTAGGCGTTGATGCCGATGCTGTCCGCTGCGAGGTGGCCGACCACCAGTAGCTGCCTACCGTGCAGGTTGGCCTGGCGCAGCTTCGCCAACTCCTCTGGCATGATGTGGATGTAGATCAGCGTGTCTACACCGTGACGAAAGTAAGCCTCGGCTACCGCTGCCCCGCCATTGGTGTAGCAGCCGTGCGCGACCACTACATTGCCCGCCGCTGCCTCTGCGTCGCCCAACATCACCTGCATCTTCGCCTCAGCCAAGCCAAACTCTGCGTAGCTGGCAAATAGTGCGTCGGCCACCTGCTGCACCGTCGCCTGCGGCTGCTCCTTAAGCGTCACGTCCACCGCCAGTTGCATTGCCTGCCTACCCAACTCGTCGCAGGGGCAGTGGACGTTGAGGAAGGGGAGGCGGAGCAGGCGAGCTAGCGAGGGTAGCTCGTCGTAGTTGACCGGGTGCGCCGCCAACTTGAGGCTCTCGACGCGGGGCATTACCGCTTGCTCAGCCTCGGCCTGCGGTACCCCATGCTTCTGCAAGAAGGTGAGATGGCGAAGATAGACCGACCAACTGACTAGCCCACGATCATACGGGTGGTGAGCGATCACCGCGTCGTAGCCAAGCTGCTGGGCGGCTAGCAGGTGGCCCGCGTTGATGTCAATGCCAATCAGCACCCGACGGATGTTCTCGCCAGGCACGAAGATGCGGCTGTCGGCGGGCGTTTCGCTAAAGCCTGCTAGGTCGTTGGCGACCTCCATCAGTTGGTCGGTGTTCAGCATGGTTGTCTCCTCTTGGGGGCGGCAAAATGGACGTGGGTGGCTACTGACTGGTTGCAGGCGCATATTCTATGCCAACCACCATCGTAGCCACCCTCGTTCCTACCCTGGTCGCGGTGCAGCCAGCACTTAGCCGCGCTGTAGCTCCGGGTTGAGTTCTTTGTAGCCCTGCTCGATCTTGCCCCCAAACTCGTGGTTCTGCTGCAAGCGGCTGTAGTCTACTTGAGTGAAGGTTAGCTGGTAGCCGTCGGGGCCGCGCAGGGTCAGTTCAGTGCTGTTCCAGGGGGTGGCGGTTGGCCCCACGCACTCCACTCCCCGCGCCCGCCACTCGGCAGCAAGCTCACCCAGGCTGATGTCCTCCGGCCAGACGGTGAAGTTGAGCCTGACCCCCGCCCCTGGCTGCGCGGGTAGCTTATCACCTACGGGGTAGAGCAGCAGGTCGGCGAACTTGATCCAGCGCACGTGGCTCATCATGCCCGGCACAGCTAGCAGGGTGACGAAGCCCAGCTTCTTGTATCACGCGCCCGACGCGGTCAAGTCGCTGACTAGCAGGCTGACGAAGGTGGGCATGGGGTAGATTTCGTTGTTGCCGCGCTTCAACACGCTAAAACCATAATCCTCGCTGGTCTTGACTGCGCTCTGTTCACTGTCCATCGTAATTACCCCTTAGCTTGTTCTATGGCTAACGGCTCTGTCTGCCGCCACCAACATTATACCTGGCTCAAAGGCAACGTGCATCCTCCTTGAGGAGTACACGCGCAAGGACGGTTAGGCCAGAGTTGGAGTTCCACCCCTAGCTCTCCAATGGGCTACCACTGGCCTGTATAGTAGGCAGCAGAAAGGAGGTGTGCAGATGACACACCTCCTGGGAGTCTTGCCCACAGCGAGCGGTACGAGGAAGTAACCTTACGGCGTGGGCGTAGGGGCTGGCGGTGCGCTGATCTCGCGGGCGCGGCGGGTGATCTTGCTCAGTTCGCCCCGGCTAACCGGGTCGCTGGGCCGGTAGCAGGTGCCGCTGCCGCCTGCGCAGGTGCTGCCGCTGACCACATTGTACAGCTTCAGTGTTTCTATATAGCTATAGAAGGTACTGCCGCTGGACACGTCAGCAAAGCTGGGCGTGCTGGGGTTGGCAAGGGTGTAGTTCTTGGAGCGCACGATGATCTTGGCGACTTCACCCCGGCGGATCGAGTCGCGAGGGCGATAGCAAGGGGCGGTCGTGCCAGCGCACTGGCTCACTTGAGCGAAGCCGCTGATTACACTGGCATGGACGGCGGCTTCGATGTAGGCGTAGAAGGTGTTGCTGGTCGCCACGTCGTTGAAGCTCGGCGCAGGGGGGCTGTAAGCTGGCACACCGAAGGCCAGTACTGCGATCTTGGCGAACTGGCCGCGAGAGGTCTGGCTGGCTGGCTCAAAACGGAAGTTGCCGTCACCGTTGGGGAAGCCGTTGACGATGGGTGGGGTGGCGCAGGCGAGAAAGAGGATGTCGCTGTAGAAGGGATTGTCGGCCAGCACATCGGTAAAGCTGATAGCACACGCGGAAGGGGCGTTGAAGGCTACCAGGTCGCTGATCGTTGCGCTGCCCGTGCGATCCCACTGCAAGCCAGCACCGTTGTCTACTGGGTCGATGGTTTGGCTCAACGTGGTGTCGTTGAAGCCAGGGCCAGGGCCACTGAAGCTGCCAATGGCATCCCAGATCGTCCTGTAACTGGCCTCCATGTAGTGGCTGGCGGGGGTGAGGGCGCGGAAAAACTGGTAGAACGAGGAGCCAGGGTTGCCGCTGCGCCCGCCCACATCCACCGAACTACCGTTGAGTGCCAGGTAGGCGTAGCCAGTATCGTTGCCTTGGGTGTAGAGGTCGGCAGCGTGAAAGAGGTTCCAGGTTGCGGTAGTGGGGGCTGTGACCTGGAAGGTGAAGTTGGCGAAGTTCTGGCCGTTGATGTAGGTGATCACCTGGGTCATCTGCACCTCACCGCCGCCTGCTTGCACGACTGTAGTGGCGCGGAAGGGGCTAGCAGCGGTGCCACTACCACTCACATTGTTGCTGATCGGCACCCAGTCGCTAACAGTGTTGCCCGCAGGCACTGTACCAGGGCCATAGACGACTACGCCCGCTGTGTTGGTGTACCAGAGGTAGGCACCCTCGGCGTTGCCACCGAAATACTGGCTGGAGGTGTTGTACTTCAGGTCTACGCTGGTGTTGTCGTTGACCGTGATGTTGATCGGATTGCCCGTGATCACGACTGCTGCTGAGGGGTTAGCACTACTCTGCCTGTCCTTCGTTTGTGGGGGGGCGGTTTGCTCCTGCCCCTTGCTACCTTGTTGAGCCAGGCTCGCGCCAGGATTGATCGCTAGTAGGCTGCCAAGTAGCAGCAGAGCCAGGGCAAGTGGCCCCACATAACGGGTTGATCTCTGCATCTGTTTCTCCTCTTACCTATGGGTCAGTGGTGACAAAGCGCACGTTCGCCTAAGTCGTGACTATTGTAGTCAACTGGCGCAAAAAGGCTTCACCGCATAGCTGTGTAGGCACCTGCCAGCGCATAGGCCCCAACCCTGCACACTGGCCGTAGCCTGTGTGGTTGACAAGCTACCGCCTAGTCCTTTATCATAGGAACGCACGATTAGCAAAGAGGCTAGCAAGAGCAGGAGGGAGCAAAGATGTCGAACTACGAGATCGAAAGCGTGATTGCCCGCGAGATACTGGACTCGCGGGGCAACCCAACAGTGGAGGTTGAGGTAGCCCTCACTGGCGGCGCGGTTGGGCTGGCGGCTGTTCCCAGTGGTGCGAGTACAGGAGCGCATGAGGCGGTAGAGTTGCGCGACGGTGACAAGGCTCGTTATGGGGGCAAGGGAGTGCTGAAGGCGGTCGCCAATGTCAACGACGTGATCGATCACGCGGTTGCGGGGCTGTCTGCCCTCGACCAGCGCGCCCTCGACCAGCGGTTGCTGACCCTCGACGGCACCGCCAACAAGGGTAAGCTGGGTGCGAACGCGATCCTTGGCGTGTCGCTGGCTGCCAGCCGCGCCGCCGCCACTGCCCTCGGCCTGCCACTCTACCGCTACGTTGGTAGCCTCCACGATGCCGCCAACCCCAGGCCGCTGACCTACAATGCTCAGCCAAATGGCAGCCGCATCCTGCCGATCCCGATGCTCAACATCCTCAATGGTGGCAAGCACGCCGAAGACTCCACTGACTTCCAAGAGTTTATGGTGATGCCAGTGGGCGCAACCACCTTCCGTGAGGGTTTGCGCTGGGGGGTGGAGATTTACCAGAGCCTGAAGCAGGTGCTGCACGACGGTGGCTACGGCACCAATGTTGGGGATGAGGGGGGTTTTGCTCCTTCGCTCAAGTCCAACGTGGCGGCAGTGGAGGTGATCCTGGAGGCGATTGAGCGTGCGGGCTATACGGCGGGCAAGCAAGTCTACATTGCCCTAGACCCTGCGGTGAGCGAGATATACGAGGACGGCAAGTATCGGCTGGCGAAGGACGGTCTTAGCCTCAGCACCGCCGAGATGGTTGCTTACTGGGAGAGCTGGATCGCCAAGTACCCGATCATCAGCCTCGAAGATGGTATGGCCGAGGACGACTGGGAGGGCTGGAAGCTGCTCAGCCAGCGTGTTGGCGACCGCGTGCAACTGGTTGGTGACGACTTCCTGGTGACCAACGTGGAGCGCATCGCCCGCGCTATCGAGGAGAACGCCTGCAACAGCCTACTGACCAAGGTCAACCAGATCGGCAGCCTCAGCGAGGCGATGGACGCGGTGAGCATGGCCCAGCACGCTGGTTGGACGGCGGTCATGTCGCACCGTAGCGGCGAGACCGAGGATACTACTATCGCAGACCTGGCAGTAGCCCTCAATACTGGACAGATCAAGACGGGCGCGCCCGCTCGTGGTGAGCGCACCGCCAAGTACAACCGCCTGCTCCGCATCGAAGAAGAACTGGGTAGCGCGGCTATCTATGGTGACGGCAGACTGAAAAGAGCATGATGCAACCAGGCGCGCAGCTAGGCAAGTACCGCATCGAGCGAGAGATCGGCCAGGGGGGGATGGCGAGCGTCTATCTGGCAACCGACACCACCCTCAACCGCGTGGTTGCCCTCAAGGTGCTTGACCCAATGCTGGCCGAGGATGAGGTGGCGGTCGAACGCTTCAAGCGCGAGGCGCAGACGGCGGCGGGTCTGCAACACCCCAACATCGTTAGCATCTATGACGTGGCGCAGATGGGTGACTACTATTATATTGCCATGCGCTATGCTCCAGGCAAGACCCTGCGCGATATCATCACCGAGGAAGCCCCGATGGGGGTGGGCCGGGTGGTGCAGTTGCTGCGCTCAGTCGCTGCTGCCCTTGACTACGCCCACACGCGTGGGGTGGTTCACCGCGACATTAAGCCGGGCAACATCATTGTCAACCCCAAGAACGGCGACGTGATGTTGACCGACTTTGGCATCGCCCGCGCCAATAACCAGAGCCACCTGACCGCCGTCGGCATGGTGATGGGGACGGCGGATTACCTTTCGCCAGAGCAGGTGCGCGGCACAGAAGCGACTGCCAGCAGTGACATCTACGCCCTCGGCGTGGTGTTGTACGAGATGCTGACTGCCTACACCCCTTACCACAACAAGGGGGTTGCCGACGTGCTGCGGGCGCAACTGAACGAGCCAGTGCCGCCGCTCTCCCGCTTCGTTAAGAGCGTACCGCCGGGGGCGCAGTTGGTAGTAGACCGCGCCCTCGCCAAGAACCCCGCCGACCGCTTCCAGACCGCCGTTGGCATGATCGAGGGGCTGGCTTACGTGGCGATGCGTCAGGGTCAGGGTCAGACGGTTAGTAATGCCGAGCAGCCGACCAGCCTGGTACAGTCGTCGCGCCCTGGGCAGCCAGGGCAACCCGCCCGCCAGCAGCCAGGGCAACCCGCCCGCCAGCAGCCAGGGCAACCCGCCCGTCAGCAGCCACCAGTTGCCCAACGGCTACCCACCAACCGGCCCGTGCAGCAGGCGGCTGCCCGTCCGCCGCAACGCAACGCTACCCCCCCGCAGACCCCCGCCCAGCGCAACAAGGCCGCGAACGAGGCTGCGCTCAAGCGCGATATTGGCCCCAACCGCTGGCCGCTGGTGCTGGTGATCGGCTTCCTTGCCCTTGCGCTTGTGGGGCTGCTGCTAGTCCTCGTTTTCGGTGTTCCCCTACCCAACTTCGGCAGCGGGGCGAGCCAGCCACCCGCTGCTACTGTCACCACCGCAGTGAGCTACAGCGGCCCCTTCCGCAGCAACGGTAACCTCAGCGCGAGTTTTGTTGCCAAACCACCACGCATTGACGGTGATCTCGGTGACTGGGCGGGGCAGAGCAGCTTCGCGGTGGCGAAGGATACCCCCTTCAAGAACCGTAGTACCTACCTCTGGGCTGGGCCTAACGACAGCAGTGGCGTTGGCTACGCCGCCTGGGATGACAGCAACTTCTACTTTGCTATAGCGGTGCGCGATAACGTGGTAGTACAGAACGACCGCGGCGCAACCATGTACCAGGGCGATCATGTGGAGTTGTGGTTCGACCTCGACCTGGCAGGCGACTTCGCCAGTGCTACCGCCTCGGATGACGACTACCAACTCGGCTTCTCCATTGGCGACCCGGCCAAGCCCCGACCTGAAGCGTGGTTGTGGCTGCCAGCTGCCCGCACCAGCCTGCGCGATACGCTCAAGGTGGCAGGGGGGCTAGGGGCTGGAGGCTACGTGTTGGAGGGCAGCATTCCCTGGTCAACCCTGCGTAGCTACAAACCAGAGCGCGGTGCAGTGATCGGCTTCGCCTTCAACATCGGCGACGTGGACGACGGCAGCATCGCCCCTCACCAGGAGAAGATGATCAGCACATCGTCGCTGATGACCTACCCTAACCCGACCACGTTCAACAACCTTTTTTTCAAATAGGAGCAGCAATATGACAGGGCGAGTTTACATAATCACTGGCGCGAGTAGCGGCATCGGTAAGGCGTTGGCAGTCGCGGCAGCAGCGTCGGGAGACAGCGTGGTGCTGGCCGCCCGCAATCCTACCACCTTGCAGGCGGCGGCAGCCGAGGCGGCGGCGGCTGGCGGGGCGACACTGGCCGTCCCCACTGACGTGACGGAGCGGGCGCAGGTTGAGGCGTTGGTGCGGGCGGCGGTAGACCGCTTTGGCCGGGTGGACGTGCTGATCAACAATGCTGGGGTTGCCACCTACGGCCTGGCGGTCGAGAGCGTTGTGGACGACCTGCGGCGGGTGATGGAGGTTAACTACTTCGGCGCACTGCATTGCATCCAGGCGGTAGTGCCACTGATGCAGCAGCAAGGTAGTGGGCGGATCGTCAACATCAGCGGGGCTGGTGGCAAGCGCGCCCTGCCACTGATCGGCGGCTATGCGGCCAGCAAGTTTGCTATCTCTGCCCTAACCGACGCGCTGCGGGTTGAACTTGCCAGCCTCGGCATTGGTGTGACCCTGGTCTACCCACCGCTGACCAAGACTCCGCTTGCTGACCACGCACTGGCTGGGCAGGAGTATGGTGCGCTGTTCCACTCGGCGGGAGGGGCCGAAGCCGCAGATGTGGCCCAGCAGATGCTAGCCAGCATCAATGCGGGGGAACGTGAAGCGATGCTGGGCGGCCCTACGATGCAGCAGTTCTTCGAGCAGAGCTTCCGCGACCCAGAGAAGGTAGATCAACAGCAGCAGTCGCTTCTACAATCGCGCCTGAAGCGGGTGAAGCGTGGCAATTAGGTGAACCTTTTGACGGCATAGCGTGTATATAAGTAGCGTGTATATCTTAAGAAGTGGTGTCTATGGCAGAGCTGAGCAAACGCGAGCCGAGCGTACTGCTACCTTCA
>Ga0123339_10000968_pt1 | contig 20530 bp, 13 predicted proteins | sample lystaG_FD_89956 | JGI IMG/M metagenome (GOLD analysis project Ga0123339, IMG submission 89956) | Glacier valley bacterial and archeal communities from Borup Fiord, Nunavut, Canada, to study Microbial Dark Matter (Phase II) -... | ecosystem: Environmental > Aquatic > Freshwater > Ice > Glacier ...
AATTCTAAGACAAGGATATAAGATTAACAATTGAAGGATTAATCATAACTAAGTCGAAATGCAGCCCTTATTTCTTTCTCAATGGACCGTTGCCAGCAAATATACAATTCTAATGAAATCTACAATTTTTAGTCCTCGTTAATTGACCGTTGCCAGAAAATATACAATTTTATCCCACTGTACTAAATGCTAAAATTCGACGGATGTATTTTAGTGGATTCTGGTGAGTTCGTGTTTGGGTGGCAAATAAATAACTGTTTGAATTGAAATCAGTATATAGTATTTCAGATTTTCATCTACAAAGAAGCACAATGTACTTGTTACAAATGTAACATTAATACAAATGCAACAGCACCATATCATTCACAATCAATACTTTATCATGTTTACAAATGTAAACACTACAATCAAATTGATTAATTTTCATCCCATAACGATTAAGATCAAGCATTGCTGAAAAGTTGAAATTGTGTATTATTATTATTCCATTAAATTTCTACGCGCCGCTTAACGTAACCGCTATAATCCTTCAGAATAGGTTCATATTCCTGATTAAACAGTTTTGAGGAAATTAAGAAATCGGCTGTTGACCGGTTCGTTGCTGTTGGAATATTGTACAAAGTTGAAATCCTAAGCAATGCTTTAACATCCACATCGTGTGGCTGTGGTTCCATAGGATCCCAAAAGAAAATCAAAAGATCAACCTTGCCCTCACAGATCCTTGCTCCTAGCTGCTGATCTCCTCCTAGAGGCCCTGATTTTAGCCTTTCAATATTAGGTGGAATTACATCATTATCCTGGCATTTTTCGACCAGCACTGCATTTACTAACTTCCCTGTTGTACCTGTACAAATCAGGCTATGCGGACATAATTCTTTCCAGTTCCATGCAACCCACTCCATCATATCTTTCTTTCGGTTATCATGGGCAACAATTGCTATCACCTTTTTCTTCTTCATTTATAGAATTTTATAAGTAATTTAATTTTTAATTCAATTAACAAAGATAATCTTTTAACTACATTTACACATATTTGCATTGCTGCATGTAAACTGGACTTAATAACCCGGATCAGCCCACCCGAAAAAAATGCTTCACCTCCCCTTTTTTCCTTAATGCCCAACCATCTAACTAGGTTCTACTAGTCTTTGAACTGTTGTTTTAGTAATGTTTGTGTAACACTGCTGTAACATAGTTGTAATATACAATACTAATACGTTACAGCAGTGTTACAGAATACTTACTAAAACAACAGTTCAAAGACTAACACAACCTAGTGTTGTGTCAACCGTACATTGACGCATTCATGGCTACTATTGGAAAAAGGAAATACAATGGCTATTGAATTTACAAAGAGACAAAAGACAAATCCATCAATTAGAATTTGACATTTAGACATTTTAATACCCATTAGGTCTCAAAATGCCAAATAGCAAGAGTAATAAAAGGACAATTCCGTCAATTGACTGAATTTTCCCTTGTCTTTTTGTCTTTTTGTCTCAAATTCAGAAATGAAATTCATTCATAACGTCATTGTGGATGCACGATGCGACTACACTTCATCCGTCATACTTCCTGCCCCGACTCAAAAAGAAAAGGCATGATATAAATACCATGCCCTTTAAAAATCTCATTTGTAAACAGTTACATGAATTGAGTTTTAAGTTCAGCCACCCAATTAATAATTCTATCTTTTGATAATCTTGGCTGTGTTTCCGCATCAAGGAGAAGACCCATAAATTTGCCGTTCAATTCAGCTTTGGATGATTCATAGGTATATCCATCGGTAGAAGTAGGACCAATCAACTTAGCGCCTCTTTTCTGAACCAGATCAGCCATTATTCCTACTGCATCTCCAAAATTCTCAGGATACTCAACTTGATTTCCCAATCCAAAAATAGCGATTGTTTTACCCTTAAGATCTAAATCTTCCAATGCCGGAACAAATTCATCCCAGCAATTAGGCAATTCACCATCGAACCAAGTTGGAACTCCAAGCACCAGATTGTTAAAGGATAGAAACAATTCTTCTGTTAACTCTTCTGCATTTACTGGTACAATATTAAAATCGGCACCAAATTCTTCAATAATTTTCTCGGCTGCCTTTGCAGTTTTATTTGAATTAAAACTATAAAAAATCCCTGTTTTACTCATGACTGTTAAGTTATTAATAAGCCAATACTTCCTTGGCAGCAATGTAAATTTTTTCGGTATTTGGTAAAATCATTCTTTCGAACGAACGGTGAAATCCAACTGGAGTAAACGATGAACCAACACGCTTTACCGGGCAATCGAGGTATTCAAAAGCTTCTTCCATGATTATAGATGTAATTTCGGCACCAAATCCTGAATGAATTTTGTCTTCATGTACAACCATTACTTTTCCAATTCTCTTTATTGAATTCAGAATTGTTTCTTTATCAAGAGGAATGAGAGACCGTATGTCAATTACTTCAACAGATTTCCCTTCTTTAGACAGCCTTTCAGCGGCTTCCAAACACATATGTGTGGCATTTCCATAGGTAACCATCACTAAATCATCGCCATTTCTACGAATTCTTGCTTTTCCAAATGGAACTTCAAAATCATTAGGAACAACGGTAGCTGCTTTGGGATCGTTGTATAAAGCTTTGGGTTCCATAAACATGGTCAAACCTCTTGATCTGATGGCAGTTCTCAATAATCCGGCTGCATCATCAGCAAACGAAGGATAAACAATCCGAACACCTGGAATGGAAGCTAATGATCCTTCTATATTCTGCGAATGGTATATCCCACCACCAATATAACCGCCCGACGCAAGCCGGATCGTCACATTGGGCGTAAATTGTCCGTTTGATCTCCAGTAATCGTGACTGGAATCGACATATTGCTCCATGGCCGGCCAGAAATAGTCAGCGAACTCAGCACCTTCGATTACGATCCTGATTTTTTCGTCATATCTTGACATTCCGTTGGCAGTACCAACAATAAAGTCTTCGGCAATTGGGGCATTGAATACCCTTTTGGGGCCAAATTCCTGTTGAAGTCCTTTTGAAACATTAAATATTCCACCCTTGTCCTTATTGGCCATATCCTGGCCCCACATAAATGTATCAGGATTATTTCTGAATTCAGCTTTTAGTGTTTCATTCAGGGCAGTTATCAATTTCTTCTTTTCGCCCTCTTGTTGATGGGTCCCGTCTACATATTTCTGAGGTTTATATGGCTCAGGAAGCACAAAATCAAGGTATGTACTGGGATCAGGATCGGGTGCCTTTAAAGCCAGCTTATGGGCCTCTTTCAGCTCAATTTTAGATTCATTTTCTATGGCTTCCAGCTCCTCGTTGGTAAAACGGTTGTAACGAATGAGCATTCGTTTGTATTTTAACAAAGGATCGTAGTCCTGGGCATAATTGCGTTCTTCTTCCGAACGATATAATTCATGGCGGTCGGAGTTGGAATGTGAATGCATCCTTATACAATTGGCCTGAACTAATACAGCCGTGCCAGTTTCCAATGCATGTTTTTTTGCTTCATGCATGGCATTCATCGAATCAAAAACATCTTTTCCGTTGCAATGAATAATCCTAAGATTTTTAAAGCCTGAGAAGTTGTTGGCCACCTTCCTGTTGGCAGTTTGATCTTTTTTCGGAACTGAAATACCATATCCATTGTCCTGAATGGCAAAAATGACAGGAAGCTTTTCTTTGGAAGCTCCATTAATAGCTTCATATACAAACCCTTCAGACAAAGCCGATTCACCCTGTACACTGATTGCAACCGCTTTTTCGCCATAATATTTTATAGCCCTGGCCACACCAACTGCATGTAACGTATGATTACCGGTCAAGGATGAAACATTGTGAATATTCCAGGCAACTTTTGCAAAATGGTTCGACATGTGCCGTCCTCCACTTGTCAGGTCTGTTGCTTTCGAAATTCCGTTAAGAATGATTTCTTCTGCTGTCATTCCACAAGATAAAGCGGTCAATAAATCGCGGTAATATAGAAATATGTGGTCAACTTCTTTAGTAAATGTCTGCCCGATTGCAAGTTGAATTCCATCATGTCCAGCGTACGGGGCATGATATGACCAGCCGATGGCCTGCTTCAGATAGTTCGGAGCTTTTTCATCGATTGCACGGCCCAAAGTCATCAAACGGAACCATTTTTCAAGTATTCCTTTAGGAGTGGTTTTAATTGAAAATACTTTTGGAACTGTAGGAATGGTTAAGACGTCTTTGGGCTTTTCAATTTTGGGAGTTGTTTTAATTGACAATACATTTGGAACTGTATTCATAAATAAAATTTTTAATTATTAAAGTTACACTTCGCGATCACCATCAAATTCTTCAAGAATATCTGCTATTCGCCGCAGGAAAGCCCCGCCCATAGCACCATCTATCACTCTATGATCATAAGATAAGGAAAGAAACATTTTATGGCGTACAACAATGGCATCGCCTGTTGGAGTTTCCATTACGGCAGGTTTTTTCTCGATGCTGCCCGTTGCAAGAATGGCAACCTGTGGCTGATTAATGATAGGTGTCCCGATTAAATTCCGGAATGAACCAAAATTGGTAATTGTAAAAGTTCCACCCTGATAATCCTCAACGGTCAGCTTATTTTTACGGGCAGCTTCAGCCAAATGATTCAAGTTTTTAGTAAGTCCGACAAGATTTTTCTGTTCAGCGTTCTTAATTACCGGTGCAACCAGGTTTCCATCGGGCTTGGCCACAGCTATTGCAATATTTACATCCTTGTGGATAATTATTTTATAGTTGTCAACTGAAGAATTCAAAAGGGGAAACTCGGTGATTGCACGTGCCACTGCTTCTGTAAAAATGGGCATGTAAGTAATTTTCTCGCCATATTTTGTATTGAAGTTATCTTTTATCCTGGTACGCCACAAAACAATGTTGGTCACATCGGCTTCTACAACTGCGGTGACGTGTGGAGAAACCTTTTTAGACATTACCATGTGATCGGCAATAATCTTGCGTACCCGGTCCATTTCTATAATCTGATCACCCGATCCCAATGAAGCAGTTATTTTAGGGCGTTCCTGCGTCTCATCCGGTTTGACTTCTGAAGGTTGAACAGCAGGAGCAACATTTCCTTTTTTGCGGCCTTCAACAAAGGAGAGAATATCATTTTTCTGAACCCTTCCGCTTAGTCCGGAACCTTTAATAGATTCCAACTCACCAAGATTTACCTGCTCTGATTTGGCTATTGACTGTACAAGGGGTGAATAAAATCTTGTAGCTTTTGTTTCATTGACATCCGTTAAAAGTTTTGGTTCAACAACTTCAGATGGTTCAACAACCACTTTATCCTCTGTTTTAGCAGTTAAAGATTGTGCCGGAGCCAGTTCCTTTTCCTTTTCCGGTTCCTTTTCCTTTTCAGGGTCAGATTTAACTGTATTAATTTCTATGTCTTTACCGGGTTCGCCCTCATCATCGGTAGTAATAACAGCAACTATTTCACCAACTGGAACCAATGCATTTACCTCAAAAAATATTTTCTTTACTACACCATCCACTGGCGAAGGAATTTCGGAATCTACCTTATCAGTTGCTACCTCAAAAAGAGATTGATCTTCTTCAATACGATCACCTTCCTTGACAAACCATTTAGTAATGGTTGCTTCCTGAACACTTTCACCCAGTTTAGGCATTTGAATTTTAAATTCTGACATACAATTTTAATTAATATTAAAAATTTCCAGTTTCCAAACTAATTAACAAGATATAGATTGAAAAGTTTAATATAGAAAGGCTAAAGTTTTCAATGTATAGATATAAATGTAGGTAAGTACAAAATTCGGCAAGTTCAATATATTTATACTGATTCAGACAGTCACCAGAAGCATTTCAAATACCATTTAAAAGACAATCACCTATTAGTGAAATATTTTCCATAACCTGATAAATTAAGGTATTAAATGGCTCGTTTGGAGTTCTGATTTTATTTGATGGCATCTTATGCGTATCTCGAAAAGGGCAATTAATTAGGGTCTGCTGAAAAACTCACACATTCAATTTGACCGTAGGGCATAAATATCAATATAAAAGAGCGATTCGTCAGGTAATGAGTATCTTAGGAGTATATTTTTGCACCTTCCTATCTACTTTTCAAAATAAGCATTCGATACTCGATTTCTCCCTCTGTTGCTATGGAATGGGTGGGTGTTTGTACTCTATCAGATGATGGTATGTGATCCTTGGCATCATTGCATGGGTACATCCCTGATTATTTATTTTTGATCTCCGGTTCCAAATCCGTGTTGAACTTAGTAACCAAGGTCAAACCACTTCCAGGGTGCAGGCATTTTAAACACTTGCTGATTGTTTTTCCTACACTTATTACAATGGATAATCATATAAAAAGCTATTATTCAGAACAATAAAAGTTTTTCAGCAGACCCTAATTATTGATGGTTTTAAAATTCAGACTTCAAAAATCTAAATAGAAAGTGATGGAAAACAAGATGATAGGTTTATATTTTTTCCCATTGATAAAATGAAATGTCCACGCTATAATTGGATAGCATCGATTATTTCAATATTTTGGGACCTTAAGTTTTTGGTTTGTAGTTAAATAAATCTTGCTTAGGCCAGGTTTTAATTGTTTTTTCAAATTTTCCCATCATAGCATTGATATATGCAGGCAATCGTGGACCATTCCAACTACTTGAATTAATTATTACAACCCATGAAAAGCCATTGCTTTGGCGCTTCACTAAAGCAGAGGTTCCGGCCATGCTTCCAGTTCGGATCCAATCGCCGTTATCTTTAACAACCTTCCAGCCCAGGGGACCTCTGAAAAACTTATCGTCAACCATTTGATTGATTAAATTGTGAGGCAACATATCAGGAACACTACTCAATCCATCAACCATAACCATCAGTTTAGCCATTTCAATGGAAGAGGATATCCAACCACCTGCAGGCCCAAGCAATTCAATAGGATTTCCCCCATAAGTTTTAGGAACCATTCTACCCGATCCATCAAAACATGAAACCAATTGTGGATCACCGGCTTCGTAATACTTTACTTCATTGAACCGGCGATCAGACAGGTAACTTCTGCCAATGTGCATATCCGTGATTCCCATGGGCTTAAGCACTTCATTTCTCACATATTCTTCATAGGGTTGACCAGATACATACTCAATTACTTCCTGTAAAAACATATAACCCATATTTGAATAGGAAGAGCGCGTGCCTGGGTCGAAGTGAAGTTTTCGTGAAGCAATAAATCGGTTATATGAACCCATGTTTGCTGCTCCGGTTTCGCCGTTAAGTTCAAGAAGTAACAATGAATTAAATGCCATATCTCCATAACGAACCGACCAACCACCAGCATGAGCCAAAAGATGACGAATAGTAATTTTATAAAGCCGGGGGTCTTTTACCTTTTTGAAAATGGGATCATTAATAACACCCGTAGGGCCAAATACCTTTGCATCAAGTGAAAGGGACTTTTTTTCAACCAATTTCATGATAGCAACAGCCGTTATTAATTTACTCACACTAGCTATCCGGAACAGTTGTCCTGGCGATACTGGCTGTTTGGATTCAATATCTGAATAACCAAAACCATGTGCATAAACCAGTTTACCATCTTTCACAATTGACATGGTCATTCCAGATAAATTCCATTGACGGAGAAATACATTTGCTGATTTTTCAATAAATTTGCTTCCTTTAAACTCAGAAAGATCATTGGTAATCGTAAAATTCAGACCTTTAGCGTCTAATTCCTGAGAATGATCAGGCAACTCATGCGGTAGTATTGTAACCGTTCCATTTAAAATAATCAGAAAAAAGATTAGCCAATACTTGAAAAATTTGACAGTACAGATATGTGCATTTAGATAATTCAGCATTGTAAACTCCCTATTAATTCGTTAACTGACTGAATTTTATGTCGTTCCATGTATGCTGATAAACCATCAACAATTTGTACTGGGATTGTTGGATCGATAAAAATTGCAGTTCCAACCTGAACAGCTGATGCCCCGGCAATCATAAATTCAATAGCATCAGTAGCATTCATAATTCCTCCCATCCCTATTATCGGAATTTTAACTGCATTGTAGACCTGCCAAACCATTCTGAGGGCAATGGGCTTTATCGCAGGACCTGAGAGACCGCCAGTGATGGTTGACAGAACAGGTTTCCTGGTTTCGGCATTTACAGCCATTCCAAGCAACGTATTTATAAGCGAAATGCTGTCAGCTCCCTGGCTTTCTACCGCCATTGCAATATCAGCTATGTTAGTTACATTGGGGGAAAGTTTTACAATTAAAGTTTTACTATAAACTTTTCGAACTGCTTTTACGACTGCCTCGGCAGATGGGATACTGATTCCAAAAGCCATACCTCCCTCTTTCACATTTGGACAACTGATGTTTAGTTCGATGGCCGGAATCTTATCCAGCTCATTCAATCGTTCAGTTAATGCCACATAATCATCAATTGTTGAGCCATTTACATTTACAATAATATGGGTATCAATATCTTTGATCCGGGGGTAAATATTGTTGATAAAATTATCAACTCCTTTGTTTTGTAACCCAACTGCATTGAGCATTCCTGAGGGCGTTTCAGCCATTCTGGGATAGGCATTGCCTTCTCTATGTTTGAGGGTAGTTCCTTTTACAACAATTCCACCAAGACTGGAAAGGTCTATAAAATCAGCAATCTCTTCGCCAAATCCGCAAGCCCCGGAAGCTGTCAATACCGGATTCTTAAAATTCAATTGATGAATTTTCACTTCTAAATTTACCATTTCAAATCATTTACATTAAATACGGGCCCGTCAGTACAAACGCATTTATGGCCGAACTTCGTATCTTCGACACAACAAAGGCAAACGCCAAATCCACAAGCCATCATATTTTCGAGAGAAACTTCGCAATGAATATGATTGACAAGTGCTATTTTACCAACGGCTTTCATCATCTGATCGGGTCCACAAGCATATATTTTTGTGAAACGGCCCAGATTTTCTGTGAAGACAGAGTGGTTAGTTACAAATCCTTTTTCACCCAAAGAGCCATCCTCGGTCGTAAAATAGAAATTTCCAAAAGGTTTATATTCCTCAATGTCAATGTGATCAAAAACAGTACGGGCACCTATCAGAACATGCACCTTTTCAGGATCAAGCCCGCAGGTTTTAGCTAAAAATAACATTGGAGCAACGCCACTTCCTCCCCCTATTAATAAAATATGGTCATTCTTTTGAGGAATTGTAAAAGATTTGCCCAGAGGAAGGATTGTACTGAATTGAAGGCCTGTGCGTGCTTCAGTTAACTTTTTAGAACCCCTGCCAAGAATTTTAATCAGTAAAGAAATAGTTTGATCCTTATAATCGACATCAAGAACGGAAAAAGGCCGTCTGAGAAATATTTCATTCGCTTCTTTGATTTCAATATTGACAAACTGACCAGGTGAAATGTCAGATAAAGCAATAGGAGATTTAAGCTTAAGTAGAAAATTATCCTTATTAAGTTGCTTATTTTCAATCAGTAGTAAATCAATAACCTTCTTTTTCATACCGCTAAATTTGTCGGCAAAGATAGCTCAAAAATCTATCGGGAAAGATTATAAACTTTAAAAGTTTGGTCTTTAAAAAATACAATTAGCCGTTCAATGGGCTTTTCAGAGCCAAAAAATGGATCATACAACTCATTTACAGAATCTTTTTTATCTGTAACTGGTGGGGCCGAGGTTGTATCTTTTGGTGCAGAAGCAGAAAAATCCTTTACACTTTCATGTTCAATCTTCTTTTCGGTGACGGCCTTATTGATAACAGGGTCAGCAGGCTTAACACCCGGTTCAATAAGTGAATCGAATAAAGTTCTGGATTTTGAAGTTCCCTCAAGCATGTTGCCTTCGCCATTTAAAAACCATTTGGCATTTATTTCAGGATATACCTGGAAGAACTTTTCCATAAACTGAAAACTCGGTCTATTCCTGCCTTTTAATACATGAGTCACATTTGATCGTTGCACTCCTATAGAATCAGCAAGTTCTGATGGGGAAATCCCCTTATATTCCATAAATTTCTTTAACCGGTCTTCCATTTAAATGTAAATTAACGAATACACAAATGTAATAAACATTTTTGTACGTCAGTTTATTAATGTATATTTTTATTGTATACATTTGTATACAAAGGAATAAAACATGTTTTAGTTTTATTTATAACTAATTCATTAGATACTTTATATATAAATTGTATATTATTAATATACTGATATTTATAAGTTATAACATATCGTTTTATACCCTAAAAACACATATATACATAGTGTATTGAACAAACATTAGATATAATCTATGTTTATATACTGTTGTTGAATACTATATGGTCATTTATTATTGAATTCAGTAAGGTGTTTTTATCAGGTTAGGGATGTTAATTACAACTTAAATATTTTTGAATTAATTTAAATAATTTCGGTTTACATTTGTTTTTAAATGTCACTATTTACATTTATAAACAATATTTTACAATTTATCTCTGTTGACATTTGTGAATTACAAGCTTTTTCAACATTTTTAAACTGATGAGACACTAAAGCAATTTTGAAACATTTATAAAACAAGTTCAGAATGATTTACGATGACAGAGGATGACTCGGGGTTGATATTGATTGGGACGATTAGATATTGATTTGTCTTAAATAGAAGTTTTCATTTAAAAGGAGCATATTGATTTTGAAATGAGAGTTTATGAATTTGGAATTGGGTAACGATCTATCAATATCTAAAATAGGGTCTTCTTCCCTGCCCTTTCCTAAGCGTCCTGCAAATACCGGATTCTAAAGCAGTTCTAAGTCATCCATTAAGCCCCTATATAATTGGAATAATGTGGTTTAATTGTGGAATGATCGTTATTCAATTCATTGCCATCTGGAATAAAAGAGTAACAGTTTCAACAAAAGCAATAATAATTGGTTTAATTGAGCCAATAATGAATGTAAAATGTGTATTTTTCTTTTTTGATTTAAACTTTGTTTTATGAGAGGAATTCCTTCTTCATTTTTATTATTATTTAGTGTTCTGGTTTTACTGGTCGAACTAATCTCCTACTTTGGAATACGTCAATTGATCAATCGCAATTTAAAAAGTAAGCGTACTTACTTCACCATCGTATATGTAATCATTAGCATAATTACCACAGGCCTGCTATTTTATTCTTTTGCCAATCCAGAAGATATCAGGCAAGCCAGGAATTATAACTTTTTCTATTTGGTAATATCAGTGAGTTTTTTGAACTTGTTCCCCAAATTTATATTTTCACTGGTAACTCTTTTCACTTTCCCTCTCAGATGGATAGGTGGCAAACGTTTACATTTAGTACTATTGGCAGGATCGTTTATTATTTGTTCAGGTATTTTTAGCCTTTTTGCATACGGTATATTTTTTGGTAGGTATAATGTGAATGTCGAAAAAAAAGATCTGTATTTCAATAACTGGCCAGAGCAACTCGATGGATTTAAGATTGTTCAACTTTCGGATATACATCTTGGCAGTTTTGGAAATAATACAGAAGTGATAGAGAAAACTGTGCGGATTGTTAATCAATTAAATCCTGATTTACTGTTATTTACTGGCGATTTAGTAAATAATTTCAGTGACGAAATAAAAGGTTTTGAACCTTATTTAAAGCAACTTACGGGGCGTTACGGAAAATATGCAATTCAAGGCAATCACGATTATGGCGACTATTCCAATTGGCCTGATTCGATGAGTAAGAATAGAAATTTGCATCAAATACAATCCAGTTTAACTGGTGCAGGATTTAAACTTTTGCTGAACAGTTGGAATAAAATCCCGGTTAAAGATACCTCCTTCGCTTTAATCGGAGTTGAAAATTGGGGACATCCGCCATTTCCTCAATATGCCAAGCTGGATATCGCCATGAAAGGTGTTCCTGAACATTCATTTAAAATTTTAATGACACATGATCCAGCTCATTGGTATTCAATTGTAGTTCCAGAAACTGATATCCAGCTAACTCTGTCAGGCCATACCCACGGGGGGCAGTTTGGGATAAAAATTGCAGGCATCGAATTCAGTCCGATTTATTTTATACAGAAAAACTGGGGAGGAATTTATCAGTCTTATAATCAAACACTTTATGTCAACAGAGGATTGGGTACAATTGGATTTCAAGGTCGCGTTGAAATGCGCCCCGAAATTACTGTATTGACTTTATACAGAACTAAAAACCATTAAAATCGATTGAGAACAGTAGATTAAATTGAAAATCACGAAAGTCAGGTCTGTAAATTGTTCGCAATCCCATTTCTATCGGGGCAAAAAACCGCAGAACATGAAGGTCCGAAGTTAACTCCAAGCCAAGTGACTTCATATCAAATTCACTATAATTGGGATAAACAATTCCATCCTTATCCCTTGGTGAAGGCACTGATAACCATGCATAATCATAAAACAATGATGATTTCAGACGTTTAATGAATACCAACTTTCCGATACTAAAATCCGGATAAAGAATTGGAAATTTATAATCGGCTGCCAAAGAATACATTTTATTATTTTGAAAGCTTTGAAAGCCTCGTGGATAACGAACTAAATCAGAGAAGTTATAAGCATGGGTGAAGTTTCTTTGCTGATAACCCTGGTAGATTTTAATTCCATCGTTTTTGGCGAAACCAGGAAAATATAACACAGCTTGAATTCCAGCAATGGAACCAAGGTTGTTACCTATAAACGGCGTATGCATGTACATAAGGTCAAACTTCTGGCCCCATTTGGGCATGAGATTTTGAACAGATTGATTCAATAAGTGATAATAATACAACCGATAGGTCATGGCTTGATAGCTTCCGGAATAAAAACGATCAGGTATAGATGCGTTGGGTATGACTCGATTAAAGGTATATTTTATTTCAGGAAAAAAAGCTGAGGAATATTTCCCTTTAGATAAATTCAACGGCAACCGGATATCGATATTAGCTGCCACTTCATTCCATGTATAACGCTGAATAACAGTATCAATTTTAGTGACCTGATAATAATTGGAAGCTCCATTTCCATAAGATAATTCAGTATTAAATTCGGGAAATAAGCCGGAATAATTAAATGCTAACTTGTATTTTCCTGTATGGTCAGCTACATTATAGTCATAACCAATTTGCGTTTCAGCTGTTCCAAGTTTGTTTTGAGAAAATATTGAAACTCCCGGTCTGATTTCATAGCTGTTAATATCAATATAAGCTGGCGCCCAGCTATGGAAATTGAATAAATTGTGTAATTTGGAGTACTTTTTTGATCGGTATTTTATTGAATCATTGTTGGCAAAATTGGGAATTCCGCTTTCCTCAGTGGCAAGATTATCAGCAAGTTGGTTTGATTGCAAACTGATATCAGCCACTTCTTTAAAATTGGTTTTATCAGTTAAATGAAGGATAGAAAGCTGATAGCCGTGAGCGGAATAATTAGAGAACAGGATTTGATTTTTTGAATTAGCCTCTGATGGATAATCAGCCCCGAAGTTAGCTGTATGAATTCTGAAGATCTGATGACTTTCAGGATCAATGGAATACAAATGATCGATTCCTGTAAAATCAGCCGAGAAAATCAGCTGATGATTGGTAAAAACCGGATTTCTAAGATTTGCAAATGTAGGAGGCGTAATTGATTTAAATTCTTTTGTTTGAAGGTCATAAGAGTTGATACATTTCCCTTTTGATGAAAGACTTACAAAATATAACTTCTCCCCTTTTTCATCCCAACAGGGAGTAAAAAAATATTGGTTATCCTCGGTCCTAAATCGCTGCTTTAATTTTCCTGAATTAAAATCGAAAACAGAGAGGAAAATATTATTTCCCGGATCAACTTCAACCGCTGCAAATGACTTTAAATCAGGAGAAATTATAGGACTAAAAAGTTTATTTTCATTCTTTATTTCATATTTCTTTTTTGTTTCAATGTTGTAAACCAAAATAACCGATCTGTCAGCATGTGTCCAACGCAAATCGGCTCGTCTTTCAGACCAGATGATGAGTTGATTTTTTATATCAACAGATTCATCAAATATAGAACCTGGCGTATAAATTATTTTTTCAGACTTATCCGGACTTATCAATACAAACCTACCCAGATCGTCAATTGAAGTTCGGTAAGCAACAATGAATGAATCTTTGTAAAACTCAGGATAATGGTACCCCGTGTAGTTTTTCCTAAAAGGCGACACCATCGAAGGATCATTTATTGCAATAGAATTTATAGTTTGTTTCCATTCATTGGCCAGATCATAAAAAATCTGATTGTACATTTGTTGACTGTTCATGTTGGTTTTCTTTTTCAGAACAGAATTCAACGGAGTAATTGAAAGAGGTTGATTACTAATTTTATCCAGCACATCTGACCATAGTTGCGCTGGATAAAATTAGTAATCAACCATCCAATAGCCCAGCTTATAATGATCTGGCACGAAATCTTTGTACGAACCTAAATAAGCTTTATCAAATGAGTATCTCCCCAGTTCTGTAAGTTGGGCACGGTATTCCATACTAAAGGAGGCCAAACGGCCACGGCCTGTATGCGACAATGCTGTTTCAGATACCACCGCATCGCCTTCCAGAAACCATAAAGGTAAATAGGTCCCAGTCACGATGGCAGCTGCCTGTTCCCCTAAAAGCATCTTGAGGATAAATGGTAATTCACTTTGAATTTTATCCAGTTGAACCAAATGCCTGAATTCGTGCAATCCCAATTCCTCCAGCCAATCCTGCGCATAAATTTGCTGATGTGGGGTGGTAAACAATTCAATTCGCTTGGGAGCCCATGCCACCAAACCATTTGAATTGGCTGTTCGCGTATGCAAAATCACTGAAATCTTCCGAGGATTGAAATTCATCGTTTTGCTTCCGTAATCATAGACTTTTGATAATACAAACGTCAACCTTTGTGCCTCTTTATCAAATTCTTCCGGGTAAATTACTTGAAAATGGCCTGTATTAATTTGCCTCCATTCTATTTGCGAAGGATCTTGCCCAGTCTGAAAGAATTGCGCCTTCGCAGTATTTACAAGAAATAATAATAATGCCATAAATATCAATAGTGCGATGCCAAAAATATGCTTCATGTAAATTTGCAGGTTAAGGTGTAGAATTTTTTAAAAAAAATAGCTATTTATGATAGTATTGGATATTTTCCACTAATTTAGTGAAATAGAATTGCAAAAATTCATGATACTGATTTCCGTTGCAAATTAGTCAATTTGATTAACAAAAAAGCAAGTTCTTAAAGTCTTCATATCACAAGTTTGTTAATTTTGGCTGATAATATAAAATATACGCTTTGGAAATAAGTTTTGATCATAGCTTTTCAGAATTGTGGGTCCTTTTGGCCTTAATTGCATCGTTGGGAATCAGTTTTTTTCTTTATTATAGAAATAAAGAAAATTCAAGCCTTTCGCCCTTTCAAAAAGGCGTTCTGGCATTTCTCCGTTTTGCTTCACTATTCCTGATTTTTTTGTTCCTGCTTTCTCCATTAATCCGAAAGGTAAAAAAAATTAAGCAGTTACCAATTCTGGCTGTGGCAATAGATAACTCATTATCAGTAAAACCACAAACTGAAACTTTTGAGCAACTGTCAAAAACGATTAAAGAACGTTTCCCGGATCAATATCAAGTTGAATACTGGACTTTTGGTGAAAAAGTTGAATCCAATGGCCCGATTACAGGAAATGAACGAAGATCAGATTATGGGCAGATGATTAAAACGCTGAAAAACAACTATATTAATAAAAATATAGGTGCTTTGATTCTGGTTGGTGATGGTATTTACAACCAGGGACAGAACCCTGTCAATTTTACTTCCAGCCTTAAATTTCCAGTTTATTCTATCGGAGTGGGCGATACTACTCTTCAGGCAGATGCCGCCATCAGAAATGTTAAAACCAATAAAGTGGCATTTCTGAAGAATAAGTTTCCTATTGAAATTGAATTGAAGTTTTCGAAACTGAAAAATAAAATCGCTAACCTCGAAATTGAGAATAATGGACAACAGATTTATTCAAAAACTGTATCCATTGTTTCAGATGATGATTTTAAACTTGAATTTGTCAATCCTGAAGCCACCCAGGCTGGCCTGCAACATTATAAAATCAGCATCAGGCCATTTAATGAAGAATCCAATCTTAAGAACAATGAATATGAGTTTGTGATCCAGGTGTTGGAAAATAAACAAAAAATATTAATGCTCAGTGATGGTCCTCACCCCGATATGGGCGCTCTTCGCAGCAGTATTTTAGAGCTTCAAAACTATGAAACAGAAATAGTTACAGGCAATGATGTTCCAGACAGCCTCAATAAATACAGTCTCATTATTTTAAACCAACTTCCATCAGTTAAAAACGCTGCAAGTAATCTTTTAACTAGAATAAAGGAAAGCAGAGTACCGGTTTTATTTCTGATCGGGCCTAATACTTTGTTGGAACAACTGAACACACTTGAAATGGGATTGAAGATTACTTCCAGCACCAACACGGAGGAAGTACAAGCTGTTTTTGATGATAACTTTTCATTGTTTGTACTGTCAAACGAAACAAAAGAAATTCTTGGTAGGACTCCCCCATTAATTAGCCCGTTTGGCAATACTGAAATTTCATCTTTACTTCAACCTCTGGCCTATCAAAGTATCAGGAATATACGTACTCCTAAATCCATTATGGCTTATGGTAATGAGAAAGGCCGCAAAGTAGGGTTTATCGTCGGTGAAGGAATTTGGCGCTGGCGTTTGTTTAATTTTCAGAATAATGGTAATCATGAAGCATTCAATGAACTGACAAACAAAATTGTGCAATATCTTTCATTAAGAGAAAATGAAGATAATTTTAATGTTAACTTTCCGGCTCTTTTTCAGGAAACCGACAATATTGAATTGACCGCTGAATTATATAACGACAGCTATGAGTTGGTGAATACCCCTGATGTGAACATTCGTATTATAAATGACAGCCTTAAAGCGTTTAATTACACTTTTGACAGGACTGAAAATTATTATCGGCTCAATGTTGGGAACCTTCAACCGGGTGATTATTCTTTAGAAGCTGCTACACAACTTGGCAATCAGCATTTTACAGAAAAAGGGAATTTCAGTATTGTGAAAAATGAAATTGAACTTTTAAATAACCAAGCTGACTTTGGATTGTTATATCAGTTGGCACAACAAACAGGTGGTCAGTTTTCAACAATTGATAATTATGGCACATTACTTGATACAATCGGCAACAATAAACAAATTACCGTACAACAATATAAGCAAACGTTGTTAACCGAATGGATCAATTTGAAAACCTTGTTTTTCCTGTTGATTTGTTTGTTGGCCGTTGAATGGTTCTTTAGAAAATATTGGGGAATTTATTAAAAATATAACTACAATATGCGGATTATGAGCAAATTAAATACATATCAAATATTTCTATTTTGCTTGGTCGCATTCACTATGGGTTCATGTAAAAGCTATTATACAGCTTTAAATATTGAGACTCCACGACCTGCAAAAGAAGAGTTGCCTGCTGATATACAAAGCATTGCCCTGATGAATCGCAGTATGGACAATCAGTTTCTGTTGCACCGGGAAGATTCCCTTCAAATGCATTTTTACCGAAACGGCTACCAACTGTCAGAAGTTGTATTGGATAGTTTGGCTGCCGATACCACCATACGGGCGCTTGCGGAATTGATGTTTGAATCAGGCCGGTACGATGTGGTCGTTCCGCTTAAAAGAAATATTGAAAGAAACATTGCTTACAATTTGATTCCCGATACACTGAGCCCATTACTAATCAGTCAACTATGCAATCAATACAATACTGATGCCTTGATGGTGATGGAACAATTCTCAACAAAAGTGATGACTGACTATTCTGAAGATAAATTTATAGACAGATATTCAGGAACAACTTATTCTTTTTATGCTTCACTTGATTTGAAATATGATGCTTTATTCAGGATTTATAAACCTGGCAGTAAGATACTTAATATTCAACTCTCAGATACCATTTATTGGGAAAGTGCAGATGTTAACCAGTTGCGATTGTTTAGCAAGCTTCCAAGTATTAAACAAGCCGTGATTAATGCCGGAATTAAAATAGCGCTTGAAGTTGATGGTAAAATATCTCCTTTCTGGGAATCTGAAAAACGTGGGTATTATTTGTTTGACCTTCAGAACGATAGTGGAAAACAATTGTTGAATGAAAATAAAACAGAGGAGGCAAAAGCATTCTGGATGGGAAAAGCACAATCGACCAAAAAGAAAATAAAAAGCAGGGCTGAATTCAATTTGGCATTGGCAAATGAACTGGAGGGAAATATTGATCAGGCAATTGAATGGGGATTGAAATCATATTATACTCATTATGAACGCAGAACCGAAGTATATCTCAAAAAACTTAAAACAATAAAAGATAATCAAGCAACCAAATAAATTCCCAGTCCATGAAAAAGATGATTTCAATAGTTGCCATTGTTTTGCTCTTATTTTTAAGTTCATGTGTTACCCTAAATCAGTTTCCCATCGAGGTTTTTCAACCTGCCAATGTCACACTTGCTGCTGAAATTAAAAACGTTACGCTCGTCAGCCGTAACATGAAATATTTAAATGATACACTTCAGAATTACTATTTAAAAGATTTCAAGAGGACAAAAGATATAATTCCCATTAACACTGACAGCCTGTCAGTTCAAGCTTGTTTAGACAGTTTGTCAATTAAAATGCAGGATCAGAAACGGTTTAAAAAAATCACGGTATTGCCTGTTGCAGCCCTTCCCGTCCAGTATGTGAAAAATATAAATCCACCTTCGAAAAAACTGATTCAGAAAATATCATCTGATACCTATGCTGATGCACTGATACTGCTCGATATGTTCTCATCTTTTTATTCTATATATCCCAATCCAGACAATGGCCATTCGATTGCAAAAGTTGTAACGGCCAGCATATGGACTATCTATGAGCCATCTAAGCTGCAAATTCTTAATCACACTTCGTTGGTTGATACATTATACTGGGATGGGTTGGATGAGTCAGATAATTATTCAGCCTCCAGGATTCCGAATAAAAAAGCAGCCCTGAAAATTGCAGCTGGATTGGCAGGGGTCAAATATTCCAAAAACATTGTACCCAGCTGGGCAACAGTTTATCGTCAAACCTTGTCGTCCAATCAGATAGACTTTAAAAAGGCAGCCGAACTTGCAAAAAAGAACAATTGGGATCAAGCATCAGCATTGTGGGAAAAATATATTGATAGCTCAAAAAAAAGATACAAGATGCAGGCATTGTTCAATTTAGCCGTTGCAAGTGAAATGAACGGCGATATCGAGGCAGCAACTGAATTGATTTCCAGGGCATCAAAAGTCAGTTCTTCTGCTTCTTATGCTACTGAAAATAAAACCATCAGGCAATATTCTGCTGTTCTGGCAAAAAGAAAAATTGAATTGAACAAAATCAATTCAATGGGTTATGGACTTTAGAATTTCTGAATTCCACAGTTTTTAAACCGAACTATCAATCAATAACTTTGAGCCTGGCCACCATCCAGCGATCTATCCACACATCCTTCCTTCTGAGACTTCTGAAAGCATTGAACTGGGTGGGGGTATCATCCAATTGTGCCATCAATCATCCATTTGTGATCGTTGAGTAATTGGATAATTAGTAGACATAGAGTAATTAATAAGTAAATTATAAGAGCGAATATTAATAATCTACTTTATACCTACTTACTATCTACTTATTATCTACTTATTATCTGATTTGTCATGGATCGCGGAACGCTGATTTTTAGATGAGATCCCTACGGGCAATATTATTAAGTTAGCGAAATTCTTGGTGTTACCTTTGGTACTTGGTTACTTTATGGCAATAAAAAATAGCCGCCAAGACACAAAAATACAATGTCTCAGAAAGGAAAAACAATAAAATCCTTAATTTAACGACATTGCCCTACGGGAAAATGGTTTTATGATAATTCGTATTTATGAAAATAACTATGGGTAATGTTTACTAAGCGTATGTTTAATTGTTAGAGAGTTGAAAAAATATTCTCACCTTTACTTTGATCAAAGATACATTTTAAAAATATAAAACCCTGAACCCGGGGCATTAAGGCCGCCGATATCAGGGTTTTTATTTCTAAATGTAGATCAAATTTTTACTTTTTCATTGTATTTACCTGGTTCTGATAAACCACCGGCCCTTTTTGGATGGAGCGAAAAATCAATACAACACCGGCAATTATAAACGGAATGCTCAGCCATTGTCCCATATTCAGGGCCATGGTTGCTTCAAATGCTTCCTGATCTTCCTTGATAAATTCTATAAAGAAGCGGGCAGTGAAAACCATGATAAAAAATACGCCTACCAACAAGCCCAAATAATCTTTGGCCTTTGTTTTCCAATACATATATTGTATGACCCCGAAAGTTAACAGGTAACTCAATGCCTCATATAGCTGCGTGGGATGTTTTGGTATGGTTTCATGGTTCCGTTCAAAAATA
>Ga0123339_10000975_pt1 | contig 20461 bp, 22 predicted proteins | sample lystaG_FD_89956 | JGI IMG/M metagenome (GOLD analysis project Ga0123339, IMG submission 89956) | Glacier valley bacterial and archeal communities from Borup Fiord, Nunavut, Canada, to study Microbial Dark Matter (Phase II) -... | ecosystem: Environmental > Aquatic > Freshwater > Ice > Glacier ...
CATTATTTCATCAACTTCTTACTGGATTATTTATTACAGTTATGCTATTTTCTTGCAGTGTAAAGAAAAAGTCAATGACTGCTAGCAGGTCTTCTTCTACAACTTCTGTTACCGGTTCAACTGCAGGATCTAATTCGGGATCAATTCAGGGCAAAGAAACCGCCAAACTTGGTCAAAGTTACTCTGCCTATAACCTTGATGTGGCTGATTATATAAAACAGTATAGCGGATTTGCCATCAAAGAAATGAATGATTTTGGAGTACCTGCCAGTGTTATTCTGGCTCAGGGGATTCATGAATCAGGAGCAGGAAAAAGTTTACTGGCACAGGAAGCAAATAACCATTTTGGTGTTAAGTGTACTAGTGAGTGGAATGGGAAAAGTTATCATATGAATGATGATTCTCCAAATGAATGTTTTCGAAAATATGCCAGTCCTGAAGAGTCGTATGATGACCATATGAAATTTTTGCAGCGTAAACGCTATGCTTCACTTTTTACGCTTGATAAAGAAGATTATAAGGGCTGGGCTTTGGGCCTGAAAAGATGTGGATATGCAACAAATCCGCGTTACTCAGAAATTCTTATCAGTATGATTGAACGCTATAATCTGACGCGTTTTGATCATGCGGGAATTACTGAGGCTATGCCCCTGGCCAAAAAAAGCAGTGGTCCCAAACCAACTGAGGCCAGTGTTAGTGAGAATACCCATCAACCTGTACTTGCTTCATCTGTAGCTGCTAAAAATATAATTGCCGGAGCTGATGCCTTGCCAAATAGCGCACATAAAGTAATACTGGATACCATTCATCAAAAAGTATATATAACAGATACTATTTACCAGTATGCGTACCAGAAAGCACAAAATGCCGCTAATAGAAGTAGTGTGACAACCAATAAAACAGAAAGGAATGACGACCAGCAGAATAAAGCTGGCAGGACATCGCCCTTACATGCACCTGTAGAATCTGAAAAGCCAAAGACATCAGCTCAACCAGGCGAAATAAATGACGGGTCAACACCTGACTTACAGATACCTCTAAACTATACCGTAAAACAGGGCGATACTCTCTATGGCATAGCCAGACGTTATAAGCTTAAAGTGATTGACCTGCAAAAATTAAATAACCTGCCCGATACAAGTGTTAAAATTGATCAGCTGCTGTTATTGCAGTAAGGCGGTGCTGATTCAATATGCCAATTTGTTTAATGAGTGTCCAGAATCATAATTCATTTCCGTATATTAGCTTATAATCAATGAGTTAATACAATGAACCTTTTCGAATTTTCGGCTAATTTCCCGGATGTGATTAGCGCCAAAGCTGCCTGGAAGACATTTCGCGACCGCCGTGGAGTAACGTGTAAGAAGTATAACAGCAAGAAGCGCTACTGGCTTCAAAATATTTCTCAATACCAGCGCACTGCTACCGTAACTGTTGCGCCAAATGCGACAAATAACACCGCTGGCTCAATCAGTACAGTGACAGCCACGATAAAAACGGATTGTCTTGACGCTAGTGGCAACAATATCTTAGAATCTATAACGCAGACATTAACCAGACCGGGATTTTCGTCATTTGCCAATAGCCCTACAGGAGCGTGTAGTAATGGATATCAAAACTGGACGCTGAGTCCCGTGGCAACAGCAGCCTCCTCAATTTCAGCTGATCTTCATGTAATCCCAGAAAGTGTCGAACTATACACTCAGACATCATCCATAGCCATTGCTGTACGAACAAAAAAGCAAATAGTTCAAGATAACAATCAGGCTATTTTTAATTTAAAAGGGTTGATTCCTGGTTACTATCTTGTTCATGTTGTTTATACAGACGGAATCGAAATCAGAACGGTTCAGGTTATTTAAACTCTATAACTAAATTCTAAATGAAAAAAGGAATAATTCTGCTTAAAGGTTTCGTATTAATTCTTCCGAAAAGGTTCATTATTTTAACTCATTGATTACAGGACAAATACGTAAATTGATTATGATTCCAGAAACTCATTATTTGTTTGACCGGCTATAGAGTGATTTGCGGTCAATGAAATCAAGAACTGATTCAGGCAGCATATACTGGATATTTTTCTTGTCTTTAAGTGCCTTACGTATAAAGGTAGATGACAGCTCAAGAAAAGGCGCTTCTGTGATACTGATCTGCGGATGATTTATCCATTCACCAATATCAGAACCAGGACGAGGATAAACGAAAATTTTATGTTCCGCAAGAATTTGTTCATGGCTCTTCCATTTTTTCAGGGAAACAATATTATCAGCCCCCATTATCAATGAAAATTGATACTCTGGATACCTGATTTTAAGTTCATTCAGGGTATCAATGGTATAAGAAGGTTGCGGCATGCCCAGTTCGACAGAAGATACTCTGATTTTCTGATTTGAATCGGTAGCAAGCCTGGCCATTTCTATACGGTCATAAACCCCGGCAAGTCCATTCTTTTTTTTAAGCGGGCTTTGAGGTGAAACCACCAGCCAGACCTGGTCAATTTCAGTGAAATTTGCCATGTAGCCGGCAATAATCAGATGCCCGATATGTATCGGGTTAAAAGAGCCAAAGAACAGGCCTATTTTCATTCGCTCTTTATAAAATCGGTGACTAAATGCAATGCCCTGGCACAGGAAACCTCCAGATCATCATTTAACAAGATGACATCAAACTTATCCTGGTAACTGAGTTCAATGCCTGCCTTTTCAATGCGTTCAGCAATTTTCTCTGCTGATTCTGTAGCTCTGCCAGTCAGGCGTTTAATCAGCACTTCCATTGATGGTGGTTTAACAAATACAGAGAGCGCCTGAGCCCCAAATTTCTTTTTCAGATGCATGCCGCCCTGCACGTCAAGGTCAAATATTACATGTTTGCCCTCAGCCCAGATTCGTCCTATTTCAGCACGAAGTGTGCCGTAAAAGGTACCTTTGTATACCTCCTCAAATTCAACAAATTGTTTTTTAGCTACGCGGTGCAAAAACTCTTCATTTGAAAGAAAGTAGTAATCTTTTTTATCTGTTTCTTCTATCCGTGCAGGTCTGGTAGTAGCAGAAACTGAAAATTGCAACTCAGGAATCTGATCAAGCAGGTATTTTACAATTGTTGTCTTGCCTGCACCTGAAGGAGCAGAAAAAATAAATAATTTCCCCTCCATTATAAAATATTTAAGAGCTGTTCTTTGATTTTCTCAAGCTCATCTTTCATTAATACAACATCTCGTTGAATGATGGCATCATTCACCTTAGAGCCTATGGTATTAATTTCACGCCCTATTTCCTGCCCTATGAACCCGAGTTTTTTGCCATTTGCATCATCCAGGTCAAGTGTTTGAAGAAAATAATCACAATGACTCTTCAGCCTGGTTTTTTCTTCTGTTATATCAAGTTTTTCAACGTAATAAATTAATTCTTGCTCAAGCCGGTTTTGATCGTAGTTAGTCTTGCTCACCAACTGCTCAAGCTGATCAGCAATCCTAGTCTTAATTGCAGGAATTCTGCTGGTATCAGCTGAGCTGATGCGCTTAAGGGTTTCAAGCAAAATTAATATTCTCGATTTAATGTCATCATGTAAGACTTTACCTTCTGAAATCCGGAAAGCATCCATATTTTTCATGGCTTGCAGGAAAGTTGAATAGATAGCTTTCCATTCCTCCTCGTCTGCTACTTCAATTTCATCATGTCTGATAACATCTGGCAGGGTCATACAAAGTTGAAATATTCCTACAGTACTCTCACCAAGATCTTCAGCAACAGATTTTAGTTCTGAATACCAGGCTGAAAAAACAGCCCGGTCTATTTTTGCTGATTTTACAAGCGTTTTATCAACCTGATCGATTGTAACAACTACACTTAGTTTTCCGCGATCTGCCAGTTTCTGAGAATCAGTACGGATCAGCATTTCCTGCTGCATATGAGCCCGGGGCAATTTTAATGAGAGTTCAAGAAATTTACTATTAAGCGACTTGGCTTCTACTGTAATTTTTGACTGCTTGTAGTCTGTACTGGCCAGGCCGAACCCTGTCATTGATTTAAGCATAGCGGTATTTAAAATGTGTAGAAAATATCAAATTCAGTACCAACCCTGAATAAGGGTGAGCGCAATTTTTGTCGAAGGTAAAAATATTATATGTTTAGCGCGAGGCAGGCTTTTTCTGCTGCAATTTTTTCAGCATTTTTTTTGGTGAAGTCCTGACCAAAACCGTATTCTTCAGAAGAAATAAAAACCTTAATGCTGAAAAGCTTTCCTTTTTCATTTGCAGCACTTTCTATCTGTTCAAAAAGAACCTCCTTGCCATTTCGCTGACACCACTCAATCAGTTTACTTTTGAAATTAGTTTCAGTTTTTTCAAGTTGATCAATATCAACGTGATTCTTAACGATGCGCCCTATGATGAAGCTTTGGGTGAATTTAAAACCCTTATCTAAATATATGGCCCCAATTAATGCCTCAAATGCATCACCATACAACGAACTTTGCTTGATATAGTGATTTAAGGTTCGGCCTTCAAATTCAATCAGATCACCCAGGCCTATTTTACGGGAAAGTTGATTCAGAAAATTTCTGTTAACAATTTTTGACCGCATTTCGGTGAGAAAGCCCTCGTCACGATATGGGAATTTTTTGAACAGGGTATCAGCAATGATGGTGCCTAAAACAGCATCTCCTAAAAATTCTAACCGTTCATTGCTATTTTTCAGCCCATTAATAACTGAATTTGCAGCTGACTTATGGCGAAAGGCAAGCCTGTATAGATTTATATTACCTGGTAGAAACCCAAGAATGTTCTTTAATGATCGAATATATTGACGCTCAGGTGAAAAATAAAGCAGGTATATTCTACGCATATTGGTTATTAGAGATAACTCTATGAAGCTGATTTACAAAAATTAATTCATTGTGCATTAATCAGCCTCATACTTCTTAAAGATAACTGAAGTATTATGCCCTCCAAAGCCAAATGTATTCGACATTGAAGTTCGCACTTCACGTTCCTGTTTATGATTAAACGTGAGATTTAACCTTGAATCAAATTCGGGATCGTCGGTAAAATGGTTTATTGTTGGGGGCACGACATTGTTTTTGACCGCAAGTATTGATGCTATTGCTTCAATCACCCCAGCTGCACCCAGAAGGTGCCCTGTCATTGATTTTGTTGAGCTTATATTCATATGATAAGCCTCTTCACCAAATAATGAAGTAATCGCACGTATTTCACTCAGATCACCTAGTTGGGTAGAAGTACCATGCACATTGATATAATCAATGTCGGCAGCAACAAGGTTTGCATTTTGTAAGGCATTACGCATAACCAACTTAGCCCCCAACCCCTCAGGATGAGGAGCGGTGATATGATAAGCATCTGCTGACATACCCCAGCCACAGAGCTCAGCGTAAATTGGAGCTCCTCTTTTTAAAGCGTGACCTAACTCTTCCAGAATAATTGAACCCGCACCTTCTCCTGCGACGAAACCATCCCGATCAAGATCAAATGGTCTTGAAGCTGTCTGAGGCGATTCATTTCTGGTTGAAAGAGCATGGAGAGCATTAAAACCGCCAATTCCTGCTTCATTAATTATGGCTTCCGAACCACCAGTTACCATAACATCGGCAGCCCCTAACCTGATATAGTTTAAGGCGTCGATTATGGCATTTGTAGATGAGGCACAAGCAGAAACTGTAGCGAAGTTTGGCCCTCGCAGGCCGTAACGAATAGAAATATATCCTGGAGCAATGTCCATGATCATTTTAGGAATAAAGAACGGATTAAACCTAGGAGTACCATCTCCACGGGCATAATCCGTTACTTCATCAATAAAAGTTCTTACGCCCCCAATTCCTGAGCCCCAGATCACTCCAATCCGATCACGGTTTAGTTCATCGAAATTTAGACCAGCATCTTTAATTGCTTCATCAGCAGCAACCGCGCCATACTGTATAAAAGGATCCAGTTTGCGGGCTTCTTTTCTGTCAAAATAATTTTCAGGCTTAAATCCCTTAAGTTCACAGGCAAATTTTGTCTTGAACTTGGTCGTGTCAAATCGGGTAATCACAGAAGATCCGCTTACACCATTTAGCAGGTTAGCCCAAAATTCAGGGGCAGTGTTACCTATTGGAGTAAGCGCACCAATTCCAGTTACAACAACTCGGTTTAACGTCATTAAAATTCAAAGTATTATTTTACGTTTTTTTCCAAATAAGAAACAGCCTGGCCAACAGTTTGGATTGTTTCGGCCTGCTCGTCGGGTATTGCAACGTTAAACTCTTTTTCGAATTCCATGATTAACTCAACAGTGTCAAGTGAATCAGCACCCAAATCATTGGTGAAGCTCGCCTCGGGAGTAACTTCACTTTCATCCACACCTAGTTTTTCAACGATAATCGCTTTAACGCGTGATGCAATATCAGACATAATTTTTGCAGTTTAATTGTTCAATCTGTTTTTAGAATTTCAGCAAATAAAAATAAATTATATCGAGTATAAAAATTTTTATTGTCAGGGAACGCTTCAAAAATCCTAATTTAAATTTTATAAACCAAACCTTATTCAACCCTTGACCAAGAAAGTATTAAAAATCGAGTACGATTACAATTTTACACTCATCGGAATTATCACCTCGATGAAAGATTATCGCCTGGCGCATTTCATTAACAGTGCTTTAGAACTTGACCTGGTAAAACAGGAGTTTGAAATAGAAGTTCCCGGACCTAACGGTAATCAACAAAATTACCTTTCCTATTTTTCGTTCATGGTGGAAGAGTCTGAGACAGAGATTTACTTTTTCGCCAACAAGGCTGCTTTTTCTTTCCTTATTCCAGAATTAAAAGAAGTTGATTTCTTTCTAATGCAGAGCCCTATCAATCATCAGGAAACAGCGTACAATCTAAAATTGCTTCATAAACTAGAGCGTGTAGAAAATTCTTTTTTACTGGATATTTCAATTTTAAAGTCAAAAGAGAACCTCCTGTTATTTTAATTTAACGATAAAATTTAAATATCAGATCAACTCTGATTTGTGACCAACCTTTTTACCTTTGCATTTAAACGTATAAAAAACAAATAAGCATAAATGAAACTTAAACATAACCGTACCAAGATCGTCGCCACAATGGGTCCTGCATCATCGGATAAAGACACCTTGCTGGCCATGATTAAAGCGGGCGTTAATGTTTGCCGCATAAATTTCTCACATGGCAAGTATGAGGTTCACCAGAAAACAATCGATACAATAAAAGAGATTAACGCCCAGTACAAAACCAATGTTAGTATACTTGCTGATTTACAAGGCCCTAAAATCAGGATCGGCGAGGTAAAAAACAATGGTGTTTTACTTGTAAACGGGAGCAGGGTAACAATTACTACCAACGAACAGTTAAGTGACGAGAAAACCCTGTTTATTACGTACACAAATTTCCCAAAAGATGTACAGCCAGGTGAAATTATTTTGCTTGATGATGGTAAATTACAAATGCGCATTATTGAAACCAACAGAATTGATTCAGTTATTGCAGAGGTTGTTTATGGGGGTATGCTATCTTCAAAAAAGGGAGTTAATTTACCGAATACTAAAATTTCGACTTCTTGTCTTACACCTAAAGATCTGGAAGATCTAGACTTTGCCTTGAAAAACGATATTGAATGGATTGGTTTGTCTTTCGTTCGCTCTGCAAACGATATCATTGAATTAAAACGGATTATTAATCACCGGAACAGCCCGGCACGCGTGATTGCCAAGATAGAAAAACCAGAAGCGATTGAAAATATAGATGCCATCATTGATGTAAGTGATGCTATAATGGTAGCAAGAGGTGACCTGGGGGTAGAAATGCCAATGGAAGTTGTTCCTGTTCTGCAGAAGCAAATTGCCCAGGCTTGTATCAAAAAAGCAAAACCTGTCATTATTGCTACCCAAATGCTTGAAAGCATGATCACCACTGCCCGGCCTACCCGGGCTGAAGTGAATGATGTTGCCAATTCGGTTCTTGATGGTGCTGATGCAGTAATGTTAAGTGCTGAAACTTCAGTAGGCGAGTTCCCGCTGATAGTTGTTGAAACGATGTCAAAAATTATCGGAAATATTGAGGAGGGGCATTATCCATACAACCAGTTGCCTTTTTCATTAGAGAAAGATCATTTTCTTTCAGATGCCATTTGCCATTCAGCCTGTGCCCTATCAAAGATAATTGATGCAGATGCAATTGTTGCTATGACTCAAAGTGGTTATACTGCCTTTGAGATTTCAAGTTACCGCCCGAAAGCACCGACCTATATTTTCACGCCTAATAAACAGCTTTTGAACACCCTGAGTTTAATCTGGGGAGTAAGAGCATTTTATTATGATAAAATGCATAGTACTGATGGTACTATTAACGATGTAAATAATATTCTCAAACAAGAAAATCTGGTAGTTGCTGGTGATGTTGTAATTAATACCGCCTCTATGCCAATCCTGGAAAAGTTTAAAACCAATATGGTGAAGGTTACTGTTATCGAATAAATAGTGAAAAGCTACACTTAAAAGCAAAAGAAATGGGAGATACATACCAGTTAAGTTCTGGCAGAATCTCCCATCTTTGATTTTGTATAATGGCGTCTGATAAAAACGGTACCATAAAAAGCTTATCTATTATTTCAATTTATCAGCAAATGCTTTTTTAAACTTGTCAATTTTAGGCCTTACTACCATTGCACAATAAGGCTGTGCACCATGGAGTTTAAAATAGTCATTGTGATAACTTTCAGCCGGATAAAAAACTGGTAATGGCTCAATAAGGGTTACGATCTTACCAGCATACGCCCCGGAATCCTGTAATTTATTCATTGAGGCGGTAGCCTCGGCTTGCTGATCTTCAGAATGATAAAAGATTTCAGATCTATATTGAGTTCCTATATCATTGCCCTGACGGTTTAACGTTGTAGGATCGTGACTACCCCAGAAAACCTCCAGCAAGCTATTATATGAAATTATCGAAGGGTCGAATCTGATTTGAATGACTTCAGCATGACCAGTATTACCTGTACAAACCTGCTCATAAGTAGGGTTAACAATTTGACCACCTGCATAGCCTGAAGTCACTTTTTCAACACCTTTTAGTTCTTGAAAAATAGCTTCATAACACCAGAAGCAACCTTCGCCAAATGTTGCAAGTTCAAAATTTATTGTTGACATAAATACGTATTGTAAGTATTAGAACCGGTAACCAGCACGAATGTTTATTACCTGATTTCTGAATGGAGGGGTATCATCACCTGAATATTTGTACGTATTGGTGAAATCAGCTGAATAGCCGGCATTAAAAATTAAATGACTGGTTACATCAACTCCTATACCCAGTGCAAGACCAGCATAAAGCTGATTTATATCATTGTTACGGCGTTCGTATTTTGTAAAATCAGGTGTATTGATCGTCCAGCTATCAGTCGTAGAAAGCTTTACTGATAATTGAGGTCCTAGAAAAACATAGAAATGAGGTATGGGATAAAACTTGACCAGCAGAGGTACATCTATGAAATTATAACTTCTTGTAAGCATACCCTGATCGGTATTGGCCCTGAAGCCCTTCATTGAATAATTAATTTCAGGTTGAAAATGAATCATTGCTATAATTGGAATTTCTGCAAAAACACCCAGATTGAAGCCTGGCTTTGAATTCTGTGAAAAGTTATTATCTCCATAGCTATTGGGTTTAGCATTTGTAACGCTGCTTACATTCAGCCCACCCTGAATACCAAATGAGATGGCAGATTTAGCCATTTTCTTCTTTCTGGCAGATTTAGTCTGCTGCGCTTCAACCTGCAGGCTGAAAAGTAAAATGCCAATCGCAAAAAAGTAAACGTGTTTTTTCATTTTAGTATGATTATTGAATTTAAATCTTTAAAGGTGCTGCGCCAACAAGAAAGAACATAATTAGTAAATTTTCTTTTACAAACAGACACAATTTATTAATTGATAAAAACCATACAATTAACTATTATAAAAAGGTTAATGGCTTACTATTTTAAATTTTGTATTTAAAGAGCTTAAAAACAGCTTTTTTAATTACATCCCTCTAACATAAAATACCAACCTGATCTGAGTTTATAGTCTTGTAGATGGAATTTAATAGAAATAATGTCAGAAAAACTGACCATTGTTAATTTACAACCTGCTAAAATCAGGGTCCCTGTTTTATGCCTGTAAAAAAGCCAGGGTATTATGCCTGTAAAATACCCAGGGTTTTCTGCCTGTAAAAAAGCCAGGCTCTAAATTTTCATACTATGAGCCTGGCTGATGAGTATCATCAGGTTAGTCTGAATTACAAAATAGGATTATTGAAAAAGAACACGGAGCCCAATTTGGAATGTACCATTTTTTACACTGCTTGCATAGGTATTTCCGTTATTTGTGCTGGTACCAGCATTTTTTGAAATATTAAGAAGACCAAAACCATAACGTACATCTATGCCGATATTCTTAACAAAATCATAACCAGCTCCAATGTCGATTCCAAAGTCAAATTTCTTAAAGTTGTTTAATACGTCATTTTTGGTATCCATCGTTACGTTTCCAGTTGTAGTTGTACCATTATCCTTTGCTGAAGTCAAAAAAGAAAATTCAGGACCAGCAAAAACATTCAGCCCTCTAACAGCAGCTGGTTTATATTTGAATAAAACAGGGACAGAAATATAACCCAGGTTTTCTTTGAACGTATAGTTACCACCATTAAAATTGTTGACTGCCTTACTACCCTTTAAAGAATAATCTATTTCGGGCTGAATGGCAAATTCTCTGCTCAGAGGGGCTTCGATAAAGAATCCTACTGCAAATCCAGGAAGTGAACCTGAAGTTCTGGTAGTTGAAGATGAGGATGAAGAATTATAGTTTGAAGAGCTAATAATTTCATTTGAAAGGTTAAATGCTCCACGTATACCGAATACAATTGGGTCTTCTGTAGTGGCATGGTGATAAGATTGAGCAAATGCTCCAGTTGAAATGAAAAGTATGCCTGCGGCGAAAAATAGTTTTTTCATGATTAAATTGTTTTCCTGCTTGTTTACAAAAAGAATACCAACCAGTCATAATTTTCATTTATAGAAATACATAAATGTAAAATACTTATATCAAACACAGGACAAGATCTTGTTTAACAGTGTAATGTACTAACTGCATTAATAAGAATATTTTTTTGCTGCTGATTAGTCCTATTTCATTTTAAAATTGTCAGATGCCTTTTTTATTGAAAAATTAGATATTTTTTTATCCAATCTTTAACATTTCTTTTTAGGTGTTGCTGAAATAATGGTTTATTGATTTCGGCTTCCACACTAAAGTTATGGTATTCAGAAATCTGATTTTATGCATATTTGCAGGTATGAAATACTGGCAACTTTTTCTTGCATTCTTGTTTATTCCCTTAAATCTTTTTGCTCAGCAAATTCTTCCGCTGAATGAAAAGGCGATGCATTCTCCCTATGTTGACTCGGTTTTTCATCGCCTTAGCCGTAAAAAGCGAATTGCCCAGCTCTTCATCGTTCCCGCCTATTCTAATAAGAGCCCTCGATTTCAGGATTCTATCGGCAAGCTGATTAAAAAATATCAGCCGGGAGGAATCATATTTTTTCAAGGGTCGCCAAAAAAGCAGCTAATGCTTGAAAATTGTTATCAGGAATTGCTAAAAACGAAATCATTAATTGCTATGGATGGGGAGTGGGGTCTGGGTATGAGACTTGACAGCACAATTTCATTTCCATATCAGATGAGTCTGGGAGCAATCCAAGATAATATGCTGATCAGTAAAATGAGCTCTCAAATTGCCCTTGATTTCAAGCGAATGGGCATGCAGATCAATTTTGCCCCTGATATTGATATCAATAATAACCCTGATAATTCTGTCATCAACTTCCGCTCTTTTGGTGAGATAAGAGATAATGTGGCAGCAAAAGGACTAGCTTATATTCAAGGGCTGCAGGGAAATGGTATTCTGGCAACGATCAAACACTTTCCCGGCCATGGCGATACAAATGTTGATTCGCATCTTGATCTGCCAGTTCTGCCGTTCTCAAGAATACGGTTAGACAGTCTTGAACTTTATCCTTTCAGGAAACTAATCAACAGCGGAGCAGGAGCAGTAATGATTGCTCATATGCATGTCAATTCAATTGATTCTGCACGAGGGGTACCAACAACCCTTTCAAAAATTGCCGTAAACGGTTTATTAAGATCTGAAATGCATTTTAAGGGCCTTATAATTACTGATGCTATGAACATGCTGGGACTGGCAAAATATTATACCCCTGCCCAGGCAGCAGTTCTTGCGCTTCAAGCTGGCAATGATATGGTAGAAATGAGCCCTGATCTGCCAGCTGCTCTAAAAGCAGTTCGTAAAGCCGTTCGAAGAAAAGAAATCCTGAAATCAGATATTGAATATAAATGCCGAAAGGTACTTGCCTATAAAGAATGGGCAGGCCTTAACAATTACGTACCCGGAGATACAACAAAATTACTTCAGGACCTTAATAGTAATGCAGCGGTTGAGCTTTTGCAGAAACTATCTGATTCGTCTTTAACTGTTTTAAAGCAAAGCAGGGCAATTATGAATTCGATTGTGACGTTGAAAAAGACAGTACTACTAGAACTTGGGGTAAACGGGAATACGTTATTTGCTGACAGTTTAGGGCAAGCATTGAAAATTCCCGTCTTTCGTTTGACAAAATCTGCTGATCAAAAGGCCATTGATTCAATAAAAATATCGTTGAGTAAATTTGATTATGCCATTATTGCTATTCATGATCAGAGACTCAGGCCTGGAGCCCGTTTGAATTTCAGTAAACCCTTACTTGATCTCACTACTGAACTTGCCGGGCATGCCCACAACATGCTTGTATTTTTCACAAATGCCTATGTACTTGGTCAGGTTAATAATTTGGGGGAAGCACAGAATCTGGTACTTACTTATCAGGATAGTAAGCCGGCCGAACTGAGTGCATTCAATTATATAATGGGGCGACAAAAAGGCTGTGGAAAATTACCTGTCAGTATAGGTACTCTTTTTCATGCCGGTCAGGGGCTATAAGCCAGTTGTACTCTTTCGGGCATGACAATCAATAAGGGAAACTGGCAAAAACCAATTTCCCTTATTATAAACACAGATGTTATTTCTTTACATACATCACTTCTCTCACTGCGGCAATAACTCTTGCTGGATTTGGCAGGTAAGCTTCGATAAGTGTAGGTGCATAGGGTAGTGGTACATCTGCTCCCATAATTCTTAATATCGGTGCATCTAGATAATCGAATGCATCTTTCTGAACTTTGAAGGCAACCTCAGTGGCAATTGAGCCAAGTGGCCATGATTCTTCGACAATAACCAGGCGATTTGTCTTTTTAACAGACGCTATAATGCAGGGATAATCGATAGGTCTAACAGTACGTAAGTCAATTATTTCACATGAAATTCCTTCTTTTTCAAGCTCAAGAGCTGCAGCAAATACCACCTTTAAAATTTTTCCAAAAGAGACGATAGTTACATCAGTTCCCTGACGTTTAACTTCTGCCTTTCCAATTGGAATATAATAAGAGCCCTCAGGAACATCACCCTTGTCACCATACATACTTTCTGATTCCATAAAAATTACAGGATCAGGATCTAAGATTGCTGATTGTAATAGACCTTTTGCATCATACGGGTTTGAAGGAACGACAACTTTTAGCCCCGGACAGTTTGCATACCAGCTTTCAAAACACTGTGAGTGTTGTGAACTTAGCATACCAGCACTACCCGTTGGACCTCTGAATACAATTGGAACTGAAAACTGACCACCTGACATGGACATCATTTTTGCAGCTGCATTGATGATCTGATCTATGGCAACTAGTGAAAAGTTGAAAGTCATAAACTCAATGATTGGTTTCAGGCCATTCATTGCTGCACCAATACCAATACCAGTAAAGCCCAGTTCAGAGATAGGTGTGTCAATGACACGCCTTTCACCAAACTCATCTAGCATACCTTGACTTACTTTATATGCACCATTGTATACTGCTACCTCTTCACCCATCAGAAAAATATCCTGATCTTTCCGCATTTCTTCATTCATTGCCTCTCTTAAGGCCTCACGAAATTGAATTTCTCTCATGTTTATAAATTGTTCCGGGAATTTTTTTTCAAGTAAATAGATTCACGTTTATAGAATTTTCACTTTTCTATTAACATTCAGATTTGTACAAATATAAGCGACCACCTGAATCAAACCAAGGTGATCTGCCTTTTAATACTTTCTTCTAATGAAATAAATGTTTCAGTCCGTTGTATTCCCTCTATGGCCTGAATTTTTTCATTTAGAATTTCACGCAGATGCGCGGTATCCCGGCAAATTATTTTCGCAAACATACTGTAAGCTCCTGTTGTGTAATGAAGCTCAACTACCTCTTTGATCTCGTTTATCGAATTGACTGCGTGATTGTAATGTGAGCCTTTCTCAAGAAAAATACCGAGAAAAGCACAGACATCATAGCCTATACGTTGAGGGTCAATGAGTAAATTAGACCCTTTTATAATACCCATTTCTTCGAGTCTTTTCATACGAACATGAATTGTACCGCCAGATACTACCAATTCTTTGGCAATTTCAGTGAATGGAATCATGGCATTATTCATTAAAATAGAAAGAATCTGCTTATCAAGCTTATCAATTTCTAAATTCGAAGTCGTTTTTTCGTGCATAATTTTTCTTAACTATACTAAATATACAAATAAATTATAATTCCTATAATAATTAAAATAATTCATTGCTTAATTTGTAATAAATTATTTGATGCTGTATATTTGAATTGTTGTTATTAAAACAGCAACAGTTGCTACAATGTAGGGTGGTGAAATTGGCAGACACACCTCCTTGTCTCGGTGGCGGAGAGAACGGGATAAAGGGATTATTCCACTAACTGCTCCGTGAAGGTTCGACCCCTTCCCCTACAGCGAACTTCATACAGGTTTATTGATTGGTAATAAGGTTGCCCTTCCGAAACGCGGAAGGGCTCTTTATTTTTATAACCTTTCTATTTTTTCCCAATAGATTTGATCGTCAACCCTTTCAGTAATTTCAAATCCGTTTTTTTCAAGTACCCTTCTCGAAGCCAGATTGTTTTTGTCTGTTTCTGCTGTAACCACTTTCAATTTACCCTGTGCAAATGCCCAATTAATCAGACCTTGAATAGCCTCTGTCATAAAACCCATGTTTCTATAATGCTCATAGGTACCATATCCTATCTCGGAAACGCCCCTACAATCTGGTTTCCCTTTAAAAGCAAGATCTGCCACAATGAATTGAGAAGATTTCTGAATTACGATCCAGTTTGTAAAGAACAAATAATTTGCGGGTTCTTGAATAAATAGTGGCAGAATATAGCCTTTAATCACTTTTTTCAATTCAAGGGGTAGCTTTCCTGGTATAAATACGAGCCCTAGTTTACTTTCTAATTCACCATTATCACTTAAATAATTTAGTTCCTGCGTATAATCAAGTGGTATGAGAAGTAGTCTTTGAGTCGTAATCATTTTGATAATTTATAAAGATGGAAACAAACCAATGGCTTTACCTGAAATTCACTAATTAAAAAATCTTCAGCCAGACAGCCAATTTTTAACAAATAACTCTCTAAAAATCTATAATAGGGATTATTATTTACATTTGTAAGACACGAAAACACATATAATGTATCCATTACTTGTTCAGCTACATTCTTACCTCCGGTACTTTGTATTATTTTTTCTTGTCTTAGTGGTCATCCGCTCATTTTACTTTTGGCAAAAAAAGTTGATTTTCAATAATCAAACAAATAAACTGAGCCTTTACCTGCTCATAGTAACCCATTTGCAACTTATTCTAGGCCTGATTTTATATTCTATCAGTCCAAATGTGCAATTGACCCATATGGCCTCAGCCATGAAAGACCCGATTATCAGATATTGGACAGTTGAACATATCTCACTGATGATTATTGCTGTTATTTTAATTACCATAGCACGCATTAGTATGAAAAAGCTTAAAACTGATACTGCAAAACATAAAAGGCTGTTTTTTCTGAATATTGTCGCGCTGATTTTTATACTTGCCGCAATTCCATGGCCCCATACTGCAGTTGGTGCAGGAAGGCATTTTTTATTCGGTTTCTTCTAATTTTACTCACCCTGATTTCGCCCATTGATTTCATATATGTCAGTAAAAGTTCTAACCAGATTATCTGATTTATAACCAATTCCTAACATAAGGCTATTTATATTGGTTTTAATCTTATACATTAAGAACACAGTATCTAGTTTCAATTCTAATCTATGAGCAGTCAGTTTAAAATTACTACCAGACGCCGGTCAATACTTGCCGATACGACAACTCCTGTGGCTATCTATCTCAGACTTCGTGATGTATTTCCAAATGCGCTATTATTAGAGAGTGCTGATTACCACAGTCGGGAAAACAGTATGTCGTATATCTGTCTTGAGCCTGTTGCTGGTTTAAGGGTTGAAGACGGGATTTACTCAGAGCATTTCCCTGGTGGTGAGCGTAATACGGCAAGACTTACAGGTCTTGAGTTGCAGCATTTGATCAGCAAATTCTGCAGTCGTTTTCAGGATGATCCTGATATCACTTTCCCGTATATCAGCGGAGGGTTATTCGGCTATATGAACTATGACTGTGTACAGTATTTTGAAGACATACAGTTAAAAAATGTACTCGATGCTGACAGGAAGATACCAGAACTGGTTTATCATGTTTATAGATATGTCATTGCAATCAATCATTTTAAAAATGAGTTACATGTTTTTGGTCATCAGTTCAGCGAAATAAATGATGAAATGGTTGATCTTGAAAAGCTGTGCAACCTGATACAGATTAAAGACTTTGGCAGCTTTCACTTTCAAAAAACAGGGCCTGAAGAAAGTAATTTTAATGATGCAGACTTCCTGAATGGAATTGCCCATGTTAAAGAACATATTCAACGGGGAGATATCTTTCAGATGCAGTTATCAAGAAGGTTTTCTCAGCATTTTAAGGGTGATGATTTTAATCTTTACAGAGCTTTGAGATCGATCAATCCATCTCCTTATCTCTTTTATTTTGACTATGGCAGTTACCGCATCATTGGCTCTTCTCCGGAAACTCAAATAAGTATCAAAAATGGTGTTGCCCATATCAACCCCATTGCTGGTACATTCAAACGAAGTGGAGATGACAAACAGGACCAGCTACTGGCTGAAAAGCTCATAGCTGACCCAAAAGAAAATGCTGAGCATGTCATGCTGGTTGATCTGGCGCGAAATGACCTCAGCCGCCATTGTGACCATGTGCAGGTCGAAAAATATAAAGACGTACAATTTTACTCACATGTCATACATCTTGTTTCACGCGTAAGTGGGCGGTTAAAGAAAAAAAGTACTCCGATGGAAATTGTAGCAGATACATTTCCTGCAGGAACACTTAGCGGGGCCCCAAAATACCGAACGCTTGAACTAATCGATCAGTATGAACGAGGTGCAAGAGGTATTTATGGGGGTGCGATCGGTCATATGGGCTTCAATGGAGATTTCAATCATGCTATTCTTATCAGATCATTTCTTAGCAAGAACAATTTATTGCATTATCAGGCTGCTGGCGGTATAGTTGCAGATTCTATTGATGAAAATGAATTGAACGAAGTTCACAATAAACTAATGGCATTGAAAAAGGCTATTGAATTTGCTGAAAAAATTTAATATGAAAATTTTAATTCTCGATAACTACGATTCATTTACCTATAACCTGGTTCATTACGTTGAACAGGAATGTGGAGAAACGGTAGATGTTTTTCGTAATGACAAAATTGAGCTTGATGCAATAGACGCTTACGATAAAATTCTATTGTCACCAGGACCGGGTCTACCTTCTGAATCGGGTATTTTGATGGATCTCATTAAAAGATATGCCCCTACCAAAGATATTCTTGGGGTATGCCTGGGTCATCAGGCTATTTCAGAAGCATTCGGTGGTACCTTGTATAATCTAGACAGGGTTATGCACGGGATTGCAACGAAAACGATTCTCACTGATGTTGAAGATCGGTTATTTGATGGTTTGCCAACTGATTTCCTTGCCGGCAGATACCATTCCTGGGCTGTCAGTGCTACTGATTTTCCAGAAGAGCTAAAAATTACGGCTTATGATGAGAACGGAACAATTATGGCTTGCAGGCATACTCATTATAAATTAAGAGGGGTGCAGTTTCACCCAGAATCTGTTTTAACAGAACATGGTCACCTGATGATCAGAAACTGGCTAAAAATATAGTTTGATGAGCATTCTTGATGAAATAGGAGCCCAGAAGCGGCTCGAAGTAGGTAAAAGAAAGTTAGAAACAGCTATACATCTGCTTGAGAAAAAAAAACTATTTGAAAGTTCGCCCATATCACTTACAGCATCTCTCAAAAAAGAGGGGAGCACAGGCATTATTGCCGAATTCAAGCGCAGGTCTCCGTCAAAAGGAATGCTTCATGAGCTGGCAGATGCCAGTCTGATAACCCGGGCTTATACTTCAGGTGGTGCAGCAGGACTATCTGTGTTGACAGAAACTGCTTATTTTTCAGGCAGTGATGAAGATTTTGCATCCGCCCGGAAGAATTCAGGAATCCCCATCATCCGCAAAGATTTCATTATTGATGAATATCAGATAATAGAAGCGCGTTCAATGGGGGCAGATGTGATTTTACTCATAGCGGCACTACTTGAGCCCGCTGAACTTATAGCTTTTGGCAAACTTACCCAAGAACTTGGGATGCAGGTATTGCTAGAAGTACATAGCAAAGAAGAACTCGAGCGTTCGCTTAACCCATATATAAACCTGGTCGGTATAAATAACCGTAATCTGAATGATTTCACTGTTTCTATCCAAACCTCTTTTGATTTGGGCGAGATGGTACCGGCAGAGTTTGCCAAGATCTCAGAATCGGCCATTAGCGATGTTGAAGTTTTAAAAAAGCTAAAAGTTGCAGGTTTTGATGGCTTTTTAATCGGTGAAACCTTCATGAAAGAAAAAGATCCCGGTGCGGCATTAGTAGATTTCGTTAGAAATCTTAGGTGATGTTTGCTGGGCTAATAAAATTCTGGGTATAAATTCGTGACAGCTATTGGCCATTGAATATTTAGCAGGTCTCAGTTTTACTGATCTTGATTTTAGATTATCGTTGAAATTAACAAGGCTAATCAATTCAATATTTATTTTAGGTTAGCAGACATTATACTTCAATGATTTGCTCAATCAGGAAAAGCAAGTTTTTACGTGGTTTTATGTTAGGGTTACTTCCATTTTAAGACAAGCTAGTCGAATGCTAAAGTCATAGTCACATTCATTGAGAAACCCTAAGCTTGAAGCTGTTATTATCCAGGGGTTTGATCGCAATATTGATAGGTTTTTATTCGTATGAAAAAGGTACGCCACTTTAACCTAAAACGAATTCAGGCGTGGACAGAGATTTTAAAGCTAAAAAAGTTACGCTCATTAAATAACAAAGCCCGGCGCAAATGTGGCCGGGCTTGATGCTACTTCTATTTTTTTAATGCTTTGGTTTTAGTATATTCTTCCAACTTAGAAATAATTTCATCGTCAAACCTTTTTTCGATTCTTTCCTTTTCTTTTGAATCCAAATCATCATTTAAAAGCCATTTGTAGCTACCTTTATTGAGGGCTCTTATTCCAATACCAATTTTCGTTGTACTTGCTAATGCAGTAGAATCTCCAATAAATGTTACATAATACATTTCTTCGGGCGATGATTTAAAGTAGAATATCTTGCTTTCCAAAAAATCATAGCCTCGTTCTGACCAATTGTTGAATTTTCCCCAATCTTTAGGTATTTTATATTCAGGATGTTTCATATACAAACTATCCATAGCTATTTCAAGCTTCTTTTTTGATATAGGGAAATATATGCCATAACCAATTCCACCTAAAGTGCCGCAGCTTACAAGACCACAAATCAAACATTGTGCAATAACGGCAAGTGATATAATTTTCTTTTTAGTAATCATGATAATAATTTATAATCCTGGAAATTGGTTTGCAGGAAGTGATTTTGCAGCTTGGCCAACTCCATAAACAACTGTTTTAGGTAAAGCAAATAATTCTATAAAGGTTCCAACCGCAAATCCTTCTAATCGTTGAGTAGGCGAGGAAATACAATATGGATTAAATGTAATATCAAAAGCATTGCCAACTAAAGTATAGTCCGCACCTATTGTTTTAGTCGAAAAAACAACACCTGAAAACCCTGCAACACGGGCTTTATCGTAGGCTCTGTCGTGATCTCTTGCATAAGCATCCAAAAGACTAAGAGGAAATGGTTTATAAGTCCAGTTGCCATTATTATCTTTAGGATTCCATGGACCTATATAATTTGAGTAAAATATATTATGTCCTAAAGTTGATTGGTCATTACCTGTTTTACAGCAATCTCCGCC
>Ga0123339_10000977_pt1 | contig 20443 bp, 21 predicted proteins | sample lystaG_FD_89956 | JGI IMG/M metagenome (GOLD analysis project Ga0123339, IMG submission 89956) | Glacier valley bacterial and archeal communities from Borup Fiord, Nunavut, Canada, to study Microbial Dark Matter (Phase II) -... | ecosystem: Environmental > Aquatic > Freshwater > Ice > Glacier ...
CCCGCTAGCTGATCCTGGGCCAGGGCCTTGGTCGGGAACAGGTAGAGGGCGCGGGTGCTGTCGTCGCGCAGGATGCGGTCAAGCACGGGCAGGTTGTAGCATAGCGTCTTGCCGCTGGCGGTGGGGGTGACGACTGCCAGGTGCTGGCCCGCCTGCGCCGCCTGCAACGCCTGGGCCTGGTGCGTGTAGAGGTTGACAATCCCCTTCGCCCGCAGCACCTCGGCCAGGCGCGGGTGGAGGTCGGCGGGAAAGGGAGCAGTGCGGGCGGGCTGGGCAGGGACTTCGTGCCAGGCGGTGATGTAGGGGCGCATCTGCGGCGACTCGCGCAGCATAGCGAGAAGTTGGGGGAGGTTCATGTTAGCTTTCTTCTAGTTTTAAGGCGTGGGGTGAGAGGTGGGCATCGGTCGGGTGGCCGTCGTTCATGACAAGAACCTTCCTCTCTGCTAATAGATTAGTGGGCCAATCAATACTCGAACCGAACAGGGTGAACCAGATGAACAGCAAGATGCCCATGATCAGCAAGGAGCCTCCTACCAGGAGCAGAAGCAGCACATCTAGTAGCTTAATAGCAAAAGTGCGCTTGCCAGCCCCGATGCCAACATTTACGTGCGGCTGAAACTTGGGAGGTGCTAGCTCAAGTATCTTGATGAACAGCTTGAGCGGTCTGGCTAGCGGCTGCTCTTTCAGCAGGACGAATGGTGGCTGGCAGTCATCGTTCATGGTGTTCCCCCTTGTCGCATCGCCAGCGGATTAGTTGTTGCTCAACGTCTGGTTAGCTAACCCAGCGGGCCGTCCTCTAGTGCGCACTGTCCGCTGTACTAACCCGCTAGCAGACTGCTTCTACTGTACACTGAGCAGCGACCAGACCAGTAGGCCTAGTGTCAGCACCAGGATCAGGCCACTGATCGCCGCTGCTACCCCACTGACCACACGCACTTGCTGCGGGCGGCTGGCTTCGTTGCTGCGGTTGAGGGTAATCACCGCGATGGCGCAACCCGCCAGCAGCCAGATGACGATCAGCGGAGCGGCAAAAAGCAGCGGCGGGATCAGCAGCATCAGCACGCTAGCCGGGCCAGCCAGCAGGGTGCAGGTCAGCCCAATCAGCGACCAGCGGGTAAGCAGTTCACCATTTGCGGGCAGTGGCACATCCTCCTCTACCCCAGCGAACAACGGGCGAGCGGGCGGCGGTGGGAGATTGGTAGAGCGGTCATCGTGCATGACCCTATTATACAGCATCCCCGCCAGTAGTTGGCAGGGATGCTAGTTGTGGTACAAGATAGGCTGCTAGCTCGCGCTCAAGCCTCTACTGCCAAATGTCGCTCGGTAACTTCGCGGGCGCGCTCAACATTGGCTTCCAGTTCGTCCTCTGGCATGAAGACAGGCAGCGGCTGCATGGTCATGCCCTCCTCATAGGTTGCGGGAGCCGAGGAGATCGCTCGCTCCAACAGCCGCCCTGTGATCGCAAAGACCTGCTGCGCCCCCCTGCTGATCCGGGCTGGCAGGTTGAGTAGAGCGTGGATGCCGTCGTGCTTGCCAAACGCTGCGCTGTAGTCTGCCGTAGCCTCCGCAGGCGAGAGCTTCTTACCCTCATCCCGCGCCAGGTAGTAGGAGTAGTCCATCACCCAAAGGTAGAGGTCGGCCTCGGTCGCGCTAGGAAAGTCCTCCAAGATGTGGTCGCGGCGGCTCGCCTCGGCTACCGGGTAGTAGAGGTTGTCGTACCAGGATGAGACCGCTTCGGGCCAGCCCAGCGAAGTACCAGTGTCGATCTGGTAGAAGTAGCGGTGGACGCGGATGTGGTCGAGCAGGATGTCGTAGCGGCCTAGCTTGCTGAAGCGCACGTTCTGCCCTGGGCGCAGGTGGTCAAGGTCGGTCTGCTCCAAGAAGCGACCGTACTCGGCCAGGGCGAGCATTTCGCGGGGGTCGGTGTCGGCGGTCAGGGGGATGCGGCTCCGCACCTCGGTTACTTCCGCGTCCACAAACTGGATGCCCCGCGCCTTCGCCACCGAAATGCGGTGGTTGCCGTCCTTGACGAAGTAGACCTCGCCCACCTTGTAGAGGATCACTGGGGGCAGGATCGCATCCTCGTAGTAAGCGCGGTCTATGCTTTTCCAACGGTCGCGGGTGGCAGCGTTGTTGGGCAGGAAGCGGCGGTCAAAGTCGGCATAGCGGTCTACGCTGCCAACAATCTGATCGACATCCACTGTTTGTACGCCCCGATAGGTCTGGTTGGTGGTACCAAGACTCTGAACTACTTGCTCGAAGGAGAGTAGTTCGCTACCCTGCTTGCCCAGCAGCTTGCCGAGATCGGTGAGGAAAGATTTGCGGCGGGCGCGCTCATAATCAACCCGCACCTGTTCTTCAATCAGGCCAGATGTTGTCACTGTAAAGCCTCCAATCAGTGGCACATCCTTGTGCATAGTGGTGGTAGATAGCTGCGTTGCCGTAGTTGCTAAGTGGCAGCCAGCCCCATCGCTGACCTGCCCCCATTATACCTAATCTATTGACAGATTAGAAGGCAATGGGGTTAACACCTGGTTAACAACCGCACGAATCATGCCAGCCAGGATCGTAATCGCGGCACAAATCCAACAAAATCCAACAAAAATTGGCTCCCCTGGCTGCTAAGATTAGGAGGTAGCCACAACTATGGTTGGATCGCTACCCACCCAGTACTAATGAGCGCGACCATGAAAGGACGTACCCTTGTGCCATCAATGCCCTCCACCCTGCGCCGCCTGTTGGCGACTACCCTCGCTCTCGTTCTCATCCTTAGTGCTACTTTGGCCGCCGCCGAGGCTGCCAGCCCACTCGCCACCACCAGCCACCAGCCAGTTGCCGCCCTTGCCAAGGGCGGCAGTCAACCCTTGACTGGCCCTACCTGGCACCAGCCCTACCCCAACTATACGGCAGTCAAGATGCGCTCGGCAACCGATGGCTGGGCCGTCGGTGACGGGGGCATCATCCGTCACTATAACGGCGGCGGCTGGCAGGAGGTCGCCAGTCCAGTTAATCACAACCTCAGGGCAGTAGACAGCCATGCTACCAACGACATTTGGGCCGTCGGCGATCACAGTGGTCTAAGCACTATCATCCACTCTGACGGTGGCCCGTGGCAGCAGGTCGTCGCTCCCGCTCAACCGCAACCCACCGATCTGCTCGATGTGGACATGACCGGGCTGGGGCAGGGCTGGATACTCGGCAGTACTATCGATGAGCTTGACCAAGCCCGCCCCATGTTCCTCAACAAGGTTGGCCCCAACTGGGCGGTGCTGCCAACCCCCGCTATCATGACTGGCGAGATAGAAGTCAGGCAGATGAGCGCGACCAGCCAGCTCGACTTCTGGGTGGTCGCCGAAGTATTTACCGACACCAATACCAGTAACAATACCAGTACCATCCGTGGTCTTTTTCCCTATGCCTTCCACTTCCAAGACTACAACTGGACAGCAGTGCGGCTTGGCAACAGCAACGTACAGGTGCGGAGCATCTTCATGCTGAACGCGAACGAGGGCTGGATCGGCCTCGCTAACAACAGCGGCGGCGACAGTGTGCTGCACTATGACGGCACAAGCTGGCAGCCAGTGGCAGGCAGCGGTGGCAGCGATGTTACCAGCATCTTTGCCCTTGCCAGCAACGACTATTACGCGGCCACAACTAGCGGCACCAGCTTTGGCTTCCGCCACAACAACAACTCCTTCAACGTGGTTGCCAGCCTCAAGAGCATCTCCGGGGTGGCGGCCAACGACATCTGGGCGGATGGGGCAGATGGGCTACTCTACCACTGGACAGGCAGCAATATCAACCTGGTTGCCTGGGGTGCGAGCGGCTCAGAGGTCAAGATGCTAGCCCCGAACGACGGTTGGCTCAACAGCTACTCACGGATGTACCAATACAACGGGGTTGGCTGGCTAGACACAGGCGTAGGTGCGGATACGCTGGACTTCCTCGCCAACAATGACGGCTGGAAGTACACCTCTTACGGGCTGCCAGTGGGCCGCTTCAGCCACTACGACGGTATTACCTGGACGGACACCCTCCAGGGCTTCAACAGCAGTTACCATCTCCAAGCCATGCAGATGACCGGGGCGGACAGTGGTTGGGCGGTCGGCAGCTACTACACTGATGTATTCCACCCACAGCCCATTTACGCTCGCTACCAGGCCGGTAGCTGGACGATGCAACTAATAGAGCCGGGGCTGGAGGGCCGCTTGAGTTCGCTCAGCTTCACCAGCCCGACTAACGGCTGGGCGGTGGGATTGTTCAACTCGTCAGCCAATGTGCCGTTGCTTTACCACTTCGACGGCACAAGCTGGCAGCGCGTCAACCTCAACCAGAACGGCTTTGTTCCTTTTGCCATCAGTGCGGCTAGCGACAACGACGTATGGATCGGTGGACAGTACCAGCGGATGCTACACTGGGATGGTAGCACCTGGACGAGTGTCAGCGTACCGTTCGATGCGGTTGATAGCCTCAAGATGCTCTCAGCTAACAACGGCTGGGCAACGACCAGTAGCTTTAGCCTTGAGCCAGCCACAATCGCGCACTACGATGGCATTAGCTGGCAAGTGGTATACACCCCAACCACACCCTATGGCCTTGTCGGTGGTACCCTCAGTAGCCTCAGCTTCCTTAACGCCAACGAGGGTTGGGCGGTAGGCGACATTGGCTTGATGCACTTCTACGACGACAACCTACCCAGCCCCAGCCCAACCGCCACCAATATGCCCGGCTCAACCAGTACCAGCGTGCCAGCTACCCCAACCAGCACCGCTACTGCGCCTGCTGCCACTGCAACCAGCACCGCAGCCGCTAGCACCGCTACGCCGACTGCTACTCCGCCAGCCGTCAGCACTGCGACCAACACCGCCGCTGCTAGCACGCCAACCGCCACCGCTGCTGCCTGCACAATCAGCTTCAGCGACGTGCCGACCACCAGCATCTTCTACGGCGACATCCAGTTCCTTGCCTGTCGCGGGGTAGTCAGCGGCAATGGCGGCCTGTTTGCCCCCAGCAGCAACACCACGCGCGGTCAGTTCGCCAAGATTGTCGCGCTCGGCTTCGGGATCGCAGCCTTCACCCCGACCACGCCCACCTTCACCGATGTAGCTAGCAGTAGCGTGTTCTACCAGTACGTGGAAGCAGCAGCACACGTGGGGGCGATCACTGGCTTCAACGATGGCAGCTTCCGCCCCAACCAGAACGTGACGCGGGCGCAGGTGGCGGTGATTACCCAGCGGGTGCGCGCCTACGCCCTGTTCACCCCGACCGTAGCCACCTTCAGCGATGTGCCAGCCAGCAGCTTCGGCTACGCCGCCATCGAGACGCTAGCCAACCGCAGCATTATCAACGGCGCAACCTGTGTGGGGGCTAGTGGCCTCTGCTTCCGCCCCAACGACAACATCAAGCGCGGTGAACTGAGCAAGGTTGTGCGCCGCAGCATCGAGAGCCAACCCTGAAGTTAGCAATAGCCAGTAAGTAACAGCCAGCATCCAATTGGGTGCTGGCTGGTTGCTAACCCACCCTGCGCTAGCGTGATCATGGTTCATCACCCTGGTTGCTAGCAGGCGGTCGCGCTGGCGTTCGCTGCTTTCGTCAAGCCGCAGCCTTGAGCCTGCTATGCCAGCCGCTTGCACGCTGCCGCTACTTGTAGTACAATCAGGCCATCCTGACGGGAGGTCACTAGCCTACAATGCGCTGCACCCTCGGTTGCCTGATGCTCCTCTTGTTGCTCACTGCCTGCGACCAGGCCGCGCCAGTGATCACCAGCCCGACAGCGACCACCGCTGCGACTACTGCTCTCACGCCCACCCTCGAACTCAAGCCGATTCTGCTGCTGCCCACCCTTGCCCCAGGCGACATCCCCACTGCGCCAAGCCTTGCGCCCGCTGCCAACGAAGCGGTACCCGCTACCGAGGCTAGCAGTGCAGAGCAGCCTGCCACCAATGAAGCGACGGAGAGTAGCGTGCAGCCGACCGTCCGCGACGAGCCAGCTCAGGCCAAAGCCACCCGCACCCCCAGGCCGCCGCACCCCGCCAAACTCACTTCTACGCCAAAGCCACCCGCTACCACCAAACCTACACGCACGCCCAAGCCGACCAGCACCGAGACCGCCACCCGCACCCCCAAGCCAACCAGTACGGAGACCGCCACCCGCACCCCCAAGCCGACTAGTACCACGACTGCCACTCGCACGCCCAGGCCGGCCAGCACCGACACTGCTACTCGCACGCCCAAGCCAGCGGCGACCGAGACTACCGTGCCGACCCCAGCCCCCGGTCGCTACGTGGTTAGCAGCAAGTCGCGCAAATATTACTACTGTGCCGACGACCCTGGCTGGCACAGTATCAAGGCCGACAACCTGCGCTGGTTCCAGAGCGAGGAGCAGCTGCTAGAGGAGTACCCTGGCCTGACCATCCACCGACCTTGCGGCAGCTAGCTCAAGGCTGCTTGTCCACCAGGAAGACGAGTTCGCCGGGGAACTCGAAGCGGGCGATCTGCCAGCCCCGCCCCGCAACCAGGGCGTTGAAGTGGGCCTCGTAGGTCGCGCCCATGCCCTTGCTCCTCCCCCCCAGGCTGCGGGTGGGGAAGGAGACAAGTAGCCAGCGGGCGTGCAGGCCGTCCAGCAGCCTGCTGCCCGCCGCCTTGTCCACCTGCTCAAGGCAAGGGATCGTCTTGAGGATGAAGGCAATGTCCACTGCTGTATTGGGGATCGTCTGGGTCAGGTCGCACTGGCTAGCGGCCCCCTGCACGCCGAGCAGCGGGAAGCTGGCGTTGAGGAAGGCCACCATGTCGGCGTAGATGTCGCAGGCGTAGTAAAGCGCGTCAGCAGCCAGCGGCAACCAGGGGATCGCCAGGGGATTGAGGCCGCAGGCCACGTCCAGCACCGAATGCAGCGGTGGCAGACCTGCCAGCACGGTGGGGTAGAACTGGTCGAGGATAGTCAGGCGTTCGCGGGTCGAGGCGTGGTGGCCCAGCACCTCCCGGCAGGCTGCCTGCAAGCTGGCCTGCCCCTCTGCCGCCTGCAAGCTCACCAGCCAGCGGTCGTAGTCAGTACCAGCTTCGAGGTACGCGCCGCCCACCTGATGCAGGCGGTTGCGGATCGCCTTCACCGTCTCCTTCACGCTGCGCCCCTTTGCCGCCTCCTGCGTGGCAAGCTGGCGCACAAGCTCAGGGCTGACCGCCCGATACTTGCCACTCTCCTGCACCTGCACGATCAGCCCCTCTAGCTCCATCCTCCCTACCTCCTACTTGACCACCACATTGACCAGCCTACCAGGGACATAGAGGACGCTGACGGGCTGCCTGCCGTCGAGGGTGGCGGCCACCTTGTCGGCGGCCAGGGCTGCTGCCTTTACTGCTACTTCGTCCATGCCCGCAGGCAGGGTCAGGCGGTCGCGTAGCTTGCCATTGACCTGCACCACGATGGTCATCTCCTCGGCTTGCAGGAAGGCGGAGTCGACGCTGGGCCAGGCTTGCACGTGGATGCTGCCCTTGCCCCCCAACCGCTGCCAGATTTCTTCAGCGATATGTGGGGCTGCGGGGGCGAGAACCAGCAGGAACAGACGGGCGGCTTCGTTGAAGGCGGCAGTCTGCCCCTGCTGCTCGCGGTAGTCGCTCAGTTTGTTGACGAAATCCATGTACGCGCTGATGATGGTATTGTGATGGAAGCGTTCGATGTCGCTACCCACTCGTTCTACCAGGCGGTTGGCATGGCCGACGATCTCGCGCGCGGCCTTGTTCAAGTCGGCAGCAGCGGGGCGGGCAGCGTGCAGGTCGATGCCCTCGTCCAGCAAGTGCCAGACGCGACCCAGGAAGCGCGAAGCCCCGATTGCGCCCGCGTCGCTCCACTCACTATCATCGGTCGGCGGGGCCATGAACAGCACGTAGATGCGCCCTGCGTCCGCCCCCAGCCGCGCCACAAAGTCATCCACCGGCACCACATTACCCTTGCTCTTGCTCATCTTCGCCCCGTTGAGGTAGACCATGCCCTGGGTAAAGAGTTTGGCAAACGGCTCAGTGATGCTGATCATACCTGCGTCGTAGAGAGCTTTGGTGAAGAAGCGGGCGTACATCAGGTGCAGGATCGCGTGTTCGACCCCACCAATGTATTGATCCAGCGGCATCCAGTAATCTACCATCGCCTTGTCAAAGGGCAGTTCAGTGTTCTGCGGGTCGCAGTAGCGCATGAAGTACCAGGAGCTATCCACGAAGGTGTCCATCGTGTCGGTTTCGCGGCGGGCGGGGCCGTCGCAGGCCGGGCAGGTAGTGTTGACGAACGACTCGACGCGAGCGAGCGGCGACTCGCCGCCCGGCTTGAACGCCACGTCCAGCGGCAGCAGCACCGGCAGTTGGGCGGCTGGCACCGGCTGCATCCCGCAGTGGTCGCAGTAGACAATGGGGATCGGCGCACCCCAGTAACGTTGGCGGCTGATCAGCCAGTCGCGCAGGCGGAAGTTAACCTTACCCTTGCCGATCCCCTGCGCTTCCAGCCAGGTGATAACCTGGCTGACTGTCTCTGCTGCGTCGGGCAGCCCAGTGAAGGGGCCAGCCTCTACGGCCACGCCGGTGTGCAAGATAGCAGAGGGCATAGTAGCAGCATCCTGCGGCGGCTCGGTGTTGTAGACCAGCTTGATCGGCAGGCCGAACTTGCGGGCGAACTCAAAGTCGCGCTCGTCGTGGGCGGGGACAGCCATGATCGCCCCAGTGCCATAGGTGGTCAGCACGTAGTCGGCGATCCAGATTGGCACCTGTGCGCCATTGACCGGGTTGATCGCATACGCGCCAGTAAAGACCCCCGTCTTTTCCTTATCGGTCGCCAGTCTCTCAATCTCGCTCTGCTTGCTAGCCTGCTCCTTGTAGGCGGCAACCTCAGCCTGCTGCTCTGGGGCGGTGATCGTGTCTACCAGGGTGTGTTCGGGGGCCAGCACCATGAAGGTTGCCCCCCACAGCGTGTCGGGCCGGGTGGTGAAGACGGTCAACTTACCGCCACCAGCAGTGAGGGCGAAGCCTACCTCGGCACCCTCGCTGCGGCCAATCCAGTTACGCTGCATGGTGCGGACACGCTCCGGCCAGCCGTCTAGACCGTCAAGGTCGTCGAGCATCCTTTGGGCGTAGGCACTAGTCTTGAAGAACCACTGCTCCAAGTTGCGGCGCACCACTACCGTGCCACAGCGTTCGCACTTGCCCTCCACTACCTGCTCGTTTGCCAGCACAGTCGCGTCTTTCGGACACCAATTGACCAACCCTTTGCCGCGATAGGCCAGCCCCATCGCATACAGCTTGAGAAAGAGCCACTGCGTCCAACGGTAGTATTCGGGGCTAGAGGTATTGACCTCACGCTCCCAGTCGAACATCGCGCCCATCTTGGCGAACTGCTGCTTCATCGCGGCCACGTTGTTTGGCGTGCGGGTGGCAGGGTGAATGCCATCCTTGATCGCGGCGTTCTCAGCGGGCAGCCCGAACGCATCCCAACCCATCGGCGACAGCACCCGCTCCCCCTTCATGCGGTGGTAGCGGACAACCACATCGCCAATAGTGTAATTCCGCATATGGCCCATGTGCAGGTCGCCACTAGGGTAGGGCAACATAGAAGCAACATAGAACTTCCGCTCCTCTTGCCCGCCCACCATTGGCTGTGGCACGTTGTAGATACGCTGCTCAGCCCAACGCGCCTGCCACTGTGGTTCGATCTCCTGCGGTATGTACTTATCTCTCATCTCTGCTCCTCACTATTGCTCAACCCGACTTGATCTGCGTGGGGTCGCCATACAACTCAACGTAGCCACATCGCTCACACATCAGCGCACGGATACCAGACCTCCGCCTGTTGAAGACACCTTTGCCCAGCGGCACCAGCGGCACCTCCAGGCTGCCAGCCAGTTGCACTGCATGCTGGTCTCGATCCCGCACTCAAGCATACCGCCACCGCACTTGGGGCAAGCGGTAGCTTTTGCCTCCTGCTTCGGCTGGTCAGCATTCATCGGGGTGATCCTTCCTACTACTCGCTCTAGCGGTGGCAATCCTGCTCAGCTTTCGCGCAGCTTCCCCGGCTGGGTGGCGTAGACTTCGGCGTAGCCACACTGGTCGCAGACCATCGCTCTCGCGGGCGAAGTGCGCGCCTGTGTCCATTGCAGCTTGCCGGGCGCGGGACTGAAAACCACCTTGTTAGCGTCAATAAAGCCGCGCTCGATCATATTGCCCGCGCACTTAGGGCAGGCCATCGCCTTCGGTTCTTGCTTCAGTTGCTCGTTCATCACACTTACCTTTCTTCAAAGAACTGTTTGATCAGGTCAGGTCGTCTAGCGTAAACTTTGGTGTAGCCGCAGTTTACGCAGGTAGTTGAGTAGCTGGAACTCCGGTAGCGATCCAGCTTGGCGTAAGGCTCCACTAGGCTGGGAACGACGTAAACTCCGTCAGCCTCGGTTCCCGCCTCCAGCCGGGTAGGTACCATCTCCCCACTACAGTCGGGGCAGCAGCGCGAACGTGACAGCAGGCTCGGCTGCTCCGCTGGCAGCGGCGGCATGGGCGCGTCGTCGGGGTCGAACTTCGGGTTGTCGCTCATCAACGCTGCTCCTTTGGACGCAACTCGCCGGGGGTGAGGGCGTAGAACTTGGTGAAGCCGCAGGTCTCGCAGACCAGAACGCGCACCTCGGAGTGGCGGGAGTCGAAGAAGCCCTTGTCGGGTGGCGTAAAGTAGAACTGATACTGACTGTTGCTGTTGATGTTAGCGGCAAGCATATGGCCGCCGCACTCTGGGCAACTACTTGCCTCGTGGACTGGCTGCGGCGCAGCGTAGGCGGGTTGCGCCTGCTCCGGCTGCACGTCATAGGGGGAAGTGCTGTTGCGGGTTAGCTGGCGGATCAGGTCGTCGTTGTTGTAGTCCGGCCCCGCCTGGTTGTAGCCCGCCTCGCCAGGCAGCGGCGGCATGGGGGCAGCGTAAGGGTCATTCGGGTCGAAGTTGCGGTTGCTCATCCTGGTTGCCTCCTTGTGATACTCACTCTACCACGCTGGGATCAGTTGCGTACAGCTTGATGAAGCCGCAGCGGGTGCAGACCAATGCCTTGACCGTCGAACTACGAGTAAAGAACGGGCTGCCCTCATCAGCCCGCACTGTAGTGTAACTGCTCATCTTGCTCTTTACCATGCGGCCACCGCACTCGAAGCAGCCACCTTGCTGCACACCCGGTTGGGCGTGGGGGCGGTATTCTGTCAGCCTTCGGTTCATCTGCTCGTAGAAGTTGCCACCCTGCTGCTGACCCGGCTCGCCCTCTGGTGGCAGGTCGGGCATCGGCGGGTTGTCAGGGTCGAACTTTGGGTTGTCGCTCATCTTGATCTGCCCTCCTTAGTTCTTGAAGAACGCGCGCAGAGCATCAGGGTTGGTAGCGTACATTTTGATCTGGCCGCAGTCAAGACAGGTAAACGCCGCTGCGCCACTGCGGTAGGAGGGGTTGAGAAAGTCTGTGCCAGCAGGCGTTACAAAGAAGCGATAAATCTGACCAGCTTCCAGCCTGCTAGCGATCATTTCGCCGCCACAATCAGAACACCCCTGCCACTCCCGCTCTCCGCTATGTGAGGTTGATCGCGGTGGCTCGTCCTTTGGTGGCAGCGGTGGCATTGGTGCATCAAACGGGTCTTTCGGGTTGTCGCTCATCACCTTACCTCCGCCTCGGCTTGGGCCGCAGGCCCTTCGGGTTGGTAGCGTAGAGGTCAACATAGCCGCAATCTTCGCAGACGTAAACCTGCACCCGCGACAGCCGCGAGTCGAATAGGGTTTGGTCTACTGGGGTCAACTCTATTTCGTAGCCACTGGTGCGGCTGCCAAAGTTGAGGTTGGCCCTGTTGGTAGGGCTGCCACACTGCGAACAATCACGCTGGCTGCGGCGGGCAGGCTGTGTGGGTGGTGCAGGCTGCGGGGCGGGCAGGCTGCGGGACACAGTGGCAGGCGGCGTGGCTGACGGCACGAACGACTCGGCTGCCCGCAACTCCCGTCGTGCTTCCTCGGAAGCAATGGCGGCTTGGCGGCTTAGTTCCTCTATCGTCAGCAGCTTCTTGCCCTGCCCTTCGTAGCGACGCACCACCGCCATCTCTGCCTCGGTCAGCGGCGGAGCAGAACGGGGCGGGGGCAGCGGAGGGCCAGCGTAGCCTGTCGGCTGTCTCCTGCTACCTTCGGGCGGTAGTGGGGGCATCGGTACCTCGATGGGGCGATACTCATCCTGCTCATCCGGGTTGCTCATCTTGCTTCCTCGCTACTTGAGAGATACAGCCGCTCCGGGTTCAAAGTCCGCAACTCTGGGTAGCCACCAGCTTGCAATCTACCATCTCACCACCGCAATGGGTCTTGTGCTGCATGGGGGCGGCCTCATCCTTTGCTTCGTCGCTTATCACGCTCAACCCTCCTGCAAAGTGGTCTACTGCATCTACGCAAAGAGACAATCACTGGTTGCAGACCCGTGCCTGGGCAAAATAAACAGCCCTCCGCCCACGACTCCACATCTGGAGTCAGGGGCGAAGGGCTGTTCGCTCTCCGTCGGTACCACCCTGGTTGACGCGTCTGCCCTGGTCGATTGCCGGGCGAAAGGTCCGCTTGAGGGCGCGTTAACGGGCGCAAGTTCGGCTGCGGCTACTGCAAGTTCACCGCTGCGGCTCCCAGGTGAGTTCGGCCTACCTCACGGCTCCCCTGTCGGCTTGCACCAGCCGCCGACTCTCTAGGTGGGGAACGGCCTACTACTCCTGTTCAATGCCTGTTTGTTATTGAAGAAAACGCACCCCTGCGGATGCGTAAACGATGGTGGAGACTAGGGGGCTCGAACCCCTGACCTCAACACTGCCAGTGTTGCGCTCTCCCAACTGAGCTAAGTCCCCGTTGCCGAGCCATTATAACAGATTATGCCCACTTTTGCAAGCCCTTGCGCTGGTTTCGCCTAGGCCTTTTTGCCGAAGGCAGCCCCAAGTTGTTATAATAGGCCAACGCAGGGCAAAAGGGGGAGCGAACGATGGCGATGAACGCGCCGATCCGAGTGACGAAGGTGCAGATGGGCAGGCTGATGACGCTGGAAGTGGCCTTTGAGCCGATGGCAGAGGGCATGGCCGAGGAGATGATGCAGAACATCAGCGAGATCACCGGCCTCAGCTTCAGCCGACCACCAGGCAACCTGGGCGCGTACAAGGAGTTGCACATCGCCCGCCTGCACACCAGCCCCGAAGAATACGACCGCCTCTTTCTGCTGGCCTACGAGATCGCGGAGCAGTATGGCGAGACGGCGGAGACCCGCCAGAACCTGGGTGCGCCAGAGCCAGGCGACGAGCCAATGCCGATTGATCGGCGCGGCCTTGCTCTCCGCATGAAGTCGATCCGCGAACGCGAGCAGGGCGGCCAGCCCGGTTGAGGACGGCTAGCTAGCCCCTACCAGCCTCAGCCTCAGCGATCACCTCGTCGAACAGCCGCTCCCACTGGCGGGTGACTACCCTCGCACTGTACTCCTGCTCCACCTTCGCCCTCAGGTTGTCGCCCAGCAGTTGGCGGGCCTCCCGGTCGTCCAGTAGCACGTTGAGGGTAGCCGCCAGGGCAGCGGGCCGCTCGTGCGGCACGAACAGGCCGCTCACCCCATCCTCAATCTGCTCGGCGGTGCCATTATCGCGGGTGGAGATCACAGGCAGGCGGGCGGCCCCGGCCTCGGCGATCACGTGCGGCATCCCCTCGCCCCGCGCCAGCCAGCAGAATACGTCCAGCCCCGCCAGCAAGCGTGGCACATCGGGGCGGTCGCCAGTGAAGATGATCGCCCTACCCAACCTCAGTTGGGCGGCCAACCCATGCAGTTCGGCCTCGTACTCTGGCATGAAGGCATCCGGCCCGCCGATCACCACGAAGCGGGCGTGGGGATGTTGGCGGCGCAGGCGGGCGGCAGCCTGGATGAAGTCCTCCACCCGCTTCTTGCGATCCAGCCGCCCAACCCAACCGACTACCACTGCGTCAGCAGCGACTCCCCACTCAGCCCGCACTGCTGCCCTTGCTGCCGGGTCGAACTCGTCAAGGTCAACCATTGAGGGGATTTCTAGCGCATACTGCTCGCGGCCTGGCATTCTGCCCGCCGCCGCATCACGGATCGTCGCGCACACACCGACGTAGCGGGCAGTAAGGTGCTTCGGCCCGCGCAGAGCCTCTAGCACCAACCCGCCATGCTCGATCAGCGGTGGCTTCGCGCTCAACATCTCCAGGGCGGGGTAGACATCTGGCACCGCCTGACAGGCCACGATCAGGTCGTAGGCTGGGAACTTGGCTGCTAGATAGGTGATAGTATCCTCGTAGCAGAGATCGTAGGGTGTGCGATCAACTAGCACGCCCATCGCCTCCAGTTGCTGGTGGGTCTGCTCGGCCATGTTCGGCTGGCGGAAGCAGGCGACCACCTCAAGCTGGTAGCGGGCGGGGTCAAGGTGCTTCGCCAGCAGCCGCACCTCCGTCTCCTCGCCACCAACCACCAGCCAGGCAAAGACGAACAGCACCCGTCGCGGTCTAGCTGCTGGCCCCCCCGCGTTAAGAGGGGACAAGGGTAGGTGGCTTTTGTTCATCGTAGTTGGGGTAGCACCTTGCTGATGAATCGCTCGAAACCCGCCGGGTTGGGGTAGTCCATAAAGCGCATCTGGAAGTGGTCGGCCCCCGCCTCGTGAAAGGCACGCAACTCAGCCGCCACCTCGGTGGGGTTGCCCGCCACGATGTGCAGGTTATCCCAGCGGGTGGCGTGGGCCGAGTCCTCCTCCACACTTATCCAGGTCACCTGGGCGTTGGTGATCGCCTGCGGGTCACGACCCACCGTCGCACAGTGGTCACGTAGCACGCCAACTTTGTGGCGGAAAACCTCCAGCGGGGCGATGTCGCTGCACCACCAGTCGCCTTGCTCAGCGACCAGGCGCAGCAGCTTCTTCTCGCCCATGCCGCCGATCATCAGCGGGAGCGGGCCATCTGGTCGCGGTGAGCTGAAGGCGTGGTCGATCTGGTAATACTTGCCCTGGAAGCTGGCGGGGCTGTCCTGCCAGAGAGCCTTGATCACCTTGATCGCCTCCTCGGTTTGGGCGACGCGCTCGCCAGGGGGGAGGAACTGGTAGCCGTACTCGTGGTGTTCACCGGGGTTGTTGCCCGCGCCAATGCCGAGGATGAAGCGGCCCTCGGTGAGCAGGTGCATATTGGCGGCCAGCTTTGCCAGGTAAGCAGGATTGCGGAAGGCTTGCCCGCAAACCATCGTCCCCCAGCGCAGGCCGGGATGCCGTCCTGCCAGCCAGGCCATGTTGGTGAAGCACTCAAGGTGGGCCTTGTCACCCCAGCCCATGTGGTCTTCTACCCAAATCGTGTCCACTCCAGCAGCACGGGCGATCTCCACGTGCTGCTCGTTGGCCGCAATGTTGGCGCGGGCGATGCTGGGGTCGCTAGCGGGCAGGCCGGGTGGGTCGTTGAACAGGGCGGGCTGCATGATCCAGCCGAAAGTCAGTGGTTTGGTCAACGTGCTATTCCTTTCGCCGCTGCCAGCGGCAAGGTGGGCGGCTTAGAGCTTGATCGCCTGTCCCTCGCGGGCGGAGCGTTCGGCGGCGGTAGTCAGCAGGTGCGTTTTGAGGGCTTCGCTGTAGGGCGAGCGGATGCGATTGGGCTTGCCCTGCACCGCGTCTACAAAGTCGCGGTCTTCGCGCACAAAGGGGTCGCCCTCAGCCCGGCGGGTTGGTCGCCCCCGCCCCACATCCACCATGATCTCGAACTCGGTCAACTCAATCGCCATGCCCTCGCTGAACAGGTGCAGCCCCACCCGGTGCGGCCAGTTGAGCAAGCAGGTAGAGGCCAAGCTGCCGATTGCCCCGCCCGCAAAGTTGAGGGTGGCCGCTGTCACATCGAACAGGTCAAGGTCGGGGAACTGGGCGCGCTTTTTGGTCGCGCCGCTGGCGTAGACCTGCTCTACATCACCAATCAGCAGGCGGGCGAGATCAAAGATGTGGGTGGTTTGCTCCACCATTTGGCCGCCCGACTCAGCCTGATGCCGCCACCAGGCAGGCGGGGGCGTGCTGTCCAGCCAGTAGCCGAGGGCCAAGCGCGCAGGATTCTGGGCTAGCAACTCTTGGGCCTCGGCCACCGTATCCAGGTAACGCCAATGGTAGCCGACCGCCGTCACCAGCCCCTTTGCTGCTACTGCGTCGGCGATCTGCTGGGCAGCTTCGCCAGTGACAGCCAGCGGCTTCTCGACAAAGAAGGGTAGGCCGCGCTCGACCGCTGCCAACTCTGGCCCACCGTGCGCGAAGGGCGGCACACAGATGTAGAGTGCGTCTAGCTGCTCGTTGTCCAACATCTGGCGGTAGTCAGCGTAGACCTTGCCGCCGCAACGAGCAGCCTGCTCCTGCGCCCGCTCAGTGGCGGGGTCAGCCAGAGCAACCACCTGCACATCCTCAAAGCCAAGCAAGTCACCCAGGTGGCGGCTGGCGATGCCGCCCGCGCCGATAAAACCGATTCGTGTCTTTATCATCTATGCTACCTTCTCTCCTTTGTTTGCTTAAACCTCTGCTGCGTTCGTCACATAGTAGGGTGTATTGTAGGTCAGCAACTCGCGGTAAATCGCGGCTGTTTCTGCGGCCATGCGCGCCGCACTAAAGTGGCTGCGACCCCAATCGCGCCCAGCGGCCCCCATCCGGCGGGCCAGGGCCGGGTTGGTCAGGAGGCCACTGATCGCGGCGGCCAGAGCGGGCGCGTCGGCGGCTGGCACCAGTCGCCCACTAACGCCATCGCGCACGACTTCACTGGTACCAGAAACGTTGGTACCAACAATAGGTAGGCCAGCAGCCATCGCCTCTAGTACCACTAGCGGCAAGCCCTCGAACAAGGACGGTAGCACGAACAGGTCGGCGGCAGCCAGCAGGCGTGGCACATCGTCGCGGCGGCCCAGCAGGTGGACGTTGAGACCGAGAGTGGCAGACTCTGCCTGCAACACCCCCCGCAGTGGACCCTCACCCACCCAGAGAAACTGGGCAGCAGGCACCTGGGCCAGAATAGAGGGGATCGCGGCTAGCAGGTAGCGGTGGCCCTTTTGTTCGACCAGTCGCCCGACAGTTAGCACCAACGGCGCATCGTCTGCCAGAGCAAGCTCAGCACGCACCGCCCGACGGTCGCCATAAAGCGGCAGCGTGGAGATGCCATTGTGGACGACGCGTAGGCGGCTGGCTGGTAGTCCACTGGCGGCAAAGCTCTGGCGGGCGGCCTCGGAGACGCAGATCAGGCGATCCACATTGCCCACGATGCGGCGGTGGTCAAGCTGCTGGGCCGGGTGGGTGAGCAGGTAGGGTAGGTGTTCTGTCCGCACTATCGCCCGGATACCTGCTGCCCGCGCCGCCTCGACCCCGCCAAACCCCTCCCAACCGATGCCTGCGTGGACATGGAAGATATCGCAGGGATTGGCAGCCAACCAGCGTTCCAGTTCGCCCACCGCCGCCCGCTCGTGGTAGGGTGCAGCCAGGGGCAGTACGGCCAAGCCCAGGCGGGCGGCGCGTTTGAGGAAGACCAGGCCTGCGGGGCTGGGTGGGCAGACGAAGGTGATCGTGAAACTCGCGCGCAACTCGGCAGCCAGGGTTAGCATATGCTCACCCACCCCACTCGGCTCCTCGCTGTCAGTAAACAAGCAGAGGTTGGGGAGAGGTGGCCGCGTCGCCAGGATTGCTAGCTGGCTCAGTCGCTCATTCATCGTCTACACCGCTGCCGCTGGCTGGGCAAACAAGCTCTGCTGCTCGGCCAACTCTGCCGCCAGCGGCGCGTAAATCTCGCGCTCTCCCTGCTCATCGGCATAATCCCACAGCGCATTGTAGAGATGCTGGTCGTCGTCCCACCAGGGGAAGTTGAGGATCGGATAGAGGCAGACCCCTGCCACTGTCGCCCCTGCCAACTGGGCCAAGCGCACCTCGCGGCCTACGTAGCGCAGCCAATCCGCCCGCTCGTCGCCGTCGGCCCCCGTCTCGGAGACGATGATCGGGCGGTGGTAGCGGTTGTGGACTTCGGCCAGGATATGGCGAAAGTTGCGGAACAGCGGGTGGCCGCGGCGGATCGTGGTCGGGGGGTCAAGTAGCCGCTGGTTGTGCGGGTAGAAGTTGATGCCAATGACATCCAGGTAGTCGGGCCGCCCACCCAGGTGCGGAGCCTTGCGCCCTGCGATCATGTCCCACCCCTCGAACATCGCCTGCGTTGCGCTACGTGCCGCCCCCTGCTGCCCCTTGCGGCGTGGATTGGGGACGACATTGATTGTCGGGTCGGGGTGGACGAAGCGGGCGGCGGGGGCAACCTCGCGGATCGACTCGATGCCCGCGATCACGCAGCGCACCAGTTGCTCCTTCAACTCGTCGCCACGACCGCCAACGAAGGGGTTGATGTAAGCGACACTCGCCCCGGCCCAAGCGGAGAAGGAGATTTCGTTGACTGGGGCGATGAACGGCACCATCTCCCCTTCAGCAACCAGCAGTTGGGCGAAGGCGCGGGCAAGCGCAACGTAGCGGCGCACGAACTCAGGGCTGAAGATGTTCAGGTCGGGCGGCCAGCCGAAATGGATGATGTCCCAGATTACCTGCACCCCATTGGCACGGGCCGCCCGCAAGATTGGCAGCACGCTGCTCCAATCATACTGGTAGGGCGACAGCTCGATCAGGTGCCAGCGAATGCCCTCGCGGGCGGTCAGCAGCCCTCGTTCGCGGATGCGCGCGTAGTCTGCGGCGGCGAAACGCTGGTGGTCAGTCGCGGCCACGAGGTCTAGCCGCCGCCCGTCGCGCAGAACATGAGTGGAACACTCAAACCCAGCCATAAAGAAGCTGTTGAACGACGATCTTTCAGCCGAAGCCAATCTTCTACCCCCTGTCTTTGTTGCTCACTCTCTTACGGCAGAGCAGGCCAGCATCAACAAGCACGCAGCGTGCCAGCAGCGTTGTTGCAGGGGCTGCTTGCCAGTCTGCAAGTAGGGCGTTTGGTAAAGTTCTGGTGAGGTTAGCAAGCATCAGCGGCTGCTATGCTCATGTTGATCGAAGCTCCCATCTGTGCTGTAATGATTAACGCGGACAGCAGTAGAACCAGGATAGCAACGCCACCTACTCACTCTTGCCCATGAAGGGCTAACCGGCGGATAGAGCGGGCGGTGGCATCCGAGGCAACAAGAGGGGAAGTTATGGCAATGCAAGAAGTTGACAGTAGCGAACGGAATACTCGCTGGGTACTATATTTGATGGGCGCGGCTACTGCTGGGGTCGGCATTTACAGCCTGTGGCGAGACTTCTCTGATGGCAGCCAGCTTTCTATCATTGCTGAGATAATGGCACTCGGCATTGGGCTGGCGATCATCGTTGCCGCCCGCTTCCAGCTTAATGTTGCAAAGTATCTTAGCGCAATTGCCCCGATCCTGCGCGGATAGCGGCGAGCAACAACGGCTGATGGTAGTTGCAAAGTATCTTAGCGCAATTGCCCCGATCCTGCTGGCGAGTATCTCGATCTCCCAATACCCCTCCAGCACCAGCGTCTTTGGCTGTACCCTGAGCATCGCCCTGGCAGGAGTGCTGATCGGGGGGCGGGCGATCCCACCGGTAGCTGGATTCGCCGCCGTAGCCTACCTGATAGCTATCTACTTTGGACCTGCTGCGGGGCAGAACCTTGGTGATGTGATTACGATCCTTGCTGCCAACTTGATCATTGCTGTGCTACTCACCCTGTTTGCTAATGCCCAGCAGCAAACAGCGCGTACTGCCCAGCAGAATGCTGCCCGCGCCCAGCAAGCCTTGCTGACCATCGAAGCTGGGGTGGAGCGAGAGCAACTGGCGAAGCAGCGAGCTGGCGGCATGGCCGATGGCCTGATGAGCAGCAGCCAGCAGCAGCGGGGGGCAGCACGAGGGGCGGCCAGTTCGCTCCAAGAGGTAAGAGCGCAGGTGGCAGAACTCTCTGCCACCGCTGAGCAAATCGCCAACTCGGCTAGGCGGGTGCGCCATAGTAGCGAACAGACCACCCGCCAGGCCGAGGACTCCAGCCGCAGCCTTGCTAGCGACCGTGAGCAACTCAATCGCGCTGCTCTCGCTGGTGAACAGATGCAGTCCGCTGCCCGCCAGGTTGAGAGCCGCGTCGCGCAGGTCAGCCACGTGCTGGCCTTGATCACCGAGATCGCCGACGAAACGCACCTCCTTAGCCTCAATGCCACCATCGAGGCGGCGGGGGCAGGGGCGGCGGGCAAACGCTTCGCCGTCGTCGCAAGTGAGGTGGGTAAGCTGGCAAGCAAGGTCAACACGGCTGTCGCCCAGATCAGCGAGCTGGTAGCCGCAATGCAAGGTACTGTGCAGGTTATGCTGCGTGACGCAACCCAGGCCGTCACCTCGGTACACCAGAGCCAGCAATCTAGCAGCACTACCGAGCAAAGGATTAGCGAACTGGCTCGTCAGGTGGACGAGGTGACGCGGGAGA